>Ga0081455_10003328_pt1 | contig 18542 bp, 20 predicted proteins | sample TabmetS3T2R1_FD_70207 | JGI IMG/M metagenome (GOLD analysis project Ga0081455, IMG submission 70207) | Tabebuia heterophylla rhizosphere microbial communities from the University of Puerto Rico - S3T2R1 | ecosystem: Host-associated > Plants > Roots > Rhizosphere ... | reverse complement strand
GAAGTACGTCTTAGACGACGAGACAGGCTTCAGACGGCACACGAACGGCTCCGGCTTTCAATATCTAAATGGACGCGGGCGCCGACTTCGCGACGATCGTCATATCAAGCGGATCGAGGCGCTCGCCATTCCACCGGCCTGGACGGACGTATGGATTTGCTGCCATCAGAACGGGCATTTACAGGCAACAGGCCGCGATGACCGCGGCCGCAAGCAATATATCTATCACGAACAATGGCGAGAGATTGCGAACGAAGTCAAGTTTCTGCGTTTGAAGCCTTGCATCAGTTTTCTTCCTGGTCTGCGCCGCCAAGTTGCTCGCGACCTTGCAGGCAAGGATCTATCGCGAACGCGCGTCCTTGCTGGAATTGTCGCGCTGTTGGATATCACCTCGATCCGCATTGGTAATGAAGAATACGTTCGTGCAAACGACTCCTATGGCCTCGCTACGCTGCGCACTCGTCATGTGACGGTGAAAGGAAATAAGGCAAGTCTTCGCTTCCGCGGCAAATCGGGATTATGGCGCGAAGCCATTATCAACGATCGGCCGCTCGTTCGCCTCCTCAAGCAACTCAAGAAACTCCGCGGCGCTCACGTTTTTCAATTTATTGACGACGCCGCAAAGATCCACGCCGTCGATTCGATTGCCGTCAATGAGTACTTGGATCAGTTGTCCGGTCTTCATCACTTTACGGCAAAAGACTTCCGCACCTGGAAGGCAACGACGACCGTCGCTCGCGAACTTGCGAGAGTCGAGCGCGCAACGTCGCCCTCGGGTCGCGCGAAACAGGTGCGATCGGCCATTGCCATCGCGGCCGAACTCTTGGGAAATTCGCCGACGGTTGCTCGTTCCTCCTATGTCGACCCACGAGTGATCGACCTCTTTGATGACAACCAGACCATCGGGTCGGTCCGCTCAGAAGATGGGCTCGATCGGGCGGTGGTTCGACTCCTGCGCCCCTGAAGGTTGCGTCAGCGAGCGCGTGTCATCCGGAGGAAGGCGTCCAACTCAGCGACGGAGACGCCCAACATCCCGGCGAGATCCAATCGCCTCCACCCGTGGACCTCCCCCTTCGGCACCGCAGGCGGAGCTGGTGTGGACGGCGCGATCCGTGTGACTGGCTTCTGAACCTCGGCCTGTTCCACCTGTGCGGGACCCGGGAGTCCGTGCAACCTGATCTGTGGGCTACGAATGGGCTCCGAACCCTGCTGGAATTCGAAACCTCCAACGGCAGCGAACGCCACAAGGGCCGCAGCGGCGGTGGCCGAACCAACCGAGTACGTCATGCTTGGCCTCCCTCGCGTCCATCTGGGGATTACCCGCTCGGCATGCGTTGAAACCGGCGCATGAGAGGGAGACCTATGGTTGACCGCGGCGCGATCTTGGGAGTAGGTATTGCTCAGGGCCCATGGTCAGAAAGCCGGCCATGCGGGGTCCAAAGGCTCGGGGAGCCCACATGAACACATCGTCGTGGATGGTTCACGCATACGTTGTCAGCAACCTTGAAGTCCAGGGCCTGATCGCGGGTCTGTTGAGCGGATTTCGCGGAGTGGCGGTCGAGACAAGCACCAGTGGCGGCAGGCCATTGGTCATCGTCGAAGTCGGTGACGCGCGGCAAGCGCAAGCAGTGCACGATGTCATCGCCACCATCGACTGGGGCGCAACGCCGATCGACACGGGGCCCGAACCGGCCGACATGCTCATCGCCTGAGGCCTACCAAGCCTGGGGCAGCGTCCGTTCGGTGACCACTCGCTCGGCCACGGCGCGCAGTTTGACGTTGTTGGCCTGCGAGTAGCGCCGAAGCACGTCGAAAGCGACGTGGGTATCAAGGTCGTACCGCTCCATGAGCACGCCCATGGCGATACCGATGATCTTGCGCGCGTCGACTGCGCTCCGAAGGCCATCGATCTGGTGAGAGGAAGACAAGGCGACAGATGCGTGGCGGGCCAGGATCATCGCCACGGCTTCATCGTCATCATCGAAGGCGTTGGGGCGACCGGCGTACAGGTTGAGCGAGCCGTAACGACGCGTATGCGTCGACAAGGGCGCGGCCAGTACGGAGCGGAAGCCAAGCCGGGCGACTTCTGCATTCCACCGAGGCCATTGAGTGTCGGTGGCGGCGTCATCGACGCGGAACATCATCGTCGGGTCGTCGACGGCCGCGAGACACGGCCCTTCGCCGAGCTCGACCTGCAGATCGTGTGCTCGATCCACCTCTGCGTTCGTTGACGCCACGGTCTCAAGGCGTCCGCGGGCATGGAGCAGAAGGACGCCGGCGCCGTCGCACGCCACCGCGTCGCGGCTGTATTCGACGATGCGATCGAGGGTTTCCTCGGCATCGTCGGCCTCATGGAGATCGAGTGCGAGCGCCGAGAATGCGACGCTGTCACTTTCGCCCAAGTCGGACGTCGGTTGAGACTCCTCGGCCAGGTCGCTCATTGATCCACACTCTCACGCCGACGCCGCTAGTTCGGCATCACCGATTCGGCGATCTCGAACTCGTCGTTGCAAGGAACACACAGGTACACCGATATTCCGTCGGCCGTTCCGAGTCGGACCGGCGAGGGATGGGCGCACACAGGACACTGCGTACTGGTTACGTTCACCGCTGCTGACACCTCGTGAGTCGAACCCTTGACAGGTTGTCCTCAGGCCGCCGGCTGCATCAGCGGTTCGACTGAAGATTATCGCGGGCCACCAAACGGATCCCCGATTGACCTTGGGACACGGGGCACGTCGGCCCGATAGGTTGCGGAGCGTGAGTGGCGACCTGATCACCTACGGCGACTGGGGGGCCCAGTTCTTCGAGAGGGCAGTGACGGAGGAACGTGTGCTCGCCGGCGTCAACGCGGTGGCCGGGCAACCGATCGCCATGGGCCCTTTCGGTGTCGGCCCCGGCCGAGTCGCAAAGGTTACGGCGACGGGCGAGATCGGCACGGCCACCGGCCATCGCACGTCGACTGAACCCGTGGAGTTCATGGTGCGGGTGCCGGTGGCGCTTGAGTTCCAGCTCGATCTCGGCGTCGACATCCACCGATTCAACGCAGACGTTGAGGTTCCGCTTCGGTTGACCGCTCGCGCTCGCGATGATCTCGCGATCGTGATCGACATTGCGGCGCCCACGAGCCGTGAAATCACCGTGGACTTGAAGGCCAAGGGCCTGCGCGCCCTGTTCACGCAGCACGCCGCCAACGTCGAGGGTGAACTGCGGCGCTTCATCGCCAAATACATCACCCGAGAGATCGCGAAGCCCCAGGTCGAGGAAGCTCGGATCATCGATGTTGGCGCGGCCATCAACCGGGCGGCCGGAAGTGTGGTGCCGAAGGCATGACGTTCACATCGTTGGAGCTGCGGTCGGAGATCACGGCAGCGGGACAATTGCGCCTCGGCCTCAGCGAGCGGGAGGTCGCATCACCGGATGCGGACGAGGTTGTCGTACGTGTCGAGGCAACACCCCTCAACCCCTCCGACTTGAACCAACTCCTCGGGCCAGCTGACCTGGCCACGCTCGAAAGCGCTGGAACCGCCGACCGCCCCGTCACGACGGCCACCATTCCGGAGCACCTGCGCCCCCTGACCGCCCTTCGCGCCGATCAATCCCTGACTCTGGGCGTGGAGGGAGCAGGCGTTGTCGTCGAAGCGGGCGCGAACGCACAACACCTGATGGGGAAGGTGGTGAGTGCGGGAGCCGGCCAGATGTACACCCAATACCGCAAGCTTCCGGCTGCCGATGTCTTCCCGTTCCCTGAGGGAGTGACGCCGCAGCAAGGCGCCTCTGCGTTCGTGAATCCGCTCACGGCTCTCGGCATGGTGTCGACCATGAGGCTGGAGGGACATTCGGCCTTGGTACACACCGCGGCTGCGTCGAATCTGGGGCAGATGCTCGCGAGGCTGTGCATCGCCGACGGCGTCGAACTCGTCAACGTCGTGCGGAGCGCCGAGCAGGAAGAGATACTTCATGCTCTCGGTGCCACCCACGTCGTGAATTCCACGCACGCCGACTTCGACCGGCGGTTGATGAGCGCGATCGCCGAGACCGGTGCAACGCTCGCCTTCGATGCCGTTGGCGGCGGGGGCCTCGGTGGTCAGATTCTTGCGGCCATGGAGATGGCCCTGCTCGCGAAGAACCATGCACAAGGTCCCTACGGCTCGCCGGTGCACAAGCAGTTGTACATCTACGGCCGACTCGACCGTTCGGCCACCAGCCTTCCGATCTCTGTCGGCATGGCTTGGAGTGCCGGTGGATGGCTCCTGCCGTACCACCTGTTCCGCATCGGGTCCGAGGAGACGCAGAAGTTGCGGGCCCGGGTTGCAGACGAGATCACAACGACATTCGCCAGTAGGTACACCAGAGAGCTCACGTTCGCTGAGGCCATCGATCCGGAGGTCATCCGCGGCTTCGGACGCATGGCGACGGGTGAGAAGTACCTCCTCCGGCCGAATGTCTGACGCATCCCGTCTACTCTGGTGTGACCCGCATAGGTAGGAGATCACGATGCCGCTGTTCATGGACGTGCACGACTCGTTGCCCGAAGGTGTCACCGCTGCAGACGTTGCCGGTGCACACGCCGAAGACCTGAAGATCCAGGCGCAGTACGGCGTCGATTACAAGAGCTATTGGGTCGATGAGGCAAACGGCAAGGTGTGGTGCCTGGTCGAGGCTCCCGATGCCGACGCGGCGGCCACGGTTCATCGCGAGGCCCACGGACTCGTTGCCGACCACATCTTCCCGGTCGTCGAAGGCGACTGAACCTACTCACCTCACGAGTGCGCCCTGCGCACCGCCCAGCTTTCGAGCCGGGAATAGCCCTTCACCGACATCCGGGGCAGTCGTCGTAGCGTGAGATCGTCGGCGCGCGTCCCCTCGGGAGCGTGGTCCGAGCACAGCAGGTCATGAACGCCCTGATTCCCGATCACGGTGCCAGGCCGCGCGATCGAGGTGAGTCGCGCCGCGATGTTCACTGTCGGTCCGAAGACGTCGCCGAGCCGTCGGACGACGTTGCCATAGGCGATTCCAACGCGCACCGCTGGGAACGAGTCGCTCTCGTCACTGCCGCGGACCGTCAGGATGAGGCCGACCTCGGCTGCCTGTCGTGGGTCCTCGACCACATACAGCACTTCGTCACCGATGGTCTTGATCACCTGTCCCCCGTGATCCACCACGACGCCGGTCGCTTCTGCCTCGAACTGCTCGACCCACTCAATCAGCTCGGTCTCATCGAGTTCCTTGCTCCGCGAGGTGTATCCGACGATGTCGACGAAGCAGACGGCCAGCTCGACGCCGCCAGCCGCTGAGTCTTCCGTGGTCAGGAGCGAGGCTGAGGCGCTGGCCAGATGGCGGCGCCAGATGTAGTTCTGAAGTTTCTCGATGCGTGGCACGACCTGAGCTGTGAGAGCGACGTATTCGTCGTCGTCGATCTCGTCGGCTTCGCCGATCTCGGTCAGCAGCCTGGTCTGCCATTCGGCGAGTCGGGCGAAACTTCTCGCCAGCGTGCGCACCAAGGCGGCTTGGGATTCCGGGCTGACGATTCCGAGTTCCATCAGTTCGGCGCTCAACCGGAGCGCCTCGACGTCCGCCGCGGTGAAGGCAACATCGGAGTCAGCGGCAGTGGGAAAGCCGAGCAGCCGCCAAAGAATTTCGGATACTTCCGCATCGACACCCGAACGCTCCGCGACCTCGAGTCGCGTCATGGTCGGGTTCTCACCCAGAAGTTCACGTTGGATCGCGTCCACGATGGCCGCGGATGGCCCGCGCGTCACTCTGTCTGTTTGGTCGTCACCGGTCACGGGACAAGCATGCCGCCTACGATGTCGCCAATGACCCGCCAGTGACTGGGAGACCTGATGGCGATCGAACCAACCGAGAAGAGTTTCGTTGAACTGGCGGCTGAAGCAGCGGAAGTTCGCGACCCCGTCGTGATGGTCAACCTGTTGAAGTTCGCCGGACCCGACGGCGCGGCTCACTATCAGCGATACGTGGCGGGCGTGCAGCCCTGCCTGGAAGCAGTCGGCGGTTCGCTCGTGTATGCCGGCGACGTCGCGCAAACGGTCGTTGGTGAGGATGACTCGATTCAGTGGGACGCATTGGTGGTGGTCCGATACCCCTCACGAGCCGCCTTCCTGACGATGATCTCGAGCCCTGAATATGCGGAGGTCCACCACCATCGCACCGCGGCTCTCGAGACCACCGAGTTGATTGCCACGAACCCGTGGATGGCCGAGAACTGATGGAGGTTCAGAGACTCCAGAAGTAGCGACTGGTCGGCACCAGGTCCAACCCTTGGTCCGCACCGAATTTCACGACGCTTTCCAACAGTTCGGCCATGCGGCGCTGGAGCTCGCGATCGTCGCCACCGCTGCCGTAGAACTCGTGTGGGTCACTCATCGCGGCCATCGGGAAGTGCTCCTCAACGATGCCCGAGACCACAGGAGACGTTGGTGTGAGTACCTCCTGGACGACGTTTTGGACGTACGCCGAGGTGTTCTGCGTCCGGATGGCGACGGGCGTGTGCCTGACCATCCAGTACGACAGGTACTCGTCGTCTCTCATGGACTCGGGCTTGCGTAGGACCGCCATCTGGGCCATGACGTCGGAACGGGCGCCGTCAGGAACGGGTTCCGGATCGAGACGGACGTGTTCGGTCACCCGGTACGCGTGCACCTCGGGTTCGTCCAGCGTCTGGTCAATCATGTCGAGGACGGCGGCGACATCACCGTCACTCCAGATCGATACCAAGGCTGTGATCGGCTCGCTCGGGCCGAACCTGAGGGCCGGCGCCACCGCATCGTCGTCAATATTCACCTGCACCGCACTAACGCCGCTGGCCTGGAGCGACTCGCGAAAGCTCGGCGAGAGCACTCGCGAGGCCGAGTTCTCGCTCCGCAGCGTCACGATCACCTTGGTCATGGCGCGGGCGCGTCGCGCCAACCAGGCATTGCGGCGTCCAGCCACGACGCTGCGCCCTCCGGCAACGCACCGTTGTCAGCAGCGACCCGAGCCCAGCCCTCCAGCATCGCGGCAAACCGGGCGGGGTTGTAGACGTCCTCCTGATAGTCGAACAGGTCGCCACCCGCGTAACCGAGGATCGTGATGTTGCTTGCCTCGTGGACGCTCCCGTCGCCGGGGTCCTGCATGAGGTTGCGGATGTCGCACACGATGCGCCCACGCTCTTCGTCGATCACGTGCCACGCGTCCGGGAACGCTGTCATCCAGCAGCCAGGTGCCGTCGTCATCGTCTTGACGACCCACGCGCGGATCTCGTCTTTCCCACTGAAGGTGCCGTAGGAATGCTCGACGTACCGCGCGTCTTCGGTGAACAAGTCCGCAAACAGCGACCAGTCACCGGTTTCGGCTGCGCGATTGATTTGCCGCTGATAGTGGGCAAACGCCGCTTCGAGCTCCCCACGCGTCCAGATGGCCATTGCCGCAACCTAGCAGCGGTCACAGTTGGCGCGCCCTTGACACAGAGACGACTAACGTGTCGAATATGAGACATGGCAGAGATTGTGTCTCAGGCCTTGATTCCTCGGTTTGTGTCGCCTTCGGGGGATTCCTGGGCTGATCCCTGGCCCATGTACCGCGCCTTGCGCGATCACGATCCCGTCCATCACGTCGAGTCCGGCGACTATTGGGTACTGACCCGCCACGCCCATGTCTACGAAGCGGTGCGCGATCACGAGACGTTTTCGTCGGCGGGCGGGCTCACCACCGAATATGGCGAGCTCGAACGGATCGGCCTCGTCGACAATCCGCCGATGGTGATGACTGATCCGCCGATCCACACCGAGTTTCGAAAACTCGTCAGCCGTGGCTTCACGCCTCGCCAGGTCGAAAGCATCGAACCGGTCGTGGCCGCGTTCGTGATTGATCGCCTCGAGCGCCTCCGCAAAGACGGGGGTGGCGACATCGTGCGCGATCTCTTCAAGCCACTGCCCAGCATGGTCGTCGCGCACTACCTCGGCGTTCCGGTTCAGGACTGGGAGCGTTTCGACGGCTGGACCAACGCCATCGTCGCCGCCAACGCACAGGAGCCCTCGACGGCCGTAGCCGAGGCGACCGCCGAGATGATGGGCTACTTCAGCGAGCTCATCGAGTGGCGCCGTTCGCACCCGGCCGATGACACGGTGTCACATCTGGTGGCAGCCGGTGAGGGCGATGACTCCGACGGTCTCCTCCGGATCCTCGCATTCACCTTCACGATGGTCGCTGGTGGAAATGACACATCGACGGGTCTGCTCGGCGGAAGCATGCCGTTGCTCGCCGAACGTCCGGATCAGCGCCGTCTCGCGCTGGACGACCCTGCCGCGGCGGTCGAGGAACTGCTGCGGCTCACGTCGCCGGTTCAAGGGCTTGCGCGAACGACGACGCGCGATGTTTCGATCGATGGCGTGACGATCCCAACCGGCCGCAAGGTCCTGATGTCGTACGGGGCAGCAAACCGCGACGAGCGGGAATTCGGACCAACGGCTGAGGAACTCGACGTCACCCGCAACCCGCGTCGCATTCTCACCTTTTCGCACGGTGCTCACCACTGCTTGGGAGCCGCCGCAGCGCGAATGATGGGACGCGTCGCGCTTCGCGAATTTCTCACCCGCATCCCCGAATTCGAGGTTGATTCCGACCGCATCACCTGGGCCGGTGGCAACTACGTGCGCCGCCCGCTTTCCGTCCCACTGGAGGTACTCGCATGAGCTGGCTCAGCCAACAGCGCACCGAGCACGGGGTCGAGCGCATCCTCGACGCAGCTGCTGAACTTTTTGTCGAGCACGGCATCGGCCAACCCGGCATGGAGGATGTCGCCCGAGCGGCGGGATGTTCGCGGGCCACCGTCTACCGCTACTTCGACAACAAACCCGCGCTCCTTCAAGCCTTCGTACATCGTGAGGCACAGGACGTCATGGAGCAGGTCGCCAAGCAGGTCAAGGGGATCCGAGACGAGCACGAAGCCGTCGTTGCCGCCGTCGTCGCGACGCTCGCTGCCGTGCGTGCCCGTCCGTCCCTGCACGTCTGGTACGGCGACGACGCCTCCGCCCTTCATGAGGTCTTCCGGGAGTCACCCGTCATCACCGATCTCGCCAGCACCTTCTTGGCGCCCGATCAAACCGAACCCGACCTCGACCTCGGTCGATGGCTGTTGCGCGTCGTGCTGAGCTTCCTCCGTGATCCTGGAGACAGCCCAGATGAGGAGAGGCGACTAATCGAGAGGTTCCTCGTCCCGCCCAAGATTCGCCAGCGCAGCGCCAACTAGTACTTGTACGTCGCGTTGCGCGGTTTGGGGTCGCCGCGATCGATCTGCGCCGAGTTCCGACCGGTCCCGCCGTCGAGGTACTTGTCGGCTGTCCCGTCCTTGGCCTGGAGGTAGTCGTTGCCGGATCCGCCGCTGAAGACATCGATGCCCGCATCGCCGCGGAGGTAGTCGTTACCGGAACCGCCGATCACGGAGTCGTTGCCGGCTTGTCCGAGCAGGCGGTCGTATCCGGAACCGCCATCGACCCGATCGTCGCCGCTACCCGCGCAAATCGTGTCGCTGCTCTCGGCGCCGACGATCTTGTCGTTTCCGCCGAGCGCCAGAATCACTTCGCCGTGGGACGTGCCGGTGATGGTGTCGGCCCCGTTGGTGCCGACGAAGTTGGCTGGTTTGCCGTCACATGTGAAGGCGCTGTTTCCGTGCGGGTAGTACCTCACGCCTTCGGTGTTGCCCGGTGGCACGGGATCGATGGAGTTGCCTTCGGCGATCGTCCCGCAGGTGGACGTCGCCGGTAGACCAAGGAAGAGGCTCTGGAGCCATGGGATGGACTCGACCATGAAGGATGCGCCCTGCTTCGTATGTCCGAGCGGCTTCTCGGCATAGTCGACCGGGAGGCCATAGCCGCAGTATTTGCGGGCCAGAGTGCGGACATCGGCGGCAACCATGACGCCGTCGCCGGGGCCGTACGTCGGACTCGGCTGCGTGCCTTCGTCCGTTGCGCCGTCGGTGCCCTGGCGGATCATCATCGGGACAGTGGGTTGCCCGCCAGTGCTCATGATCAGTTTGTTCGCCGTATTGACGAGGAGGGGGATCGACTCCGGCTTGGCGTACTGCGGCCTGACGAGGCTGGCGAACGTCAGACCGGGGAAGCTGTGCTCACCGATGCAGTCGTCCTTGAGTTGCGTCACGAGCTGCTTGCCGTAGTCACTCAGATAAGGGTCAAAGTCGAGGGCGAAGGCCCTTGAGATGCCGATGAAGGCCAAGGGCATGACACTGGCCCACGAATCCGAACCGTCGACGTAGTGCAGGTTGTGCACGGGATCGACGAACACGCCACCGAAGGCCGAGCCGAGCAGCTTGCTGTTCACATCCGGGGCGTACTGCGGCGCGAGTTCCGTGGCCCATTCGGTGGCGATGGCGCCGCCGGAATAGCCGGCCATCGCGACCTTCGTGCCGGTCGGCAAGCCGACGGTCGACGAACCGTATGCGGCGCGGATTCCGTCGAGCGTCTCGTAGCCATAGATGGGGCCCGTGGCAAATGCCGGGTTTTGGCTCTCGAAGTCGCTGGTCACGACCGTGAAGCCCTGCAGGAGGAACGCCGCGACGAAGTGTTGTTCATTCGACCAGGTGCCGTTTGTTGGTCCGCCGTTGAGCGTGTACGACGGTTCACACCGGGTGGTCAGGGCGTCGTAGAAGCTCTGGTACGACAGCAGCCTGGTCGTCGGCGCGGGCGTCGGCGGTCGAAGCACACTCGTGACGGTCGCAACCGGCTTCCCGAGCTGGTCGCGCGTCCGATACAGCAACTGGATCATCGTGACCGGCGTCGGGATGTCAGGGAGTGTGGCGGTGAGGGTCCGTGTCTTCAGCACCGTGCCCGGCGCGATGTCGGCAAGCGGAGTGGCATCGGTGTAGCGGTAGAACGGATCGCTGTCAGGAGGCGTCGTCGCAGCCGAAGCGCTCGTGGGGATGGCGTTGATCAGGGCGGCTACGACAATCGAACCGATCCCAGCCACCCAGCGGGGAGTGTGCACCGCGCAAATTTAACTGCGATGCCGCGGGTTTACCTGCCAATCCACGATTCTCACGCGACGTGTAGGTTCGAAATCAATGGTGCGGTTGAAGTCTGGACGTCCCGATCTCACGCCTTACCGGGCGATGTTCGATGTGCCCACGGCTGGTGATGAAGACCTCGCGGTGACGTTTCTCGGCGTCGCGACCGTGCTCGTCCAAGACGGTCAGTCAGCGGTGATGACCGATGGCTTCTTCAGTCGACCTTCGTTGGTCAAGACGATCCTCGGACGTCTCCGGCCAGATGAGGATCGCATTCGCACAGCGCTCAATGGGGCAGGAGTGGACAAGCTCGATGCGGTGATCCCGGTGCACACGCACTATGACCACGCGTTGGACTCGGCCGTCGTTGCTCGTCGGACGGGCGCGAAGCTGATTGGCGGACCTTCGGCAGCGCAGGTCGCGCGCGGTGGCGGTCTTCCCGACGCGCGTATCGAGGTCGTCGAACCGGGCACCACCCTCGGTGTCGGCTCCTTCGACGTGACCATGATCGCCGGACGCCACAGTGCGCCCGATCGTTGGCCGGGGGAGATCACGGCTCCGGTTGTTCCGCCCGCCCGGGTCTCGGCCTATCGCTGCGGCGATGCATGGTCAGTTCACCTGCTGCACCGACCGAGTGGTCAGTCCCTGCTGATCAACGGCAGCGCGGGCTTCGTGCCGGGTGCTCTCGCCAGCCTGCAGGCAGACGCCGTCTACCTGGGTATCGGCCAGTTGGGTATTCAGTCCGCTGACTACATGGCCGCATACTGGACGGAGACCGTCCGTGCCGTCCGAGCACGCCGGGTGGTGCTGATCCACTGGGACGACTTCTTCCGCCCGCTGACTGAACCGCTCCAAGCCCTGCCGTACGCCGGTGACGACTTGAACGAGTCCATGCGGGTTCTGTTGGCCCTGGCCGCGACCGACGACGTGACTCTCCACCTGCCCACGCTGGGTCAGCGCGAGAACCCGTGGGCTTGAGCGGCGCTGTGCGGCCCGAGCGTCATCAGTTCGCTGAGCACCTCGGTGGCCAAGCCCATGCCGCCCAGGTGCGACTCGCCGTCGATGGTTGCGAAGCTCGCATTCGGCAGTCGATCGACCATGTGCACCCCGTGGTGGTGCGGAATGATGTGGTCGGCATCGCCGTGCCACCAACGCACGGGTACGGTCACGTCCGCAAGGTTGAAGCCCCAGTGGCGAGTGAACAGGATGATGTCGGCCAACGGGGCACCCACTTGGAACCGTGCGCCGTTGAGTAGGTCGTCGAGGAACATGGCCTTGAATTCGGGCCTGGACAACAGTTCCTTGTCGCCGCGCGGCTGAACGGCCGCGTAGGCGTTTAGCCCGAGCCCGCCAACCGGCTTGATCAGGCGGATCGCCACGGCCAGGAGATAGCTGAGCGGAACCCGGGTGGCACGCACCAGGGGAGCGAGATACGGAGTGAGGGCGACGAGCCCCCCGCCGATCGCGTCCGGTCCGACCGTCGGCGCGACGCCACCAAGGACGCCCACCCCGTGGACGCGGTCGGGCAAGGCTGCGCCGGCAGCAAGTGCATATGGCCCGCCACCGGACAGGCCGATCACCCGCATGGTGTCGACGCCGAGATTGTCTGCGAGTCGCTCAAGATCGCCAGCCCAATCAAGGACATTGGCATAAAGGTGCGGCGTGGACGTGCCGATTCCGGGCCGGTCTATGCCGATGATGCGGACGTCGTGGTCTTCGGCGTAGAGACGGGCTTCGATGGGGATTTGGCGTCGTCCGCCCGGTGTGCCGTGCATCCAGACGACCGCGGAACCCCGCGGCGTGCCGAATTGTGCGAAGGAGAGCCGGCGTCCGTCGCGCACCGCGACGGAACCTTCGAGACGCGGGCGTTCTATATCAGCCATGGTCATCATGATCATGCTGTATGGCGCCGGAGCGCAGGAACATGGCCAAGATCAAGCCGACTACCGTGACGGCCGTTGTGAGGAACATGAGGTTGTCGAGTGCTTGCACGAACACCTGTTTGGACGTGTGCTGATAGATGAAGAACATCCCGTACATGTGTCCGGTCGGCCCTTGGCCGAGCGACGGCATCGGGGTGTCGGGGGAGACCATGCCCGACCGGTCAGACATGAATTGGGCGCTCTTGCTGGACAGGACGGCACCCAAGATGGCCAGCCCGAGGGACGCCGACGTGCGCTGCATGACGTTGTTGAAGGCACTGCCTGACGGCACGATTTCGGGCGGCACCGCAGCGAGCCCGCCCGTCATGATCGGCATCATCGCAAGACCCATGCCGGAGGCCCGCAGCATGAGAATGAGCGCGACCTCGTGCCGTGAGGTGTTGACGTCGAGGTCGCGCAACATGAAGGTCCCCAATGCGCAGATCGTCAAGCCGATCAAGGCAGGCCAGCGCGGCCCCATGTGGTCGTAAAGGCGGCCCGCAACGGGCATGAGGACGGCCATGATCAACGCTTGCGGCAGCAGGACGAACCCCGCTTCGAACGCACCCATGCCTTGGGCCGCCTGCAGGAAGACCGGGACGTAGAAGAGCACCGTGAACAGACCCACCGAGAGCGAGGCGATGATGAGCAGGGAGTTCGTGTATTCCCAGTGGCGGAACACTCGGACGTTGAGCAGCGGTTGATCGACTTCGAGCTCGATCACCACGAAGACGGCGAGACAGATGGTGGACAGGCAGATCAGGCCGACCACAGGGAACGACGTCCATCCCCATTTCTCGCCCTCCGACAGTGCGAGGAGTAGCGAGAAGAGGCCGGTCGCGACCGTCACGAAGCCCAGCGCGTCGAACCGGGGGCGCCCGTCCGGCGGAAACTTCGGCAGCACGGCGATGGCGGCGAATGTCGCCGCGATGCCGACGGGCACATTGATGAAGAAGATCAGGCGCCAGTCGATGTACTCGACGAGGTAGCCACCCAGAGTCGGCCCGATGGCCGGGGCAACGACAATGCCGAGTCCGTACATGCCCATGGCGCGACCGATCTTTGCCGGCGGCACGATCCGATACAGGATCGCCATCGACAGCGGCGGCAGGATTCCGCCGGGAATCGCCTGGATGACCCGAAATCCGATCAGGCTATTGAGATCCCACGCCATTCCGCAAAGCGCGGAGGCGGCCCCGAAGATCAGGAGCGCTGAGCTGTAGACCCTCGTGGCGCCGAATCGCGCAGACAACCATGCCGACAGCGGCACCACGACGCCCAGGGACAACGCGTAGGCGGTGACGATCCATGCGACTTCATCTGTGGTTGCGCCGAAGGTCGTGCCGATCGTCGGCACGGCGACGTTGACGATGCTGGTGTCGAGCACCGACATGAACATCCCGGACACCAGTACGACCAGCGGAAGGCCCCAGTGCTCGACCTTCTCCGTCTGAACCGCCACCGCCGACATCTAGCCGTCCTTGTGGATTTTCACCGTCACGTTCATGCCCGGCACCAGGGAGAGGCTCTTCGTGTCGTCGATGGCGATTTTGACCGGGATGACCTGGGTGACCTTCTGGTAGTTGCCCGCCGTGTTTGACTGCGGGAAGGCCGAGAACTCGCCGGCTGCGCCGCCCTGCACTTCGCTGACGGTGCCGGTCAGCGAGGCGTCTGGGAAGGCGTCCACGTCGATGTCGACAACCTGACCCGTGTGGACGTCGTCGATGTCGGTCTCGTCGACGCGAGCGGTGACGAAGATGCGGGAGAGGTCATACGCGACCGCCAGTTGGGTTCCGGCAGTCACGAAGGCGCCCTCCACTCCGTCGTCAATGACGACGGTTCCGTTGCCCGGAGCGCGAATCGGTTGCTGGGGTTGCACGAATCCGCCCTGGATGCGGATGCGACCGAGGACATGATCCTTGATCAGCTGCGTGCCCTGTGTCGCCGACCAGTCGATCAGCGTGCCACTGCTGGGAGCGTTGACCGAGATCTTGTCGCCGTCGATCTGCGCGTTGTCGGTCGAGACGTACTTGCTTCCCTCGATGAAGTAGACGAACACGAGGACGGCCACCATGACGAGCGCGACCGCACCGATCAGGATCAAGGCCCTGCGGGTCGATGATTTCATCGGCCTTCGACCCGCGGGAGTGGCCGCAGCGGCCTCGTCCGGGTGTGTCGTCAGGTCACTGATGGCGGTTGCCTCTTCAATCGAGCCGTCGGTCATCCCTGATCACCTCCCGGCCTGCGGACCGGGAGCACGACCTGCTGTCCCTCGCGCAGACCTGACACGACCTCGGTTCGATCGATGCCGACCACGCCCGGCTCGAAGGTGACGGTTCTCGGCTTTCCGTCCTCCACGACCGTCACCGCGCTACGTCCGTGAACCCTGCGCACGGCCGACGTCGGGACGGTGAGTACGTCTGACTTCTCACTGGTGACGATGCCGACGTTCGCCGTCTGCCCGGCCTTGAGTCGTGAGTCGCGGTCGTCGAGCGTGACGGTGACGTAGTAGCTGATGACGCCGGCTACCGCGGTGCCACTCGGCGCGACCGATGCCACGGATCCGTCAACTGTCAGATCGGGAACGGCGTCGAACGTGAGCCGCACCCGTTCGTCAGAGGTGAGGTCTGCAGCGTCGCTCTCGTTGAACAACGCGACGACCTCGAGTTGGTCGATGTCGCTCAGGACGACGAATTGATTGCCGCCGGGTCGCGCTGGGCTGGCTCCCGCCGCCGACTGAGGTCCACTGTTGGCCGATGACCCGCCGCTGGTCGAGCCCGAAGCGCCGGGGATGGCGGCGTCGGTGCCTGGGGCCAGGGCACTGGTGCCCGAACTCGGGGACAGGTATTCGCCGACCGCGCCGTTGAGGGCGGTGACGGTGCCGGCAACCGGTGCGCGGAGGGTCGTGTTGGCGACGTCGTGCTGAGCTTGGGTGACCGCTGCGCGTGCCGCTGCTACCAGCGCTTCCTGCTGATCGATCGTGTGTGGCCGGTCGGAGCGGGACAAGTCGACGCTGTTTCGCGCCGTGACCACGGCCTGCTGCGCCGTCTCAATGGAGACCTGGCTTGCAGCGTGGTCGACTTCACGTTTCTGGTTGGCGGCGCGGAGGGCAGATTGCGAGGAAACCACCCGTTGCCTCGCCGCCGAATACGACGACTGCGCGCTCATGCAGGCCGCCGACGAACTGGATCCGGCGCAGGCGGACGCCTGGTTGCTCTGTGCGCTGTTGGCGGCTGCCTCATCGGCGATGAGTTGCTGCTGTGCGTTGTAGACGGCCACGCGGTCGGCATCGTCTTGGGCTGCAGCCTGTTGCCGCACGGCGTCCAAGACGTCGTTGGCTTGGTCGAGGGAGTTCTTCGCATCGTGGACGGCGGGGGAGTCTGTTGCCTTGTCCAAGGCTGCCTCGGCTGCGCGCAGCTGAGCCTGTTGTGCCGCCAGTGCCTGGCGTGCGGGTACGGGATCGACGGTGGCCAGCTTCTGCCCGGCCTTCACGTGATCACCGACCTTGACCAGCACAGACGTCAGTTGTCCGCCTTTGGCGAACCCGAGGTTCTGCTCCTTGACCGCAGACAACGAGCCCGTCGACGACACACCCATCGACACCGTTGAGAATTCCACGGGCGCGGTCGTCGCCGCGGGAGTCCTGGGCGACGAGCAGGCCGCGAGAACGCCGACCACGGACACAGCTATCGCCGTGCGCACGAGGGCCATCAGACTCCTTCCGGAATGCAGACACAACGTAGCCCTAGAGTATCTCTAAGTGAGAGGGGGGTCCCCCACTTAGTATGGAAGTGACGGACGACGCATGATGCCGGGAGCGACGACATGAAAGCGGTGAAGCCACGACAGCGTGGCGCGTTGCGCGCTGACGCGCGGCGCAATCGCGATCGCATCCTCGCGGCTGCGGCCGATGCCTTCGCCGAAAGCGGTCCCGATACGCCGGTCGAAGAGATTGCGAACGCGGCCGGTGTCGCGGTGGGGACGCTGTATCGCCGCTTCCCTGATCGCGAGGCGCTCATCCGTGGCGTTGGCATCATCAACCTCGCCAACGCTCTCGCTGAGACTCGTGCCGCGGCCGCTGAGGAGCCCACAGCCTGGGATGCCCTGGTTCGGATCTTGGGGCAGTCGCAGCATCTGAGACTTTCGCTTCAACTCACGTTTGACTCGCCGGGAGCGCGGGCCATCCTTGCCGACGATCCCGAGGCGACGGCACTCAAGCGGCAGATGATGGCCGTGCTCGACGACGTCGTCCGAACCGCGCAGGCAGAGGGCGCCCTGCGCTCTGACATCGGCACAGGTGACGTCGCGATGGCATATGTGCTGCTGGTCCGCCGCGTCATGATTCCGCGGATCGAGGCGGCACCACTGGCATCGGAGCGGTGCATTGCGCTCATGCTGGACGCGTTGCGCGGTGGTCCAGGCCATCCCCTGCCCGGCCGGGCTCTGAACCGGACCGATCTCGGACTCTGACGTCAGCCGACGGTCCAGGTGTCGTTCCCGGTGATCAACTGGCGCAGGGCTGCAGATTGATCGTCGATCTTGGCCGACGCCTTGGTCACCTGCTCGCGAGCCAAGTCGTCGTAGGCGGGACGTGCAACCTGGCGGAAGATGCCAATTGGAGTCCGGCCATGATCGTCGGCTGACGTGAGACGCGAGATTGCGAAAGCCTGTGACGGGTCTGGGTTCTCTGCGTCGTGCACCAGCAGCGCATCTGTTCCGACATCTGCAACCGGCACGACCTCGATGGCACCCGAAACCGACCGGACCAAGCCCTTGCTGCCCAATCCGTCTTCACCCGCGGCACCAAATCGAACCGGCTCGCCGTGGACGAGCGGGATGATCGCCTCGTCGGCAGTTTCGTGGTTCTTGACCGAGTCGAACGCGTCGTCGTTGTAGATCGGGCAGTTCTGGTAGATCTCGACGAACGAGGTGCCGCGGTGTGCGGCAGCGGCCCTGAGCACGGTCGTGAGGTGCTTGCGGTCGGAGTCGATCGTCCGGGCCACGAACGAGGCCTCGGCGCCCAGCGCCAACGACACCGGATTGAACGGATAGTCGATCGAACCGGCCGGTGTGGACTTGGTGATCTTGCCCGTCTCGGAAGTGGGGGAGTATTGACCCTTGGTCAGGCCATAGATGCGGTTGTTGAACAGCAAGATCGTGAAATTGACGTTGCGGCGCAGCGCGTGAATCAGGTGGTTGCCGCCGATCGACAGCGCATCTCCGTCGCCGGTGACGACGAATACGGCGAGGTCAGGCCGCGTGGTTGCGAGCCCGGTGGCAATCGCCGGCGCGCGACCATGGATCGAGTGCATGCCGTATGTGTTCAGGTAATACGGGAAGCGGGACGAGCAGCCGATGCCGGAGACGAAGACCGTGTTCTCGCGCTTGATGCCGAGCTCGGGAAGGAAGCCCTGCACCGCGGCGAGGACGGCGTAGTCGCCGCAGCCCGGGCACCAGCGCACCTCTTGGTCGGACGTGAAGTCCTTGCGGGTGAGCGGCGCATCAGACTGCGGGACGCCGGTGATCCCGGTGCCCGGCATGCCCAGATTGATCGTCATCGGACGCTCCCCACGGCATCGAGGTCGACGCTCACGCCTTCT
>Ga0081455_10003327_pt1 | contig 18552 bp, 19 predicted proteins | sample TabmetS3T2R1_FD_70207 | JGI IMG/M metagenome (GOLD analysis project Ga0081455, IMG submission 70207) | Tabebuia heterophylla rhizosphere microbial communities from the University of Puerto Rico - S3T2R1 | ecosystem: Host-associated > Plants > Roots > Rhizosphere ... | reverse complement strand
AGGCGGGGCAGCGGCGAGAAATCCTCGATCGTCCCGTTGCCGCCGAGCACCTCGATCCCGCGGCGGATCGCCCGCGTCGCGGCCAGCGAGGTGACCATCTTGTTCGCGTTCACGAGCAGGCGGTGCCAGGCGACATCGTCCTCGCTCGCCGAGCCGTCGTCGATCCGAGCGACGAGCTCGGTCAGCTCCTCCGTGGACGCGAGGGCCGCGTCGGCCTCAGCCTTCATCACCGCGAGGTGCTCTCTGATCAGCGGGAACTCCACGATCGGCTGACCGAACGCGGTTCGCTCGCGCGCGAACGACGCCGCCTCGTCGTAGGCGCGCCGCATCAGGCCCGCCGAGCCGACGGCGTTCAGCCAGCGGGACGTGTTGAGCACGCCGACCGCGGTCTTGAAGCCCTCTTCGAGCGGCCCGAGTGCGTACCCGACGGCGCCTTCGAACTCGATCTCGCCGGTCGCTAGCGCCCGCGTGCCGAGCTTGTCCTTCAGCCGCCTGATCCGAAAGCCGCCGCGCTCACGCGGAACGAGGAAGCAGCCGATGCCGCGTGTGCCCGGTGGTGCGCCACGCGGACGCGCCGTGACCACGAACTGATCCGCGTCGGCGACCGAGCAGAACCACTTCTCTCCGCGCAGGAGCCACGTCTGACCGTCGGGGACGGCTTCGACGCGGTTCGCACCCACGTCCGACCCCCCGTGACGCTCGGTGAGGAACTGCGCGCCCCGCTGCGCCTGGTCGTAGTCGGTCTCGAGGAGCGGCGGGAGGAAGCGCGCACGCATGTCGGCGGAGGCTCGGGTCCGAAGCGCCCGGACGAGGCCGGCGGTGCAGACGACCGGGCAGGCGTGGCCCCCTTCGCCCGCCTGCGCGAGGAGGTAGAAGAGCGACGCCTGCTCGCGCGCCGGCGCCCCGACGATCCCCGACGCCCAGACCGCCCGGCCGACACGGTGGTACGCCGGATCGAACTCGATCTCTCCGTCGGCACCGAGCCGAGGCGGATTGCGCTCGGCTTCCGCGACCGCGGGATCGATCACATCCCGCACGACCGCTGCGAAGTCATGTGTTACCGCCGGTAGCACCTCGATATAGGCTAAGCATCGTGGACCTGCGGGACAGCCCCGACGAAGCCGAGTTTCGCCTGGGCGTCAAGACCTGGCTCGAGGAGAACCTCCCAGCGGGGGATCCGAAGGAGTGGAGCCGGAAGATCTACGACGCGGGCTACGCGGGCCTGACGTGGCCCGAGGAGTACGGCGGCCGCGGCGCGCCGTACAGCCACCAGGCGATCGTGCTCGAGGAGTTCGCGCGGGCCGAGGCGCCGCCGCACATGGGCGTGATCGGGCTCGGCATGGCGGGCCCGACGATCATGGCGCACGGCACCGAGGAGCAGAAGCGCCGCTACCTGCCGAAGATCCTCTCGGCCGAGGACATCTGGTGCCAGGGCTTCTCGGAGCCCGGCGCCGGATCCGACCTCTCGGCGGTGCGGACGTCGATCGAGGCACGAAACGGCTCGTTCGTCGTCAACGGCCAGAAGGTCTGGTCGTCGTTCGCGCACATCGCCGACCACTGCATCCTCGTCGGCCGGAGCGACCCCGACTCACAGCGCCACGAGGGCCTCACCTACATCATCGTGGACATGAAGGCCCCCGGCGTCGAGGTGCGCCCACTGCGGCAGATCACCGGCGAGGCCGAGTTCAACGAGATCTTCCTCACGGACGTCGAGGTGCCGGAGGAGAACCTCCTGGGCGAGATCGGCAGCGGCTGGCAGGTGGCGATGACGACGCTGCTCCATGAGCGGGGCACGCTCGGCTTCGCGCTCGGCGGCGCGCTCGAGGCGCAGGTGCAGAAGCTGGTCACGCTGACCAAGGAGCGTGGAGCCGACGATCCAATCATCCGCGATCGGGTGGCGCAGGAGTGGATCGAGCTCCAGGCTCTGAAGCTGACCAACTACCGCTCGCTCTCGACCCTGATGCAGACGGGGATCCCGGGGCCGGAGGGCTCGGTCTCGAAGTTGCACTGGTCGGAGCAGAACCAGCGTCTGACGAAGCTGGCGATGGAGCTGCTGGAAGGCGAGGACGACGGCTACTGGCGCCACCAGCAGCTCCGGAGCCGCGGCAACACGATCGAGGCCGGGACGTCGGAGATCCTGCGGAACATCATCGCCGAGCGAGTCCTCGGCCTCCCGAGGAGTCGCTGATGCAGTTCGCCTTCACCGAAGAGCAGGAGCTGCTGCGGCGCGAGGCCCGCGAGGCGCTCCAGAACGGCGGCTGGAGCCGCGAGGAGATCGGCTCCGCCGGGCTCGGGTTCGTCGACCAGGCAGTGCTCTTCGAGGAGGCGGGTCGGGTCGGCGTCGGTGAATCGCTCTTCGACGAGAGCCGGCCGGAGGACGAGCGGCTGACGGCGCTCGCCTGCGAGGCGGTGGGGATCGGCAAGAAGGCGCTCGAGCTCGCGGTCGAGTACGCGAAGGAGCGGGAGCAGTTCGGCCGCAAGATCGGCGTCTACCAGGCCGTCTCGCACAGGCTCGCCGACACGTTCGTCGAGACCGAGCTCGCGCGCTCGCTCGCGTACTGGGCCGCCTGGTGCGTCGCCGAGGGCGACGAGCAGGCGCCGATCGCGGCGGCGGCCGCCAAGTCGTACGCCGCGGACGCCGCCGTCGCCGCGTGCGAGCGATCGATCCAGGCGCACGGCGGGATCGGCTTCACCTGGGAGCACGTGCTCCACACGTACTACAAGCGAGCGCTCTGGATCCAGGCCTACGGCGGCCACGCGCGGATCCAGCGCGCGAAGATCGCCGCCTGGCTGCTCGACTGATGCGCACCGCGCTCGTGACGGGCGCCTCGTCCGGAATCGGGCGAGCCTGTGCCGTCGCGCTCGTGGGCGAGGGCTGGCGCGTCCTCGCCGGGGTCCGCAGCGCGGGGGACGCTCCCGAGCGGACCGAGGAAGTGCTGCTCGACGTCACCGAACCGGAGCAGATTCGCGAGGCGGCCGGTCGCGTCGAAGCGTTGGACGGCCTGGTGAACAACGCCGGGATCGCCCTGTCCGCGCCGCTCGAGCTCGTGCCACCCGAGGAGCTTCGGTATCAGCTCGAGGTCAATCTGGTCGGACAGATCGCGGTGACCCAGGCGTTCCTCCCTGCGATCCGACGCGCCAAGGGCCGGATCGTCTTCGTCGGCTCCATCGCCGGGCGCAGCGCGCTGCCGTTCCTCGGCCCCTACGCGGCCTCGAAGCACGCGCTCGAGGCGGTCACCGACTCGCTTCGCGTCGAGCTCCGGCCGTTTGGCATCCACGTCTCGATCGTCGAACCGGGCACGATCAAGACCAAGATCTGGAGCACGTCGGCTGCTCGAGCCGAGCGGCTGATCGCGGACATGGACGGACGGCTCGCCGAGCTCTACGGGGACCGGATCGCAGCCTTCAGGCAGATCGCGATGCGCCGAGGCGCGAACGCAGCTCCGGTCGAGAAGGTCGTGAAGGTCGTGTTGGACGCCTTGACCGCCGAGCGTCCGAGCACGCGCTACCTGGTCGGCCGCGACGCGAGGCTCCGCGCCGGCTTCGAACGGCTGCCGGACCGCGTTCGCGACCGGATCTACGAACGAGTCCTACTCAAGAGTTAAGGAGGAGCAATGGGGTACGCCAAGGGATCAATCGACGAGATGGGCGATGGGCCGGGCTTCCGCAAGGTCCGGCGCGAGCTCGGGGTGACAGCCTTCGGCGTCAACGCGATCATCTACCCGCCGGGCCAGGAGGGCTTCCTCCACTACCACGACACGCAGGACGAGCTCTATTTCGTCCACCGAGGCCGAGCGTCGTTCGAGGTCGACGGGGAGGAGTTCGAGCTCGGGCCAGGGGGCGTCGTCCACGTGGAGTCGACAACGCCGAGAAAGGTCACCAACCGGACCGACGAGGATCTCGTCATGTTCGTCGTCGGCGGCAAGGATGGCTACGTGGCCCGCGACGGACAGCTCGTCGACGTCGAGCGCGACCTGCCCAGGCGCCAGGCCTTTACCGCCAGTGAGAAATAGAGGAGAGTTTCCGTGGGTCTACCTCGAGGAGGCAACCGGTCGATGAACGGCTTGATGATGGACTACCAGCTTTCGCTCCCCCCGATCCTGCGGCGCGCCGAGACCTTCTTCGGGGGCCGCGAAGTGGTGACGAGGCTCCCTGACAAGAGCTTCCACCGCTACACCTATCGGGACATGGCGACGCGGGCCAGGCAGCTCGCGGTCGCCCTCCAGAAGCTCGGCCTCGAGCGCGGCGACCGCGTCGCGACGCTCTGCTGGAACCACTACCAGCACCTGGAGGCCTACTTCGGCATCCCGTGCGGCGGGTTCGTCCTGCACACGCTGAACCTGCGACTGCATCCGACCGATCTCGCCTATGTGGCGAACCACGGCGGCGACCGGGCGGTGATCGTCGACAAGAGCCTCCTGCCCCTGCTCGAGCAGTTCCAGGGCGAGACCCCGATCGAGCACGTCATCGTCGTCGAGGACTCCTACGAGGACCTGCTGGGGTCGGCGAGCGCGGACGAGTGGGAGGACCCGCAGCTCGACGAGCGAGAGGCGGCGGCGATGTGCTTCACGAGCGGTACGACGGGGCGGTGCAAGGGCGTCGTCTACTCCCACCGCTCGACGATCCTGCACGCGCTCGGCGTGGCGACGACCTCGCCGCTCGGCCTGCGCGTGGCCCATGGCGACACGCTGCTGCCGGTCGTGCCCATGTTCCACGCGAACGCCTGGGGCTACCCGTATCTCGCGGCGATGCTCGGGACGAAGCTCGTCTTCCCCGGCCCCCACCTCGACCCCGAGAGCCTGCTCGAGGACTTCGTCCAGGAGAAGGTCACGTGGACGGCGGGCGTGCCGACGATCTGGCTCGGGATGCTGCAGCTGCTCGACGCGAACCCCGGCAAGTGGGACCTGTCGCAGATGAAGGGGATGCTCGTCGGCGGCTCGGCCGTGCCGCGGTCGATGATCGCCGCCTACAAGGAGCGCCACGGGCTGAGCGTCGTCCAGGGCTGGGGCATGACCGAGACCTCGCCGGTCGCCTCCGTCACCGACTTCATCGGCGATCTCCAGGACGCCGACCAGGACACCCAGCTCGACTTCGTGGCGATGGCCGGCGTTCCGCTGCCGTTCGTGGACATCCGCGTTCGAGCGGGCGACGAGGACGTCCCGTGGGACGAGGAGTCGATGGGCGAGCTCGAGGTGCGCGGCCCGTGGGTCGCCTCCGGGTACTACGAGGACGACACGCAGGCCGACCGCTGGACCGAGGACGGCTGGTTCAAGACGGGCGACATCGTCTCCATGCACCCGCGCGGCTTCATCCAGATCAAGGACCGCTCGAAAGACGTGATCAAGTCCGGCGGCGAGTGGATCTCGTCGGTCGAGCTCGAGAATGCGCTGATGGCGCATCCGGCCGTGGCCGAGGCGGCAGTGATCGCGATTCCGGACGAGAAGTGGGCCGAGCGGCCGCTAGCCGTCATCGTCCTGAAGGAGGGGGAGACGGTCACGGAGGAGGCGCTGCGCGAGCACCTGGCACCGAAGTTCGCCAAGTGGTGGCTGCCGGACCGCTTCGAGTTCGTGGACGAGATCCCGAAGACGAGCGTCGGGAAGTTCAAGAAGACGGCGCTGCGGGAGCAGTTCGCGCAGGAGCAAGTCCCGGCGTCTTCGTGAAAGCGGTCCTCCTTCGCGAGCCCGGCGGGCCGGAGCAGCTCGAGCTCGCGGAGGTGCCCGACCCGGAACCGGGCGACGGGCAGGTCGTCGTGCGGGTGCGCGCCGCGGGCGTCAACTTCGCGGACGTCTTGGTTCGGCAGGGCCGTTATCCCCAGGCGCCGCCTCTGCCGACGGTGCTCGGCCGCGAGATCGCGGGCGAGGTCGACGGACGCCGCGTGATGTCCGCATCGGGGGCGGAGAGCGGGGCGTACGCGGAGCTGGCCGCGGCGGACGAGGAGTGGCTCGTGCCGCTGCCCGAGTCGGCCTCGTTCGAAGAGGGCGCGTCGTTCCTGACGACGTTCCTGACCGTATGGATCCCGCTGCAGCGCGCCGGGGTCGGGCCCGGTGCGACCGTGCTCGTGCACGCGGCCGCCGGCGGTGTCGGCTCGGCCGGGGTCCAGCTGGCGAAGCACCTCGGTGCGCGGGTCGTCGCGACGGCGAGCACGGACGAGAAGCGTCGCTTCGCGCTCGAGCTCGGCGCGGACGAAGCTTTCGGGTACGACGACTTTGCGGAGCAGGTGCGCGCCGATGTCGTGCTCGATGCCGTGGGCGGGGAGATCTTCAAGCGATCGATCGGCGTCTTGAACCCCTTGGGCACGATCGTCGGGATCGGGTTCGCCGACGGTTGGTGGGACCCCCTCGACACCGCGTTGATGGTCGGGCGCAATCTGGCGCTCCAGGGCTTCTATCTCGGCCGGCTGATGAAGCTGCGCCCGGAGGTCGTCCAGGAGGCGACCCGCGAGGTCGTCGCTCTCTGGGAAGAGGGTGCGGTCAAACCCGTGGTCGGGGCGACGTTCCCGCTCGAGCGGGCACCCGATGCCCACCGGCTGATCGAAGAGCGGCGGAGCGTCGGCAAGGTCGTCCTTGTTCCCTGAGACCGCGCTGGTCACGGGGGCCGCCGGCGGAATCGGTCGTGTCCTCGTCGACCGGCTGGAGCGGGAAGGCGCGGAGGTGCTGGAGCTCGACCTCGTGACGGGCTTCGACGTCTCCGACCCGAAGGCATGGCAGTCGGTCGACCGGGTCGACCTCGCATGCTTGAACGCCGGCGTGACGGCCGGGACCGGCGACCTCACCGAGCTGACGGCCGAGGAATACCGGCGCGTCGTCGCGGTCAACGTCGACGGTGTCGTCTTCGGCGTGCGGCGGCTCGCTCGGGTGATGCGCGACGGGGACGTGATCGTCGCGACGTCCTCCCTGGCGGGCCTGACCGGTGTCCCGGGCGACCCGATCTACGCGCTGACGAAGCACGCGGTGATCGGGCTGGTGCGCTCGGTCGCTCCCCAGCTCGAGGAGCGAGGGATCCGCATCAACGCGGTCTGCCCCGGCTTCACGGACACGCCGATGGTGGCCGGCGAGATGCGCGCGTCGCTCGAGGAGGCCGACTTCCCGCTCCTGCAGCCGGACGAGGTCGCCGACGCGGTTCTGCGCGCGGCACGAAGTGAGGGGACGGGCGAAGCGTGGATCGTTCAACCTGGCCGTGACCCGGAGCCATACCGCTTCCGGGGCATCCCGGGCCCGCGTGTCCAAGGCGCGGAGAGCGTCGCCCCACCGTTCTAGCCAAGTAACACAGTGTTACTTGACACAGAGTCGGCGCAATGAAGGGCCGACGGAAGGCGAAACTGAGCGGCGTGCCGACGATGGCTCCCCGCATCCGCAAGGAGCTCCTCGAGGCGGTCGTCCGCCACGACAAGCGAACCCACCCGATCGCGGAGACGGCGCGGCGCGTCGGCCGTGAGGCCGAGCGCCTTGGCTTGACGAGGCCGAGTTACCAGCGGATTCGGGAGCTGGTGCACGAGTCGCGCCGCCTCCGCCGCGGCCCCAGCACGACGAGCATCCTTGTCGACGTCGCATTCCGCGTGCGGCCACCGGAGGCCGTCCTCGACCACCTCTCCGGGACCGGCGTGCCGCAGTTGCGGCGCTAGCCGCTCAGACCAAGTAACACAGTGTTACTAAGGGTTCTAGGCTCTGGGATCGACGCTGCGGTCGGCGACCTTGACGAGCGCCTTGCCTCGGTTCTCGCCGCGCAGCATCGCCATGAATGCCGCCGGTGCGTTCTCCAGCCCCTCCGTCACGTCCTCGCGCCAGGTGAGCTTCCCCTCCGCGACCCAACCCGCCAAGCGCAGAGCGCCTTCGTTGAATCGGTGCGCGTAGTCGCTGACGAGGAAGCCCTCCATCCGCGCGCGGTAGACGATCAACAGCGAGGGGTAGAAGCTCGGCTCCGGCTGCTCGAGGTTGTACTGGGAGATCTGCCCGCAGATGATGATCCGCGCGCCGATCGAGAGCCTCCGGTGCACCGCGGCGGACAGCTCTCCGCCGACGTTGTCGAAGTAGACGTCGACGCCGTCGGCGCACGCCGCCTTCAACGCGTCCCGGAAGCCGTCGTCCTTGTAGTCGAGCGCGACGTCGTAGCCGTAGAGCTTGCAGTCGGTGCACTTGTCCGGGCCGCCGGCGATCCCGACCGTGCGGCACCCCGCGAGCTTCGCGATCTGGCCGACGACCTGCCCGACTGCTCCGGCGGCGCCCGACACAACCACCGTGTCGCCCGGCTTCGGCCGCCCCACATCGAGAAGCCCGAAGTACGCCGTCAGCCCGGTTGCCCCGACGACGTGCAGCGCGAGGGTCGGCGGATCCAGCACCTCCGGAACGCGCCGCAACGACCCGGCCCGCGCAACGGCGTACTCCTGCCAGCCGAGCTGTCCGACAACGAGGTCGCCGGGCTCGTACCGCCCGTCCTGGCTCTCGACCACCTCGCCGACCGACTGCGACGTGATCACGTCGCCGAGCCCGAGGCCCTTGGCGTACGAGCGCACGGTGCTCATCCGTGAACGCTGGTACGGGTCGACCGAGACCCAGAGAACCCGCACGAGCACCTCGCCCGGCTTGGGCGATCCGACCTCGGCCTCGTCGAACGCGAAGTCCGAGTCCTTCGGGAACCCGACGGGGTACGCCGCCAGCGTCACCCGGCGGTTCGTCTTCACGAGAACCGCCATACCCCGCCCTTCTCGAACTCCCGCAGGATCCGCCGGCTCACGACCATCCGATGCACCTCGTCCGGGCCGTCGTAGATCCGCGCGGCGCGCGCGTTCGCGTACATCTCGGCCAGCGGCGTCTCGTCCGTCAAACCGCGCGCGCCGTGCACCTGGATCGCCCGATCGATCACGTCGTGGAGGACCCCTGCGGCGTAGTACTTGATCACGGAGACCTCGACCCGCGCCTCGTCGCCCTCGTCGATCTTGCGCGCGGCGTCGAGCGTCATCAGCCGGCAGGCGTGGATCTCCGCCGCGGAGTCCGCGATCCAGTTCTGCACGGTCTGCTTGTCGGCGAGCCTTGAGCCGAACGCCTCGCGCTCGAGCGCGTACGAGCAGAGGAGCTCGAAGGCACGCTGCATCTGGCCGAGCCAGCGCATCACGTGGTGGATCCGCCCGGGTCCGAGCCGCTTCTGGGCAATCCGGAACCCGTCGCCCGGCCCGCCGAGTGTGTTCGCCACCGGCACCCGCACGCCCCGATACCAGACCTCGCAGTGCGTCGACCAGCCGCTCCCCGCGTGGCCCATGACGGGAATCGGACGGACGATCTCGACCCCCGGCGTGTCCGCGGGGACGATGATCTGCGACGCGCGAGCATGCGGCTCGCCGTCCGGATCGGTGACGGCCATCACGATCCCGAAAGCCGCCCCGTCGGCGCCCGACGAGAACCACTTGTGCCCGTCGATCACCCAGTCGTCGCCGTCGCGCTTCGCCGTCGTGCGCAGCGTCGTCGGGTCCGACCCCGGCACTTCGGGCTCGGTCATCGAGAAGAACGAGCGGATCTCGCCGGCGACGAGCGGCCCCAGCCAGCGCTCCTTCTGCTCGTCCGTCCCGAACAGGTGCAGGATCTCGGCGTTGCCCGCATCCGGCGCCTGGCAGCCGAAGACGAGCTGCGCGTAGGACGACCGCCCGATCTCCTCGTTCAGATGCGCGTACGCGAGAAAGCCTTGGCCGGTTCCGCCCGCCTCGGGCGGCACGTGCGGCGCCCACAGGCCCTGCTCCTTCGCCTTCGCGCGCAGCGACTCGACGAGCTCGTGGTCGTCGGACCGCAGCGCCGCCTCGTTGGGGTAGACGTGCTCCTCCATGAACATCCGGTAGCGCGCGCGCAGCTCCGCGATCTCGTCGGTCGGCGCCAGTTCGGTCACGGCCACCTGTTTAGCATCGCACTTCGTGCGACTCGGCTTCTACATGGGGTACCCGCCGCCGGGGACGAACCCGACCGAACTGATCGAGCTCGCCCACGAGGCCGAGCGGGTCGGGTACGACTCGGCCTGGGCCGCCGAGGCGTGGGGAACGGACGCCGCGACGGTGCTCGCCTGGCTGGCCGCGACGACGACGAAGCTCAAGGTGGGCTCGGCGATCTTCCAGATCCCGGCGCGGACGCCGACGAACACCGGCATGACCGCGGCCACGCTCGACCTCATGTCCGGCGGACGTTTCTTGCTCGGGCTCGGCGTCTCGGGCCCGCAGGTGGTCGAGGGCTGGCACGGCGAGCCCTGGGGCAAGCCGATCGTGAAGATGCGCGAGTACGTCGAGATCGTCCGCGCGGTCCTGAGACGGGAGACGATCGAGCACCAAGGCGAGCACTACGCGATCCCCTACTCCGGCCCGAACGGCACCGGCCTCGGCAAGCCGCTGAAGCTCATGGCCCGGCCGGCCCGCGCCGATCTGCCTATCTACCTGGCCGTCTTCAAGCCTCGGTCTGTCGAGCTCGCCGCGGAGATCGCCGACGGGTGGTTGCCGATCTTCTTCTCGCCCGAGCGAGCGCGGCAGAGCTTCCCGGCTCCGTTTGCGCGCGGCGACGGCTTCGAGATCGCGCCGTCGGTGCCGGCCCTCGTCGCCGACGACGTCGGGACGGCGCGCGACGCGCTGCGGCCGTACTACGCGCTCTACATCGGCGGCATGGGCGCACGCGGCGCGAACTTCTACAACGATCTCGTCGTGAGCTACGGCTTCGAGGCCGAGGCGAAGGAGATCCAGGACCTGTTCCTGAACGGCAGGCAGCGCGACGCCGCGGCGGCGGTCCCGGACGCGCTGATCGACGAGATGGCCTTGGTCGGCCCGCCGGACCGGATCAGGGACCGCCTCGCCGCGTGGGAGGAGTCCGGCGCGACGACGCTGCTGATCTCGACGCGCGACTTGACCACGTTGCGTACCGTTGCCGAGGCGCTCCCATGAAGCTCTTCGATCTCTCCGGCAAGACCGCTATCGTCACCGGCGGCGGCAAAGGCGTCGGCCGCCAGCTCGCGGAGGGCCTCGCCGAGGCCGGCGCGGACATCGTCGTCTGCGCTCGCCAAGCTGATCGGTGCGAGCAGGCTGCCGCCGAGCTGGAGCAGCTCGGCGTCCGTGCGCTCGGCCTCGGCTGTGACGTCCGCGATCCCGAGCAGGTGCAGGAGGTCGTCGCACGCACCGTCGCCGATTTCGGCGGCGTCGACATCCTCGTGAACAACGCCGGCACCGTCTGGGGAGCGCCCCCGGAAGACACGCCGATCGAGGGCTGGCAGAAGGTGGTCGACGTGAACCTGACTGGCGTCTTCCTCTTCTCGCAGGCCGCGGGGCGCCGCATGATCGACGACGGCGGCGGGACGATCGTGAACATCGCGTCGGTGGCGGGGCTCCGGAGCGGCCCGCCGGAGGTCATGAACGCGATCGCCTACAACACGACGAAGGGCGGGGTGATCGCGTTCACACGCGACCTCGCCGGCAAGTGGGCGCACCACGGCATCCGGGTCAACGCGATCGCGCCGGGCTGGTTCCCGTCGGACATGGCCAATTTCGTCCTCGACCAGCACGGGGAGGACATCAAGCGACGCATCCCGCTCGGTCGGTACGGCGGGCCGGAGGATCTGAAGGGAGCCGTCATCTTCCTCGCCTCGGACGCCTCGGCGTACGTGACGGCGCAGACGCTCGTCGTCGACGGCGGCCAGTCAGCCTGGTAAATGCCCCACGAGCCGCTGATGTCCCCGGAACGGGCGCGCGCGATCCGGGCGTGGCAGGACGCCGTTTTCGAGAGCGAGATGGCACGAACGGACGACGCGCTCGTCGAGTATCTCGGCCTGACGCTGACGATCCCGCCGCAGGTCCAGCCCATCACTGGAATGTCCGATCTCCTGGGCGAGGCCGTTCGTGACGAGGTGCGCGAGGCGGACCGTGTGCTCGACATGGGGACGGGTAGCGGTGTCAACGCGATCCTCGCCGCCGCGGTCTCGGACGACGTCGTCGCCGTCGATGTCAATCCCTACGCCGTGGATGCGGCCCGCAAGAACGCAGAATCGAACGGCGTCGCTTCCAATGTGCGCGTGCTGGAGGGTGACCTCTTCACGAGCGTCGACGGCGCCTTCGATCTCGTCGTCTTCGATCCGCCGTTCCGCTGGTTCGCTCCGAGAGACCTTCGAGAACGGTCGACGACCGACGAGGACTACGAGACGCTCACGGGGTTCTTCCGTGACGTCGGGCAGTACCTGACTCCGGACGGGCGGATCCTGCTCTTCTTCGGCACCTCTGGGGACGTGGGATATCTCCACGAGCTGATCCGACGTGCGGGCTTCGCCGCCGAGAAGCTGCGGACGAGAAGCCGCACGAAGGACGGGCTCGACGTCGAGTACTTCACGTACCGGCTCAGGCGCCCTCGATGAGCGCAGCCGTCCCCTGGGCGGATGAGCTGGAAACGCGGCTCGGGCGCCGCGTCACGTCGATGCAGCTGCTCCCCGGCGGCGCCTCGAAGGAGGCGTGGGCCGTGGACGCCGACGGCGAACGGGTGCTCGTCAGGCGGGCCCTCGCCGGCGTCATCCACGAGGCCACGCTGTCGCTGGAGAACGAGTTCCAGGTGCTGGAGGCCGCCGCCGAGGCCGGCGTCAAGGTGCCGCGGCCCGTCGCGTACCTGGGCGAGCTCGGAGGGCGAGAGGCGTTCGCGATGGAGCTCGTCGAGGGCGAGACGATCGGGCGTCGCATCGTCCGCAACCCACCGCCCGGTCTCGAGACCCAGCTCGCCGACGAGCTGGCGAAGATCCACGCCATCCCGCCGGACCGGTTGCCGTTCCTGCGCTCCGGAGACGTCCTCGAGCGCTTCGAGCACGAGCTCGACTCGGTCGGCGAGCCGCACCCCGCACTCGAGTACGGGCTCTGGTGGCTCCGCGAGCACCGTCCCGAGCCACTCGCCGACGTCGTCAGCCACGGCGACTTCCGCCTCGGGAACATCGTCGTCTCTGGACGGGGCCTCGAGTACGTCCTCGACTGGGAGTTCGCGCACCTCTCCGACCCCCGGGAGGACGTCGCCTGGCCGATCGTCCGCGCCTGGCGGTTCGGGAACGACGATCGGCGCCTGGGCGGCATCGGCGAGGTCGGGCTGTACCTCGAGCGCTACGAGGAGCTCACGGGCCGCACGATCCACGAGGGCGACCTCGACTGGTGGGAGGTGCTCGGCAACGTCAAGTGGGGGACCGGGTGCCTGACGCAGTCACGGCGGCACCTGAACGGGCAGGACCGCAGCGTCGAGTACGCGGTGCTCGGACGGATGGCGGCCGAGATGGAGTACGAGCTCCTCGACCTGATCGACCGTGCCTGACCGCCCGACGGCTCTCGAGCTGATCGAGGCCGTGATCGAGTTCCTCTCCACGGAGGTGCTGCCCGCCGCGACGGACCACCGTGCGAAGTTCCGGACGCTGGTGGCGCTGAACGCACTCGGGATCGCCTATCGCGAGCTGGCGGCAAGTAACACCGTGTTACTCAGTGACGACGAGGCGGCCGCGCTCGCTCGCCGGATCCGGGCCGGCGATGTCCGCGAGGGCGACCGCGAGCTCCTGAAGGAGCACGTCGCCGCCAAGCTCCGGATCTCCAACCCCGCCTACCTCGAGCGCTACGAGTGAACCGTCGCCGCATCTACCTGATGCGACACGCGCAGGTCGCCTACTTCGACGACGGCGTGCCGGTCCGCCCCGACCTGGTGCCGCTGACGGCGGAGGGCCGCAAGCAGGCGGAGGCCGCCGCCGAGTTCCTCGACGGGATCCGCTTCGACCGCGTGATCACGAGCGGCCTGCCGCGCACCCTGGAGACGGCGGAGATCGTGGCGACGGGCGCCGACATCGAGTCCTGGCCGGAGCTGCGCGAGATCGAGGCCGGGCGCCTCGCCGACCTTGTCGAGGACGCGGTGCCAGACTTAAGTCTGGCACCGCCAAATGTATTGAGCGACCTCGAGCGCACGTTCGTCGACGCCTGGCGCAACGTCGTCCCCGAGGACGTGCGCTTCCTCGGCGGCGAGACGATCGGCTCGCTGCTCGACCGCGTTCTCCCGGCCGTCGAGCGGCTGCTCGCCGACGACGAGTGGGACGTCGTCTTGGCCGTCCTCCACGGCGGGGTGAACCGCGCGATCATCTCCTACGCCCTCACCGGGCAGCGGGCTCTGCTCGGCAACCTGGAGCAGTCGCCTGGTTGCATCAACGTGCTCGACGTCGGCGACGACTGGGTCGTTCGCGCCGTCAACATTTCGCCGACGGACCCGACGCACGTCGGCGGCCGGTTGCGGACGATGGAGGAGCTCTGGGCCGAGTTCAGGGGAGGCTGACGCCGAGGATCGCGGCCTCGACCTCGCGCAGGCGGTCGACATCGCCCCGGACATCGGCTGCCGCGTCGTTGAAGAGGAACGCCTCGGCGAGCCGGACGATCGCGTAGCCGAGCGTGGCCGGGTCGACCGGCGGCCGGTAGTTGCCGGCCCGCACCTCGTCCTCGATCAGACCCGTGATGATCGCGACCATCCGCGGCTGGACGTTCCCGCCGCTCGAGGTGAGGATGCGAAGCGCCGTCCCACGCTCGCGCTGCAGGAACTGGCGCAGCGCCGACGACTCCACGAGGCTGCGGTTGAGACGGTCGAACGTGTCGAGCAGGACCGGGCCGCCGCGGCCGCGCGCCCCCGCCCGCGCGACCTCGACCACCGGCTCGACCGCGCGGATGACGACGTCCCCGATCAGCTCCTCCCGCGATCCGAACCAGCGGTAGATCGTCGTGCGCCCGAGGCCAAGGTCGCCGGCGATCTCCTGGACGTCGATCCGCTGACCGCGGAGGTAGCGGTAGAGCGCCGCCGCGAGGACGTCCTCGCGGCTGGCGGCGGGCGGACGACCCCGCGGGCGTGGAGCGACGGCCTGGCTCACCGCCTGACCTTATCGCGGGATTCGAAACATTCCGTGTGCTGTGTTTTGTTACACGGCCTCTTCTCTGTCATGATTGCCGCCGCACTCGGCAGAGAAAAGCCTGGGAGGGGGAGAGATGCAGAGAGCACGGTGGTTCCGGCTCGTAGCCTCGGCGATCCTGATGGCGGGCATGGTGGTCGCCGCGCCCGTCGCCGCCGGAGCGAAGGACAAGCCTCCGGGCCTCAACCCGATCATCTTCGTCCACGGAGGCGCCGGCTCAGGCGCGCAGTTCGAGTCCCAGAAGATGCGCTTCACGAGCAACGGCTACCCGGCCGACCTGATCACCGTGCTCGAGTACGACTCGACGTTCTCGATCAACACGATGGCCGACGTCCACGCGACGCTCGACCACCTCGTCGCCGAGCTCCAGGTGGAGACCGGCCGGGACCAGGTCGACATCCTCGGACACTCCCTCGGCACGACAGTGATGCATGCGTACCTGGCCACGCCTGCCCGCGCGGCCAACGTCGCCCACTACGTCAACATCGACGGCCGGACCTCGACCTCGCCGCCGGGTGGCGTGCCCACCCTGGCGATCTGGGCCGGGCTCGGGGCGCCGGGACGCGCGATCGGTGGAGCGACGAACGTCACGCTCCCGGGCCAGACCCACGTCCAGTCGGCGACCTCGGCGGAGGCGTTCGCCGAGATGTACAGCTTCTTCACCGGCGAGGGCCCGCAGACGACCGGCATCGTCGCGGCGGGCCAGGTGACGATTGCGGGCCGGGCCGTGATCTTCCCGCAGAACACAGGCGTGCCGGACGCGACGCTGGAGCTCTGGCGCGTCAGCGGCCGTAGCGGCCAGAGGAAGTTCAAGCGCCCGGAGGCCAGCATCGCCCTCGGCGGCGACGGCTCGTGGGGGCCGATCAAGGTCGAGCGCTGGAAGCACTACGAATTCGCCCTCGTGCGGGCCGGCGCCCGCACGCACCACTTCTTCTACGAGCCCTTCGGGCGCAGCGACCACCTGATCCGCCTGCTGACGAGCGTTCCCGGCGGCGGTGTCACAGACGGGCCGCTGATCCCGAAGAGCGACCGGCACGCCCAGCTGACCCTGCTGCGGTACAAGGAGATCTGGGGCGATCAGCCCACCGGCAACGACGTCCTCGAGGTCAACGGCGTGAATGTCTGCACCGCCGCCATCTGCCCGAGGAGCAAGCTCGTGAACAGCGTCCAGCTGGTCGACTGGGCCGGCGACGGGGTCACCGATCTGACGGCCCCGGTCCCGTTCTTCTTCGCCCAGGCGTTCGGGACCGGCGCCGACCTGTTCATGCCCGCGGCCGCGCCGCCGGACGGGAGGGTTTCGATCCGGCTGGCCTCGCGGGGCGGTGGGGAGCGAACCGTGAACGTCCCGAACTTCCCGTCGTCCACGGACCGCGTCACGGTGCAGCTCAACGACTTCGAAGGCTTTGATCACGGCTACGACGAGGAGGAGTAGGATGCCGATCCGGCAGATGCGCACACTGCTAGCTGCGGTCGTAGTCGCTCTCGCGCTCGGCCTCCCGGGGGGCGCACTTGCCGCCGTCCGGGCAGAGCAGCCTTTCCCGAGCAATCTCTACACCGAGCTCGATCTCACGCAGGCGACCCTGCTCCGCGTCGACTTGCCGAAGCCGGATTGCGCGACGCGCCCGTCCGACTGCGCCGACATCGACGTCGTCAACACGCTGGACGGCTTCAACATCCAGCCGCGGATCTCGATCCCGTTCTCCGGCCCGATCGACGTCAGCACAGTCTCGAACCAGACGGTCTTCCTCCTCGGCCTGAACGGCCGGCGGATCGGGATCAACCAGATCGTGTGGGAGCCCGCCGCGAACACGCTCCACGTCGAGAGCGACGAGCAGTTGAAGGCGCGCTCGCCGTACCTGCTGATCGTCACGCGCGGTGTCCACGGAGCCGACGGACAACCGTTGGACCGGACGGCATTCTGGCGCGACGTGCTCTTCGGGCAGCCGGCCGACTCGGCCGCCAAGCGCTACCGCACGCAGCTCGGCCTCGCGCTGGCCGGCGCCGCGATCGCCGGCGTCCACCCCAGTCAGATCGCCGGCGCGAGCCTGTTCACGACGCAGAGCATCGCCGCGATCTCGCAGAAGATCCGCGCGCAGATCCGCGCGTCCTCTCCTGCGTCGCCGAGCTTCTCGCTCGGGACGAGCGGCGAGCGCACCGTCTTCCCGCTGGGCTCGATCGCGTCGATCGACTTCAGGCGGCAGGTCGGGACCTCGACGTTCGCGACAACGCCGCTGCCGCTGGCTGCGCTCCAGGTCTTCCCGGGCAAGGTCGGCACCGTTGCGTTCGGCTCGTACAGCTCGCCTGACTACGAGACGCCGGACAAGTTCATTCCTGCAGTCGGAACCAGGACCGGAACCCCGGCGCCGCAGAGCACGGCCGAGATCGGGTTCACGCTGTTCGTCCCGTCTGGGACCGCGCCCGCGGGCGGCTGGCCGGTCGCGATCTTCGGGCACGGCTTCACCGATTCCAGGAACGGCGCGCCGTGGGTGGTCGCGTCCTCGCTCGCCAATGCCGGCATCGCGACGATCGCAATCAACGTGGTCGGGCACGGCGGCGGCGCGCTCGGGACCTACACGGTCAACCGAACCGGAGGCGCCGCAGCGGTGACCCTGCCTGCGGGCGGCCGCGGCATCGACCAGAACGGCAACGGGACGATCGACTCGACCGAGGGCGTCAATGCGGCTCCGCCGCAGACGATCATCAGCAACCGCGACGGGCTCCGCCAGACCGTGTTCGACCTGATGCAGCTCGTCCGCGTGCTCGAGGGCGGCGTCGACGTCGACGGCGACGGGACTGCCGATCTCCAGCGGGAGCGGATCTACTACGCCGGCCAGTCGTTCGGCGGCATCTACGGCGTGCCGTTCCTCGGTCTGGAGCCCGAGCTCCACGCCGGCATTCCCAACGTCCCCGGCGGGCCGATCATCGAGATCGCGCGGCTCTCGCCGTCCTTCCGGCCCCTGGTCGGCGGTGGCCTGATCACGCGGGTTCCGTCGCTCTACAACGCGGTCCCGAACCCGCCGCTCTTCACCTCGTTCAACGAGAACATCCCGCTGCGGAACCTGCCGCCGGTGATCGACACGGTGCCCGGTGCCTCCGCGATCCAGGAGCTGATCGACCGGCAGGAGTGGGTCCAGCAGGCAGCCAACCCGGCGGGCTACGCACCGCTCGTCAGCCGCCCGATCATCCTCCAGTTCGCCCGTGGTGACATGACCGTGCCGAACCCGACGACCTCCGCGATCATCCGCGCCGGCGACCTCGCGTCACGGACGACGCTCTATCGCAACGACCTCGCCTTCGCAGCGAACCCGGCGGTCGGGCGCAATCCGCACACGTTCCTGACGAACATCGGCAACCCGGCGGCGGTCGGGTTCGCGCTCGGCGCGCAGGCTCAGATGGCGACGTTCTTCGCCAGCGACGGCGCGATGACGATCGATCCCGACGGCGGCGGGCCGATCTTCGAGACGCCGATGGTGGGGCCGCCCCCCGAGGACCTGGCCTTCTTGCCCTAGGCCGGCCGGAGGCTCTCGAGGCGCTCGCGGATCGCCCGACGGGCTTCGGCGAAGACGGCCGGGTCGCGGAAGAGCTGGTACTGCGCGTTCGACGCCTGCGCGAATGCGTCCAGCTGGAAGGCGAGCTCTCGCGCGC
>Ga0081455_10003326_pt1 | contig 18553 bp, 15 predicted proteins | sample TabmetS3T2R1_FD_70207 | JGI IMG/M metagenome (GOLD analysis project Ga0081455, IMG submission 70207) | Tabebuia heterophylla rhizosphere microbial communities from the University of Puerto Rico - S3T2R1 | ecosystem: Host-associated > Plants > Roots > Rhizosphere ... | reverse complement strand
CGAACTCGGAGAGATTCGCAAAAAAGTTGGTATCCTGTTCCAAAGCGGCGCGCTCTTCGATTCCATGACGGTCGAAGACAACATTGCATTTCCATTGCGCGAAGCAGGCGAACGCGACCCAAAGGTTTTGCATGAGAAAGTCGCGGAGATGCTGGAAGTGATGGAAATGGAGGGGCAGGAAGACAAGATGCCCGAAAGCTTAAGTGGCGGAATGAAAAAGCGAGTTGGGCTCGCACGCTCCATCATTCGTCGCCCCTCTTGTGTGTTGTATGATGAACCTACGTCCGGACTCGATCCGGTCGTCGCGGACAGCATCAACCGATTGATTCGCCGCCTGCAACAGCGCTTTGGAATGACCAGTGTTGTAGTTACCCACGACATGAAAAGCGCGTTCGATGTGGCTGACCGGATTGCCTATCTGCACGAGGGACGCATTTATTTTCACGGTACTCCGACTCAGCTTCAACGATCGACCGATCCGCTCATTCAGGATTTCCTCCTCGGACGCTCGGAGCAAGGAATGGCGGCTTGCTAGCGTAATACGTTTACCGCTTTGTTGATGATATTCGAGCGCTGGAAACGCCTCTCTCTTGTCAAGGGAGAGGTAAGGGTGAGGGTTGACGCCTTTCAGTTCGCTGCGATTTCGAAACCCCTCACCTCGATCCTATCCCCTTGCAGTAAGGGGAGAGGCGGCCAGAAATCCGCAGCGTCATTCATCGGAGATCGTGTACGTGAGCTAATGTGTGATGAACTACGGCGGCCGCGACCTGAAGAACGGCAATTTAGAAAGTGCTGCGCCTTGCGAAAAAATTGCAAAGATTGAGAGTACTGATCCAAAGATGAATCGGCATGAACGCGGTTTGGAATTCAAGGTAGGCGCATTTGTCTTCATTGGATTCGCGGCATTAGCTGCCCTGGTCTTAAAGTTCGGACGCCTCGGTGAAGGTGTGAAGAGTTACTATCCACTCACCGTCCGTTTCGCGGATGCTAGCGGTTTACTAAAAGGCTCCGATGTTTTGCTGGGCGGCGCCAGGATCGGTCGCGTCTCCGGCGGTCCGCGCCTCGTTCCGAACGGCCCCGGTGTTGCAGTACCCCTGCGTATTTACGATTACGTGAAAATCCCGCTTGGCAGCAAATTCACGGTTGGAAGCTCCGGGCTTCTTGGTGATCGTTTTGTTACCGTCACTCCACCGACAGGGCAGCCGACCGGGTACGTGCAAAAGAACGCGGTCATCGATGGAAAGCGCGAGAGCGGGATCGATGACATCACACGAGAAGGGACTGCTTTGATAACCGACGCTCGAGGGACCGTGCAAAAATTGAACCAGGAAACCCTTTCCTCGGAAAACATGCAAAACCTGAAGGCGAGCATGGAACATTTGAACCAGGCCACAACGGCGCTGGCGGAATCCTCAAAGAAGTTGGACGGAGTCATCGAACAGGCGGGCTCCACGATGACGTCCGCAAAAGAGGCCGCTGACAATTTGCAAAATGCAATCGATGACACCCGAAAAGTGCTGCGCACCGCCACGCAAGGAAAAGGCATGATCGCGACGCTTTTAAACAATCAACAGCTGGCTAACGACCTCCACGCGTTAATCAGCAATCTGCGGGCGCACGGCGTTTTGTTTTACCGCGACAGCGCTGCAACCACTCAACCGAAGCCTCAGGAGCAAACCAAGCCAGCGCGCCAGGGCAGGGGACGCTGAGACCGCTCCAGCAAGGTCAGCCGTCGTTGGCGTTTAGACAGCGTCGAGCAAACCACGACGGACATCGTCTTTGTTTAGGGCATCGATGCGAATCACTTTGTGGCGTGATCGTTGACCGCGTTCCAGGATGATTGCGCGCTGCGGGATACGCAATTTTCCCGCCAAAAAACCGCGCAAGGCATCGTTCGCCTGTCCTTCAAAGGCTCGAGCTCGCAACTTGATTTTGATCGCATCGTCATGCTCTCCCACCACCTTATCCATTTTCGCGTTTGGAATGACGTGAATTCGAATGGTTGTCACCGTGACAATTAACATCCTCGCGTTCATTTCCCGATTGACAAGAGAGACTTAATCCCGGCACAGAAAGTTGTTTTATGGACACTACGAAACTAACAACCGTCATATCATTGATCGTTGCGCTTAGCATCGCTTCTGAGCGCCTCGTCGATATTATCAAGGGACTTGTTCCCTGGCTGAATCAACCGCGACTGAGACCTGCTGATGAAGGATGGAGGAAGGCGGCGCTTCAGGTGCTCGCCGTACTCGCAGGCATAACCACTGCCTGGCTCTCCAGCGCCGCGATCCCGAAGGGGGTAGGTATCCCGGACGATTGGACTGGAACGTTCGCTCTAGGCCTTTTGGCCAGCGGCGGCTCAGGATTCTGGAATTCAATCCTGACATACGTGACGAAGGCCAAAGATCTAAAGGCAGCTGAGGCCGAAACCCAGCAAATCGAGGTGCGCACGAAGAGGGCGACGTTGCCCAAGCACAGACACTAGAAGAGGTGGGTCGATCCCACTGCTCTCAGCAACCGGAGACTGCAAGTCCGTTGCGGTACTTAGCGCAACCCGACGGCTTCGCGAACCCGAGTCATGACCTGGTCTGCGATTTCATTCGCGCGGGTCGCGCCTTTTTCCAGAACGCGGTCAATGTACGATTTATCGGCCAGAATTTCTTCGCGGCGTTTGCGCATGGGTGCGAAATATTCCCAAAGTCTTTCGAAAAGCTGTTTCTTGAAATCGCCGTAGCCGGTTCCGCCCTTTACGAACTGTTCGCGCATCGAAGCAATTTCATTGTTTGATGCAACGAGTGAGTAGAGCTTGAAAATCGTAGAATTCGCGGGGTCTTTCGGCATTTCCACCGGTGTAGAATCGGTTACGATGCTCATCACACGTTTTCGCATTTCCTTTTCGTCGCCGAAGATGTCGATATTGTTGCCATAGCTTTTGCTCATTTTTTGGCCGTCGATCCCTGGTAGCGTTCCTGTATCAGCCCGGATACGCGCCTCGGGCAACTTAAAAATCTCGCCGAATGTTTCATTCATTTTAACGGCGAGATCGCGCGTGATTTCGATGTGTTGCTTCTGGTCTTTGCCTACCGGCACAACGTCGCTGTCATAAATCAAAATATCCGCAGCCATAAGTACCGGGTAGCCGAATAAGCCCACGGTGGCGGGCAATCCTCGCGCAAGCTTGTCTTTGTAGGAATGCGCGCGCTCCAGTAAACCCATCGGCGCGACCGTTGACAGGATCCAGGCGAGTTCGGTTACCTGCGGAACATCCGAATGCCGGAAAAGCGTAGAGCGCTGTGGGTCGAGTCCGCATGCCAGAAAATCGACCGCCACCCGCCGGCTATTCTCGCGAAGAACGTCCGGATCGCGCAGGCTGGTCAGCGCGTGATAATCGGCAATGAAATAGAGCGCTTCGCCTTCGGATTGAAGCGCTACCGCCGGCTTCATCATGCCGAAATAATTGCCAATGTGCAGAGCACCGCTGGGCTGAATACCGGATAAGATGCGCATGGGGACTAACTAAATGACGAATGCCGAATGTCGAATGGCGAATGTCGAATTAATGTCGAAGTCCGAATAATTGTAGGGCGTGTCTGTGAGCCCCGAAAGCTTTCGGGGCTGACACAGACGCCCTGCAATTTCGATCATTCGATTTTCCTACGTCATTCGTCATTAGGATTTCGTCATTTTCTCTGACTTCCTGCTGGTAAACTTGCGCGGCCGACATTAGATAAGCCGCTCAACGACCATGAAAAATTCTCATCCCGTTTCCGTCGTAACCGGCGCCGCTGGTTTTCTGGGATCGCATTTGAGCGATCGACTGCTGGCGGAAGGGCATCGCGTTATTGCAATCGATAACTTAATCACAGGCAACACCGCGAACATTGGCCATTTGGCCGGGAACGAGAATTTCCAATTCATCAAACATAATGTTTCGAATTTCATTTTCCTGCCGGAAGAAAAAATCGATTACGTTTTTCACTTCGCTTCCCCGGCGAGTCCAATCGATTACCTCGAACTCCCGATTCCTACGTTGAAAGTAGGCGCGCTCGGCACGCACAACACTCTGGGGTTGGCCAAGGACAAAAAGGCCGTGTTCATTCTCGCCTCAACATCCGAAGTGTACGGCGATCCTCTGGAACACCCGCAAAAGGAGGATTACTGGGGTAATGTAAATCCCATCGGACCTCGCGGCGTATACGACGAAGCGAAACGTTACGCGGAGGCGATGACAATGGCCTATCATCGCTATCACCGCGTGGACACGAGGATCGTGCGAATTTTCAACACATACGGGCCGCGAATGCGACTGCGTGATGGACGCGTCGTGCCAGCGTTTATCGGACAGGCACTGAACGGGCAGCCGCTGACTGTTTTTGGCGACGGCTCGCAAACGCGCTCATTCTGTTATGTGTCCGATTTGATCGACGGAATTTTTAAACTGGCCATGAGCGATTTTCACGACCCGGTCAACCTGGGCAATCCGCGCGAAATGACGATCAAGCAGTTTGCCGAGGAAATCATTCGTATCACCAGAACAAAGTCAGAGATTGAATACAAGCCGTTGCCCATCGATGACCCGAGAGTACGCCAACCAGATATTGCCCGTGCGAAAGATGTGCTCGGTTGGGAACCGCGCGTGGATTTCGAAGACGGGATCAAAACAACGATTGAATATTTCCGGAAGTCGTTGACTTCGCAGCGTTGAATAGTTTAGCCGTCAAATCGTTAAGCCGATCCATCATTACATCGGGTCACGATTCAGGAATCTCGGGTAACCAATTACGACGTTGCCTGCGTTGAAGCGAAAATTTTACTGGCGCTTCTATCTGTTTGGATGTGAATTGTCCCATGGTTAAGCGCGCGCTTTGCGTCGCCCTGGGTTTGCTTGGCGCATTGTTGCCGGCTGTTGCTCAACAGCCGCATCATTCAACCAAACACGAACAGTCGCGCCTGGCCGGCGCAGCAACTAATCCTTTGTCGCTGAATCTTTACAGGCCTAAGGCTGCGAGCGCGGCGGAGAGTTCACTACTGCTTCATAATGGATCCGTGCCACTTTGGTTTGATGGAACGCCATTAAGTAATGGGCTCATTGATCGCAGCTACGGCTTCGGAAGCTCATGGCTTCAGTTGGGATTCGCGTCGGCGGATTTTGCACCGGCAGCATTCCTAAACGGCGCTCAATCACCGGCACAAAGATCGAGTGGCCGAGCTCATGCTACGGACGGCAAAGATCTTGGGTTAGATCCAAAGGATTCACCGGACGAAATGATGAGTTCGTCGGCGAATCCCGTCTATTACGGCGGCGAAGTGGGCTTCTTGTACGGTCGATGGAGTGGGAAAGGTGGCGGCGATATGTGGGAGACCTATGTCATCGGCACGGTAGGGAACGATAAATTTCAAATCACAGCCGGCGCGTCATATGACGAATGGAATCCAAACGGACGCAGTAGCGTCCGGTTTCGTTCGCTCGCTTCTCCAAGATAGCCGGCCGCTCCGCTCTGCATTCGAAGCGAAGTAACTCGACCGCCACGATGCTACGATCGTTGATATTCTTACCCTCAGATTGCACCGCGCAGGCGCTGGCCGATTTCGAGAAACTTGTTGTCGAAGGCGGCGCAGTTAATCCGCAGGGCCTCGGGGAACGCATCCGCAATGCTTCTCGCCTGTTGTTCCTGCGGGCAACGGATAACCAACTCATCGCAGCAGGCGCGTTGAAACATCCCCGGCCAGAATATCGGAATAAGGTTTTTGCCGACGCACGGGCAACCGTATCTGCGGACCAGTACTCAGTTGAATTGGGATGGGTGGTCGTAGCGAAAGCGTACCAAGGACGACGACTGTCGACCCGCATCGTTAACGAGTTGCTTGCTTTCGCGAAGAATGACAACATTTTCGCGACGACCCGGGCGGACGAACGTGTCCTGAGTTTCGCGTTCGACTGTGGATTCAAAATCAATGGACAACCTTTCCCGAGCGGTAACGGCTACAATCTTGTCCTTTATCTCCGGAACGCACACGACTATTTGCGGTGAACGTTGCTGCCCACCGATTGGTTTCGGCGAATACATTCGACGAAAAGACTTGGCTAATAGATTAGTTGTGGATAAAAACAGGGCGATCGAATTAACTCAACCGAAAGGGATTACCCATGTTGTGGACTATAATTGTCATCCTGCTCGTGCTGTGGCTCCTTGGCCTGCTTGGTCACGTTGGCGGCAGTCTGATCCATCTCCTGCTCGTCATTGCGATCGTCGTGCTGATTATTAACCTCATTCAGGGAAGACGAGGAGTTTAGCACTCAATTTTTTGTTCGAATTCTCAGTTAGTTTTGACAGTCGTCCAGGTCCGGTTCGACTTCGATGTGATGTTGGCGAAAGAAGCCCTCCCAAAATCGCTAGACTGCCATGGCTGGCGTGGGAGGAATTAAATCAGCTGCCACGTTGAGCCAGGATTCCGTGCGATCTTTTGGATTGAAATCGCCTGGCGATTCTTACAACATCGCACCAATCACGACGGGAGGTTCCTAATTGAGCCCGGTGATCGAAGTCGCTTCAACGGATTAACACGAATGTCGGCTCGAAAATTCGCCGCGGATAAGTTGTTGTGGGAAACGCTGGGACGCTGGAAACGTTTAAGTCCTGAATTGGATCGCATCCAATTCCTGAAAACCGTCCCTTTCTTTGACCGGCTCTCCAAGCGGCAACTCAAGACCGCCTCCGACATCATGTTCGAGCGCACTTACGAAACGAACGAGTGTATTTTTGAGGAGGGACAACCGGGAGCGGCGATGTTTCTGATTCTGGATGGTAAAGTTGCGATAGAAATTTGTCGCGAGGCCAGCACAACGCGTCTGGCTGTTTTGGAAGGAGGCGCTTTTTTTGGCGAGATGGCATTGCTGGATGACACTCCGCGTTCAGCCAACGCGCGAGCCCTGGAACGGACCCGCGCCCTGGCGCTTTATCGGAATGACCTTAACGGACTGAGGCGCCGGCACGCGCGAACGGCGTGCCAAATTTACCGTTCCCTTGCGACGATGATCGCCGATCGCCTGCGCGCCACCAACGAATTGGTGCAGATGAAAACTCCTGCGGACGCATCCGTCCTGGAATGAACAACGGCCAGGATTTCGACGAGCAGGAGCGCGAGCGCAAGAATCGGCGCAGGGTTTTTTATTTCACATTCGCGACGCTAGCTTTGATTTTCGGAGGATTGCTGATTTGGAAGTTAAGAATCCTCATTTTGCCGATCATCGTGGGCGCCTTACTGGCCTTCTTGTTCCGCCCGGTGAAAGATCGCTTTCGGGTTCGCTGGTTGCCTCATGAAATTCAGGTTCTGTGTTCCTTTGCAGCCATTAGTCTTGTTTTGTTTTTCGCTTTCAACACTCTTCGCAAACACATTCCTGACCAAGAGCAGAAAATCGAGTTCAAGGTCCGTCTCCAATACAAACTGAATGAAAGATACCGGCAGCTGCTTGCGAAATTGCCGGAAAGGAAATCAAGCGCGGTAACACCGTTGGTCGAAAAAGAAACCGGCCCGCTCATGGATAAGATCAATCAGGCGCTCGAACTGAACTCCGAGGAGCGCAATCTGTTTCTGAAATATGCCGCCGGCTACAACGGCAAACCTCCCATTCCGGGCAAATTCGTTGATTACTTTCAGGCGAACCAAAATACCAGGGAATACGTAATTCCTGAAAAGACTCCTACCAGTGCGCTGTCGCCCGCAGCCCCGGCTGCAACTCCCCCGGCTCAACCAACGGCAGAGCAGGGGACCAGCCTGGAGAGCAAGTTGTCCGCGTGGATGCTAGCGCCGTTAATTTTTATTTTTCTAGGTTTCGATAACGGCCAGATACGCCGCTTTTTCATTGGCCTTGTCCCGAATCGCTACTTTGAATTGTCGCTGACGGTCATTGACAGACTGGACTACGCCATCGGGAGATACCTGCGCGGGACCTTGCTGGAATGTTTCCTGGTTGGCGTGTGCCTTACGGTCGGGTTAATCCTCCTTGGGATCCCGCTGGGCATCGCCGTGGCCATCGGCGTGGTTTCAGGACTTCTGAATGCCATTCCATTTTTGGGAACAGTCATTGCCCTGGTGATTGGGGTTGGTTACGCCTTGATCGCGGAAGATATCAGGCCGCTCGTTCCTGCTCTGAATCCAAATGATCTGGCGTTGTACGTGTTAGTTCTGGTCGTGCTCGTACACATTCTGGATGATATCGTGTTCCAACCGTTCGTTCTCGGTAGCGCGGTGAATGTGCATCCATTGGTGGTTGTCATTGCCATCATCGGCGGCTCTCTCATCATGGGTTTATGGGGAATGTTGTTTGCCATCCCCACAGTGGTGGTAGTCAAAACGGCTGTCGCAACCTTCTTTAGGGAATTGAAAGATTATCGCATCATTTGATGGCGATTAAGCCCATCTGGATGTTGCAACTTGGCTGGCGTCGCTGAGTTTTCTGGAGGATGAAAACTATCTGGCGGGTTTTTGCCTATGTAAGACGTTATCCGCTGCTCGCGATCGCGACGCTGGGTTGCGCGATCACCGGTACGCTCATGGTGATCGTTCCCCCTGCGGCAACGAAGTACATTCTGGATAACGTCATCACCGGTCACCACCCCGAGCGTTTGGTCCCGCTGCTTATTCTCGTGGCTCTCGCCATGCTGCTTCAACGAGGTTTGGACTATCTTCGGCTCCTGCTCAACAACACGTTCGAGCAAAAAGTCATTTTCGACCTGCGCCGCGATCTGTATTCGCACATTCAAACCCTGCCACTGCCCTGGTTTGATAATCGTGCCACCGGCGATCTGATGACGCGAATTCTGGAGGACGTGAGTTCGCTAGAGCGTGTCCTTATCGATGGCATCGAAAAAGGCACGGTGGCGGTATTGCAGATCCTGGTTGTGGTCGCGGGAATGTTTTACCTCAGCACCAAACTGACGCTTGTCGCGCTTGCGCCGGTGCCATTGCTGGCCGGCGGCGCGCTCTGGTATACGCTGACCGCGCACCGCCGATACCGGCTGCATCGCCGCGCCGCTTCGGCCATGAATTCGATTTTGCACGACAATCTTTCCGGCATTCGCCAGATCAAAAGTTTTGTGCGTGAAGCGGATGAAGATCGTCGCTTCAACAAAGAGAGCGACCAGTTGCGACGCGCCAGCCTGGTGGTTACACGGATCTGGGCACTGTACCATTCTTCGATGTATTTGTTCGGCTCGCTCGGCGTGCTGCTGGTCATCGCAGTGGGAGCGCATGGCATTTTATCAGGCGTAATGCAGCTGGGCGATCTTGGCGCTTTTCTGGTTCTCGCAAGTTTTCTTTACGAACCGATCGGGAAACTGCACGAACTCAACCAACTGCTGCAGGCCGGGCGGGCCTCGGGCGAGCGCATATTCGAAATTCTCGATTCAGCAGGAGAGCCGACAAGTGGCAAAACATTCGCTCAGCCAGTCCGCGGCGAGATTGAATTCCGAAACGTTAGCTTCAGCTATTCCGGAGAGCTGCCGACGCTGAATAACATTTCATTTCATGCGCGGCCGGGGGATATGGTCGCGCTGGTGGGCACGACCGGCGCGGGAAAATCCACAGTGGTCAATCTTCTCGCGCGTTTCTATGAGGCTGATAGCGGAGAGATTTTGATTGATGGAAATCCAATTCGTGATTTTAGCATTCACGCGTTACGGAAACAGATCGGGATGGTGACGCAGGAATGTTTTTTATTCAACGGCACCATCCGCGAGAACCTGCTAATCGGAAAGCCCGACGCAACGGACGAAGAATTGCTGGAGGCAGCAGCGGTTGCAAACGCGCGTCCTTTCATTGATCGGCTGCCACAGGGCTTGAGCAGCGTGGTAGGAGAGCGCGGAGTAAAGTTGAGTGTGGGTGAAAAACAGCGGCTTTCGATTGCGCGGGCGCTCTTGAAGGATCCACCGATTTTGATTCTGGATGAAGCAACCGCCAGCGTGGACACGACGACAGAAAGACTCATCCAGGAAGCGCTGGAGACTTTGATGTTCGACCGCACTTCCATTGTCATCGCGCATCGCCTTTCCACTGTCGTGCACGCGGATCTAATTCTCGTGCTGGATCATGGGCATATCGTCGAGCGCGGAACTCACGAGCAATTGCTCGCACTGGGCGGAAGATACGCGCAATTGTGCGAACAAAGTTTGCTCGAAACAAGCGAGTCCACCACCGCCTGATACGCTCAATTCCACTCGCCGCCCGAATTACGAACCACCTGCATAGAAGCTGCGGACGCAGCGTGGAATCATCTCAAAGTCCGCAAACGAATGTGGTGATGGGCCGCTCGGAGATCACAATGCGGCTTTATTGACTATTTAAAACGGTTCGCGGTGCGGCTTCTCCCACTTCGAGCTTTGCACTGACTTTTTCCAAGCCAGCAGTGAGAATCTCAATTTGCTTAGCCTGTTGTGCGACAGTTTCCTTCAATTCCTGGACTGCGTGGTGTTCTTTGAGAAATTCATTGAGTAACATCGCGTTCACTGCTTCGTAGCGAACGCTGTAGGGATTTCCTTCTTTGTCGCGGACCACGAGATCGGGGTTCACTTTTTCCACGTCCTCAGCGACCAGACCGAATTGTTGGATGCCTGTCTCGTCGATATCTCTCTTGTACTGGAATGTTACTGGTTTGAGGGCAAAGAGCGCTTCGCTCGCCCTATCCATCGCTTTAATCCCGTCTTTAAAACGACGAGAGGACGTCATCGTACCAAGTTTGCCGCTCGAGTTGATCAAAACCGCAGCGCCGCCGGAGGACGTTTCTCCAAAGATACTGCCAATATAGCAACTGTTGCTTACGTTTGCTCCGTCGACGCCAGCTCCGATACAGATAACATTACTGGCATTGGTAACGCTCATCCCGGCGCTATCACCTATGGCGATATTGCTGCTACCGCTGATGTTGTTGCCAAGCGCTTCAAACCCTATGGCATTGTTGAAAAGGCCGATGGTGTTGGAACCGAGTGCATCAAAACCAACCGCGTTGTTCGAATTACCATCGACATTGCTAAAGAGCGCTCCTGCGCCGACGGCTGTGTTGAGGGCGCCCTGTCCGGAACCGCTGGAATCATTGTTTGCCAGCGCGACATCGCCGATGGCCGTGTTGGCAGAGGCCGTGATATTGCTAAGGAGAGCACTCTCGCCAAGGGCGTTGTTGCTCGTCCCGGTTGTGTTGAAAAAAAGGGAGTTAGCCCCAACAGCATTGTTGAACGCTCCAGTGCCATCATTTGAATCGCCCTGGTTCGAGAACAGAGCGCCTGATCCAACAGCCGTGTTGTTTGGGCCGGTGTTGCTGGAAAGTGCGTCCGCGCCCATGGCCGTATTGTTCTCAGCGCTTGTATTGCTAAAGAGCGCCTTAAAGCCGGTCGCGGTGTTATATGCTCCCGTATTTGAAGCAAGGGCTTGATCGCCAACAGCAGTATTCTCGGGGCTCGTGCTGACGACCCCGGAGCTGGGAATGTCAGCACTTCCTAATTGCCCGGATGCAGGGTCTACTAACACCATCTGATTCGGCGTCGCCGGGGTCATTGTCGTAATTCCGGCAATAAATATCGCTGCGTGAATCGCCGGGTCACCAAGGCGGATCGTGTTTGACTCACCGGCCGCACCAACGTTTCCAATTTCGATGTTGTTATCGCCAGCCGTAAGATTCAAACCAGCATCTGAACCTACTGCGATGTTAAAATTACCGGTTGTATTATTCGCCATTGCAGCAGCACCTACAGCGGTGTTGGCACTTCCAGTTGTGTTGACCGCAAGCGAGCCACTAGCACCAATTGCTACATTGTTGCCGCCGTCGATGTTCTGACGGAGCGCCTCTTCTCCTATTGCTGTGTTGCCACTGCCAGTCGTGTTGCCAAGCAGAGCAAATGCTCCGTTGGCTGTATTGAACAGGCCCTTCGTGTTGTTTAAAAGCGCTCCAGCGCCAGTGGCCGTATTATTGTTCGCGGTGTTTGCGAGAAGGGTACCGGCACCAATGGCCGTGTTGAAGGCGCCGATGCCGTCATTTGTAAGGGAGAAGAAACCAACCGCCGTATTGTATGCACCGCTGCTGAGGTTCAACAGAGCGCCTTGCCCTTCTGCGGTGTTCCCGCCGGGGTAGCCTCCATCCGGTGGGGGATTGACCGCTTGTGCGCTTGGCAAAGCTCCAAAGCAATTAAGAACGAGCAGGGGAATAAAAACCAGAGACACAATATTCGTTTTCATAGACGCGGTGCTTCTGCCAAAAATCGCGTTTGCTTGTCAATCCGATTCGGTCAAACACGAATTGGCGACTACGTTTGAAATTTCGAGCTTGAAATTTTGTCCGGGATTTGGGTTTTGGGATTTGTAAATCTTAATCCATGGCCACCGCAGCGCGCTTGATCAGTCTCAATCTGGGGTCCCAGACTATTGGCCTGGCAGAATTCCGCGTCCAGGCCCACGGTGGCCTGGTTCTACTGGACTATCGCTTACGCGAGATTTCGACCGACCCGGGCAGCGACGAGATGCGGCGCACGCAAATCGCGGTCGCGGTACGCGAAATGATGAGCGAACTCCACATTAAGCATGGTGCAGTGAATTACGCCTTGCCCGCGCAATCGGTTTTTGCGCGCTTTGTTAAACTTCCCGGCCTCGAGCAGGAAAAATTGGAGAAAATCATCGCGTTCGAAGCACAGCAAAATGTTCCGTTCCCGATCGACGATGTGGTTTGGGATTACCAGGTGGTTGGAGGCGGTCTAGAGGAGCAAATTCAAGTCGTTATTGTTGCGATCAAAATTGATTTGCTAGACGACATCAACGGGGGAGTTGAAGAAACCGGACTGCATACTTCCACCATCGATGTGGCGCCGATGGCTCTCTATAATGCGTTTCGCTATAGCTACCCGAATGTGAACGAGTGCTCCATGCTGGTGGATATTGGCGCGCGCACGACGAACGTCCTGTTTATTGAGCCACGAAGGATCTTCTCGCGCAGTCTACCCATTGGCGGCAGCGCAATCACTGCAGCCATAGCCCGGGAATTCGGAGAAACCTTTGACGCTGCGGAAGCTCGCAAGAAACGAGATGGCTTTGTGGGACTGGGAGGCGCCTACGCCGAGCCTTCAGATCACGACCTTGCCCGCGTCTCGAAACTGGCACGAAGCACCATGACTCGACTGCACGCGGAGCTTATGCGCTCGATCAGTCATTATCGGGCGCAACAACAGGGAAGCAGACCGGACCGCATTTTTCTTTGCGGCGGTGCAGTGGGAATGCCTTACATGCGCGAATTTTTTCAGGAGAAATTCCAGGTACCGATCGAGTTTTTTAATCCGCTTCGAAACGTGGCCGTATCAGAAGCAGCCTCAGCATCCGGTGTCGCGCATGCCGCCCATCTCTTGGGCGAATTGGTAGGGCTGGCGCTGCGCAGCGTGACGGTCTGCCCAATGGAGCTCAGCCTGCTTCCCGCTGGCGTTGTTCGACGACAGGAATTGGAACGACGCAGGCCATTCTTCATTGCCGCGGCTGCCTGCGTCATTCTCGCCATGCTGGGCTGGGCAATCTATTTCACGCGAGCGGCGCAGGTAACTCGAGAAACTGCGGCGCTGATCCAGCAAAAGAACGTCTCCATGCGAGGAGCGGAAACGCAGCTTGATAAACTCAAAAAACAGTTCACCGCGCTCGACAGCGCAGCTACTCCGCTCATCGGCGCCACTGCGGATCGCGACTTCTGGCCGCAGATTCTTGAAGACTTAAACGCGCACTTGCCGGCGGCCGACATCTGGATCACCGAGCTCGGGGCGACCTCGGGTGGAAAACTTCTGGGCGCCGGAGGAAAACGCGCCGGAGAAACTGCCCCTGCGAGTGCCCCACCGCCTTCCGGGCCGACACCAAAAACGTCGGCTGCGAGTACAAAATCCATTGACGGCATCCTGGTGCGTGGTCTTTACCTTTATAATCCAAAACAACAGGAAGTTGTGGTCGATTATTTACGCAATCTGGCGAGCTCGCCGTTTTTCATTATCGATCCAAAAACTCCGGAGCGGGTGATCAAATTGAACTCGGTCCCAAACGACACCGAGTGGGCGTTCCCTTATGAGCTTCAGCTCACACTGCGCAAGCCGGTGAAATTGCCATGAAAAAGTTCGTCTTTGTCATGTCGAGCGGAGTCGAGACATCTCTCGGTTCATAATTACTCGATGCCGCGTGATTATGACTTTTGGGTTTACATCGTAACGAACCGGAGCCATTCGGTTCTTTACATCGGGGTAACAAATCGCTTATCACGGCGCACATGGGAACACCGAGAAGGAGTCAAAGCCGGATTCGCTTCTCGGTATCAGTGCAAGAAACTCATCTACTATGAGCATTATCGCGACATTCGCGATGCGATCGCCCGAGAATCGCAACTGAAGAAGTGGTCACGTGCGAAGAAGATCGGAATGATTAATCGATTGAACCCAACTTGGAACGACCTCGGTTCTGATGTACTACAAGACAGGTAAAATCGAGAGATTTCTCGACTGCGCCTTCGGCTCCGCTCGAAATGACACAATGCGCGATTAGAATGGAAACGTGTATTGCGTTCACAGCAGCCTGGCGAATACGACAACCCTGACCTTCATGCGTGAATTTTCTTATCCGTGCTATCCGCGTAATTCGTGGTTGACGCCATGAAATGGTTTCAACAAAACCGGGCGCTCGCCACACTCCTGATTGTTTTTGGCATCTGCGCGTTATTTGCCGGAATTTTACTTTATTGGAGATGGGCAACCTGGAGCGAGGCGAGACAAACCTTCGACCAGGCGGCAGCGGAGAAAAATCGCCTGGACCGCCTCGATCCTTTTCCTAATGACGCCAATTATCGGAAGTTGCAGGGTTACCTTGATCGATACAACACGGCGCTGGACGACTTCAAAGGCGAACTAAAAAAGGAGGTGGCCCCGGCGCCGCCGCTTGCGCCGAATGAATTTCAATCGCGGTTGCGTCTGGCAACGGTTGCGACGCTGAACAGAGCGCAGACGAACAACGTAAAACTACCGGACAAATTTCAGCTCGGCTTTGATGAGTTTGCCATGTCGCTGCCAGACACAGCTGTGGCTCCTCTTCTGGGGCAGGAACTTTCCCAAATCCAAATGCTGCTAAACATTCTCCTGGACGCGAAAGTCGACAGCGTTACCTCTTTTCATCGCGCGCCTTTGTCGGAAGAACATGCAGTTTCGTCCACTCCGACCCCATCGCCAGCTGCCGGGCGAACCGTGGCTGCAATCAAAACAGCCACACCAGCACCAGCGTTGTTAAAGCGCAACGTGGTCGATGTAACGTTTAAAGCCACGCCTACCGCAGCGCGCAAAGTCTTAAACCAAATCGCAAATTCCAGCGGACAATTCTTCATTATCCGGACGCTGTATGTGCACAACGAAAAGGATAAAGGTCCTCTGCACCAAAGGACCGGAGAACCAACTCCTGCGGCACCCTCGACTCAACCAGGTGCCGGCGCGCCGTTGAATTTTATCGTCGGCAACGAGCACATTGAGGTCACGGCCACGATCGAAATGCTGCGATTTGGCTCCTAACCACGAATGGCTTCGCCTTGTCGGCTTCGCCGCGTTAAATCGTTGAATGGTTGAACCGTTGAATCGCTGAAAGCTAACGATTTGACGAATTACGTATCACAGGTTCGCCATGTCATCCCTGGTTCGCGAGTGTTCATTCGCCTGCCACGCCGTAGCTATATGGCCTTGGCTTTTACCCGAGGCTTAGCTTGGGTCTGGCTGCCTACGATAAATTTCGCTGTGGTCATTTGCGAAGGCGGGTGGTTAAAATGCGCGCCGTGGTGATTACGCATGCCGAAGACCGAATGGATTAAGGCGCATTACGATCGGGTCGCGCTTTTTGCCGCCGGACTTTTCCTTTTTATTTCCGCTGTCTCCATTTGGTGGAGTGCCATTCAGTTTGGAAATCGTCTGGTCGTTCAGCCCGGGGCGCCGCCGAAAAATGCGTCGCCGCCGCCTTTGGCAGCAGAGCTGGATCGCGCAGCGGAGCGCCTTCAACATCCTTCTCAATGGAAATCGAGTACTCGGTCCGGACTGTTTGTTCCGGAAAAACATTTCATCGGTGCGAACGGTCTGCCCGCTACCCTGCAGAACACGCAGGTGCATCCGCCTGTTCCGAATGACTGGTTCGAAAAGTTTGGCTTACCTGTCCAGGATGCTGACGTACTGGAGCAGGACCAGGACAGCGACGGATTCACGAATCTGGACGAATGGCAGGGCGGCACGGATCCAACAAACAAGGATTCGCACCCGGATTATTTAACAAAACTACATTTGGTCTCCGTAACCGAGGAACCGTTTCGGTTTGTGTTTGCGTCATGGGTCGAGGACACTTTCGCGCTTAACACGATCGATCAGAGCGAGCCGACCCAATTTCTAAAAGTGGGAGACACAATTCGCGGCACCGACTTCAAGATCGTCAAGTTCACCGAAAAGCATGAGCGCAATCAGTACGGCACCAACGTCGATGTTTCGGAATTGCTTCTCAGACATCAGGACACTCATGCTCAGGTCACGTTGGTGAAGGAAAAAGTCGCAACTTCGCCGCAATCGGTGGCCACTTTCGTCTATACCTGGGACGGACGCCGGGAGTTCGAGGTGAGAAAAGACCAAGAATTTTCCTTGAAACCCGTAGAAGAGATCAATTACAAGCTCCTGGATGTGCAACCTAACAAAGCCGTAATCGTGAACACGCAAAAACCAAACGCGCGGATCGAAATCGGTTTTGCACAGCCTTAACTGCCATGGAAATCACTCTCCATCACTCCTCCTATGAAAACTACTCCGCAATCTGTCCGCTGTAGAGGCAGCCGTGTCGGCTGCAATTCGCTGATTTTCACAGGCGACACGCCTGTCGCTACAATTCGCGCCCTACCAGCCCTCCTTCTCTTGCTTTCGTTGTCGCTCTTCTGCAGCACCGGCTTTGGTCAAAACCCGGACAACGTGGCCGAGCGCGAAGTGCTGCGGCGTCAGGCCGGCATATCTCAAGGCGAGGCAGCCCTGGCGCGGGGCCGCGCTGCGATGAAAGCAAAAGACTATGGTGCCGCGCACGAAGAATTCAGAACCGCCGTAATGTACCTGCCCGATGCCGTCGTTTCTGGAAAAGCGCACGATGAAGCTGTAGACGGTTTCTGCAAAAGCGGCGTGGTCCTGGCCGAAGCGCGTATCGCAGAAGGACGATATGCCGATGCGGAAGCAATCCTGAGTGAAGTCTTGAGTGACCGCTACGACCCCAGGTGCCGTCCGGCGCAAGAGCTCTACGCACATCTGCGGCAGCCCGGTTATTTTAACAAAACGATGAGCCCGACCTTCATCGAGAAGGTGGAGCAGGTGAAGCAGCTCCTCACTGAGGCTGATGGTTTTTACAATTCCGGCCGATACGATCTGGCAATGAAACGATATGATCAGGTCCTTGTTCTCGATCCGTACAACACGGCGGCCCGGCGGGGTCAGGAAAAGATCAACAACACCAAGTACAAGTACGGCGAGGAAGCGTACAACGAAACACGGTCAAGGCAGCTATGGCAGGTTGAGAAGGCCTGGGAACAACCAGTCCGCAGATACGGGCAAACCGGCGAGCCAGTGGCCATCGGTGCACAGAAAAGTTTGGGTGGCACGGCACAGGTAACCAATAAGCTGAACACAATTATTATCCCGCGGCTTGAATTTCGGGACGCCAGTCTTCGCGAAGCGGTCGAGTTTCTGAGAGAACAAGCAGTCGAAAACGATCCAGCCACGGAAGGAAAACGAGGAGTCAATATTGTTATACCTCCTTCGCTGGCGGTTCAGCGTGTGGTGACGCCGCCTGCCGCAACTTCTCCGGCACCCGCCGGAGCCGCCGCCGGCGCGCCCGGCGCAGCGCCGGCTGGCACACCTATCCCTGGCGCGCCTCCCGCCGGCGCTGCTAACCGCCCAGCAGGTGCACCCACCGCGCCGCCGCCTGAACGGGGAAACATAACGATTGAGTTGAACCAGATTCCGCTGGGGGAAGCGCTGCGCTACATCGCTAATCAGGCGGGCTTGAAGGTCAAGGTAGAACCCTACGCCGTTTCACTCGTTCCCAAAACTGAAATGAGCAACGATCTTCTGGTAAAACGCTATCACGTACCGCCTGAATTCTTCGGAGGTCCACTCGATGTGGGTTACTACCTTGAAGGCAGTTTGGGAGGAAGTCAGACTGGGGCGGGATCGGCGCAGCCGGCACCCGTTGCGGAAGGCGTCGTCCAGAAGGAGGCAGTGAGTTACCAAACCGCCTCGGGAGTTGGCACGGGCGCGGGAGCTGCGAGCCAGTCGAATTTAATACAGGGGACAAACACTACCAGACAACACTTGCTGAACGACCGTCAGTTGGTCGGACGCGCCGACGCGAAAACAATGTTGCAAAGCATGGGCGTTCAATTTCCCACGGTTACGCTTCCAGATGGTCGCGGAGACACTGCCAGCGCTACGTTCTGGCCGCACACTGGAGTGCTGATCGTCCGGAACACCCAGGACAATCTGGACATGGTCGATGC
>Ga0081455_10003325_pt1 | contig 18556 bp, 20 predicted proteins | sample TabmetS3T2R1_FD_70207 | JGI IMG/M metagenome (GOLD analysis project Ga0081455, IMG submission 70207) | Tabebuia heterophylla rhizosphere microbial communities from the University of Puerto Rico - S3T2R1 | ecosystem: Host-associated > Plants > Roots > Rhizosphere ... | reverse complement strand
GACCTTGGGCTCGGAGAGCTTCAGGCGGTGGCTGGTATCCTCCTCGGCGGCGGCGATCTCCTCGCGCGAGAGCTGACCTGAGGAAATCGGGTCCATGCCCTTGATACCATGGGCCACGTCGCCGTCGGCGATGCCCTTCACCTCGAGCACGTGCAGCCCGCAGAACTCGGCGATCTGCTCGAAGGTGAGCGAGGTGTTGTCGACCAGCCATACGGCTGTCGCTTTGGGCATCAGAGGGGTGCGATCCATGGCGTTCCTCAAGGGGGTGCTGTTGGCCTTCCGCCCCTTCGGCGAAAGACGAAATTCGAAAAATCAAATGAAGGGGAATAACCACTATATAGGGGCTGCCGCCCGTCTAGGCAATCGCTTCCCTTCCGTTTCTCTTCGTCATTCAGGATTTTCGCGCCGGGCTCATGCTTCGAGACGCGCCCTTCTGGCGCTCCTCGGCATAAGGAGACCACTATTTTGCTACCAACACGATCTTGCCGATGTGGTCGGGGCTATCGATGCGGCGATGGGCCTCGGCGGCGTCCTTCAGGGGAAAGGTGGAATCGAGCACGGGCTTGAATCTGCCTTCGGCGATCAGCGGCCAGATACGCTCCTCGATCGATCTCGCCATGCGCGCCTTCGCCTCGTCGCTCTGCGCGCGGAGCGTCGAGCCGGTGAGCGTCAGCCGCCGCAGCATCAGCCGCATCAGGTCGAGCTCGACCTTCGAGCCTTTGAGGAAGGCGATCTGCACGATGCGTCCTTCGAGCGCTGCGGCGCGCAAGTTCCGCTCGATATAGTCGCCGCCCACCATGTCGAGGATGACGTCGGCGCCGTGGCCGTCGGTCTCCTCGCGCACCGCCTCGACGAAGTCCTCCTCGCGGTAATTGATGGCGCGGATCGCGCCGAGCTCCTTGCAGGCGTGCGCCTTCTCCTTGCTCCCAACGGTCACCATGACCTTGGCGCCGAGCGCCGCGGCGATCTGGATCGCGGTGGTGCCGATGCCGCTCGCCCCGCCATGCACCAGCAGCCACTCGCCGGGCTTGAGGTTCGCGCGCTCGAATACATTGTGCCACACGGTGAACACGGTCTCGGGTAGCGCCGCGGCTTCGGCCATCGACAGACCATGCGGAACCGGTAACGTGGCCCCTTCCGGCGCCACCGCGAACTCGGCATAGCCGCCGCCATTGACCAGCGCGCAGACGGCGTCGCCTTGCTTGAAGCGCGAACTCCCCGGACCGAGGCCGGCGACCTTGCCGGCGACTTCGAGACCGAGCAGGTCGGAGGCGCCCTTGGGAGCCGGGTAGAGGCCCTGACGTTGCAGCACGTCGGGCCGGTTGATGCCGGCGGCCTCGACCTCGATCAGAATTTCGCGCGCGCCTGGCACCGGCACCGGGCGCGTCGCCGGGGTGAGCACCTCAGGCCCGCCGGCGCCCTTCGCCTCAACGGCGGTCATGGTTTGTGGCGGCATTCAACTCCCTTAGTCGTTTCTCGTCATGCCTGGGCTTGACCCGGGCATCCAGGGGCAGCTGGCTCAGAACAAGCGGCTCTGGATCGCCAGGTCAAGCCCGGCGATGACGTGAAAAGGTAGAGAAACAATGATGCGGTGCTAAAATGCATAAATGGACACCGACGATCTCGCGCCGCCGCCGAAGAAGCCGAAGAGCTACGAGCTCGGCCAGGACCTGAGCAAGCTCTCGGTCGGGGAGCTCAAGGCGCTGATCGACGACCTCAAGACCGAGATCGCGCGCGTCGAGGCTGCGCTGAAAGACAAGCAATCTTCCAAGAGCGCGGCGGAGGCTGCTTTCAAGCGCTGAAGACATCGCGCAAACGGTTCCTTTAGGTAAACCCGGGCTTAGCGTTAACCCGCCGTTAGGAGTTTCGCGTTAGGGTTCTGGTCATCCAGTCCTCTGGATCTGAGTGGCCTGTCCACTCTGTTTGACGCCTCCCTGTTAACTTCCTGAGCCGCCGCATGGCGGCTCTTTTTTTGCCTGATTCTGGCGGTTTAACCTTTGCGGTCGGAAGGCGACGACGGACGTTCCGCGTGGCATACTATGCCGCCGGCTGGGGCGTAGACGGGAGTGGCCGATGGCGGGGAGGTCGAGGAGCGGCGACCGTGACGATGGCGTGACGGTCTCGTTCGGCGCGAAGTTCGCGCGCTCGGATCAATTCAAGGCAGTGTTTCGTGAAGGCATGGCGCTGGTCGAGGCGGCGGCCACCTATCTCGACGGCGACGGTCGCAAGGAAGCGCGCAAGCTTCGCCCGCCGCATTCGCTCGCTTATGCCACCGAGAGCATGCGGCTCACCACGCGGCTGATGCAGCTCGCCTCGTGGCTGCTGATACGGCGTGCGGTGAGCGAAGGCGAGCTCACGCCGGAGCAGGCCATCGAGGAGCAGCGCAAGATCAAGCTTCCGGTGACGGGCACCGACCAGCCGACGCGAGAGCTCGGCGCCTTGCCGCCGCGCTTGCGCGAGCTGATCGCGCAGAGCGTCAAGCTGCAGGAGCGCGTGATCCGTCTTGATCAGATGCTGGGCTACAAGCAACTTCCGCCGTCAGGCGATGCCGATCGCCCGCTTGAGAGCCAGCTGTCGCGCTTGCGCGCGGCCTTCGGCCCCGACGCCGACTAGGCCTGCCGCTATTTGAGGAAGCCTTCGAATTTCCGCTTGAAGCGGGAGAGCCGTCCGCCGCGATCGGTGAGATGCTGGCCGCCGCCGGTCCACGCCGGGTGGGTCTTCGAATCGATATCGAGCTTCAGCGTGTCGCCCTCTGCCCCGTAGGTCGAAAAGGTTTCGAACTCGGTGCCGTCGGTCATCACCACTTTGATGCGGTGGTAGTCCGGGTGGATGTCCTTCTTCATGGCGTCTGCCTTGCAAATCCTGGGATTTTGTTGGAGCGAGCCTATAACGGAAGTTCGCGGGCCGCACAAGGCTGCGCCGTATTATCGCGGCGGCATCTAACCCTTTGCGCGAGCCACTCGCGCCCTTAAAGTCCCCCGAAAGCTCGAAGCTGGGCGCCTTCTTGTGCAATTCGTAACCCCAAAGTCTGACGGCCAAGACCGGCAAAAGTCCGTCCCTGCGCACGATGCGGACAGGAGCGATACGAGGCGCACATCCTTTCGGCCGTTGCTTGCGCTGAAACCTTACCTGCTGCGCCACAAGGCAATGCTTGCCGCGGCGTTTGCGGCGCTGCTGGTCTCGGCAGGCGCCACGCTTGCCGTGCCGATGGCGGTCAGGCGTATGATCGATCTCGGCTTCTCGGGCATCGAGCCGGATCTGATCGACAAATATTTCGCCACGCTTGCCGGGATTGGCCTGATCCTCGCGCTGGCGAGCGCCGCGCGCTTCTATTGCGTGAACTGGCTCGGGGAGCGCGTGGTGGCCGACATCCGCCGCGACGTGTTCAGGCACCTCACGGGACTGAGCCCCGCCTTCTACGAGGTGTCGCATTCGGGCGAGGTGATGTCGCGGCTCACCGCGGACACCACCCAGATCAAGGCTGCGGCGAGCACGGTGATCTCGCAGGCGCTCCGCAACATGCTGGTGCTGATCGGCGCGACCGTCATGATGGTGGTGACGAGCCCCAAGCTTTCGCTCGCCGTGCTCGTCGCCATTCCGGTTATCGTCATCCCGCTCGTCGCCTATGGGCGCTCGGTCAGGGCGCTGTCGCGCCACGCACAGGACACTCTGGCGCAGGCCTCGGCCTATGCGAGCGAGAGTCTCTCGCAGGTGCGCGTGCTGCAGGCCTTCACCCATGAGAAGGCGGCGACGGCTCGTTTCGGCGAGGCGGTCGAGCGCTCGTTCGACGCCGCCAATGCGCGCGCCAAGGCGCGCGCCGGGCTGACGGCCATCGCCATCTTCCTCATCTTTGCCAGCGTGGTCGGCGTGTTGTGGTATGGCGCGCAAGACGTGCTGTCGGGGGTCATGACCGGCGGCAGGCTCTCGCAATTCGTGCTCTATGCCGTGCTCGCCGCGGCCTCGATGGGCGAGCTCAGCGAGGTGTGGGGCGAGATCAGCCAGACTGCCGGCGCGGCGGAGCGCTTGGGCGAGTTGCTGCAAGTTCAGTCGAAGATCAAGTCGCCGATCCATCCGCGGGCGCTGCCGGTCCCGCCACGCGGCGAGATCGCTTTCCGCGACGTCTCCTTTTCCTACCCGCTCAGGCCCGAGACGAGCGCGCTGTCCCAGGTGAGCTTTGAGGTCGCGCCGGGAGAGCGGGTGGCGCTGGTCGGCCCGTCGGGCGCGGGCAAGACCACGATCTTCGCGCTTCTGCTCCGCTTCTATGACGCCGGCAAAGGCAAGGTGGAAGTCGATGGCGTCCCCGTCAACGAGGCCGAGCTTGCCGCGCTCCGGGCGCGCTTTGCGCTCGTGCCGCAAGAGACGATGCTGTTCGCCGATACCATCGCCGCCAACATCGCCTATGGCGCCGACACCGCCGGCCGCAGCGAGATCGAGGCAGCGGCAAAGGCGGCCTTCGCGCACGACTTCATAATCGCCCTGCCGCAAGGCTATGACACGATGCTGGGGGAGGGGGGCGTAACCCTCTCGGCGGGACAGCGCCAGCGCATCGCCATCGCGCGTGCGGTGCTCCGCAATGCGCCGATCCTCCTGCTCGACGAAGCAACCAGCGCGCTCGATTCTGAGAGCGAGACGCTGGTGCAGCGCGCTCTCGACAAGGTGATGGAAGGCCGGACCACGCTCGTGATCGCGCACCGGCTGGCGACCGTCATCCGCGCCGACCGTATTCTCGTGTTCGACCATGGCCGCCTCGTTGAGGAAGGCACGCATCAGAGCCTGATTGGCCGCGACGGCGTCTATGCCCGGCTGGCCGAGCTGCAATTCGCCCCTGACGCGGCCGAATAGAAGCCGGAATCCAGAAGGCCAGAAGCCAGAAGACAAAGAGGAGAGACTCCTTAGGCCTTTCTTCTGGCGTTCCGGATTCTGGCTTCTGGTTTCTGCCGTTCAGGCACGGTTCAGCTTGAGCCGAATAAGGTTCCGCGCGAAAATTGGCCTAACCCGCAAGTGCGGAGGAGGAAGCGCCATGAAGCCGCACGCAGCCCGTCATCTCACTTTTGCCGTTGCAGCCATCTTCTTGAGCGGCGCGGCGCTGAGCGCGCCGGCAAGGGCCGAGGATCCCTCGACCGGCCAGATCGTCAACTCGCTCGAGCCCAAGGTGAAGTTCCGCTCGTTCGACCCGAACCAGGCGGCCAAGGACGCGAAGCAGGTTGATCTGGTGCGGCGTCTCCAGGGCGCCAAGACGCGGCAGATCACCGTCGAGGAGCGCAAGGAGATCGTCGAGGTGGTCGAGGCCAACGACCTGCCGGCCATCGACCTCGAAGTGTTCTTCAACTTCGATTCGGCCGCGATCACGCCGGAAGCCCTGCCGATCCTGAAAAAGCTCGGCGCGGCGCTCAGCGACGAGAAGTTGAAAGGCTCTGTGTTCCTGGTTGCCGGCCACACCGACGCCAAAGGGTCCGATGCCTATAATCTTTCGCTCTCCGATCAACGGGCGAAGTCGGTCGCCGGCTTCCTGATCGAGAATTTCCATCTCGATCCAAAGCAGCTCGTGGCCGTCGGCTTCGGCGAGGAGAAGCTGAAGAACGCCGAGAACCCGCTCGCCGCCGAGAACCGCCGCGTGCAGGTGGTCAACATGGCGAACAAGGACGTGGCGGCCAAGGCCGGCGCGCCCGCGGACGCCGGAGGATCCGACAAGCAGTAGCCTAGCGCTCGGTGAGCTTGAGCTCGATGCGGCGGTTCTTGCGGAACGCCTCGTCGCTATCGCCGGTGTCGATCGGCTGGAACTCGCCGAAGCCTGCCGCCACCAGGTGGTCCGGGGCGATCCCATCCTGCATCAGATAACGTACCACCGAGATTGCCCGCGCGCTCGACAGCTCCCAGTTGGACGGGAACTCGGGCGTGGCGATCGGGTGGATGTCGGTGTGGCCGTCGACCCGCATCACCCAGGCGATGTCAGCCGGAATCTTCGTCTCGACGTCTTTTAGGGCACTCGCGAGCTTGTCGAGCTGGGCAAGCGCCTCGGGCTTCAGCTCGGCCGAGCCAGAGTCGAACAGCACGTCTGAGGGGAACACGAAGCGGTCGCCGACCACCTCGAAATCGGGACGGTCGCCGAGCGCCTCCTTGAGCTTGCCGAAGAAGTCGGAGCGGTAGCGCGCGAGCTCTTGCACCTTCTTGGCCAGCGCCACGTTGAGCCGCTGGCCGAGATCGGCGATCTTGGCCTGGCTCTCCTTGTCCTTGGCCTCCGAGGCGTCGAGCGCCTCCTGTAAGGAGGTGAGCTGGAGCCGAAGCGCGGCGAGCTGCTGGTTCAGCATCTCGACCTTGGCAAGCGCGTCGTTGGTGATCTTCTTCTGCGTCTCGAGCTGGCCGCCGAGCGTTGCGGCGCGCTCCTCGGCGCCCTGGGTCTTGCCGCCCGCCTCGCCGAGGAGGCCGGTGAGACGCTGGTTCTCCTTGTCCTTTTCGCCGAGCGTCGCCTGGAGGGCGGCAAGCTCATCCTGCGTCGATTCCTTCTTGGAGCGCTCGAGCGCAAGAAGCTCGGTGAGCTCGGAGAGCTGCCGGTTCAATCGCGACAGCATGGTGTCCTTGCCGCTCGCCGCTTGCGTCACGACGAAGTTGGCGAGCATGAACAGCGCCATGAGGAAGGTCACCACCAAGAGCAGGGTGGAGAGCATGTCGACGAAGCCCGGCCAGTAATTGGCCGTGAAGCGTCCGCGGCGGGCGCGCGCCAACGACATGGTCTAGCCGCGCTCCTCGCGCACGGGGAGCTTCGCTTCGTCGGTGATCTGGCGCAGCACCGAGGCAAGCTCGTGCTGCTGCTGGGCCTGCTCGTCGGCCCATTCGCGCACCACCTTCTGCTCGGCGCGCATCTGGCGGATCAGCTTATCCACGCCTGCGGCAAGGTCCTTCACCGCGTCGCCGGTGTTGTCGTTCAGCATCCTGAGCTCGACCTTGTCGGTCAGGTCGGCGAGCGAGCGCTGCATGTCGACCAGGGCGAATCTGAGCTGCGGCGGCACGCCGGCGACGGCCGCCGCATCGGCGGGCTGCAATTCGGTGATGCCGGAGAGCCAGTCCTCGAGCTCGTTATAGAAGCGCCCCTGCGCGTGGCCGGCCTGGAGATCGAGGAAGCCCAGGATCAGCGAGCCGGCGAGGCCGAACATGGAGCAGGAGAAGGCGGTGCCCATGCCCTTGAGCGGACCGGCGAGGCCTTCCTTCAACTGATCGAACAATAGCGTGTTCTCGCCGGCGTTGGTGTCGAGCGCGCCGATGGTGGCGCCCACCGAGCTCACCGTCTGCAACAGGCCCCAGAACGTGCCGAGCAGGCCCAAGAAGATGAGAAGCCCGACCAGATAGCGCGTCGTCTCACGCTGCTCCTCGAGCCGCGAGGCGACCGAGTCGAGCAGCGACCGCATCGAGCCGGTGGCGAGCGAGAGGTGACCGGTGCGGTCGCGCAGCATGGTGGCCATGGGGGCGAGCAGCACCGGAGTGGTCTTGTCGGTGGTGATGCCGGGATCGGAGATGCGGAAATTGTTGACCCAGGCGATCTCGGGATAGAGGCGGAGCACCTGGCGGAAGGAATAGACGATGCCGACCACGAGCACGCCGATGATCAAGGCATTCAGGCCGGGATTGGCCAGGAAGCTGTGCCTGATCTGCTGCGTCTGGCCGTCGAGGATGATCGCAAGCAGCACGGCGAGAATGAGGAAGAGCGTCATGCGCCAGAGGAAGACCTGCGGGCGCGTGAGCTTCACCTTGTAAGTTGTTGCTGCCATTAAGGGCCGTGGTTGAATCGGACGAAGCAGGCTGAGATTAACTGAATACTATGACACGCAAAACGGCAACCTCAGGGCGGAGGGTTCCCCGCCAATGCCCAGTTTTTTCGCAAAGCCTAGGCCCGCACCACCCCGCGTTCGGCGCCTGCCTCCTTGAGAAGCTTTAGCAGTTTCCGGTGGATGACCTCGTTGCCGGCAACGACGCTACCTTTGGCGAACATCCCGTCCTTGCCGTCGGCGTCGCTCACGAAGCCGCCCGCCTCGCGCAGGATGACGATGCCGGCGGCGAGGTCCCAGGGGCGGAGGTCGCGCTCCCAGAAGCCGTCGAGCCTGCCGGCGGCCGTCCAGGCGAGGTCGAGCGCGGCGGCGCCAAGGCGCCTCACCCCGGCCGCTGCGGCCATGACGGCGCGAAGCTCCTTGAGGAAGAGATCGTGCGCAGGTTTGCCGCCATGCGGGATGCCGGTGCCGATCACGGCCGTTGACAGCTCCGACCGGGCGGCGACCCTGAGCCGGCGGCGGTCGTTGAAGTAGGCACCTTTACCCTTCTCCGCGGTGAAGGTCTCCTGGTTGGCCGGGTTGAAGATCAGGCCGGCGACGAGCTCGCCCTCGCGCTCGAGCGCGACCGAGACGGCGAAGATCGGGATGCCGTGGAGGAAGTTGGTGGTGCCGTCGAGGGGATCGACGATCCAGCGATGGGTGCGGTCGGCGCCCTCGACATGGCCGCGCTCCTCCATGAGAAAGCCATAGCCTGGGCGGGCGCGGGTAAGCTCGTTGAAGAGAATCTCCTCGGCGCGATGATCGGCGGCGCTGACGAAATTGGCGGGGCCCTTGAGCGAGACCTGGAGCTGCTCGACCTCGCCGAAATCGCGCGCGAGGCTGCGGCCCGCCTTGCGGGCGGCCGCAAGCATCACATTCATCAGGGCCGATGCGGGCATGGCTATTCCATTGTCATGCCCGCGAGGGCGGGCATCCAGTAATCACGAACGGTCGTTGCTCAATAACTGGCGCCACCGTTTACTGGAATCCCGCTTTCGCGGGAATGACGGCATCTGCGCCTACTCGGCGCGGCGGACGTAGGTCAGCTCGTTGGTGTCGACCACAACGCGCTCGCCGACACCCACGAAAGGCGGGACCATGACGCGGACGCCGTTTTCGAGCTTGGCAGGCTTGTAGGACGACGCCGCAGTCTGCCCCTTCACCACCGGCTCGGCCTCGACCACTTCGAGCGTAACCTGATCGGGCAGCGTGATGCCGATCGCCTTGCCCTCATGGCTCTCCACCGTGACCTTCATGCCGTCCTGGAGGAAGGCCGCGCGCTCCTCGAGGAAATCGCGCGGAAGCTGGATCTGGTCGTAGGTGTCCATGTCCATGAAGGTCAGCATGTCGCCGTCGGCGTAGAGGAACTGATAGTCCTTCTGCTCCAGCCGCACGCGCTCGACGGTCTCGGAGGAGCGGAAGCGCTCGTTGAGCTTGGTGCCGTCAATGGCGTTCTTCAGCTCGACCTGGGCATAGGCCGGACCCTTGCCGGGCTTGACGTGCTGGGTCTTGACCGCGACCCAGAGCGCGCCCTTGTGCTGAATCACGTTGCCCGGCCTGATCTCGTTGCCATTGATTTTCATGGAATACCTTCAAGCGACTCTGGGTGGCCGCCTTTAAGCACTTGCGCCGTTGCCCCTGTCAAGTGCGGGCCAAGCGGCGTCGGCTATTCGCGGCTGAGGCGGCCGTTGCGCCAGTCGTCCGCCGCCTTGTCGGCCTCGGCGCGTTGCTGCTTGGTGAGCTTGGCCAGCAGGATATCGAGCGAGAAGTCGCTCGCGCCTCCGTCGCGCGCAAGCAGGTGCCACTTGGCGGCCTGAACCGGATCGGCCTTCACCACGACGCCATTGGCATAGAGGCGCGCGAGCCGGTTCTGGGCGACGGCGTTGCCTTGCTCGGCGGCAAGACGAAACAGCTTGGCGGCCTTGGCCTCATCGACGGCGACACCGTTGCCCTTGAACAGCATCACGCCATATTCGACCTGCGCCTCGGGAAGCCCGGCCTCGGCAGCCTTGCCCGTCCATTCAGCCGCCTTGGCCTTGTCGATCGAGACGCCGCGGCCGAATTGATAGAACGCGCCAAGGTCGTACTCGGCAGGCGCGTGACCTTGCTCGGCCGCCTTCTGCATCCACTCGGCCGCCCTCGCCTCATTCACCGCGCGCCCATTGCCGTTGATATAGATGAGGGCGAGGTTGTATTGCGCCGAGGCGTGGCCGCCTTGCGCCGCCTTCTCGAACAGGTCGGCGGCAAGGCGCAGGTTCTTCTTCATTCCAAGCCCTTGGGCGACCATGGTTCCGAGCGAGAATTGGGCGTTGGTGTCGCCGAGATCGGCCGCCTTGGCGTAGGCGTCGGCGGCCTTTTTCAAATCCTGCGCGACGCCGAGTCCCTCCGAATAGATCTCCCCCATCAGCGTGTAGGCTTCTTTCGAGCCTTGTGCCGCTTCCGTCTCGGCAAGCTTGAGGGCGGTCAGATACTTGCCCTGGAAATAGGCGGTGTAGGAGGGACTTTCGGTTGCCCGCGCTGTGCCAAGCCCAAACGGCAGCGCCAACGCTGCGGCAAGGAGCGCGGGAGCCAGGCGGAAGACGCTCACGCAGCCCTCCTCACCTGACTGATCGCGCTCGCTATTTCGGCGATGAGGTGTGTCGCGCCGGCGTCTTGCCAGATGTGCGTGGAGGGTGCGACGAAGTCGGCGCCAAGCCTTGCGAGCCTCGCGGCTTCATCGGCGCTATCGATATTCCACGCCACGCAGGGCACGACGAAAATCTCGGCCCACCAAGCGATCGTCTCGGCGCATTGATCGACGGCGTCGATGCCGCTTCCGGCCGGAGCCCCGAAGGCCACGTAGTCCGCGCCCATCTCGGCAAGACGCATGGCGTCATGGCGGCTCAGCCCGCAGCCGGCCCCGATGCTCGCGCTCGGCCCCAATACACCGCGCGCTTTTGCATAGGCAGCCGGATCGGGCTCGATATGGATGCCATCAGCCCCTAGCCGCGAGGCAACGCCGGCATCGTGCTCTATGAGACCGGCGACTCCTTGAGCCTGGGCCAGGTCAAGCAGGCGGCCGGCATGGAACTCGTCGACCGGCGCGGCGTCGCGGCAAAGCAAAACGCAAGCCGCATCGGTGCCCGCAAGCGCCTCGGCGAATTGCGCTTCGAGCTTTGCCGGGGGCTGCGCTGGAAGCTGCAAGTAGAGCCGGCATCTAGGCTTGACTTCAGCCATTATCGCGGGCTCCCGCCGCCTCCTTGCACGTTGACCGGACGTTAACAGCGCCTGTCTCAAATCACACGGTTCGCGACACTGTCAATCACAGCAGCTGGAACCAATAGAGGAGGCACGCAGTTGTTGAACACTGGGCGAATCGTCACCACATTGTCACTAGACCGCTATCCAGGCAGCGTGTCACCTGGTGGCGTCCAGCGGCGGCGCCTTAAGCGGGGAGGTGCAGCGGGATGAGTCAACCTGATGCTCTGCAGCAGGCGACCGAGCGACTCGATGCCGCCGTCGATGAGTTGGAAAGCTTCCTGAGTCAAGTGCTTGCCGAGGGAGAAGGCGGAGTTTCCATCGCCACCCTGAAAGAGCAGGTGCGTTTTCTGACCGAGGAGCGAGACCGGCTTCTCGCCGAGCTGGATACCGAAAAGAGTCGCGTACGGCGGCTTATCGACGCCAATGATGAGGTCTCCGACCGGCTCGAAGCCATGAAGGGGACGCTCAAGGAATTGATGCCGGCGGCGCCGGGATAGATTTTGCGGGGGTTGGTCATGGGTCAAGTCAGCGTCACATTGAACGGCCGCACCTACCGGCTCGAATGCGGGGAGGGCGAGGAGACGCATCTCATCGCCCTCGCCGAGTATTTGAGCTCGCATGTCGATACGATGAAACGGAAATTCGGCCAGGTCGGCGATGACCGGCTGATCCTGATGGCCTCTCTCGTCGTCTGCGACGAGCTGTGGGAGCTGAGGCGCCAGATGCAGGAAATGAAGACTGCCATGGCGGAGGCGCGCCGCGACCGCTCGGTAGCGGACGAGTCGGCCAAATCGGCGCAGTCCGATCTCGCCGCGCGGGTCACCGCCGCCGCGGAACGTCTCGAGATGCTGAACGAGCGCTACGGCGGCGACACGGTCAAAGCCGCAAGGCCCGCAAAGCGGACCTAGCCCGGTTGCATGGCCGCCAGGTCTCGCTCGCGGATCATGCTTAATCGCCTTCGCACATTTCCTTCGCTATAGTCTTTGCTTGGCGGGCTGCGAGGTGCGTTAGGAGCACTAATTCCCAGGGCCCTATAAGATCCTATGGGAGCCGACCCTGACGGGGACCGTGGTCTCCGACATTTGGCGCCCACCTACTTGAGTAGGGACACCCGGGATCTTCGCTCCGACGGCCATCGCGGCCTCGCCTCCTTTTGAGGCATCCGCTAACCCTTCCACCCGCTTCAGCTCCCGCCAAACTGGCGATATGCGCCGCGATTCGCTATTGACGCTTCCGGGCGAACGGCGCCTGCGACGCGGATCGGCGGCCTCATGCGGATTTTATTTCTCGGCGATCTGGTCGGCCGATCGGGGCGCAGCGCGGTGATCGACGCGCTGCCCGGCTTGCGCCAGCGCTATCGCCTCGATTTCGTGGTGGTCAACGGGGAGAACGCCGCTGGCGGATTCGGCATCTCCGAGGCGATCCTTGTCGAGCTGCTCGACGCTGGCGTCGACGTGGTGACGACCGGCAATCACGCGTTCGACCAGCGCGAGACGCTCGTCTTCATCGAGCGCTACGACCGCCTGCTCAGGCCGATCAACTACCCCGCCGGAACCCCCGGCAAGGGCGCCGGGCTGTTCAAGACCACGAGCGGCGCCGACGTGCTGGTGATCAACGCGCAGGGGCGCGTTTTCATGGCCGATCTCGACGATCCGTTCCGCGCGGTCGAGCGCGAGCTCGAAGCGTGCGGGCTCAAGACCGGCGCCGACGCCATCCTCATCGACTTCCACGCCGAGGCCACGTCTGAGAAAGAGGCCCTCGGCTTTTTCGTGGATGGGCGCGCGAGCGCGATGATCGGCACCCATACCCATGTGCCGACGGCCGACGAGCAGATCCTTGCCAAGGGCACGGCCTATATCAGCGACGTCGGCATGTGCGGGGACTTCGATTCGGTGCTCGGCATGGACAAGGAGGAGCCGCTCAATCGCTTCCTCACCAAGATTCCGAGCGGGCGGTTTGCGCCTGCCCTCGGCGAAGCGACGTTGTGCGGGGTCGCCATTGACATCGACGACGCGACGGGGCTCGCGCGCGCCATCGCGCCGCTCAGGATCGGCGGCAGGCTCTCGCAGGCAGAGCCCAGGTTCTGGACCGAGAATTAGGCCGAGTGGAGTCTTGCCCGCGCTGCGACGCCGGCGCGGCCGTGCGCCAGGAGGCGCTTCAGGCAGAAGATCGCCTCGTCGAGATGAAGCAGTGCGCGGTTCGCGTCGCCGCTTTCGTCGAACAATGACAGCCTCGCCTTGGCGACATGATCGGCGGCCTCATTGCAAAGCTCCGAGAGCGAGACGGTTGGCATGGCACGGTCGTGCGTTGCGGTCGCTTTTGGTTTTTGCGTCATGGTTGTCCCCTCGAATGCCATGGCTCACGCCGGCGGGCGGAAGCTCGTCCCCAAGCCTTCAACTGTCGAGCCATCAGGGTTAAGGCTTCGCTAAAGAGCGCCGGCTCCAGCGTGAATCCCCCCTCGGCTGGATTTTGCGGGGCTGCGCGCCTATAAGTCGCCGCTTCCAAGGCAGTAACCAAAAGGGACGCTTGACGGCCATGGCCGGCCATTCGAAGTTCAAAAACATCCAGTTCCGCAAGGGCGCCCAGGACAAGAAGCGTTCCAAGCTGTTCTCCAAGCTCGCGCGCGAGATCACCGCGGCGGCGAAGATGGGCCTGCCGGACCCCGCCATGAACCCGCGGCTCAGGGGCGCGATCCAGGCGGCGCGGGCGCAGAACATGCCCAAGGACAATATCGAGCGGGCGATCAAAAAGAGCGAGGAGGCGGGCGGCGCCAATTACGAGGAGGTGCGCTACGAGGGATTCGGCGCGGGCGGCGTCGGCGTCATCGTCGAGGCGTTGACCGACAACCGCAACCGCACGGCGAGCGAAGTGCGCTCGATCTTCACCAAGTTCGGCGGCAATCTCGGCGAGACCGGCGCCGTCTCCTTCATGTTCGACAAGCTCGGCGCGATCGAGTTCGACGCGGGCAAGGCGACCGCTGAGGCTATGCTAGAGGCGGCGATCGACGCGGGCGCGGAGGACTGCGAGTCGAGCGCCGACGGCCACGTCGTCTATTGCCATCCCGACGAGCTGCACCATGTCGCCAAGGCGCTCGAGGCGCGCTTCGGCGAGCCACGCGCCGCGAGGATTTTCTGGCGGCCGAAAAGCACCGTGCCGGTCGAGGAGGAGCCGGGTCAGAAGCTGCTGCGCATGATCGAGGGGCTCGAAGACTCCGACGATGTGCAGAACGTCTACGCCAATTTCGAGATCGCCGACGAGGTGCTCGAGCGCCTCAGCGCCTGACGAGCGACGGCGGGCATGCATCGCCGTAGTGCATGCGTTTGTGCGACCGGCGTGGTAACATCAATCCCCAACTGGGCTTAGCCCCGGAAGCAGGGCATAGCCGGCATCCCCATTCTAGTTTCATGGCGCCGTACCTGGCCGAGCAAGCACCGAGCTTGGCCACGCTTGTAGAAGGAGGGGAGAGATGAATTACGCGTGCAAGACCCCCGAGGATCTTCTCAAGACGATCAAGGACGAGAAGATCCAGATGATCGATCTCAGGTTCACCGATGTTCCTGGTCTTTGGCAGCACTTCTCTGTGCCGCCCCGCGCTCTCGACCATGACGCCATCGTCGAGGGCGTCGGCTTCGACGGCTCCTCGATCCGCGGCTTCCAGGAGATCCAGGAAAGCGACATGCTGGTCACGCCGGACCCAAGCACCGCGTTTCTCGATCCATTTGCTGAAGTGCCGAGTCTGGTCCTGATCTGCAACATACGAGATCCCGTGACAGGAGAGAGCTACAGCCGCGACGCCCGCTATGTCGCGCAGAAGGCCGAAACCTACCTGGAAGGCACGGGGATTGGCGACACCTCCTATTTCGGGCCCGAGCTCGAACACTTCGTTTTCAACGGTGTCCGCTACGACCAGGGCACGAACTACGGCTTCTACGAGATCGACGCTCAAGAAGCGAACTGGGACGCCGCCGGCGGGAACGGCCCGAGCCTTGGCCACAAGCTGCGACCCAAGGAGGGCTATTTTCCCGTTCCCCCTGCCGACACGCTGCAGGACACGCGCACCGAAATGGTGCTGCTCCTCGAACAGCTCGGTATTCCCGTCGAAGCTCACCATCATGAAGTCGCCACCGGCGGACAGGGGGAGATCGACATGCGCTTCGCTCCGCTGACGCGCATGGCCGACAATGTGATGATCTACAAATACATCGTGAAGGGCGTCGCGCGCAGGCGCGGTATGACCGCGACCTTCATGCCCAAGCCCTTGTTTGGCGACAATGGCTCCGGCATGCACGTCCACCAAAGCATCTGGAAAGGCAAGAAACCGATCTTCGCCGGCGACGGCTATGCAGGGTCAAGCGAGGTGATGCGCCACTATATCGGCGGCCTGCTCAAGCACGCACCCGCGCTGTGCGCGATCTGTGCGCCCACGGTAAATTCCTACCGCCGGCTGGTGCCCGGCTTCGAGGCCCCGGTCAATCTCGGCTACTCGCAGCGTAATCGCTCGGCCGCCTGCCGTATCCCGATGTACTCGCCCGACCCCAAGGCAAAGCGCGTGGAGTTCCGCTGTCCCGACCCGGCGGCGAATCCCTATTTGTGTTTTGCCGCGATGCTGATGGCAGGTCTCGATGGGGTTCTTCGCCGCATCAATCCCGGAGATCCAATCGACAAAAATCTCTACGACCTGCCGCCAGAGGAGATGGCCAGGGTGCCGAAAACACCGGGAACACTCGACGAAGCACTCGATGCGCTTGAGCGTGATCACCAGTTCCTAATGGAGGGGAACGTTTTCACGAAGGACGTAATCGACACCTATCTCAGCTACAAGCGGTCGCACGAGATCGATGAGATTCGCCTGCGCCCGCATCCGTACGAGTTCCTTCTCTATTACGACGCCTAGTGCGGCGGCGGCCTCATTCAGGCGCAACTCGCTCTGTCAGCGATGCGCGCAAGACGCCGTTTCGCGTGCCTCAGAGTCTTTTTCTGTCTGCTGCTCGCGAACTCATAGTAGACTTTTAAGGCACGGTTGGACGGGCGGCTATGATGGAGCATTCCGATGGCTACGTTCATTGTGCTCGCCAGCTTCACCGACCAAGGCATCCGCAACGTCAAGGAAACGATTGGCCGCGCCGAGGCCTTCAAGGAAATGGCCAAGAAGAGCGGTATCACGGTAAGGGATCTTTACTGGACGCTCGGCAGCCACGACGTCGTCGCGATCTGCGACGGGCCGGACGACGAGAGTGCCACCGCGCTTTCCTTGAGCGTCTGCTCGCGCGGCAACGTCCGCTCCGAGACCCTGCGGGCGTTCTCCTTCGAGGAGATGAAGAGGATACTCGGCAAGATGGTCTGAGGCGTCGCAATCGGCTGAAGATTGCCGATCAGCTTTCGTGCGGCCCCCTCATCTCCTTAAGCGCCTCGCTTATCCGCCGCCAATCTTCGGCTTCCTGACGGTCACCGCGCTTTTCGCTGTCGATTGCCTTCTGTGCGGCGACGACGCGAGCCTTGTCTCCGTGCAGCTTCAGGAGCTGCCTTGCATAATCATGCACCTCGGACATCTGCATGGGGGGATCCTCCCGGTTACCATGCTCGCCACCTCTCAATTGCGCAAAGAATTGGGGTCGGGGCCAAGCACCATAACGGTAGCTTCATTCAACCCCCCACGGCCGATAAACGTTCCGCCGCATTCAAGTGGCAATCGAGGCGATGCGCGGCCCGCATGAAAGCTGAGCGGGCGGCGCGTCCATAGCGCGGCGCTATTGATCTTAGAGCGAGGCGGCATTTCAGCTCTTTGGTGAACTTCGCCAGTCTGGGGACGCGGAAGAAGCGTCGCCGGCCGTACCGGCCTGCCTGGGAGTTCACGCCATGGGAGTCTCTCGTCTCTGCCTCGCCCCCATTCTCATCGCCATCGCTCCAGCCTTCGCGGCGGCCGCCGACGCCGATCTCAACGCCGGCCAGGAGATCTATCAGGCGCAATGCTCGGCCTGCCATTCCAATCAGCCCGGCGTGAACGGGATCGGGCCTTCGCTCGCCGGCGTGGCCGGACGGAAGGCGGGCTCGCTGCAAGGCTTTCACTTCACCCCGGCGCTACAGGGCTCGGGGCTGACCTGGGACGCGGCCACCTTCATCCAGTTCCTGGCCGATCCGAGCAAGCTCGTGCCAGGCACTGCGATGACGGTGATGGTGCCGGACGCAGGCGGCCGGGCGAACCTGTTCGCCTATCTCGCGACGCTCAAGGATACGACCGCCGAGACGAAGCCGAGCGGGCCGGCGGCCCCGAAAATCACCGGTCCGACCCAGGCCGAGCTAGACGGAGCTGCGGAAGCGACCGATGCCTGGCTCTACGCCTCGCACGACTACGCCGGGACGCGGTTCGTGGATCTCAAGCAGATCACCCCGGAAAACGCCAAGGCGCTCCGGCCGGTCTGCCTGTATCGCTCTGAGCAGGCAGCCTCGGTGCAGACGAGCCCGCTCGTCTACCAGGGCGTGATGTATCTCACCTTCGGGCGCGCAACGGTCGCGATCGACGCCAAGACCTGCCGCGAGCGCTGGACCTATATCTGGCAGCCGAAGGGCCAGGAGATTTCGCCCGCCAATCGCGGCGCGGCCATCAAGGACGGGCGGCTCGTGCGCGGCACGGCCGACGGCTATCTCATCGCCCTCGACATGGCCGACGGTTCTCTCTTGTGGAGCCAGCCGGTCGCGAGCGCCGCGGGCGGCCAATATTTCAGCATGCCCCCCCTCATCTTCGGCGATCTCATCATCGCCGGTCCGTCGGGCGCGGATTTCGGCGCCAAGAACTGGGTCGGCGCGTTCAAGCTCGAGACCGGCGAGCGCGTCTGGCGCTGCTACATGATCCCCAAGCCGGGGGAGCCCGGCTCGGAGACGTGGCCCGAGGACGGCGAGGCATGGCAGCGCGGCGGCGCGAACTGCTGGATCACGCCGACCTACGACCCGAACCTGAACCTCCTGTACTACGGGACCGGCAACCCGTGTCCCGACTTCGACGGCGACGTCCGCCTGGGCGACAACCTCTTCACCGACTCCGGTGTGGCGGTGGACGCCGACACGGGCCAGATCAAGGCCCACTTCCAGTACACCCCGCACGACCTGTGGGACTACGACTCCACGATGGAGCACATCCTGTTCGACCTCGACGGGCAGAAGCTGGCCGCCCACTTCGACAAGAACGGGTTCATGTACATCCTCGACCGCACGAACATGGACGCGGTCCGCGTGGCGCCGTTCGTCGACCGCATCGACTGGGGCGAGGTGGACGAGAAGGGCAACGTGACGCCGAAGGTCTTCCCCGACGCGGAGGGCGACCCGGTGCACTTCTGGCCCGGCCCGGCCGGCGCCAAGGAGTGGACGCACGCTTGCTACAACCCGAACACCGAGCTCCTCTACGCGCCGGTGCAGGACGTCGGCGCGACGGCCACCCGGCGCCGCCGGGAGTTCAAGGAGAGCATCCCGTACTGGGGCGCCGGCGTCGCCGTGGACCTCGAGGACATGGCCGGCTCGATCAG
>Ga0081455_10003324_pt1 | contig 18557 bp, 16 predicted proteins | sample TabmetS3T2R1_FD_70207 | JGI IMG/M metagenome (GOLD analysis project Ga0081455, IMG submission 70207) | Tabebuia heterophylla rhizosphere microbial communities from the University of Puerto Rico - S3T2R1 | ecosystem: Host-associated > Plants > Roots > Rhizosphere ... | reverse complement strand
TTAGTTTTTAATTTAGGCTCAATAGGCGTTCCGGGGAGCTACGTGAGCAAGAGCTCGAGCAGGGCTCCCAACAACGCTTTCCCTCGTTGTCTCACGTTGTGAACAAACTCAAAGAAGCCCAAATACAGTGGCAAGTTGTCTTGTGAAATGCCTCGATGCGGGCGAAGCCATGACCTCAGCAGTGACCAAAAGCCTTCCATAGTGTTGACGTGTACTTCATGAAAGCCATCCCCGTCCTCATCCCGCGCATATTCGCCACGGCTGTGACAGACGCTTGCATGCGCATAGCCCCATTGTTCCAAGTGGCTATAACACAAGTCTGATAAAACTCTTTTTGTGGGGCCGACAAGCACGCGGTGACACGATCTCATGGCCTGCGTGCTACAACAGAGCCACGCAGAGGAGTCGCGAGACCTATGGTACGGCCTTTGCCCTGTAGTACGCCTCTGGTGTATAGTCCTGCGAGAAAGGAGGATGGCACTGATGTTACAGACTTTGGCTACCCAGACAGAACCCGAGGTGATGCATACTCCAGAAGATTGTGCGCTGGCCGTCTGGCAAGAACGTTACCCTGATAGCTGGCTCTTGGTCGAGGTTACCAGCGAGGAGGACGGCGAACCCCTCACGGGCCGTCTCCTTGCCGTGGCGTCGACGGATATGGCGCTGGTGCCCTTGTGGCAAGCACATACCCAGCAAGGGAAAATCATAGCCCTCCTATACGGGCGTTCGACAGAAGCCGGCCCGCTGGTCGTGGCGTGAGATGCCGCGCCTGTGGGTCGCGTTTCCGTCCAATAGCCTGCCTGTGGTGTGGGCGCGTCTGGCGCAGCACCGCTTCCGCGTGCTGGTCGATACGGGGGCAGCACGAAGTCTCATCGCGCCAGCCGTGGCCAGTAGCCTTGGGCTCCGCTTGGTCGGGACTGAGCGCATCATTGGAGTAACAGGGACAGCCGCTACGGTGCCCTTGGTGGAGGTTATCGGCGTCGGCGTGGGCCAGATGGAGTTACCCCTCTTTCAGGCAGGGATACTGGATTTGGGGCCGTTGCGTCTTGGTATTCAAGCGATCCTTGGGGTCAACGCCTTTGCAGGGCGTCGTCTCCAGATCGATTTTCCAGAAGGACGCCTGTATCTGCTACAGTAAGAGAGGCGAAGGACATGCCACTCCATCCTATGTGTTGCCATACCGGCTAGAGCCGTCCCTCGTCGATCGGCAGCCCCAGCCAGTAGCGGCCGACGAGCTCGTAGTGAGCGTACCGCGACTGGGCGTGCTGACTGATCACGTGCATATCCTGGAAGGCGCGTTGCAGGGGATGCCCCTCGTAAATGGCGGTCGCACCGGCAGTGTTGTAGACGGTGTCAACTACCTGGATCGCCAGCCGAATGGTGTGCGTCGTGGCAATGCGCAGCGCCGCACGCTGGTCCATACTGAGCGTGCCGGTGGTGCTCACAGTGTCCCAGACGTCACGCACCGTTTCCGTCAGGAAAGCCCGACCAGCGCGGAGATTGGCTTCGGCGTGGCCCACGTCCACCTGGACCATGGACTGCTCACGAAGCAGTCCGGACGCGAACCGCGGGGTCTTGGCACCTGCTAGCTCATAGAACACAGCCAGGCAAGTGCGGGCTACGCCCAGGGACACGGCAGCGTCACCCGAGGCGAACACCAGCCCCCGTGTGATCTGATAGAGCGGTCCGATCTCAATGAGGGGGGCCGTGCGCGCTAACACGCTGCGCTCCGCGGGCACGAAGACATCGTGGACGGCAAAGTGGTGCGTCCCCGTGCCGCGCAGACCGCGGACGTGCCAGGTATCGAGCAACTCGGCCTCGGCGACCGGCACGAATAGGTAGCGCGTCTCCGGCTGCCCGTTCTCCAGCAGTCTGGGGTGGCCGTTCTCAATGATCTGGGCATGCGGGGCCACCCAGGAGGCATGCCGGCAGCCCGTACTGAAGCCCTGCTCGCCCGTGACCCTGTACCCGCCAGGGACCACGACCGCTTGCGCGCTCGGGATGGGAGTGTTGGAGACGACGCCGCGCGGTGTATCGATCCAGATGGCGCGCGCGACCTCGGACGGCATGCGGGCCGCGTAGGTCGCAAAGACGGCGCCCTGGTTGATCGCCCAGGCAGTGCTGGCGTCGGCCTTCCCAAGTTCCTCGATTACCTGAATATAGGTAGGGAGGTCGAGCTCAGGGCAGCCCAGAGTGCGTGGCAGTGCCAAATGAAACATCCCTGCGTCCGCCAGCGCTTCGAAGAGTGGCCGCGGGAGTTCCCGCGTTGCCTCGATCTCCTCGGCGTAGGAGCGGATTAGGGGGGCTAACTTCCGTGCAGCGTCGAGTGGCGATTGGACTTCAGTTGTAGGCATGGGTCTGGGCCTTCCGGTAGTATTAGCACAAAGCATAACGGTATCGCGTCCCGTTTCCTGGTCACGACACACCTGTACTGATTGCGCGTGTATATACAGGCCACAGCGGTGTCGCGTACGCTGCAGCCATGCAGGCCAGGGCTATCGCCTGGGCGGGAGCAGGGTCAGCAGCGCATCCACGACCGCCCTGGGCTGTTCGCGTGGCATGAAATGGCCAGCGCCAGCCACGATATGTCGTGCCGTCGTTGCCGGAAAGAGTCCCATGTCACCCTCGTAACGACGCGATAGTGACACACCGTCATCCGCCCCATGTAGCACAATCGTTGGCACTGTAATCGATGGTCGCGCTGCCAGGCGACGCTCGACCTCGTCGAAGCGCGGGTCGCCCGGAGCATTGCCGTGGCGGTGGCGGTAGGAGTGGATCACTACCGGCACGAAATCGGGATTGTCGAAGGACGGGGCCGTGCGGTCGAAGGTGGCGTCGTCGAAATGCCAGGTCGGTGACCACTCCTCCCAGAGAAGCCGGCAGATAGCACGGCGATGCTGTTCGAGGCCCACCCGGCCCCGCTCAGTGTTGAAGTACCATTGGTACCAGAGCGCCCGCTCCTGCTTCGCCGAGGCCGGAGGTTGCGCTACCAGTGTGTTCTGCACGTTGTAGCCCCCAATGGTTACGAGGGCCTGGACGCGCTCGGGCGCTAAGATGGCGGTGATACACGCGGCCCGGCCGCCCCAGTCGTAGCCGGCCAGCCCAACGCGGTCGAGGCCCAGCGCCTCCATGAAATCGAGCAGATCCTGGGCAATCGCCGCTTGCTGCGCCATGCGCGGCGCTGTGACATCGAGGAAGCGCGTCGGCCCGTACCCACGCAGATACGGGACCAACACACGATGTCCAGCTGCCACGAGGGGAGGCGCCACGGCGTCCCAGGCGCGAACATCGTCCGGGAACCCGTGCAACAACACAACGGGAAAGCCGGTGGCATCCCCGTGAGCTTCATAGCCGATCTCGAGCGTTGGTGTGCGCACGGTGAGGCCTGTAGGCATGTGTATCTCCTTGTGCTAGCGCTCCACACGCCCGCGCCCCTGCTGCAGCATCGAACAGGAGACGCGGAGAGGAAAAATTACCTGCATTTTTGCACCGCGTCAACTGCCAGAACATCCTCTCCACCTCACCTGCTAAGTTGTGTATTCTCCGCTCCAGGCGTTCGCAGCCAAGCCGCCGTCGTAGGCGGACATCGTGCGGCATACCGACCTGACCAATCGCACGGCCTTCGGCCTGGTGCAGGCGCGCCTAGAAGCGCAGGTCAGGCGCATTGGTGCGGGCTTTGGCTCCGAGGGCGAGCGCCCTCTCCTGAGCGGCGCCCTCTGTGCCAGCGTCCACGAGTTCTCCCTGCACGCCAACGCCCAGGTCCCCGCCCATCGACGCAATCAGTTGGAGCGCCTGATCCGCTATACCGCGCGAGGTGCCGTGTCTCTGGAGCGTCTGGAGCAAGACGCCCATGGCGATCGCGTCTACACCTTTACGCACCCGTGGTCGGATGGGACCACAGGGATTCGACGCTCGCCGGTGGAACTTTTGGAGAAGCTGGCTGCCCTCGTGCCCCTGCCGCGCGTCCACTTGGTGCGCTATGGCGGCTGTCTGGCGTCCCACAGCCACCTGCGTGGAGCGCTCATCCCCACGCCACGACAGCAAGGCATAGACGAAGAGGCGACGGACACCGGGTCCCCTCGCTGGACCTGGGCGCGACTGCTCAAGCGCGTGTTTGCGCTCGATATGGCGCGCTGCCCCTGGTGTCAGCGGGGGGCGCTGCGGATTATCGCGGCCATCACGCACGGGGAGGTCATCCGGAAGATCCTCCAGCATCTGGAACTTTCTGCAGACCCACCTCCCATTGCACCGGCCCGTGTCCGCCAGGAAGCCTTCGCCTGGTCCTCCGCCTGAGCGCCGCTGCCGTCCCCTGCTCCGCCTGACGTCTCCCCGCACATGGCGCATGGGTGGGGAGGCATGGCTGCCCTGGGCCAAAGCCCCCCCAGCGCGTCTCGCGGCTGCTCGGGTGCCGCCCCCCTTGTCTTGGCAGCGTGCTGCACGCCCGCACGCGTGTGCATCAGTCTCTCGTTCGTGCTCGCTGCTCGCTGCCCCATCGTGTGCACCCGTCTGAGCCGCCGCCCCTCCGCAGCGCTTACAGCTCTACAAGAGCTTTTGTCTCAGTCTCTTCATGCTCTCGTCGCGTTTGCATCAGTCACCCCCGAGCCGCCTCCCCCCGAGCAGCTCCAGCCGTGCAGGCTGCCCGTTCCCAGCCACTCATCCTGTCCGTGCGCTGCGAGCCGGCGGCCTACCGGCGGCATCCAGCGCTGGGCAGCCGCTGGCGCGGGGCGTGCGGGCCGACCCCAGGCGCGGGCAGCAGCGGGCAGGATGGCAGCAAGGTGGCACGGGGTGGGCGGACGCAGTCGGTGGAAAAGGCTGTTTGATTTTCCTATCCCCCGGGTGCGCCGATGGTCATGTCGATGCATTGGGAGCGCTTTGCCCCCGGCGATCTCATTGTCATGGCCGTCGTTGGCGTGGGCTGACCTGGGGGGCCGCATTATTAAGGTGTCTGAAACGTGCCGGCGAACATTTGTATAGGAATATACCAGGGGAAGGGTTGTTGACGTACGCATTGACGAAAGGCCAAGAGTTTGCTAGGGTAAGGAAGCAACGCTTACGTCCAGAGAGGTAGAAACACCTATAAGGTTACTCATGATGGAAGTGGCACTCCATATTCCCGACGATGTTGCCGAGCAGATGCATCAGGAGCACGGGCAGGATATCGCCCGCCATATCCTCGAAGAATATGCGATACGTGCGTATCAAGAGCGCACCTTGGGGGAGTCCCACCTCCGGCGCTTACTCGGTTTCGAAACCCGCGATGAGCTTGAGGCGTTTTTCGCGGCCCATCATGTTTATCGGAACTATACGCTGGAAGACCTGGAACGGGATCGACGCACCGCCCAGCACCTTGGCCTGTAATGCTCGTTATCGCGGACAATACCCCTCTACGCTACCTCATCCTTTTGGGGTATTCTGATATTCTGCCTGCACTGTATGGACGTGTGATTATTCCCCATGCTGTTTTCATGGAACTCCAACACCCGCATACGCCCAGGGTCGTACGTGCTTGGATGGCCAAACCCCCTACGTGGTTAGAGATTCGTCAGACGACCAGTATAGCTGACCCTGTTCTTGCTGAACTTGATGCAGGAGAACGGGATGCCATCCTGCTTGCGCAGGAACTCAACGCCGATCTGCTGTTAATCGATGAAGGGGATGGATATGGCGCCGCGACCCAACGGGGCATACACTGCATGCGGACAGTAGGGTTGTTAGAACAGGCAGGCATCCATGGGCTACTCGAATTGCAGGAAGCGATCGCACGATTGCGGCGTACCAATTTTCGTATACATCCTACCGTGCTCGCTGCGGTCCTTGCCCGTGACGCCGAGCGCAAAAGCCAAGGTACCTAGCCTGCCTTCCCACCACTGTGAGATGTGCCATCCGCACTATATAATGTGGCCACCCCGAGCAGCTCCAGCCGTGCAGGCTGCCCGTCCCCAGCCACCCATCCTGTCCGGGCGCTGCGAGCCGGCGGCATCCAGCGCTGGGCAGCAGCGGGCAGGATGGCAGCAGGGTGGCATGGGGTGGGCGGACGCGGTCGGTGGAAAAGGCCGTTTGATTTTCCTATCCCCACCCCAGCCACGCGATGGCGGGCATCCTGCGCGCCAATGCCAGAGCGCTCGGTCGATCGGAGCCGGTACCCATCGTGAGTCTGGGCGGCACCGACGCGCGTTTGTGGCGCCAGCGTGGCATCCCAGGTTTCGTGCATGGACCCTTTCCACGCGGTATGGCCCAGGCTGACGAGCACGTCGAAATCGAAGAGTACCTGCACATCATGTGCATGCACGTGCGGTCGGCGTTCGATTACCTGTCACGCTGAGTAGGATGGCTGCATTGTCCTGAGAGACCATCATTACGTATGAGGATCTACACCGGTCTGTGGCAGTGACGTACAGAGAGCCTGTCTGGAAATACTACGATGCCAGGAGGACCTTGCCTCAGTCTGTCTCACGCCCAGTGCGTGGACATTGCGCAACGAGTAAGTCAGACAGATCATGCCGGTACGTGTCAGGGCGTTCCGGACGGCGGAGTTGTAGAGCCTGGCCTTAAAAGAGCATGGACCTGGCGTACTCTGTTGCGCAGAGCATCCCTGACGTTCGGGGGCACATTACCTAGCTCAGCGCCGATAGCCAGCCGGAGCAGTTCGCGCTCCCCAGGGCTCAAATCGTGCAATTGGAGGTCACCCGCGAGTTCCTCTGGGGTAAAGAGCTGGGAAAGTATACCCATAACGGTGTTCCTTCAGAATCTGAGACCACGGGGATTGCACCTACACCCACAGTACATTGCACCGTGTACTCTGTTGTGATAGCTCATCCTGACGCAGCCTGGTTTTGGGGAACTCTGCACCACTGCCAGATGTCGGAACCTATGTCCAAGGTGGCAGTGTATAGAACAACGGTGGCCACGTCAAGAGTCCTTCAGCCGCCTGCCTCCCCCAGGGCACAGAACGCCGCGAGCGGGTGCTCTGGCTTGGCGATGAGCTGTTCGAGCACGTGCTGAAAATGCTCAAGCATGCGTTGGATGGTGACAGCCGCGAACAGATGTGGTTGGTAGATACACGAGCCGGTGAGTCCTTGCGGCGTATCTTGTAGCATCAGGACCACCTCGAACGTAGTGGCCACGCTGTCAGGGGCCACCAGACTCTGATCAATGTCGCGGAAGTATAGAGAGCAGGGAGAAGACGGCGGAGATGGTCGCATGGTGTCCTGCAAGATGAACATCACCTGGCACAGAGACGCCCGTTTGATCTCCTGCTCCCGCTCTAATGTCCGGACCAGCTCTTCGAAGGGCAGATCCTGGTGGGCATACGCTGCCAGTGTGGTCGCTCGCACGCGCTGGAGCACCTCCCGGCACGTAGAGCTGCCTCTGAGGTCCGTGCGGAGAATGACGGTATTGACAAAAAGGCCGATCAACCCTTCTGTCTCTCGCCGATGCCGGTTGGCGATGAGACTCCCCACGCACAAGTCTTCTTGACCCGTGTAGCCATATAAAAGGATTTTGAAGCCCGCCAGGAGGGTCATGAAGAGCGTGCTGCCTTCCCGATGGCCCAGGCGCTTGAGCGCTTCGGACAGGGCTCTAGGAAGCGCCACGGCTTGACGGGCGGTGCGGAGGAAGCGCAAGGGTGCCTCTGTCCGGGGGTGGTCGGTGGGGAGCTCTAGCCTCGGCAGGGGGGCGCGGAGCTGTGTTTTCCAGTAGGCAAGCTGGGCTTCCATCGCCTCGCTGTGCTGCCACTGGCGGTGCCAGTGGGCAAAGTCTGCGTACTGGATCGGTAGGGCCGGTAGGGGTGACAGGGCTCCGGTAGAGCAAGCGTCGTATAAGACGGCCAGCTCATGCCTGAGCACGCCCAGCGACCAGCCATCGCTAATAATGTGGTGCATGATCAAAAACAGGATATGCTCCTGCTCGTCCAGCCGCAGCAGGCTACCTCGCAAGAGCGGACCTTGCGCCAGATCGAAGGGGTGCCGACCCTCTTGGTGCGCCAACTGCCAGGCAGCTCCCTCCCGCTCACTGGCAGGCAGCCCACAGAGGTCTACCAGCTCAAGGGCGACGTGCATGGTGGGGGCAATGACTTGCATGAGCTGCCCATCGACGAGCGCAAAGGTTGTCCGCAAGATGGCATGGCGCCTGATGATCTCGTTGAGGCTCTGTTCCAGGGCCGTCACACTGAGGGAGCCCGTCAAACGCATGGCATAGGGCAGGTGGAAAAAGGGCGCCTCGGGCAACACCTGAGCCAGGCGCCATAATTGCTCCTGGGTAACAGACGCCAGCACCGGGCCCTGTCGTGGCACGGGCACAATGGGGGAAACCTGCGCGCTTTGCTCTGCCTGAGTAGCAGTCTCGATGATCCTGGCCAGCCCCGCCACCGTGGGCGTCTCGAAGAAACTGAGGAGGGACACGTCGATGCGGGTGGCTTCGCGGACGCGATACAGGAGCTGCATGGCCAGGAGGGAATGACCTCCCAGCTCAAAGAAGTTGTCGTGGACACCAATACGCTCCAGCCTGAGGAGATGACACCAGATAGGAGCGATTTGCTGCTCGACCGTGGTACACGGGACCACGAAAGGGTCATCCAGATTGGGTCTGGTGTCGTCAGGTTTGGGGAGCGCCTGGCGGTCTGCCTTCCCACTTGGTGTCAGCGGTAAAGCCGCGAGTCTCACGAAGGTCGAGGGCACTAGATAATCGGGCAGCTTCTGCGCCAGAAAGTGGCGCAATTCTCTGACCGTGGGCCCTGGCTCCTGGGCTGGGACCATATAGGCGACCAGACGCTTCTCGCCAGGGACGTCCTCACGCGCGACCACCACTGCCTCCCGCACCGCCACGTGTTGCGCCAATGCCGCCTCGATCTCCCCCAGCTCGATGCGGACGCCGTGGAGCTTTACCTGCAGATCGATTCGTCCCAGGAATTCGAGGTTCCCGTCAGGGAGGTAACGGGCCAGATCGCCGGTTTTATACAGCCGGGCGCCGGGCGCATGGCTGTAAGGGTTGGGTATGAACTTCTCGGCGGTCAACTCAGGACGGTTGAGATAGCCCCGCGCCAGGCCAGCTCCACCAATGTGCAGTTCGCCTGGCACGCCGATGGGAACCGGTTGGAGCTGAGTATCCAACACGTAGATCTGGATGTTACCCATGGGGCGGCCAATGGGGACCGTACGCCCCTGGCTACCGCGCTTACAGGCCCAATGCGTGGCATTGATCGTCGCTTCCGTGGGCCCGTAGAAGTTGTGCAAGTCCACATGCAGCTGCGCCAAGCAGCGCTCCTGGAGTTCGACCGACAGCTCTTCACCGGCGCAGATGATACTGCGCAGGCTGCCGCAGGTAGTGAGCGCCTGGGTCTCCAGCAACACCCGCAGCAAGGAGGGGACAAGCTGGAGGACAGTGACCTGTTGCGCGGCTATAAGCTGCATGAGATACGCGCTGTCCTGATGGTAGTCGGGGCGGGCCATGAGCAACTGCGCTCCCACTACCAATGGGCTGAAGAACTCCCAGACCGAGGCATCGAAGCTGCACGGCGCGCGCTGCAGCACGCGGTCAGTCACGGTCAAGGGGCAGATGGCCTGCATTTGGCGCAGGAAATGGCAAATCGCGCCGTGCTCGATCATGACGCCTTTGGGCTGTCCTGTGGACCCCGACGTGTAGATCACGTAGGCCAGATTATTGGCCATGGTCATGCGGTACGGATTCTCGTCACTCGCCTGCACTATCATGGCAGTCCAGTCAGAGTCCAGACAGATCACCTGTGCGTGGTGCTTGGGCAGCCGTGCGACCACCCGCTGTTGGGTCAACAGCACGGGAGCCTGGGAATCCTCCAGCATAAAGGCCAGGCGCTCCGGCGGATAGGCGGGAGCTAAGGGCACGTAGGCCGCACCGGCTTTGAGGACGCCAAGCAGTCCTACCACCATCTCCAGTGAGCGCTCCAGACAGATGCCAACGAGCATATCTGGCCCCACCCCTAGCGTGCGCAGGACATGAGCCAGCTTATTGGCCTGCCGATTCAGCTCTCGGTAGGTAAGCTGCTGGTCCGCACAGACGACGGCCACAGCGTCAGGTGTCCGCTCCACTTGCGCCTCGAACAGCCCCTGGAGGCAGACCTCGCGAGGACTCGCGGCCTGTGTGGCATTCCAGGTCATGAGCACTTGCTGGCGCTCGGCCGCGGGCAACAGGGGCAAGGTTGTAATCGCTTGATCGGCATCGGCCACGATGCCTTCGAGTAAGGTCTGCAAACGCCCGAGCATGCGCGTGATAGTCAGGTCGGCAAAAAGATCAGTGTTGTACTGGAAGGCTGCTCTCAGGCTCTCTGCCTCTTCGCACACGTCCAGGGTCAAATCAAACTTTGCGGTGCCGTGCTCCACGAGCATCGGCCGCATCCGCAGGTCCAGAGGCCCCACGGGCAACTCAGAGGCATTCTGGAAGGTACACATCACCTGCAATAGTGGCACATGCCTGAGATGTCGGGCTGTCCCCAGGACGTCCACGAGCTTTTCAAAGGGCAGCTCCTGGTGTGCATAGGCTCCTAAGCAGGTCTGGCGTACTCGACCCAGGAGTTCCCGGAATGTCGGGGAGCCAGAGAGGTCTGTACGCAAGACCAGGGTATTGACGAAGCAACCAATCAGTCCCTCCGTTTCCACCCGGCTGCGGTCAGTGATAGGCGAGCCCACGAGGATGTCTGCCTGCCTGGTATGACGGTAGAGGAAGACCTTGAACACTGCCAGCAGGGTCATAAACAGCGTTATCCCTGCCTGCCGGCTCAGGGCCTTCAGGGCCGCGCTCAGACGCGCCGGCAGGAGCATCGATTGGTATGCCCCCCGCGACGTCTGGACTGGCGGTCGTGGATAGTCCGTGGGCAACTCCAGCATAACGGGATACCCCTCGAGGCGCTTTGACCAGTACACCAGGTGTTGCGCAAGTCTTTCACCCTGGAACCACTGTTGTTGCCACACCGCAAAATCTGCGTACTGGAGAGGCAACTCCGGGAGTGGGGAGGGTTTCCCCTCGGTGTAGGCCTCATAGAGTGTCACCAATTCTCGCCAGAATATGCCGTAGGACCATCCGTCGGAGACAATATGATGCATCGTCAGGAGCAGCACGTGCTCCTCGGCGTCCAGATGCACAAGCGTAGCACGCACCAGCGGTCCTTGAGTCAGGTCGAAAGGCCGCTCGGCCTCCTCGCGTTCCAGGGTATGCATCTGCGCTTCCTGCTCGCGCCTAGCGCCGGCCTGTAACTCCACCACCGACAGGGCAAAGGCTGTGACAGGCGCGATGACCTGACGCGGCTGGCCTTCGACATTGAGAAAGGTGGTGCGCAGAATCTCATGGCGCCTGACAATCTCGCGCAGGCTTTGCTCCAGCGCCGCCATATGCAGGGGACCGCTCAGCCGCATGGCTTCCAGCAGTGTGTACGCCTGACCACTGAGCCCCATCTGCTCGAGGAACCATAGGCGCTGCTGGGCATAGGACAGAGGGAGTACCTCATCCCGTGGCATCGGACGCAGAGACGGAACCTGCAGGGGAGGCTCGGCCTGGCTGGTGGTCTCGATATGCCCGACCATACCTGCCATGGTCGGCGTCTCAAACAGGGTGGTCAAGGACACCTCGACGTGCATGGCTTCACATATACGGGACAGGAGCTGTACGGCGAGCAGTGAGTCTCCTCCCAGCTGAAAGAAGTCGTCGTGGAGGCCCACACGCTCCAGATCGAGCACCTGGGCCCAAAGCCCTGCCAGCCTCTCCTCGACGGGTGTGCGCGGGGCTACAAAGACGGTGTGCCGCACGGGTTGCGCCGGCGCGGACGTCGTCAGGCCGAGCTTCTCGGCCAAGCCTAGGCGCTGCACTTTCCCAAGAGCGCTTTTTGGGATGTCCTCGACGATGAGCACCTGGCGCGGGACCTTAAAAGCGGCCAGGCGCGGCGCGGCGAACTGCCGAATCTCCGACGCCGTGGCGGTGGCGTGCGGGCGCAACACCACGGCCGCTGCCAGCTCTTCTCCCAGGCGCACGTCAGGCACCGCAAAGGTCACTGCTTCGGCCACCGCAGGATGGTCCATGAGCACAGCGTCTACCTCCTGCGGAGCAATTTTTTCCCCGCCCCGGTTGATGCTCTCCTTGAGGCGGCCCGTGATGAACAGGTAACCATCAGTATCCAAAAACCCCTGATCCCCCGTCCTGAACCAGGCACCTGTGAAGGCGTTTTGAGTCGCGAGGGGATCATCGTCATAGCCCTGGAAGACACTCGCACCGCGCACGACGATCTCGCCAGTTTCCCCCGCTGCTAACCACCCCCCGCTCTCATCCATAATGGCCACTTCCGGACCCGCCGCCACCCCGACCGACCCGACCTTGCGCGGACGCGGCGGCAGCGGATTCGACGTAATCTGCGAGGCTGTCTCCGTCATCCCATAGGACTCGATCACCGGCGTATTGAACACCCGTTCTAACTCTGTCCGCACTGACGGCGGCAACGGCGCGGAAGCTGAACGAATGAACCGCAGCGGACAGCGGGTAATGATCTCACGGTGAAGCGCAGCGCGTGCCAAGATGGCGCGATGGATGGTAGGAACCGCTGTATACCAGGTGGGCTGAAACTCTGCCATCCAGGCAAAAAATTGGGACGCGGAAAAACCCGAGGGACATACGATACTGGCGCCAGCCGCGAACGATGCCAGCATCATGCTGACCAGGCCATGCAGATGAAACAGTGGCAGGACATTCAAACAGCGATCAGACTCGGCCATTGCCAGAATGGCGCGTATATGGTGCGCAGCCGTGCAGATATTGGTATGCGTTAACGGCACCATCTTCGGCCGAGACGTCGTGCCTGACGTCGGCATCACGAGCGCGATATCGCCGGGCTGGGCAAACGCATGAGGGGCAGCGCATACAGGCTCCGCACCCGTGAGCGTGAAGAGACCCGCTTCGGCATCGTCCCTGGGCGCCAAAGCGATGACACGGGCACCATGGGCGAGGGCACATGCTGGTGCTGGCGAGTCCATGCCGGCCTGGACAATGAGCGCTTTGACGTTGAGATGCGCAAGACAGAAAGCAAATTCGGTGGTGCTATACGCCGGATTGAGCGGTACACAGGTCGCGCCAGCCGCCACCCCGAGCACTGCTGTCGCCATCTCCGGGCCATGCGGCAGTGCCAGGGCAACCCGATCATGACGGGCCAGGCCCATGGTGCGCAGCGTCTGCACCACATGCCTGACGTGCTCCCACAAACGACCATAAGTGAGAGGCGCACGCCCAGGGGCCAGCATGGCGTGAGCTGCAGGTGTGTGTGTGGCGTGCTCCACCAGCAGCTGCGGAATACTCCAAGGACGTTCTTGCAACACCCCGGCCTCCTTCATGTTACCCCCATGCTGCAAGTAAGGCTTCCGCCTCTTGTAAATTTGGGGTCACGAACCCCTCGGTGAACCAGCCATAGGTCTGTGCCAGCATCTGGTGGGCTTCCGCTCGCCTGCCCCGTGTCTGCCACAGACGACTCAGACTGATCACCGCCCGGAGCTCCAGCGACTTCGCCTGTTGCTGGCGGGCAATGTCAATGGCCTGATGGAAGCAGGTTTCTGCTCCTTCTGATTGCGGATTGACGACACCAGACTCTGGACCACGGGCTCCAGACTGCACGACGCCAGACTGCAGGAGCAGCTCCCCTTTGAGGCGATGCAACTCCGCTTCGAAACGCCGCTCCCCATACTCGTGCACGAGATCCAGAGCTTCGGCCAGGACGCCCAGTCCCTCTGCGGCTTGTCCTGCTTTCCCATACGCCTCAGCCAGCAGGCCAAGCAGATAGGGCAGCGCCAGTTTGCCACCCATAGCCCGCCAGGCGTCCAGCCCCTGGTGTATCTGCGCAATGCCGGCCTCTGCCGACCCCTGCTCAGCGAGTGCCCAGCCTTGCAAGATGGTTCCCCCTGCCAACCAGCGTGTAAACCTTTCCTCACTCGCGAGCGCCAGCAACACGGTGGTCTGTGCCTGGACGGCCTGCACTTCCCGGCGGTATTGATGGAGTATGGCAGACATATAGCAGGCAAAACCCAGACTGTAGCCATGGGACAACGCCTGGGCCATCGCAAGCGACTCGTGGCTCCTGGTCAGAGCGCGATCCGGATACCCCAGCATCCACAGCGACCAGGAGGCCCAGCAAAAGCAAGAAACGCTACGGGCAATACCGCTACTGAGGGTGCCAGAGCGGTCTTGCCGGACGGCGTAGAAGGCACATGCGTGCTCCAGGTGCGCACGCGCTGGGACGAACTCTCCCAGGCTGAACAGCGTTGTCCCCAGGGCCACGTGCGCCTCCTGGATGAAAAACGCGTCGCCCATATCCTGGGCGAGGGAGAGGCTCTGCTCGGCCACTTGACGCGATATGTGGAACGTGCCCCGCGCGTTATAGAACGCCCACAGCCCCTCCAGAGCCGCGAAGCGCTGCAGGCTGTCGCCCACCTGCTGGCAGAGGTCCAATGCCCGGCTGTAGGTGTGTTCCACTTCCGGGGCGGTATGGCCCTTGAGTATTAAGAGCGGTACCCCCAGGGCCAGTTGCAACATGAGTTCCTGTTGAGTGTGCTCAGGCGCGGCTGGCAGTGTCTTGAGTAGCTCGAGCCCTTGCGTGAGATGGCTCACCGCCTCGAGGTTAGCCGAGCGCGCGATAGCACGCTGGCCGGCCTGCTGCCAGTAGGGCACAGCCTGGGCCGCCAGGCCCGCCTCCGTATAGTGATACGCCAGCAGTTCGGGCTGCGTCTCGCTTGTCTCGGGAAGCTGTGCCACCAGCACCTGGGCAATGCGTTGATGGGATTGCTGCCGCGTGTGCCGCCCCAACGATTGGTAGGCGGTTTCCTGGATAAGGGCGTGCTTGAACGCATACGTGGCCTGGGGTGGTACCCCGTGTTGATACAACAATTCTGCCTCGACGAGCTGCCGCAGCTCCCGTCGTAGCTGCAGGTCGTCTCGCTGCGCCACCGCCTGCAGCAACGTATAGGAGAAACGCCGTCCCAGCACGGCCCCCAGTTGCGCCACGCTCTTGGCAGGGCCCAGGCGATCCAGCCGTGCCATCAGGGAGTCATGTAGCGTCGTGGGAATCGCCAGAGTAGGGAGTGGTGCAGTCATTTCATAGCGGTCTGTGGCATCGCGCAGCACCCCGGTCTCCAGAACTGCCTTGGTCAACTCTTCCACAAAGAGAGGCACCCCATCGGTCCTGTCCACCACCCGCCGCAGGACCTCCGGAGGCAAGGCTTTTCCGCCTGTGAGACTCGTCACCATCTGTTCCACCTGCGCCCGCGGCAACCGTGCTAGCGTGAGCTGTGTCAGGTAGGAGTGATTGCCCCACGGCACGTGAAACGAAGGTCGACAGGCAACTATCAGATACAGGGGGACGGTCGGTGTCTGCTCCACTAAGAGCGTCAACACCTCCAGCGTAGAGGGGTCAACCCAGTGGAGGTCGTCAACCGTGAGCAGCACTGGCTGCCGGGCGACCAGCGCCAACACCAGTGCCAGGATGGCTTCGAGGGTCTTGCGGCGTTGCTGCTGCGGTGTCAGGTGGGGCGGCGGATAGCGCGCTTCTGTACCCGGCAGTGACAAGAGGACGGCCAGGAGCGGCACAGTATCGCCCAGCGGCAGGCCGTACTGGGTCAGGACGGTTTCGAGCTTATCCCATTTCGCAGCCGGGCTCTCGTCCGGCTGCCAGTCGAAGACCCGCTGGAGTAGCTCTATCACCGGGTACCACGCACTGTGCTGGTGATAAGGTGAACACCGGCACTCCAGCTGCGTCAACGCTTCTTCTACCAGGTACTCTTTCAAAACCTGCACGAGGCGGGACTTACCGATCCCCGCCTCGCCGCTCAGCACCACCACGTGGCCTACGCCCTCTTTGACCTGGGCCCACTGCTCCAGGAGCAGGGTAACTTCGGTGTGCCGCCCCACGAGAGGGGTGAGCCCCCTCGGGTCTACGACGTCTAAGCGACTCTGCGCCCTCGTGGCCCTCAGGACGCGATACAGCATGACGGGCTGGTCAGTCCCTCTGAGAGTCTGCGCCTCCAGGGGCTGACAGGTAAAAAATCCGTGCACGAGGCGCGCTGTCACCGCGCTGATCACCAGCGTGTCTGGTGCCGCCAGCCCTTGGATGCGGGCCGCGAGGTTGGGGGTCTCGCCCAGGGCGAGGTTTTCCCGGCGCGCACCTGTGCCTATAGCACCGATGACTACCAGCCCGGTATGAATGCCAACCCGCACCGCCAGTTGTACCCCCTTCTCCTGGGCCACGCGGGTCTTCAGCGGCGCGAGCGCGTTGATAATGCTTAGTCCCGCCTGGACCGCCCGCCGGGTATCATCTTCGTGGGCCAGCGGATAGCCAAAGTAGACCAGCAGCCCATCCCCAAGATACTGCGCAATATGGCCGTCAAAGTGCTGGATGACACCGGCGCACGCGTCCTGATAGGCGCGAATCACCTCGTAGAGGTCTTCCGGATCCAGCTGTCGGGCGAGGCCGGTCGAGTCTTCCAGGTCACAAAACATGACCGTCAGCTGACGGCGTTCGGCCGCAGGCGTCTCTGGCACCACTGGCGCCGCTGCAGCCAGAGCATGTGTCACCTCGGTAGGATCGCGCCAGTGCGGCCGCTCCGGCCTCGCAGAGTCAGGACGCGCCTGCTCCTCGTCCTCATCAGGCGTCATGACAGGTATGGTGACAGGCACCACGAAGCGATAGCCATGGCCGTGGAGCGTCTGAATGATGCGTTGCTCCTTCCCATTATCACCCACGGCCTGGCGCACAGCCCGTATGGTACTCTCCAGCGTCGCGTCACTGATGCCCCGCTCAGACCACACCTGTTGACACAGCTCCTGCTTGTCCACGACGCGCTCACGGTGCGTCAGCAGGTGCAGGAGCACCTGAAACACCTTTGGCCGCAGGTGCCTCGTTTGCCCCGCACGCCGCAAGGTAATACGTTGAGTATCCAGCTCGCAATTGTCAAAGGCATAGACCATGACACATATCCAACTGCAGAGGGTAATCGTGCACTGGTGCGGCCTGGAATGTGCCCGAGAGAGGGGACAGGCCTGGCGCAGCGTACTCTAGCATAGTGTCAGAGCCCTGGCAACGCCTTGGCAATAGGAGACACAGCGCCCTGGCCGCCGCCCGGGCAGGACGGATACGGGCGGTGCTAATGTTGCAGGATAGCCCTGATGGTCTCTGCCAGCTCCCGCAGCCCAAAGGGCTTCCTGAGCAAAGCACACATCCCTATGGCTCTTGTCTGCTCTTCATTGAGATGGTGACTGAAGCCGGTACACAGAATAATGGGAATATCGGGACGAATACGTCTCAGCTCGTGGGCTAACTCCTTGCCGGTCATGCCAGGCATCGTCATATCCGTGATCACGAGGTCGAAGCGCTCGGGTTGCCTGGCAAATAAGGCGAAGGCTGCTTGGCTGCTCGTCTCTGTGACCACCTCATAGCCCAGGCCTTCTAAGCACTCTTTGCCCATGTTGACTAACGCTGGCGCATCATCGATGAAGAGAATACGCTCCTGGCCCGACGGCAGTGAGATGGTCTGAGGGGAGGCAAGGACCGTTGCTGCCTCCCGCAGCGGCAAATACACCTGGAATGAGGCGCCCTGGCCCGGCGTACTCTGCGCGCTGATAGCCCCTCCGTGATGCTTGACAATCCCGTGGACCACCGCCAGGCCCATGCCAGTGCCATTGCCCACCTCTTTGGTGGTGAAATACGGATCAAAAATCCTTGCCATGATCGTGGGTTCTATACCACAGCCGGTGTCCCACACCGTGAGGCGGACATAGGCGCCTGGCTGTAGCTCCTGGCGCCGCGCTGCCGCCTCGTCCAGCGTCAGATTGGCCAGACTCACCTCGAGCACTCCTCCGGCAAGTTCCATGGCCTTGGTCGCTGGGTTTTGGTCTCGGCGGGCGACGCAACGCGCGCCCGCTGGATGAGGGCCGCGACGAGGGTGGCGATCGCCGTGATCATCCCGGCGATCACGGGTGGCTGTTGCCACCAGGTTTGGCCCTGCAGTGTCGCCGCTGGTGATGTCGCTGGGGTCTGTGTCGCTGCTGGCTGGAGATCATGTTGCTGGGTAATCATCACATTCCCGCCTGCGCTGCCAATAGCGGGACTTCCTGACCCAGAGGTCTGCTGGGTGATCGTTGTCCGAGTGAGAGCGCTGTGATTAGGACAGCAAGGACCCCAAGCGCTGCGACAATGATTGGCGGCTTGGTCCACCATCTGGTCATAGGGAGCTCTCCTTTGTACCCAGAAAGGAGTTACGCAAAACGACGAAACGGATACATGATCATAAGGCGGGTCGAGTATATCATATCTACACCCCGAGCAGCCTCCCCCCGAGCAGCTCCAGCCGTGCAGGCTGCCCGTCCCCAGCCACCCGTCCTGTCCGTGCGCTGCGGTGCGAGCCGGTGGCCTGCCGGCGGCATCCAGCACTGGCCAGCCGCTGGCGCGGGGCGTGCGGGCCGACCCCAGGCGCGGACATCAGCGGGCAGGGTGGCATGGGGTGGGCGGACGCAGTCGGTGGAAAAGGCCGTTTGATTTTCCTATCCCCTCCCCTCAGGAGTTTGGC
>Ga0081455_10003323_pt1 | contig 18577 bp, 15 predicted proteins | sample TabmetS3T2R1_FD_70207 | JGI IMG/M metagenome (GOLD analysis project Ga0081455, IMG submission 70207) | Tabebuia heterophylla rhizosphere microbial communities from the University of Puerto Rico - S3T2R1 | ecosystem: Host-associated > Plants > Roots > Rhizosphere ... | reverse complement strand
GCAAGGTGCTGGTGATCGACGAGTTCGACGCGATCTCCCGCCCCGCCGTGCCGCCTGGTCAGAAGACCACGGCCACGGTGCCAACGCCGGCCCGCGCAGATCATGCGTGGGCCGACTGCACCGATCTTACCAACACGCTCAACTTCCGGTTCTCATCGCTCACATGGAATGCGCATCGCATCCACTATGATGGCGACTACGCGCGCAGCGAGGAAGGTTACCCTGCCCTTGTCTCCAACGGCGGCCTCTCGATGCACCTGATGGTCGACGCCGCGCTGCGCCATGCGCACGGTACGCTCAGGGCCTATACCGCCCGCCTCGTGCACCCGCTGTGGGTCGGCGACTCCATCGAGGTGCGCGGCGAGGCCCAGAAGGATGACAAACTTAAGATCTGGGCGGCCGACAAGAACGGCGTGCTGTGTGGCGAGATGGACCTGGAGTTCGCCAAATGAGCGGCCCTCTTGGCGGTGTCCGCGTCATCGATCTCACCACTGTCGTCGTCGGCCCGATCTGCACGCGCACCTTGGCCGACTATGGCGCAGACGTGATCAAGGTCGAGGCGCCCGGCGGCGATCTCCTGCGCACCATGGCCGAAGGTAGTCGCAATCCCGGCATGTCGGGCAAGTTCATCAACTTCAATCGCAACAAGCGCTCGATCGGGCTCGACATCAAGAAGCCCGCCGGCCAGGCCGCGCTGCTGCGGCTGATCGACAAGGCGGACGTCTTCGTGAGCAACGTGAGGCCCGAAGGCTTGGCCCGCGCCGGCCTCGACTACGCGAGCCTCTCGCCGCGGAATCCCCGGCTCATCCACTGCTCCATTCTCGCCTTCGGCCGCGGCGGGCGCTATTTCAACCGGCCTGCTTACGACCCCATCGTGCAGAGCCTCTCGGGCGTGGCCGGGACACTCGCCCGCGCCACCGGCGAGCCGCGCTTCGTGCCGATGGTGATGAGCGATCACGTCAGTGGCCTGATCGCCGCGCAGGCGATTGGCTTTGCCCTCTATCGCCGCGAGAGGACCGGCAAGGGCGAAGCGCTCGATGTGCCCATGCTCGAGAACATGGCCTCGTTCGTGGCCAGCGAGCATCTGGGCGCCCTCACCTTCGAGCCTCCGGTCGGACCGTCCGGCGACGGCCGGCTGCTCAGCCCCGATTACCGCCCGCTGCCGACAAAGGACGGCTACGTCACGGTGCGGCCCAACACCAATGCCCAAGCCTTCGCCTTCTTCGATGCAATCGGCCACCCCGAGCTCAAGACCGATCCGCGCTTCAACAGCGCCGCCGCGCGCACCAAGAACGCACGCGAGTACTTCAAGGTGCAGCGCGAGGCGCTCGGCGGGAAGACGACCGACGAATGGGTCGAATTGTTCGACAAGCTCGATGTCCCTGCGGCGCGTTACAACTCGATCGACGATCTGCTGGCGGATCCGCACCTGAAGGATGTCGGCTTCTTCAAGGAGGAGGAACATCCCAGCGAGGGCAGGATCCGACGCACCAAGCTCGCCAACACTTTCTCAGGCGGCGCGCGCGAGGACGAAAGAGCTGCGCCGCTGGCGGGCCAACATACGCGCGAGCTCCTGGCCGAGCTGGGCTACGCCGACGCCGAGATCGAGAACCTTCTCACGTCAGGTGCTGCTCACGGTTGAACGGCATCATGCAACCGGCCACCTCAGAACGGCCGATCTCCCTCGATCAGCACGCGCTGCATGATGCGCTTCTCGCCTACGGGATAGTCGATCACGACGCGATGCATGGTGGCGCGGTTGTCCCACACCACGACGTCGCCTACCTGCCAGGCGTGTCCAAAGTGGTGCTGCGGCTTGCGGGCCTCCTCCGCCAGCTCGTCCAGCAAGGCGTCGCTTTCCTCACGCTCGAGGCCGACGATGCGATCGAGGCGATTGAAGTTGAGGTAGAGCGCTTTTCGTCCGGTCTCCGGATGCGTGCGCACCAGGGGATGCTCGACATCGGGCGTCTCGGCAATTTCCTGCGCCGTTCGCGCCGACGGCGCAGAACCAGGTCGAGCCGCCGCGGCTCGGGATCTCGATGGCGTGGAGCAGTGTCGCCTTGGCGGGCTTGGCGAAATATGAGTCGTCGGTGTGCCAATCCTCGGCGCGAATGGCGGTTTTGTCGGTAGTGCCATCGGCCATGATGGTGCTGACCATGATCGAGACGTCCGGGACCTCACCGCTGCGCTTGTAGCGCAGGAGTTGCTTTTGCGGCTGGCCGAAAGCTTCGGCAAAGCAGCGAGTCCTGGCAGGCTCCATGCGCTCGCCTGGAATCACCACCAGCAGATGCTCGGCCAAGGCTCGATTCAAGAGGCGGGCGGCATCGGGGTCGTTCGCCGAGATCCGCTCGAGACCTTCGATGCGCGCGCCCAATGGCGCTTTGATGGGAACGACTTCAGGCATGATCGAAGCCTAGCGCGAGGAGGTGCTGGAAACCAATTCCGCCATCCAAACCCGCGTGCGCCGCGCCAGGGCAACCGCTTTCTGCCAAGGTGGCAGGGAGCGCACGAAGGCGTAGAGCCGATCGCGCCAGGTGAACAACCACGTTTCCGCGCGCACGAACCAGGGCATGCTGGCCAGCGTGGGATGCAAAACGCGATAGAGCCGCGCCACCAACGCCGTCGCCAGCATCTTGCCGGCAATGATGCTGAACCCCGACAAGGCATATTGATGGCGCAGGGCAAACCAGACGGCTGCAAGCTTGATCGGCAGCACCAACGCCGAGGGGGCGGCGAATGCCAGCACCGCTGCCCACGGCGGAAGGCTGCGCAGCCATATCTCGATGCGCGCAATCGGCGGCCACTTGGCCAACGCAGCCATCGCCTGCCCGAGATAGTGCAGCAGGACCTCTTCCACGAAGACGATCGCCGCCACGATGGGCACGAGCAGCAGCTCGAGAGCGCGTTTCAGGGGATGCTTCACAATAGTGCCAACTAGAAGTGGAATCCTGGCATTTTGGTGACCCGATGTTCAAACGACGCACTCTCGCCCAGCTCATGGCCGCCGCCGCCCTGGCGCCTGCTTCACTGGCCGCTCAAGGTCGGCCGCCCTTGTCGCGCATCGCCTTCGGCTCCTGCGCCGACCAAGCCAAGCCGCAGCCGATCTGGGACGCCATCCTCGCCTATCGGCCGGAACTTTTCATCTTCGCCGGCGACAACGTCTACGGTGACTTCAGCACCGCCGACGCAACCAATCTCAGACAGGCGTACGAAAAGGCCGAAAGCATTGCGGGCTATGCCAAGCTGCGCGAGAGCGTGAACCACCTCGCCATATGGGACGATCATGACTACGGGATCAACGACGGTGGCGGCGACTTCCCGTACAAGGCGATCTCGAAGGATCTGTTCCTGAAGTTCTGGAAAGCTCCTGACGACGATATCCGCCGGACGCGCGAGGGCATCTACGATGCGCGAATCATCGGACCGCCGGGTATGCGTGTGCAGGTGATCCTGCCGGACTTGCGCTGGTTTCGCTCGCCGCTGAAACTGAGCGATCAACGCGGCGCTCCAGGCAAGGAGCGCTACCTGCCGGACCCTGATCCAGGCAAGACCATGCTCGGCGAAACGCAATGGAAATGGCTTGCCGAGCAGCTCGCCAAGCCTGCGGAAGTCCGTCTGATCGTCTCGAGCACCCAGGTCTTGGCCGAAGGGCACGGCTGGGAGCGCTGGGGCAACATGCCGCTCGAGCGCCAGAAGCTTTTCGACACGCTCCGCACGAGCGGCGCCAAGGGCGTCGTGCTGCTATCGGGTGATCGTCACGTCGGGGCGATCTATCGCGAGACGCCGGAAGGCCTCTACCCACTCTATGAATTGACATCGAGCGGTATCAACCAAGTCTATTGGGCGGCAAGCGAACCTGGCCTGAATCGCGTTGGGGCTCTTTATCCAGCCGCAAACTTCGGCGTTGTCGACATCGACTGGTGGGAGCACAAGGTTGCGCTGGCACTGCGCGACGAGGGCGGCAACACGCGGCGATCCGTAAGTCTCAGTTTCGATGAACTGCAGGTTGGCCGGGGATGACGAGCTACCGGCAGGCGTAACTGATAGAAGGCCGGCGGCGATCGGCCGATCTCGACCAATGAGGTTCGTCATGTCTTCACTCAAAGGTCTCGCCTGCGTCTCCCTCTTCGTCGTCGCCCTGTCCGCTCCGGCGTTTGCGCAATCCAGCGACACCAGTCCGACCGGGTCGAGTGCGCCCACGATCACGCCGTCCGGCCCTTCGACTGCGCCAAGCGGCCAGCAGACATCGCCCCAGCAAACATCGCCAAAGAAGCGACAGCATCGCCGCCGCAGCCGGAATTCAGCGGCTACGCAGCAACCCAAGTCGAACACGTCGCCGTCAAGTACCTCGCAATAGCGCGTCTATTCCGGCTTGACTCCGGCTCCCCGCACCGCCGGCACCCACTTGTCGATCGAAGCCTTGAGCTGCGCCTGCAAGGCATCGGGCGTGGCTTCCTGCGCCGCCGGCAGATCGACCGCAAGCTCGGTGAGTCGCGCCCTCACCTTCTCATCGCCGAGTGTCGTCAGCAAAGCCTGGTTGACCTTGGCGACGATTTCCTTGGACGTGCCCTTGGGCGCGAAGAAGCCGTTCCAGATCGTGACCTCGTACCCCTTCAAGCCAGCTTCATCGATCGTCGGCACGTCAGGCAGCTGTGGCAACCGTTTCAAGGTCGACACACCCAGCGCTTTGATGTTGCCGCTCTGAATCTGGGACAAAACATTCACCGCCTGATCGACCATATAGTCGAACTGGCCTGACACCAGATCGTTCAACGCCGGACCGGTTCCTTTATAGGGGATCTCCAGGACCTCGACGCCCATCATGCTGTTGAGCATCAGGCCACCCAGGTGCGAGGCGGCGCCAATGCCCGCCATGCCATATTGGACCTTCTTCTGATTGGCTCTGACGTAGGCCACGAATTCGGCGAAATTCTTCGCCGGCAGATCCTTCTTGGTCACCAGCACCATGGGGTTGGTGCCGCCCAAGCCGATCGGCTCGAGATCTTTCTGGCTGTCGTAAGGGAGCGACTTGTACAGCGCGATATTGACCGCGAGCGTCCCCATGTGCGTGAAGAGCAGGGTGTATCCGTCAGGCTGCGCCTTGGCGACCTTAGCCACGCCGATCGTGCCACCTGCCCCGCCGACATTCTCGATCACCATCTGCTGGCCAAGCGCCTCGCTCATGCGCTGGCACAGCACGCGCGCCAGTGCGTCGGTCGGGCCCCCGGCCGCAAAAGGCACGATCACCGTGATCGGCTTGGTCGGATAGGCCTGCGCAAGAGCAGTGGCCGGCAGAGCAAGGCCTGCGGCGAGTGCCGCAAGCAAGGTACGTCTATTCATCAGAGCCTTTTCCAGGGAAACCTTCCTCCCCGGATGGCTACACCGTCCTCACAAGCTCTGCAATGGCTGCGCCGACGGTCTTGGTGTCGCCGTTCCCGCCCAGGTCTCGCGTGCGTGGACCGCCCTCGACCAGGGAGGCTGCTATCGCCCGTTCGATTGCCTCGGCGGCTTCGGGATAACCGAGATGACGGACCATCATGGCGCCCGACCAGATCTGGCCGATGGGGTTGGCGATGCCTTTGCCGGCAATGTCGGGGGCCGAGCCATGCACCGGCTCGAACATCGATGGAAACTTGCGCTCGGGATTGATGTTGCCCGAGGGCGCCACACCGATCGAGCCGGTGAGCGCAGGACCGAGGTCTGACAGGATGTCGCCGAACAGGTTGGAGCCGACCACGACGTCGAACCAATCGGGATTGCGCACGAAATGCGCGGTGAGGATGTCGATGTGGTACTGGTCCGCCTTGATGTCCGGATAGTTCTTCTTCATTTCGGCGAAGCGTTCGTCCCAGAACGGCATCGTATGGATGATGCCGTTGGACTTGGTGGCCGAGGTCACGTGCCTCTTCTTGGTCCCCCGTGCGAACTCGAAGGCGAATTTCAGCACGCGATCGACGCCCTTGCGGGTGAAGATCGCCTCCTGCACGGCGAACTCCTGATCCGTTCCCTGGAACATGCGGCCGCCGAGCTGGCTGTACTCACCTTCCGTATTCTCGCGCACGACCCAGAAATCGATCTCGCCCGGCTTGCGGTTGGCAAGCGGTGATGGCACGCCCTCGAACAGGCGCACGGGCCTCAGGTTCACGTACTCATCGAAGTCGCGACGGATCGGGATCAGGAGTCCCCACAGCGAAACGTGGTCGGGCACGCCCGGCCAACCGACGGCGCCCAGGAAGATGCTTTCAAAAGCCTTGAGCTGCTCCATGCCGTCTTCCGGCATCATCTTGCCAGTCTTCAGCAGGCGATCGCACGACCAGTCGAAGTCCGTGAATTCGAGCTGAAAGTTGAAACGCCGCGCAGCGGCTTCGAGGACGCGCACGCCTTCCGGCAGCACTTCTTTGCCGATTCCGTCTCCCGGAATGAGAGCGATCTTATGCTTGGCCATGTCTTCCCTCCTGCGCCGTAGACCGACGTATAATGAAGAGGCGTTCAGGAGCAAGTGATGAGCTACGACCTCAAGATCACCGGTGGCACCATCGTCGACGGTAGTGGCAAGCCCGGCTTCGCCGGCGATCTCGGAATCAAGGACGGCAAGGTCGTGGCTGTCGGCAAGGCCGAGGGCGAAGGGCTGCGGACGATCGACGCCGCCAATCGGATCGTCGCCCCAGGCTTCGTCGACGTGCATACGCACTACGATGCGCAGATCCTGTGGGACCGCCTGCTCAGCATCTCGCCCTGGCATGGCGTCACCACGACGGTGATCGGCAATTGCGGCTTTGGTGTCGCGCCCACGCGCGCTGCACATCGCAAGCTTATCCTGCAGACGCTCGAAAAGGTCGAAGGCATGAGCCTCGACGCTCTGCAGGCCGGCCTCGGCGAAGCGTGGCCCTTCGAGACTTTTCCCCAATATCTCGACTCGGTGGAGAAGCGCGGCTCGGCGATCAACGTCGCTGCGTTGTTCAGCCACACGCCACTCAGGCTCTATGTCATGGGTGAGGCATCCACCGAACGCGCTGCGACAGCCGACGAGATTGTTGCCATGAAAAAGCTGGTGCGTGAAGCCATGGAGGCTGGCGCCATCGGCTTCGGCACTTCGATGGCCGTGAGTCACAACGGCTACGCCGGCAAGCCCGTGCCGAGCCGACAGGCCACCGTCGAGGAGATGCACGAGCTTGTCTCGGTCATGGGCGAGATGAAGCGCGGCCTGATGCAGATCACCATTGGTCGTGAGTTCTCGACCAAGGCGATGGCTGAGGTCAGCCGCAAGTACGGCATCCCGGTCACATGGACCGCCCTGCTCTCCTACATGTACGGCCCGGGCGGGCATCGCAAGCAGCTCGCTCTGGCCGATGAGCAACGCAAGTCGGGGGCGTTCGTGATTCCACAGGTAAGTTGCCGGCCGCTGAACTTCGAGTTCACGTTCGCCGAACCGTTCATCTTCGACGTGATGAAGTTCATGAACGAGCTTTCGGTCGAGGACGCCCGATCCCCTGGGACACGCCGTCGCGCTTATGCTGACCCGGCATGGCGTCGCAAGTTCACGGCCGAGCTCACCCCGATCTTCCGACGCTGGTGGGATCGCACGATCATCGCCTGGGCACCGTCGGCCAGGGAGCTCGAGGAGCAACCGCTCGCCGACGCTGCGGCCAAGCTGGGCAAGGACCCGGTCGACCTGGCTCTCGACCTCGCCCTCGCCAACGATCTGCAGGCGCGCTTCCGCATGGCCGTCATGAATTTCGACGAGAGCGAAGTGGCCGAGCTGATCACCGACCCTAACACCATCATTGCGTTGTCCGATGCGGGCGCGCACGCCAGCCAGCTGTGCGATGCGTGCTATGCCACCTACCTGCTCGGCCACTGGGTGCGCGAGCGCGGCACCTTCACCATTGAGCAGGCCGTCCACCATCTGACCCAACGCCCCGCCGAGATGTTCGGCATCACCGACCGCGGCCTCTTGGCCGAAGGTCGGCCGGCCGATGTCGTCGTGTTTGATCCTGGGACGGTCGGACCCGGTCCCTTGCGTCGCGTGTACGATCTGCCGGCCGGCGCGGACCGATTGATTTCCGAGGCGAACGGTATCGATGCAGTGGTCGTCAACGGAAGGTTGATCCGGCAGAACGGCAAGGATTTAGTTGGGGCCAACGACAAGTTGCCAGGCCGCTTGCTGCGTCACGGTCGTGCTGCTTGATGAAGATCGTCAGAACCAGGAGGAGATCATGATTCACGTCGTCGCCATCATCACCGCCAAGCCCGGCAAGCGCGAGGAGATCCTTGGCCATTTCCGCTCCAATGTTCCTGCTGTGCGTGCCGAGAAGGGCTGCATCGAATATGGCGCCACGATCGACGCCGATGGCATGGGCTCCTTCCAGACCAAGTTCGGAGCGGACACGTTCGTGGTCGTCGAGAAGTGGGAGAGCACTGATGCGCTCAAGGCCCACGCCGCCGCGCCGCACATGGCGGCCTATGCCACCAAGACCAAGGACAACATCGCCAGCCGTATCATCCACGTATTGTCGCCGACCTGATCCGGCTCAGGGCTCGCGCAGGATGCCCTTCTGATGAATATCCAGCATTCCCTTGATCAGGAGGTCGCGGTCGGACCACGGGAACTCGGGCTTCATGATGAAGGCCGAGACGAGCCCGTGGAGGCCCATCCAGCAGAGCTCGGCGCAAGTCTCCGGCGGATAATTGAGCTTCACGCCTGAAGCCTCGGCTGCCTTCAGGCAGGCCACAAGCCGGTTGAACACCATGGCGCCACCGACGCCGGGCTTCGTCGGGTCGTCGGTCACCGTGCGATGCCCTGTCTTGCGGATGGCCTCCGGGAGGTTGGCGTTGAGGAAGACCAGGCGATATTCGTCCGGGTGCGTCAGACCGAACTGGACATAGGCTTCGCCGAACCGGTGCAACCGCTCCACCGGATCCTCGACGGACCTCTCGATCTCGGCGACCGCATCCAGGAGATAGCCGAAGGTCTGGTCGCACAGCGCCAGCATCAGCTCTTCCTTGTCCTTGAAGTAGAGGTACAGGGCCGGAGCTGAAATACCGACCCGTTCGGCAATTCTTCGAATCGTGGTCGAGTTGTAGCCGAGCTCCAAAAACAGCTCCTTCGCGGCCTGCAGGATTTCATCCCGTCGGGTGTGGCCCTCGCCGCGGCGTTTGCGGCCCGAAGGGAAGGCTGTCGAAAAAGCGGTCAAAAATGATCTCCTTCCCCTTGACTATTAACTGAACGACGGTAAGTTATCAATGTTCAGTTAACATTGTTCATATGCATTGTTGGCATTGTAGACCTCGGAAGGACGGTTCGCCATGCGTCTCCCGTTCAGCATTCAGCGTCCGCGCAAGGTTCCTCTGAGGGCTCTGGGCGTCGTCGTGGCGCTGAGTGCGGCAGGCACCGCGGGGTTCGCCGCCTTTTCCTGGATGACAGCCAACGCTTCCCGCGCCTCTGTCACCGAGCCGGCCGTTCGGCCCGCTCGCGTCATGGAGATCGCCTACAAGCAGCGCAGCCGCTCGCTGGTGCTGGCCGGAACCGTCGTTCCCCGCGTCGAAAGCACCCTGGGCTTTCGCGTTACCGGCAAGATCGTGACCCGCAGCGTCGACGTCGGCACCGCCGTCAAGCCGGGAGACCTGATCGCTCAGCTCGATCCGGCCGACTACCGGCTGGCTGTCGACAATGCACGGGCGGCGCTGATCTCGGCCGAGGCCGACTACACGCGGGCCAAGGCCGATTACGAGCGCTATCTCAACCTGCGCGGCAGCACCGCCTTCGTGCCGCAGACCTTGGACCAGCGTCAGTCACTGGCGGCGACTGCACAGGCGCGTGTCGAGCAGGCGAAGAGTCAGCTCGCTTCTGCAGAGAACAACCTCGCCTACACCGAGCTGCGAGCTGATGCGCCGGGCGTCGTCACTGCGGTGCAGGCCGAGGTCGGGCAAGTGATGGCGCAAGGCCAGGGCGTGGTGAAGGTCGCGCGCACCGACGAGCTGGAAATCCTGGTCGGCGTGCCCGAGCACCGCCTGAAGGTCGTGCGCGACGCCAAGGCCGCAGGCTTCGAATTGTGGTCCGACCCCGGCCATCGCTACGCCGCCAGGCTGCGCGAGCTTTCACCCAGCGCCGATCCGATGACTCGCACCTACCCTGCCCGCTTCAGCGTGCTCGAGCCGCCGGAGTTCATCGGGCTCGGCATGACGGCAACGCTTGCCTTCGAGCGGCCGGATGCAACGCCGACGGCCGAAGTGCCGCTGTCGGCGATCTTCCAGCGCGGCACGCATCCCGCGGTGTGGGTGGTGGACCAGCAGAGCGGTACCGTGGCGATCAGGCCTGTCGTCGTGGCGCGCTGGCGGGACGACATGGCCGACATCGCGTCGGGCGTAAAGGACGGTGAGATGATCGCCACCGCGGGTGTCCATAAGCTCGAACCGGGACAGAAGGTGAAACCGCTGCCGCAACAGCAAGCGGCGCGCTAGCCATGGCCACGCGCACCAACCTGTCGGCGCTGGCGCTCAAGCACAGCACGCTGACCGTCTTCTTCATGATTGCACTGGTCGCGGCCGGCATCTACGCCTTCTTCAATCTCGGCCGCGCCGAGGATCCGCCCTTCACCATCAAGCAGATGGTCGTGTCGGCGGCGTGGCCGGGCGCCACCTCGCGCGAGATGGAGCAGCAGGTCACCGAGAAGATCGAGACCAAGCTGCAGGAGCTGCCGTATTTCAACTACGTCAACAGCTACACCAAGCCGGGCGAGACGGTGATCTACGTGTCGCTGCGTGACGACACGCCGCCGGCCAAGGTGCCCGACCTCTGGTATCAGGTCCGCAAGAAGGTCGGCGACATCAAGGGCACGCTCCCGTCCGGCGTCGTAGGCCCGTTCTTCAATGACGAGTACGGCGACACTTACAGCCTGATCTGGGCGTTCGAGTCGGACGGCTTCTCGCCGGCCGAGGTGAAGGAGATCGTCAAGGCGGCGCGGCAACGTCTGCTGCGAGTCCCGGATGTCACCAAGGTCGACCTGTTCGGCCTGCAGGACGAGAAGATCTACATCGAATTCAGTCACGCGCGGCTCGCCATGCTGGGCGTGCCGGTCGACCAGATCCTCGACGTGATCCGTCGCCAGAACGCGGTCGTGGCCAGCGGCACCGTCGAGGCCAAGGGCGAGCGCGTGAGCGTGCGAGTCGATGGCGCACCGCTCTCGGCCGAGGACGTCGCCAACCTGCCTATCAGCGCCAACGGTCGCAACCTCACGCTCGCCGACGTGGCCGAGATCAGGCGCGGCTATCAGGACCCGCAGACGATCGCCATGCGCTTCAAGGGCAAGCCGGTGATCGGGCTCGGCGTGGTGATGGCCCCTGGCGGCAACGTGCAGACCCTAGGCAAGGCCCTCGACCAGGCCATGGCGGAAGTGGAGGCCGACCTGCCGGTCGGCATCACCGTGCATCGCGTCGCCAACCAACCCGAGGTCGTCGACAAGTCGTTCGAGGAGTTCATCTCCTCGCTGTTCGAGGCGCTCGCGATCGTGCTCGTCGTGTCCTTCATCAGCCTGGGCGTGCGCACCGGCATCATCGTGGCGCTGTCGGTGCCCCTGGTGCTGGCCATCACCTTCGTGGGCATGATACTGCTCGGCATCGACTTCCAGCGCATCTCGCTCGGCGCCCTCATCATCGCGCTCGGCCTGCTGGTCGACGACGCCATCATCGCCGTCGAGATGATGATGGTGAAGCTCGAGCAGGGCGCAAGCCGGCTCGAAGCCGCGACCTATGCCTATACCTCGACCGCCTTCCCCATGCTCACGGGCACGTTGGTGACTGCCGTCGGCTTCGTGCCGGTGGGCTTCGCCCGCTCGAGCGCGGGCGAGTACACCAACTCGATCTTCTGGGTGGTCGGCCTGTCGCTGATCATCTCGTGGTTCGTGGCCGTGCTGTTCACGCCCTGGATGGGCTACCACCTGCTGCCACAGCCCAAGGTTCACCACCACGATCCCTATGCCGGCCGGCTCTACCAGACGTTCCGCAAGCTCGTCGTCCGGTGCGTGACCTGGCGCAAGACGACAATCGCCATCACCGCGCTTGCTTTCATTGCCGCGCTGGCAGCCTTCAGCCTGGTGCAGAAACAGTTCTTCCCCACCGCAAACCGGCCCGAGCTGATCGTTGATCTGAAGCTGGCGCAGGGCGCGTCATGGGCGGCCACCGACAAGGAAGTGCGCAAGCTCGAGAAGTGGCTGGGCAAGAACGAGGACGTCGCCTACTACACCTCGTATATCGGCTCGGGCAGCCCGCGCTTCTACCTGCCGACCGTGCCGGAGCTGCAGAACGCCAACTTCGGCCAGGTCATCGTCATGACCAAGGACTTGGCGGCACGCGAGCGCGTGATCGACGAACTCAATCGCCTGTTCGCCAACGACTTCGAAGCCGTGCGCGGCCGCGTGCAGCGCCTGCAGAACGGTCCGCCGGTCGCCTACCCCGTCATGTTCCGCGTGCTGGGCGAGGATCCGCAGCAGGTGCGCGCCGTGGCCGAGCAGGTGCGGCAGGTGTTCAAGGCCGATCCTGCCACGCGCGACATCAATTTCGACTGGAACGAGCTGGCCAAGACGGTGCGGCTGGAAGTCGATCAGAACAAGGCGCGCGCGCTCGGTGTCGACTCGCAGATCCTGGGCAATACGCTGCAGACTCTGCTGTCGGGCGTGACCGTCACCCAGTACCGCGAGCGCACCGAATCGATCGACGTGGTCGCGCGTGCCGTGCCCGCAGAGCGGCTGAGCGTCGAGGGCCTGCAGGCGATCAACCTCAGGACGGGCAACGGCGGCGTGGTCTCGCTCGACCAGCTGGCGACGCTGCACTTCGAGCTCGAGGAGCCGATCCTGTGGCGCCGCAACAAGGACCTGCTGATGACGGTGCGCGCTGGCGTGGTCGACGGCGTGCAGGGTCCTGACGTGGCGGCCCGCATCGACAAGGCGTTGGCGCCCGTCCGCGCCGATTTGCCGCCGGGCTACCGCATCGAGGTCGGTGGCGACAAGGAAGAAAGCGCCAAGAGCCAGGGCTCCATCTTCAAGATGATGCCGGTGATGGTCTTCCTGATGATGCTGTTCCTGATGCTGCAGCTGCAGAGCTTCTCCAAGCTCGCATTGGTCGTGCTGACCGCACCGCTGGGATTGATCGGCGTGTCGCTCTTCCTCTTGGTGTTCAACCAGCCGTTCGGCTTCGTCTCGCTGCTCGGCGTGATCGCGCTGGCCGGCATGATCATGCGCAACTCGGTGATCCTGGTCGACCAGATCGATCAGGACATCCGTGCCGGCCACAGCGCCTGGGATGCGGTGATCGACGCCACCGTCCGGCGCGCGCGGCCGATCCTCCTCACCGCGGGCACTGCCATCTTCGCCATGATTCCGCTGTCGCGCAGCGTGTTCTGGGGACCGATGGCCGTGGCGCTGATGGGCGGCCTGCTGGTGGCGACGGCGCTCACGCTGCTGTTCCTGCCGGCGCTCTACGCTGCCTGGTTCAGGGTCAAGCGACCAGTCGAGATGCCAGTCGGGATGCCAGCGGCGGCAGCAGTGCCGCCGACGTTGGCGCTCGCAGCTGAATAGTCTCCATCCCAGGCCACACAGATTGCCGCGGCAACTCGGGTCGAGCGCTGACGTTGCCGCCCCATGGCCAATCCCTGCTTCGACGAGCTCGTTGCTCGCTATCCGGACGTGCAACGAGATCGGCACGGTCTTGCCTTCGCAGACGGCGTGCCAGTTTCGACAATCGCAGATGGGCTGTCACGCCAAGGCGTCGTCATGCTGCGAAGCGCCCTGCCCGCTGCGATATTGCCACGCTGCCATCGAAACTTCGATCGCTTCGTCCGTTCGCTGACACCTTATCGCGGGAACGACGGTGGCAGCTGGCATATGCCGTGGGCCGTCCGCCATTGGGGTTACCATCCGGCGGCTGCTGTCCTCTCGGCGTTGCTGAAGTCTTGGGCATGGCCAGTCGTCGAGAGGATCTGCGGCAGCACGAACATCGCGATCCTGCTCTGCCTTTGTGTCGCACGGCATGCCATCGACAAGTCGCTCGGTGCGGGTGCGCATCAGGATGTCACGGCGGTCGCGCCGGATGTTCCCTTCTCGATGTGGATCCCACTTCACGCCATTGAGCCACGGCAAAATTCCGGTCTTGGCTTCATCGTGCCGGCGCCCGACCATGTCCTGCCGGCGCTGCCGCACAACGATGTCGGCCCCGACTACGTCCTGGGCCACTTCGACAAGGCATGGGTGCCACGCTACGCCCCCGGAGACGTCACGATCCACACCAGCCTGTCTCCTCATTTCACCACCGGCTACGGCACACACACCAACCGCTTCAGCCTCGAAGTCCGCGCGATGGCGCGCGATGCGGCACCCACCAAGTACCAAGATCCTGCCGTCTATGTCGGACGACGCGATGGTGCTGCCGTGGTTGTCGACACCAACTGCTCGCCAGGCAGCGACGCGCGTCGCTTCCTGGCACGGCTCGCTTAGGAAAGGCGGCCTTCGATCGTGTGCAGATCGTCAACCCGGTTGATGCTGGTCTGCAGGATGGTCTCAATACCACGCACGATATCGCCCAGCGCCATAGACGGCGCACCGCCCAGCCGCGCGGCCTGTTCGGGGACGTAGGGAATGTGCAGGAAACCGCCGCGAGCAGGTTGCGACTGGCGATGCAGCATGTCCATCAGGGCGTAGAAGATGTGATTGCAGACGAACGTTCCGGCCGTGTTGGACACCGCCGCCGGCAGGCCGGCCTCGCGCAGGGCGGCGACACAGGCCTTGATCGGCAATGTCGTGAAGTAGGCTGCCGGCCCGTCCTCGACGACCGGCCGATCGATCGGCTGGCTGCCATCATTGTCGCGAATACGCGCGTCCTGGACATTGATCGCCACCCGCTCGAGGCAAAGCTCGATGCGTCCGCCCGCCTGGCCCACGCACAGCACGATCTCGGGCCTGATCTCCTCGATCGCGCGGCGCAGCACCTCAGCGGACTGTGCGTAGGATGTCGGCAGCTCGGCGACGTGCACCTCGACATCGCCGATCCGCTTCCCGAGCTGCCTGACCGCCAGCGACGAGGGATTGACCTTGTCGCCGCCGAACGGATCGAAGCCCGTGACCAGTGCCTTCAGGGCCAGTGCCTTCAGGCCGAAGCTACTTGTTGGCCGCGTCGACGGCGCGGCGCGCCATGACATTCACGAGATGGGCGCGATACTCATCGCTGCCGTGGATGTCGCTGTTGAGCCCGTCGGCCGGGATCTTGATGTCCTTGATCGCGTCCGACGTGAAGCTCTTGGCCAGCGCCTGCTCCATCGACGGGACGCGGAACACGCAAGGACCGGCGCCGGTTACCGCCACGCGCACGCCGCCCGCCGTCTTGGCCACGAACACGCCGACCATGGCATAGCGCGACGCTGGATTGGGGAACTTCATGTAGGCCGCTTTCTCGGCCTTCGGGAAGCTCACCGAGGTGATCAGCTCGCCCTCGCCCAGCGCCGTCTCGAACAGGCCCTTGAAGAAGCTGTCCGCGGTGTGCCTGCCGGTGTTGGTCGTGATGGTGGCATTGAGCGCCACAACGGCCGCGGGATAGTCCGCCGCCGGATCGTTGTTGGCGATCGAGCCGCCGATCGTGCCGCGATTGCGCACCTGCGGATCGCCGATATGGTCGGCGAGAGCCGCCAGCGCTGGAATGGCGCTCTTGACGTCGGCCGAGCCCGCGACCTCGGCGTGCCGCGTCATCGCGCCGATCACCACGTTGTTGCCGTCGAGCTTGACGCCAGAGAGCTCCTTGAGCCCGCCGAGATCGACGACATCGCTCGGCTTTGCGAGCCGCTGCTTCAGTGTCGGGATCAGGGTCATGCCGCCCGACATGGGACGCGCCTCAGGCTTGCCCTTCAGCAGGTTGACCGCGTCAGCGACCGTCTTCGGACGATGGTAGGCAAAATCGTACATGTCTCTCCTCCCGGTTACGCGGCCGCGCCATGAATAGCCTGCCACACATGCAGCGGCGTCGCGGGCATCGGCACATGCGTGACGCCAACCGGCGCCAGCGCGTCATGGACGGCATTCATCACGGCGGCGGGCGCAGCGATAGCGCCGGCCTCGCCGCATCCCTTCACGCCCAACGGATTGTGCGGGCAGGGGGTGACCTTGTTGGCGAGCTTGAACGACGGCACATCGTCGGCGCGCGGCATGGTGTAGTCCATGTACGAGCCGCTCAAGAGCTGGCCAGTCTCCTTGTCATAAACGGCATTCTCGAGGAGCGCCTGGCCGACGCCCTGCACGATACCGCCATGGACCTGGCCTTCGACGATCATCGGATTGACGATGTTGCCGAAGTCGTCGACGGCAGTGAAGTTCACGATCTCGACCTCGCCGGTGTCGGGGTCGACCTCGACCTCGCAGATCTGCGTGCCAGCGGGGTAGACGAAGTTCGTGGGATCGTAGAAGGCATTCTCGTCCATGCCGGGCTCGAGCTCCTCCAAGGGGTAGTTGTGCGGAACGTAGGCCGCGAACACCGCTTGGCCGAGCGGCACGTTCTTATCGGTGCCGGCCACCTTGAAGGTCCCGCTCTCGAACACGACGTCGGCAACCGACGCCTCCATGAGATGGGCCGCGATCTTCTTGCCCTTGGCGATGACCTTGTCAGCCGCCTTCATGATAGCCGAGCCGCCGACCGCCAGCGAGCGGCTGCCGTAGCTGCCCATGCCGAACGGCGTCGTCGACGTGTCGCCGTGGACCACTTCGATCTGCTCGATCGGCACACCGAGCTTGTCCGACACAATCTGCGCGAAGGTGGTCTCATGGCTTTGGCCGTGGCTGTGCGCACCCGTAAGAATCTGAACGTTGCCCGTCGGGTTGAACCGAAGCTCCGCCGACTCCCACTGCCCGACGCCACCGCCCAGCTGGCCGATCACCCGGGAAGGGCCGAGCCCACAGGCCTCGATGTAAGACGAGAAGCCGATGCCGCGCAGCTTGCCGCGCGACTTGGCTTCGGCGCGGCGCGCCTCGAAGCCCCTGTAGTCGGCGATCTTCATCGCCTCGTCGATGATCGGCGGATAGTTGCCTGAATCATACTGCAGCGCCACCGGCGTCTGGTATGGGAAAGCGTCGGACGGGATGAAGTTCTTCCGGCGCAGCTCGGCCGGATCCATCTTCAGTTCCTTGGCCGCCTTGCTCACGATGCTTTCGATCACAAAGGTGGCCTCGGGCCGCCCGGCGCCGCGATAGGCGTCGACCGGCGCGGTGTGGGTCAATGCCGCCTTCACGTTGGCGTAGATGAGCGGCGTCGTGTACTGGCCGGCCAGCAGCGTCGCATAGAGGTACGTCGGCACCGCCGTCGAGAAGGTCGAGAGATAGGCGCCCATGTTGGCGACGGTATCGACCTTGAGCGCCAGGAACTTGCCGTCCTTGTCGAGCGCCAGCTCGGCATGTGTGACGTGGTCGCGGCCATGCGCATCGGTCTGGAAGGATTCGCTGCGCTCGGCCGTCCACTTGATGGGGCGACCGACGCGGCTGGACGCCCAGCACACCATCGTCTCTTCATTGTAGCAGAAGATCTTGCTGCCGAAGCCGCCGCCCACGTCCGGGGCGATGACGCGCAGCTTATGCTCCGGAATGCCGAGCACGAAGGCCGACAGGATCAAGCGCAGCACATGCGGGTTCTGCGACGTCGACCAGAGTGTGTACTGGCCGGTGCCCTTGTCGTATTCCGCCGCCGCGGCGCGCGGCTCCATCGCGTTAGGGATCAGGCGGTTGTTGACGATATCGAGCTTGGTGACGTGTGCGGCCTTGCCGAAGGCCGCGTCGACATCGGCCCTGGAGCCGATCTCCCAGTCGTAGATCAGATTGCCCGGCGCTTCGCCATGAACCTGTACAGCACCGGCATCGAGCGCCTTGGCGAGATCGACGTTGGCCGGCTTCACGTCGTAGTCGACCTTGATCGCCTCGGCGGCGTCCTTGGCCTCGTCGTGGCTCCCCGCCACCACCATCGCCACGGTGTCGCCGACATAGCGCACGGTCTCGAGTGCCATCACCGGATGCGGCGGCGCCTTGTGCGGCTGGCCATGCTTGTCCTTGACCACCCAACCGCAGATCAGTCCACCGACCTTCGCGTCGGCCACGTCCTTGCCGGTGAAGATCGCAACGACGCCGGGCATCTTGGCGGCCTCTGACGTGTCGATGCTCTTGATCTTGGCATGGGCATGCGGCGACCGCAGGAAATAGGCGTAAGTCGCGCGCGCCAACGGCAGATCGTCGACATAGCGGCCCGTGCCGGTGAGGAAGCGCTGGTCTTCCTTACGCTTCACCCGGGCGCCGATTCCGGTTTCGGCAGTCATGGCTACACCCCCGCGGTCTTCATGGCCGGCGCTGCGGCCAGGATTGCCTTCACGATGTTGTGGTAGCCGGTGCAGCGACAGAGGTTGCCCTCGAGCTCGCGGCGCACCGTCGCCTCGTCGAGCTGGTAGTTGTGGCGCTTCACCATGTCGATGGCGCTCATCACCATGCCGGGCGTGCAGAAGCCGCACTGCAGCGCATGATTCTCACGGAACGCCTCCTGCATCGGGTGCAGCTTGTCGGCGCTC
>Ga0081455_10003322_pt1 | contig 18581 bp, 25 predicted proteins | sample TabmetS3T2R1_FD_70207 | JGI IMG/M metagenome (GOLD analysis project Ga0081455, IMG submission 70207) | Tabebuia heterophylla rhizosphere microbial communities from the University of Puerto Rico - S3T2R1 | ecosystem: Host-associated > Plants > Roots > Rhizosphere ... | reverse complement strand
CGACGCGTTCGATCCCCCCCCTTGCCACCACGTTGGCGGAACGTTCTTCTGCATCCACAATCAATGATACGGACCAGAGATACCGCTCGCCAGGCGACAATTTCACTTTGTAGTCCGACAGCTTGATCTCCTGCAGGCCGGCTTGTGCCGGAGGCGGCAATTTTGTTTCCACGAGAGGGGTCTCGGCATTGTCGCCAATCAACGTGAATTCGAAAGAGAACGCGCGATCCTGCTTCGTTGGTGTGAACCAATAGAGAATCGGTTGCTCCTGGAGGGTCAGACCGACATGCTCTGGCGCTAAGACACTCACAACCGGCACACTCTTGTTCATCCCACGGGTCCCTCCGCCTCTCCGCAGGCCTGGCGCTGGAGCGCCTTTTCGTGGAGGCTGATAGATGGCGGTGTGAACAACTTGGCCGCCCTGCGAATCCTTGACTACAGAGGGTTTGATACCTGCTTGCTCGTCCGCTATTCCAATGAGAGGGAGGCCAACCAGGACACTAATTGCAATAGCCCATACCGTCATGTGTGATTTCATACAGTGCCCTCCTGTCGACTACATGGCAATGCGCTAGTCCGTCCGCGACTCAACTCACTTACCTGCAAAACTCTCACCACCTTGCGTTTGAATTCGCTTATCGAGCACACAGGCCAGTTCTCAAAAAAGAAATCCCTCAGATAAAACAATTCGTTAAGGGAGGCCTCTGCTCTCTCATTTATCATGTCGATTATCAATGAAAAATTCCATCCAACCTGTGAGTAAATACATTCACTATGGATCGAAATCGATTCCTGCGAAGGTGATAATTGATCCACTGCTGCCTTGGGCCCTCGCTTTTGCCGAGCGATTATTTCAGTGATGATCGAAGGTGTGAATCCCCTCAAATGAGGGGATCTCCAGCGGGGGGATTGAGATTCTGCCCTGAGTGGTAAAGGCTTCATAGAATGGAGTGCTCAATGCGAAAGACTGTCGGGATGATTCTTGCCGGATGTTGTCTCACGGCCTGCGGTGAACCGGCATTTGAGAACGCAGGCAGTGCAAACAGCCTGATTGAGGATCGAGAGGCCTGTGCAGCAGAGATTGAGAGTAGTCCAGCGACGAGCGTCTATCGTCAGAATCCAGATGCTCATCCCGAGTACCCGGTCATGGTGTTTAACGAACTGAATAGTTGCATCGAGAAAAAAGGTTGGAAACAAGTGCGATCGGAGCAAGAGCAGGATCGGACGCGCGAGGAAATTGCGAACGAAGCGGCAAAAATAGCGCCTCGTTCGGTTGCCACAAGGACCACTGAATCGATTATTCAGGCTATCGAAAAGGAGACCAGGACGTTCAGCAAGTGATTTGGAAGAGGTGATAAGGAAGCTCTAAGCCTCCTTCGCGTCCATCAGAGGTCGACTCCGGCGTCCTACGAAATTGCTCCTGCCGCTCGTGCCTTGAGAGCGGGTCGCGGGAGCGCTGTTTGCTCAGTCCTAGCAGTGTGAGAGAAGACCCCCGAACCGTCGTTCCCTGAGACTGGGAACACCATTCTGGCCAACAAGCCGGTTCTCGTCGTTGTTTTCGTCTTCTGCATGATCCGCTTGAGATGTTCCTTGACGGTGTACTCGCTCAAATTGATCCGATTGGCGATTTCTTTGTTGGTAAACCCCAGCATGAGATAGATAATGACCATTTGTTCGCGCTGTGTAAGATGATACCGGTCTTGAATGTTGATGTCTGGGCATCCAAGGCCCTGATGAAGTTTTTCGATCGTGACAAGCACCCTACTATGGCTAGCGATGGGTTCATCGGGAATACAGAAACCCCGCAGTAGCAAACCTTGATCCGAGGAGAAGACAAGCCGTTCTACTTGAATGGACTCACAGTCTTTGGGATGTTCACACTCGAGAAGGCGGCTGATAAGATCACGGACGACGGCATGGACGTCGTCCGGAATCAGACAGCCACCAGTGTTTCGAATCGAGAGAGGCTGTAGGTGTCGGATACAGACTTGCGCTTCTTTGTTTATGAACAGCAGTTGGCCCATGCTGTTAAAGAGAATCACTCCCGTCGAAGCGTAATGCGCACTGGGATAATTGTTTCTCCCATGGGATAGGGTAGGCTGGTCGCTCATTGTCTTGATCATAGGGGCCTCCCTTTACCACTACACACAGTGAAGATAGGTATTTTATAAATGCTGCTATTTTGGTTGCTACGAAGGTCTAGTGCAATCCCTAGACCAGATTTAGTCCTACGGCGCATCTGACTGTTGACAACGAGAAAGTACAGACCTGAAGAGGGTTTTCGAAACAAATTCTCAATGTGAAAGGAAAAAAAGACTAAGCGGCGTTGGCCTTAATATGATCCAGTCTGAATCGAAACCGATCCTAACAATTCGGCTCACTTGCTGAAGAACCTGAGCTGGATCTGGCTCTCCTTCAATGGTTTTTGATTTGCTTGACCAGGTAATAAATGATGAGACGCCTGGTCTCGATATCCAGGAGTTGGTGACTCCTCACTCCCTGGCCAAAACTGACCAGCCTCTGTTTCCGGTTTGCGTGAAACCCATTTATTTCCTCTATTGAAAATTTTGGCAGGATTCATTACGTTCCATCTCTCCACTCTACAAGTTGCAAGGAGGAAAAGATGACCCAGCGATCACATCTACCATCTTTAGTGGCCACATGTGCGGTCATCTGCCTGTTTACCCTCACAGGGTTTCTGGGGGCCAAGGGCGACAGTCCTGAAGAAAAGCGCGCCAACATCCAGGATATGACTAAGAAAACGCTCGCCGATCTGTATAAAGAAAAGCCTGGCGCCAAGGCCCGCCTGGAAAAAGCAGCCGGCTATGCGGTCTTCAGCAACCTGAATGTCAAAATTCTGATGTTGGGCAGCGGCCAGGGGTACGGCATGGCGGTGGACAACGCCACCAAGAAGATCGTTTATATGAAGATGGTGGAACTCGGCGGAGGCGTGGGATTAGGAGTATCTGATTTTCGCGCCGTGATGATTTTCCACGACAAGGATGCGTTCACGAGATTCGTCGAGACGGGAATTGAGTTCTCGGGAAAGGCGAGCGCAGAAGCCCAGTCGGGGGACCAGGGGATGGCCGCAAGACAGGAGGCCAAGCTTGCGTCCGCTGGAGAAAACGATGTTCAACTGGTTCAAGGAGTGGAAGTGTACCAGCTCACCAAGAACGGTGTCATGGGCCAGGCGATGGTTTACGGAACGAAGTACTATAAAGATAATGAACTGAACTAATCATTCCTCCCGTTCGCAGCTGCGAGTGAAGTCTCCGCCTAGGGTTTTCCCCAGTACCTCCAGACCTCGCCTAGTCGCACCCTACGCAGCATGGGGCGAAAACTGGAAACGGCTCATATCTCATTTGGACTGGTCACCATCCCGGTCGGCATTTACTCTGCCATCGACGAGCAGGACATCCATTTCAACCAACTGCATGCGCCCTGCGGAAGCCGCATCAAGCAGCAGCGGTTCTGTCCGGTCTGCCAGCGAGAAATTAAGTATGACGAGTTGGTAAAGGGGTACGAAATCGCGAAAGACGAATATGTTCGCATCGATCCCGATGAATTGGATCGGCTCCAGGCGGCGGAGAGCGAGGCGATGCAGATTCTGGAGTTTGTTCCACTGAGTTCGGTCGATCCGATGTATTTCGAAAGCACCTATTACCTTGGACCGGAAAAACAGGGAGAGAAAGCCTACCAGTTACTGGCTCAGGCCATGGAAGACATGGAGCGTGTGGCGTTGGCCAAGTATGTCTGGCGGGGAAAGGAAAGTTTGCACGTCATCCGATCGATCGATGGTCGCTTGCTCTTGCATCGGATGTATTATCAGGACGAGATCCGGCCGTTCGAAGAACTCCCGAAGGGCGATCAGACGCCTGCTCCTGCCGAGTTGAAGTTGGCGACGCAACTTATTGAGTCGATTTCCAGCGATCATTTTGATGCGGGGGCCTATCGTGACGAATACCGCCAACGGGTACTCGAGCTGATTGAGGAGAAATCCAGAGGGAAAACCATCAGTTTGGCTCCCAAAGCGGCGGTGCATGCGACGGATGTCGTGGATTTGATGCAGCGCCTCAAGGAGAGTCTGGCGCAAAACGCGCAGAAGAAAAGCGCCCGGTCGAGGGCGCTGCCAGCACAGACGGCTCGCGAGTCCGCTAAGAGGGCGTCATCCGGGAGACGATGACCGGCGAATATTCCGCAGCCGACCTTCGACGCATCCTCCGCCTTGATGGATCTCAGCTTCGGGCTTGCCTCCGCGCCGCGCTCTTACCTGTTCCCCAAGGAGAGTCCTCGCCGACGTACTCCTTTCAAAATCTGGTGGTCCTGCGGACGGCAAAGGGATTGACCGAGGCAGGCGTGTCGGTGGCCAAGATCCGGAAGGTCATCGAATGTCTGGAGCGTCAGCTCGGAGATGAGACGACGATCTCCAGCCTGAAAATCTATGCGTCGGGGAAACGGGTGGTCGTGTGGGACGGCGCGACACGCTGGCAACCGGATTCAGGACAGTTTCTCCTGAACTTTGAAACGGCACAGATTCTCGCTCCACGGCCTCTGGCGCCTCGCGTCGATGTAAGAGCGAGCCAACGTCAGACAGCGCAGCGATGGTTTCAACGGGCGGTGGCCTTGGAGCACGATTCTCCCGAGGAAGCCCGGCATGCGTATCAGGAAGCGATCCGCTTGCATCCTGCCTTGACCGATGCACACATCAATCTTGGTCTCTTGCATCACAACCTCGGCGAACTTGCCGAAGCCGAGGGCTGTTACCGGCGGGCCTTGGACTACGAGCCGAAATTGGCACTCGCGCATTTCAACCTGGGCGTCGTGCTCGAGGATCGTCAGAAAAAGAGTGCCGCCGTCTCGGCCTATCAGGAGGCGCTCAAACATGCGCCGGATTTCCTTGAGGCGCATTGTAACTTAGCCCAATTGTACGAAAAGCTCGGACGGAAGCGAGATGCCTTTCGGCACTATGCTGCGGCCAATCGCTTGAGCGGCTAAGGAGCCAGGTGTCGAGCAGCCTCAAGTTTTCTTTCCACCAATCTCCAGGGATCTTCATAGTAGGACCCTCCTTGTACGCCTGATACAAGCGCGACACACCAGCTACAAAGGAGTCCCGTATGCTTGCTCACTCAAATGGCCATCAACCCGCTAACGTGCTCATCATTGATGGCCATGACAACGAACGGCGTTTTTATGCACGCAGGCTCAGCGACTGCTCTCCCCACCATACGATCGTCCAAGCCGGAGACGGGCGATCTGGGTTAGATATCTTCCGGTCGTCGCGTATCGATTGTGTCGTCCTCGATCTTGATCTGACCGACATTTCGGCGTTCGAGGTGTTGGGAAATCTGGTCCAGCCGGCTCAAAAGCCTGAAGTTGCCGTCATCGTGCTGACCAACCAGCGGAATCAATCACTGTTCGCGCGTGCCAGGCGTGAAGGCGCCGCGAGCTGCCTTGTGAAATCGGTCACCTCGGGCTATCTCCTCAGTCAAGTCATCCAAAAAGCGGTGCATGTCGTCGGTGTGCGACAGACATGGCCTTCCTAGCCGCCCGGTGTCGTGTCCCAAGCTTGGACGGTGCGACGGCGAGGGACGATGGGGCGTGAACGGTGGGACTGCGAAATCTACCGCTGACTTGGCCTGCATGGGCCGTCGTTGCCGCAGCTCGCTAGTAATATCCCTAAGAAATAAACTTCCGTCGCCGTAGTGAGGAAGGCTCACCATCGCGCTTTGGGCGCTCCACGTGATGGATCCACGACTGGAAAAATTTTCTCTGTGAAATGGGGCTTGACGGAGTTTCTCTGACGACTTACACTCAAATAAGAGGATTTAAAGGGGCTGCCATGGCCGAACTCTGGGTATTGAACCAAGCGTCCGAAAAGCCGGTGCCGAAGGAGCGCCTGCCAATGCCTGTGCAACTGGCGGCGGGACTGGAGAAAATCAGTCTGGCGATGAAAAGCCGAACCTGGCGGCGTGAAGGACAGGCCGGTCTCGGTCCCCTACAGCGACAAGTGCTGACTCTGCTTCGTGGCAAGTCCGACCACAGTGCGCAAGTCTCCGCAATCGCGAAAGAGTTAGTCGTCCGCCTTCCGACCGCTTCGGAGGCCGTTGCGACGCTCGAGCGGAAGCGGCTAGTGAAGCGGTACCGTTCGCAGCGCGATGGTCGGATCGTCACAGTCGAACTCACGGCAAAGGGTGCACGGGCCTGTGCGCCAGCTGTCGGGATTCCGAATCAGCTCGCGACTGCCGCCAGCGCCTTGACCTCGACCGAGCAGGTCGCCTTATTAAAAGGGCTCATGAAGGTGATCCGAAACCTGCAGCAGCAGGGAGAAATTTCGGTGGCTCGCATGTGCGTGTCCTGCCGGTTTTTTCGTCCCTATCAGCATGAGGATGCGGCACAACCTCATCATTGTGACTACGTGAACGCGCCGATCGGAGACCAGGCGCTGCGGTTGGACTGCGCAGAATATGAGATGGCTTCTGTCTCTCAAGCCAAGGAATCCTGGGAGCGATTCAACGACGGACGGCAGGTGATCAGCTAGTTGGCTGCGTTGAACGCGATGATACGAACCGTGGCAAATTATTGGAAAAGGACTCAGGCATGAAAAGTTTCGCATGGACGTCAGCTCCCGCCGAAGAATGGCTCGGCGCTGAATCACATCTGCCGAATCTGAAGCAGGAGCTTCGCAAGCAGAATCATCAGGGGTGGGACACTTCCGAGCTCGTGATGGCTGGTGCCTTGTTCACCACCGGACTCACGTTGGGAAGTCTTGCTGCATTGTGGTTCAGCCGATCGCATCGGAACGGCTAACGCTTCTTCGGCCCATCACCTTTTCCCGTACAACGCCGCATCCTCCTCGATTTGCAAGAACAAGTCGTCGAGCGCCAATTGGACGGCTGCAGCGATCGGATCCTGATCCGACGCGGTCACCCACCGGATCCGTCTGCCGGCCATTTCTTTCTGGACCACATAAGATTTGATCGGGGGTTTTCCTGTCGGACCCAGGTCAGACTCGAGATGGACGGTATATCGGTAGGCTTCCCTCGAACGCACCCATAACCATGCTCTTACCGTCAAGGTGAGAGCGCCCTGATCGTCGGCGACAGTCCGGAAGGTGCCTCGTTGACGAGCATACTCGATCGTCGCCTGCCGCAAGTCAGAGGCCGGCCAATCCAACATGGCAACCCCAGGCATTCTATCCGGTCCCTGGAGTGCAAGAAGGGGCACTGCCACAAGAAGCGTCTGATCAATGGTGGCCGACGCCGCAACCGGAGCCACCGGCGTGACGTGGATCTTGTGGGTGCAGCCCTCGAGACTCAAAAGGCACCAGGCGCAGAGAAGGCTCGGCGCAAGGCGTCTGCTCTGTCGAGCATTCACGGGTTGGTGGCCGACGCGGAGGGTGGCTGAAGAATATTGAGATCCTCGAGCGCACGGGCGGCCTGCTCGCGATACGGCTTGTCGGTCGCATCGTCATACGTGTTGAGGATGCGTTGGTAGGTGGCGCGGGCTTGCGGATACTGCTTTTTGATCGCGAAATATTGTCCCAGCGCGAGCCAGTTCGTGGCCGCGGCTTCATGAGCCGTCTTCATCAAGGCAAATTCCCGTTCGACTTGCGTCGTGCCTTGCAAGGATGCGCGTTTGCGGACCGTCCGTCCCATCTCGCTTGCCATTGCTTCGATCTGTTCATTTTCGCGGATCGCGGACTCGACCCGATTGGCCTTGAGATGGCCATAAAAGGCTTCGGAATGCTCCTTGATCAGATCCGCGCGCTGCTGGTACGTATCGTGTGCACAGGAGGCGAGAAATAGGCAGGAGCCAAGCGTCAACCCATAACACCATAACATCACATTGCGTTGTTGCATGGCTCGAACCCCTTTCGGACAGGACGATGGAGGCCCCCATCCTACTCTATCGATGCTGAAAATTCGACCGCCTTGCCAACGGGATTAGTGACACACAGGTCTCCAGTGTGCTATGTGTTTCACTTCGTTTGCCTGCCTTGGTCCCCATCGTCTAGCCTGGCCTAGGACGCCGGCCTTTCAAGCCGGCAACACGGGTTCGAATCCCGTTGGGGACACCAGTCAGAACTACGGAAATCCCCCACCCTGTCAGAGTAAGCCGCCACGGATGCCTATCGGTGTCTGGCTGGTAGAATTTACTTCTTAGGTGTGGCTTGGTTGCAATGCATTGACTGCGACGAGAGAGTCCTATATGGTGTCGTCAGTTGTTCCCTTGTATGAGTCCGGCCAGGGACACGTAGCTATCACGGACTTCGCGATCGCATCGCGACCAGGTCCAGTCTGGAGCAGCACCCCTCCTGGTTGTTTCTCCCCTCGGTTCTCTGATCCCGTCATCATGCGATCATACTGAAAGGATATGCAGTGGATACGTCTCTCGCTTTAAGTTTTCACGCCATTGGTGTGTCCGAGGCCTTGGCCAAAGATCTCGCTATGGCAGGGCTCTCTTCCCCCACTCCGATACAAGCACAGGCGATTCCGGCGGCGCTGGCAGGGCGGGACGTGATCGGGTGTGCCCAAACGGGAACGGGGAAAACCGCCGCATTCCTCATTCCCATCCTCGAGCGGTTGGCCAAGTTGCCGAAAGGTGAGCCGCAAGCCTTGATACTCGCTCCGACGCGAGAGCTGGCGCTTCAGATACTCGTGACCATCGAAACGCTCGGTCGCCGTCGGGGGATTTCAGGGACTGTCATCGTGGGTGGAGCTGATATGCAGGCACAGGTGCGGGGGCTCCGTCAGCGGCCTGATATTCTTGTCGCGACGCCCGGGCGGTTGCTCGATCATATGTGGAATGGCACCGTCAATTTTCTGCCGATCAAGATTCTGGTTCTTGATGAAGCCGACCGGATGCTGGACATGGGCTTTGCTCCGCAGATCAATCAAATCCTCGACGCCCTTCCGGAAGAACGGCAGACGTTGCTGTTCTCTGCCACGCTGCCATCTGATCTGACGCAGTTCGTATGCGCCAGCGTCAATGACCCGGTTCGCGTCATGGTGACGCCATCGGCCACGACTGCGGACGGCGTCACGCAAGCACTGCACTATACGACGCATGTCGGAAAGCGGGATCTCCTCCTCTCGATGTTGAAACACGAGACGGAGACCGTCCTGATCTTCACCCGGACCAAGCATCGAGCCGATGATGTCGGCCGGATACTCAGTCGTGCGGGGCATCGAGTTGGCGTTCTACATGGCGATCGCAGCTTGTCAGAACGCCGCCGTGCGCTGGAAGGCTTTAAGCGCGGGGTCTTTCGCGTACTAGTCGCGACGGATATTGCGGCCCGGGGCATCGATGTGGCCAATATCGGTCATGTGATCAACTTCGATTTGCCGCATTGCCCTGAGGATTACGTCCATCGAATCGGCCGGACGGCTCGAATGAAATCCACAGGCCGCGCCACAAGTTTTGTCACCGCTGAAGATCCACGGCAGCTCAATGCCATCGAACGCCTTCTGGGTCATGCGGTACCGTGGGCCGTCGGCAGTCCACGACCTTCGACGAATCGGCCGAAACCGACGAAGGCTCAGCGGAGGAAGGGACCGGTTATCTCTACACGAGCGGCACAAAGTCGGTTGCACGGTCGGGGAGACCATTCCATGCCAGAGCGAAGGACCGAGCCGGAGAATATGTTGGTTCCGTAGGGAAGTGGGCACACCATCTTTGGTAGGGAGGCGCCATGTCACAGACTGAAGCGGGTAATCAGAGGGCGGCGAAGACGTGGAGAAGAATTCCCGATGGAATCAGGGTCCGTCTGCGGGAAAACGCACAAGAAGGCGTGATCGACGGCCTGACGGAATTGGTGATCGGTCCCGCCAGAAACCCTGATGGGCGCACGCAATATCGGGTCAATTTCGGCCACTCTGATCGGATGCTCGTGGCGGAAGACGCGCTGGTCATCGTCATTGACGAGGAGGGGCTGGTTCTCATGCGCAAGGAGAAGATCGACTATCGTCGCCTCGTGACAGAGCAGCTGCGTGGCGGATTTTCGGAGGACAGATTTGTCCCTTCAGCCTAACGGAGGTTCAGGGTGCCGTTTTACCCCATCATGAGACGGCATGCTTTGCATGGAAACCGGAGAGGCATTGGCATTCGCTATTCCTAACTCAAAGTGCTAGTGTACCTACGAACCACGGTCACTATCCTTCTCGCGCGTGTTTTTTACCCTCCCTCAGTGCGCGATCGATTCTTTTAGTTTCCGCCGTTCAGAGGCAGTGCATCACGGAATATGGAGACATCCGGCAGGACTCGTTGCTGGCCGGAGAAAGGCCCATTGCGGGCTGCGTATGTGGCGGTAGGGTCGCCAGCGTCCCTCACTCCGACAACCAACCGACGCAAGGATAAAAGTATGGCGAAGAAGCAAAAGCAAACACCCAAGATCAAGACAACCGGCGCACAAGGGTCACGTTCGCCATCGGATAAGGATTTTACGTGTAGCGAGATGCAACTTGACAATCTCCTTTCGGAAGGGGAATCCACGGGGCCATCACGCCCGAGGTCAAAAGACGGTGCAAATCGGAGTGTTCAGCCTTTTGGAAGAGGAGCGTCTAGATGAAAATCACGAAGAAAAATCGAAGGGCCTCTAAGCCAAAAATCCGATGGGACCTGCTAGGTTTATCTGATCCCAGTCTTGCCGAATCGACCACGTCTATCGACACGATCAGAAGAGAGGTGTCTTTGCTCGCGAGTAGAGGATTTGGACAAGAGACCACCATACGGTCCGCAGCCCAGGATACGAAAGGCCGTGGTCGTGGCCGTCAACCCAATGGAGACCGCGTGAGGCGCCGAGGTGCGACCGAATAGCATCGAAGGAATAGAGTGGAGAGCGCAGCGTCAATAGGCAGGTTGTTCCGTCTACCCGATGAGGGATGCCATCGCCTGAGGAAACCCGACACTCGTGAACGCGATCCGTTCCGACTGCGACACCACAATCATAGGAAAAGGGGAAGGGCATGGGGCGCCTGAACATAGATCCGCTGTTCACCTTTCCAGATGGATCGCATCTCGTGATCAGCACGCAATGTTCAAAAGAGGGCAGGTTCTCTTGCGCCCTATACACTGTGCTCATCTCAGGCGATGACCGCACGCTCTATCAGATCGTGTCCTCACATCTAGAAGCACAGACCTGTCTCAGCGCTCAATCATATGCCTACGAGCATGCCATTCAACTCTATCCGCGCACGGCCGATCAGATGAAGAAGCCTCCCTATCTTGTATGGCACGGACCGAAGCACGACCGTAATTGAGCACGTGGCATCAGCTTACAGGTTGCTACGCGTGCCACGAACTGCTACCTTGAGCAACTTTCATCGCGGCGGGCCTCGCATGGAAGATCAACTGATACGGCCCATCACCGATGTTGTTGTTACCGAGAGTGTGATCGGAAGCCTGACCTTAGCCGCTCCTCTAGACTGCGTCTTCGGCCCTCTCCTTCCCTCATCGTTCTCTTGTTTTCAGACAATGTCATTTCAGAAGGAGGAACCCCCATGGGTTCAAAGCTATATGTTGGCGGCTTGCCCTATGCGGCAACCGAAGCGCAGCTCACTACCTTGTTCGCCGCACACGGCACCGTTGAATCGGCGCGTGTGATGGCAGACAAGTTCACCGGACAGTCCCGCGGCTTTGGCTTCGTCGAGATGTCCACACCAGAAGAAGCCCAGGCGGCCATTACCGCGTTGAACGGGACACAAATGGACGGCCGGTCCTTGACCGTCAACGAAGCGAAACCGCTGGAAGCTCGTTCCGGGGGCGGCGGTCGATTCAGTGGCTCTCGGCGAAGCAGCGATTCCGGCAGTCGGAATCGGTTCTAAGTCCAAGCAGGGTCACAGGTGGGGCGCCTGAATAGGTGCCCCACCTCTCTATGAGTACCGATCCGTTTCTTGACCATACTTTCGCCCGTGATCGGCGTATCAACCCTTTGTTATCTCGATACATAGCTCCTTTTCGGGAAAAACACACGTATGCCGATCTTACCCCTAATATGTAATAATGCGACCACGATCGAAGGCGGCTTCGTGGAAGCGACAAGGCAAATTTGGGGTTGAATAATTCGTCTGGTCCTATACTGATTCAACCTGCTAGGTATCCTTGGGAGAAGATATGCTCATCCTACAGTTAGCCGGTTGGCTGGTTCTTTCGTGCGTGTTGATGTCCTTTATCGAACATCAAGTGCATGCCAGACTTATGCACAGGCGCAATTACTTCAGCGACCGGTCTGCAAAATACAAGCGAGTATTTGAGGCTCACGCCATGGTCCACCACAAGGACTATTCAAAAATATTCAGCGACGAGCCGGTCCCGGTTGGTGAAGATCAAGAGATTCGTTTAACGGTTCGCAAAGCGCCCATGAAGTCTCTTCCCGTCACCATTCCACTGGCGCTGATCTGGTGGCCTGGTGCGATCGTGTTTATGGGTGTCATGACTCTCCACCATTGGATTTGGAACAAAATCCACTTGCAGATGCACAAGCCTGAGGAGCGAGTGTTCAAAAACTGGTCGGCTTACAAGTTTCTTGCTGAGTACCACTGGCTCCATCACCGCTATCCGAACAAAAACTTCAATGTCGTATTTCCATTTGCTGACTACGTTCTTGGCACATGTGCTCGCCCAAATCAAGCAGACCTTGATTGCATGCGGGAACAGCTCTATGGCATTAGGAGCATCGAAGCAGCTCTGTGAAGGGTATCTTCACGTCATTCTGGGATCGTCCCCAAGCTCCGGACCAATCCCAAGCCACCGAGCGAAGGGAATCATCACAGCACTGATGGTGAGCTCATCAGTTAGTCTAGACGTCCCAGCTGAAAAGGCAGTTAGCGAGCAACTCCCTATGGACTGCCTTGCAATTCGGTCATCAATCGCTGGAACTCGGAATCGTGACGGATCAGACGAGAAGCAGCAAGAAGCAGGCGGTCGATTTGCTCATCAGTAAGGTACAGTGTCGTTGGAATTCTCATCAACGACTCACGTTCAACGGGATCTTCGATCTCACTGAGACTCGCGTTGACGAAATAGACCTGAGCATCCTCGGCGAAAGGACTGTCGGGCGCTCTTGGTTTCTTGCTCAGTTCCTCCCGCACCAGCTTCACACCTAGGTGCATAAGCGCAATCGAATCGGCTGAGTAGCGGTTGATCGGCACGTCGATCAGCGAACTCATGGCTTTGGCGAGGGTCGGGATCTGATCGCCTCCAAAGTCCATGACGTCGGGGCTCGTCTCGGCACCCACCGCCAGGATGACGAATTTTTTCACGTGTTTCACGCGCCAGTATTGCAGCATTTTTTCTATCCCACCTGCGACGGTACTTCCTTCCAGCAAGGCACGGATCGCCATGTTGTCCGACAAACCCCCATCGAGCAAGTGGATGTAGGCTCGTTTTTTGGTATCAAGATAGGATTGAAACTCCTTCGCCCGCTGGGCAGCTACTCCCCCTTTTCTAAGGGCTGCCTCCAACACCGCCGTCGGAACTTCAAACCCACACGTGCCTGCATAGTTCTTGTAGGAGATTGGACTGAGCACCAGCGGCAGCGCCGCAGATGCGGCCGAGGCACGGGCGATTGGTAATTCGCTCAAATCTGAGCAAAGCCAGTCGAACTGGGTTTGTGAAAACTCGAAGCGCGAGAGTGTAGCCATGTCCGTGGCGTGAAGGTGGAGATAGGGTCGCTGCTGACGTTGCAGCAAGTCGCCATAGGTTTTTCCCTCGAATAGGGCCTCGTCCAGCAACTCGGCCATGATGTGCGTACGTCCAAAATAGGGCGACCATAGGCGAATCCAATTGCTGGGAGACCGCAGAATCCGCGATCTGAGCTCGCTGTCCCAATCTTTCCGTAAGAACCGCGCCTCGAAGTCGTGGAAGATCTGGTCCCCGTTCAGGGCATAGTAGCCCGCCGTGAAGGTGCCGCCTGACAAGGCAGAAATACCATCGAGCTCGTCGAGCAGCCGCTTGGTTTTGCCCTCCCACGTAATCTGCTGTCGGGCGAGTTCCCGTAAAGCCCCGAATGCGAGGGTGGAAGCACGAGTTCCCCCGCCGGAAAACGTGGCCAGTATAAGGAGGCTATCCGAGTTGTCCTCTCCACCGGGAGCTATATTGCTGAACCGATAGCCACCGGCGCGCTCCCACTGCTTCAAGGGTGCATTGAGCGTCGGACGCACGTATTCACAGCTAACGAGGACGACCAGGAAGGCGAGGACAACACTGCAAGAACCGAGGGGTCGACCCATATGTGCCCCAAAACCATTCTCGTGAAAGCACACACCCAATTACTGTTGAGGCTCGAATGCCACATTCAGCGCGTGGGACAGTAGAGGTCAACGCTACCACAGGGCTGACCGAGCCTGAGCGACGCTATCTTGGTTTTAAGTCGAGCAGCGCACAACTGTCAGAATTGACAGCCTATTTCTAGTCTGTCCTCTGCTACCGGGATAGAATAAACCAGTCTCATCTAGCCCCATACCGGGAGCATCCTGATTTGTGGTTCCTTATGGGGTTTGGTTGTCTGCGCTAGGATTCGTGGGAATTCGTAAACCGCAGGTCAGGCGGCGTTCACAAACCCTTTCAAAGGGATGCCCCATGAGGCGTTCAAGCCTTTACAAAAGCCCTCTAATCCCGTTGGGGACACCAGCTTGGTGCCAACCTCGTGCCAAAACGGCTGATACCCCGATCAGCGGCAGGAGCTTTTGAGAGCATTTTTACTCGTGGAGCACACGACTTCTCTGCCGATTCCTGTGAGGGTGCCTTCGTAGATCCCCCCATTAAGAAACGGCGGAACGAGATCCAGTTGAAGAGGATTATTGTGATAGTGGAGTTGATCGTCCAAGAGGCTACATAACAAGAGCTAAGACTTTGGGGTCTCTTCCTCTGGACCAGACGGACCCCAGAGATCGCCTAAGCCTAAGGATTCCCATAAGTCTTTTTCAGACTGAGGAGGGGCGTCCTCAAGAAAGCTGGCTAAGATCTTCGATTTATAGGCTTTAGCGTGGGGCCTGCATTTCTTTACCGCATCTGCATATTCCTGTTTCGATATACGCAAGCGTTGAAGGAGAACGCCCTGAGCCAGTAAGAGAGCGTGATGAACCGAAAGGGCATGGGCTAGCTTCTCAATGAGCTTGCGATTTGTCATGAAAGTACCTCCTTAAGGAACGATGTGCTCAAATCCCATGAATCAGCAGCGGCCGAAGCTAACTAGCCGTTTCAATACCTCCGTTCTCCGCTTGCACCTTAATCCACACCGCGCTTAGAATACACCTATCGGCGAATAGGTGCGTGGAATCGCTATTATTGTGGGAATCACAAGGAGTCGAAGATTATGTCTTTACTAATTACCGCTGAATGTATCAACTGCGGAGCCTGCCTGCCAGAATGTCCGAATGAGGCAATTTTCGAAAAGCGCAGTGACGCGGAGGCAAAAGGAAACCATGTGGGCGACGGCCAGGGCGAGGGGGACGGTATTTACGTCATTACTCATGACCGGTGCACAGAGTGTGTCGGTCATTTTGACGAACCTCAATGTGCAGCGGTTTGCCCGGTCGATAACTGTTGCATCTCTGATCCAGCCTATCCGGAGACGACCGATGTGTTGCTGGAGAAAGCAAAGAAGCTCAATCCTGACAAGGCTATCGACCCGGCAAAAGTTTGGAACGGTGTTCGGAACTAATCGTTTGCGATTTTGAAGACCACGAAACATCTTTCCAGGCCTGCCCTCAGGCCCTCATTCATGATGTTGCCGAAAGGAGCAGGTGTGATGCTTCTAAGGCGAGAGACCTATCAAAACCTCAGTTCATGCCGCGGTTACCACCCCCCAGGAGCCGCTTAGACCCTTACGAACACGCCTTCTGTTCTCGTTCGAGTCACCACGCAAAGCCAGTGATCCTATCGCCGCAGCCATGTGCCAAGGGTCTCTGCGTATTGTGTTCAACGAAGAGCTGAGATCTGGCGAAGCTTGGAGGACTTATGGGGAATCGTAACTCCAGAGGATTGCAGCGATCAGCAGATGCTGGGATTGGACGAGACCAACCACTCCTGGGCTGACTTCTCCGTTCGCAAAGAACCCGCCTTGTGACCCGGTTGAATCATCGTAGCGGTATTCCAGGCGCAATCTCGTGATCGTCGGACCAACGGGCATTTTGTATTCGACCGTGGTCGTGATGGCCTTGATGAATTGTCGAGCGCCGGTCATGGTGCCGTCGGGGTCATAATAGAGCTCTGGCCGGATGGCGAACGCCCATGCGTTCGTGACCTGCCAATGGGTATAGATCGCGCCACCAGTCCAGAACGTCCGATAGCCTCCAGCCTCAGGGATTGCCCGCTCCATACCGATGTCATAGATAAGCGCGAGGGTCAGATTGGTGTGTTTCCATTGGATGCTGCTGTCAGAAAAGAAACGCCAATACCGCAGGTCTGTATTCGACTGGTCCGGCCCATAGTACACGTTTTGCGTCAGCGTGACGGATGATGAGGCCAGCCATGCTAGCTGCGCCCCATAACTGGGCAGGTTGTTAGGATGGGCGAGATAATTGTACTTATTGATGATGTAGAAGGCACTCTTCACGGTCTCGTTGATTTGATACTGCGCAGACACTCCGAACATGAAGTATGGCGAATAGTCGGAGAGGTAGCTCCGTGTGTAGTTGAAGTTGCCCTTTGCATAGAATGACTCATAGCCGATGAAACTATTGAATAGTCCGGCTGTGACCTTCAGACCGGTTCCCATCGGCACAAGGTAGGAAACATTGGCTCGCGAGAAGTGACTGAAGGCATCGGCATGATCAATCGGGTTACCAAACCTGAGATTGTCGTTGGGAACCTGTCTCGTGGCGTCGTACCCTCCTTGAACCCCAAACTCCATCCCCCAGCGAGACGACTCGTCGGCATCTTTCCGCACATAGCCCAAGGCCATGTTGGGAGTCAATTCATTGACCCGCTGGGTCGTCACCTTGCTTCGCCAAAGATGATTTTCTGGAAAATTGAAGTCGAGAGGGTAGCTGAGATCGAAATATGCGCCGTAATGCCATCGCCGGACCTGCGTTGCTGCAGTCACCGCCTTATCAACGTCGCTGGTTTCAGGTTCATACGTTACAGGCGGCTCTTGGGCTAGTACCGGTAGGGCCAAGAGCAAAAACACAGTTGGCACTAGTGGTTTTACTGTAGCCACGTGAGGCAGAGATTATCAGATATCATTACATGTGGCGAACACGAAGAAAGCGGGTCTATATCGTGTAGGAGGGTTTTGACGGTCCTGTCTGCCCTAGGAATATTTCTAAATTCCCCCCGTAATTATCCTCACTAGGGGATCGCCGAGCTACAAAGGCGTAGCTTCTTCACTATTTTGTCCTTCACAGTTTCCCCAAGGAGGAGTGACATGCACAACGTCATAGAGAATACGGAGCGTACATTGGACGCCGCATGTTTCAATGAGCAGGGGATCGTGGATCACATCTGCTCATCCGACAGATCTCCCCAGGCGGCTGATCAGTTACGTCTCACCGTCGAGATGGCGATTGAGTGGGCTCACCTTGGCGGAGACTGAGCGCGAGGTGAGCGAACTATCCGCTCCTACCACCTCTGGGCAAGAAGGTCTTAAAGGTGGTGCCGCTCGTTTCCGATTGCAGCCGTCTCGGTTTCGAACACCATCAAGAACAGCCTTGCCTCTCACGGCCGCTTGAGGGATCGTCATGGTCACCGCACGGCGCATTAAAGTGTTACTGGTGGATGATCATCTCATGTTTCGGCAAGGTTTGCGGTCACTTCTTCAATCCTATCCCGATATCGATGTGGTCGATGAGGCCAGCGACGGCGCGGAGGCAGTCTCGAAAGTCTCCGAAGCCCAGCCGGCTGTCGTGGTCATGGACATCAGCATGCCCAAGATGGATGGCGTCGCCGCCACACGACTTCTCAAAAGCCAGCATGCGCAGGTGACCGTGCTGGGTCTGTCAGTGACCGGACAGGGTTACCAGGTCGAAGCGATGTTGAAGGCTGGAGCGGTCAAAGTCCTCACGAAGGAAAAGGCGGTCGACGAACTGTATGACTCGATCAAGCAGGTGACAGCCTAGATTCGCCCGCCATCGATACTTGCCTATCGATATCCGTTCTGCAAAACGTACATCGGGTTGATCACCGTGATGATCACCTTTTCGGCCGTGGTGAAGCCGTCCTTTCGCATTTCCTGAGTCGCGCGATAGACGAGCTCACCGAGAATGGATCCCACAATCGGAGTGATGATTAGATCTTGAATGCTGGGACGTTCCGACCAGCTTTCGATGAAATATTCGAAGCAAGTCGAGGTAAAGGTAGAGAACAGAAAGGAGTAGAGGGGGCTTTCGCCGTAGTTTCTTTGCGAGAGATAGAATTGCATGCCAAAGTAGGGGTGTCCTAAGTAATTGACACCTACCTTGTCTTTATCGATCACAGGCGGCTTGGTCCACGCCTCCTTGAAGTGGTCCCGGGCTTCCTCCCACTGATTTTCCTTGTCGGCTCCCGTAAAAGATGTGGGCGCCCAGGCGTACACGCCGATGCCGATAAGGCTCAGGCCCGTCAACGTGCCGAACGTCTTGATGGTGTGGTGCGGTGGTGGTGAC
>Ga0081455_10003321_pt1 | contig 18583 bp, 16 predicted proteins | sample TabmetS3T2R1_FD_70207 | JGI IMG/M metagenome (GOLD analysis project Ga0081455, IMG submission 70207) | Tabebuia heterophylla rhizosphere microbial communities from the University of Puerto Rico - S3T2R1 | ecosystem: Host-associated > Plants > Roots > Rhizosphere ... | reverse complement strand
GCCGGTTGGCCGTGGCGCCAGCGGCTGGCCCGGCACGTCGCCGGACCAGATCGGCGCGGGGCCGGGGCAGGAGAGGGTGATCGCGGCATCGGCCAGCGGCGCAACGGCCGCATGCGCGAGCTGCGCCTGCTGGCGGGCGAGCAGGCCGACGCGATAGTCGTTCGGTGTCATGGCCTCGGCCTTGAGGAGCGTTGCCTTGGCGCGGGCGCTCAGCCCATCGGGTGCGGCGTCGAGCATGCCCCGCTGGTACCAGCGGTTCTCCCAGCTTGTGATGCTGTTGCAGACAGCGCGGCCGTTGGCGACCGCCTTTTCCAGAGCCTCGACGAACGGATGATCGGCGCGGCGGATCAGGGTGACCCCGGCCGCTTCGAGTTGGCTCAGCACCTGGGCGAAGGCTGCCTTGGTTGCCTGGTCGACGTCGGGCCATCCTTCGGTCTCGAGCACGATCAGTCGATTTGGCTTGATCGCCGCAGGCAAGGAGTCGGGTCCCATCAGGCCGATCGCGCCGCGATCGCCGCCACAGCGCTTGGCGATCTCGATTGCAACCTGCCACATGTCTTCGAGACAGCCGGCATGTGGGCCATGCGTGCTCTGGCTGGTGGCCAGCCGCTCGCCGCGGTTGATGCCGCCTTGCGTGGGCTTCAGCGCGAAGTTCCCGCAATAGGCCGCCGGTCGGATGATCGAGCCGCCGACCTGGGTGCCGATCGCTACAGGCACCATGTTGGCGCCCACCGCAGCGGCGGAGCCCGACGACGAGCCGCCGGGCGTGCGCTTGGGATCGAATGGATTGGTGGTCGGCCCGGGATGTGAACCGCCGAGCTCCGCTGTCACCGTCTTGGCGAGGATCACCGCGCCTGCCTGACGCAAGGCCCAGACGGCGGCGTTATCGCGCTTGGGGAAGTTTCCCTTCATCGCCGCGCAACCCATCTCGGTGGGCATGTCCTTGGTCTCGAGCAGGTCCTTGATGGCGATCGGCATGCCGTCGATCTGCGACAGCGGCTTGCTCGCCTTCCAGCGCGCGGCGCTTGCATCGGCGGCGGCGCGTGCACCTGTCTCGTTGAGCTCGGTGAGAGCCTTCACCACCGGCTCTCGTTGCGCGATGGTTTCGAGGCAACGCTCGAGGTAGGCGCGCGGATTGTCGTTGCCGTCGGTGAAGCGCTGAGCGGCATCGTGGAAGGTGAGTGGCTTGTAGGCAGCGTAGGCGGTCATCTCTGCTACCTAGCACGGTCGGGTGCCCCGGAGGGAGGACCGTCACGGGTTTCGTTTGCAGCGCGGATGAGGCGGCGGTTTTGGCGACACCTGCACAACCTCGATATTGCTGGCTTGAGACCAACGACACCGCGATCAAAGTCGCGTGAGTTTTTGCCAAGAACGACTCTTCGCTCCGGAGTGGCTGAGTAGCAGAAGGCGCTTTCCCCGCCGGGCCGATCTTTGGTTTTCCCAATTATTTACCTCGGCCGACCGCCAGCCGATGCTTCGAGCATGACGAGCAACCCCTCCGGTTCGAATCGCTTCTGTTGCTGTCGCGGCTGAGTCCGCTGGGCGCGCGTGCGCCTGTCTGCCTTTTCCTCCTGCGTTCCTGGGTATCTGTATGTTTGCGCGCCGAAACTTCACCAGACTCTTGTCAGCCGCCGTGGTGGCGACTCCATTTGGCGTTCGTGCCGCGGAAGATTACCCGGCGCGGCCGATCCGGCTGATCGTGCCGTGGCCTGCCGGCGGTGGCGTCGACACCTTCGGTCGTGTCATCCAGGCGGCACTGGGTGCGCAGTTGGGCCAGACTATCATCATCGACAATATTGGCGGCGGATCGGGCCGTATCGGCACTCAGGCCGCCTCCCGTGCCGCGGCGGACGGCTATACGCTGTTGCTGGCCAACGATACTTTTGCCGCCACCGAGGCGCTACCCATCGCCGGCACGGGGCCGCTGAGGTCGGCCTTTGTGCCCGTCACGTTGGCGATTTCAGGGCCGCAGGGCCTGTTCACTCATCCGAAATCCGGGTTCAAGTCGATCGAGGACTTTGCCGCTGCGGCGCGCGCGAGGCCGGGCCAGCTCAACGTTGGCGTGCCGGGCATCGGAAGCTCGCAGCATCTCACCAGTGAGCTGCTCCTGAAGGCGGCTGGCGATCTCAAAGTGACGCACGTTCCCTATCGCGGCGGCGGGCCGCTGATCCAGGATCTCCTGGCAGGCAACGTCGATGTGGCAACCGTCACGTTCGCGGCCGGCGCGCAACAAGTGAGCGCCGGGCAACTTGTCGGGCTTGGGGTGACCACTGCGGAGCGGCAGGCCTCCTTCCCCAACATTCCCACGATTGCGCAGACCATCGCGCCAGGCTTCGTCCAGCCAACCTGGATGGGCTTCTTCGCCCCCAGGGGAACACCGGAAGATGCATTGCGTCGAGTGCGCGCGGCGGCAACGGCGGCTCTCAAGGATCCCGCCGTGGCGGCGCGGCTGCAGGATCTCGGCTTCAGTGCCGTCGGTCTCGATGGTGCGGCCTTCGGGCGGCTGTTCGACGACACGGTTAAAACCTTTGCCGACATCGCGACCGAACGGCAGATCGTGGCCGGCGAATGACATCCTTGGCGTTCTCTTCATAGCCATGTGACGGAGAGTGGTGAATGGGCAGCATCCAGCACACGGGTCTCTGTAGACCCTGACGTCAGCGCGAGCCTCTGCTCGCTTCAATAACAACACGACAGTGATCGTCTGCATCGTCGGCACCCGCGGCCGATGAACGGCGGTGCCTTGCCTTCGCTCAACGATCGGCCACGACGAATTTTGGATCATCAGGAGCACACATCATGACCACAGCAACTGCCATCGCACGCAAAGCAGCCGGTCCGTCGACGACGGACTTCTTCATCCCCGAGGCCGACGTCGAGCGTCGGGCGGGACGGCTTGGTGCCGAGATCAAGAACGTCCGGCTAGCGGGAGACCTCCCGGCCGCCGCAATCGATGCCATTCATGATTTGTTACTGCGCCACAAGGTGATTTTCTTTCGCGGCCAGGAGCATCTCGACGATGCCGAGCAGGAACGGTTTGCCCGGCGCCTGGGAGATCTCGTTCCGCATCCGACGATCGGCGCGCTCAAGGGAACGGCGTCCATCCTGGAGCTCGACGCCAGCCGTGGTGGCGGGCGCGCCGACCAGTGGCATACCGACGTGACCTTCGTCGACGCCCATCCCAAGTTCTCGATCCTGCGTGGCGTCGTGATCCCCGAGTTCGGCGGCGACACCGTCTTCGCCAACACTGCGGCCGCATACGAGGAGCTGCCCGATGCGCTGAAGCTGCTCGCCAACAACCTGTGGGCCATCCACAGCAATGCCTACGACTATGCCGTCAAGCCACGTGCGACCGATGCCGACCGCAAGCACTTCGAGGAGGTGTTTACCGGCACGGTGTACGAGGCCGAGCATCCCGTCGTGCAGATCCATCCGGAAACCGGCGAGCCTGCGCTGCTGCTGGGCAACTTCGTGCAGCGCTTCGTCGGCTTGACCAAGAACGACAGTCAGAAACTGTTCGATCTCTTCCAGGCGCGCATCACCGCGCCGGAGAACACGGTGCGCTGGAGCTGGCAGACGGGCGACGTTGTCATCTGGGACAACCGGGCGACTCAGCACTATGCGGTGAACGACTACGGCGACCAGAAGCGGGTGGTCCACCGCGCCACCGTGGACGGCGACGTGCCGAAGAGCGTCGATGGCCGGCACAGCATCCTGCGCAAGAAGGTCACCAAGGCTGCCGCTTGAGGCGCAGCCCTTTCGAAGGAATCGGCAAATGACATTCGCTTTCAGCTGGCCGCGCGCATTGCTCGCGGCCGTAGTCCTCGGGCTGTTCGCCGCGTCGGCGGCCGCGCAAGATCTGGAGAAGACGGAGGTGCGCTACCAGGGATGGACCGGCCAGGTCCTCTATACCGAGCTGGCGGAGGATCTGGGCTACCTCGCGCCGCTCAAGCTCAAATGGATCAGCAACACCATCAGCGGTCCGCTGGATATCCAGACCGTTGTCACTGGCGACGTCGATATCGGCGGTGCCTTCTACGGTGCGATCATCAAGCTGATCGCGACCAAGGCGCCGATCAAGGTGGTGATCGGCTACTACGGATCGGACGAGAACACCTGGCAGGGCTACTTCGTGAAGGAAGACAGCCCGATCCGGACCGCGCGCGATCTGATCGGCAAGAAAGTCTCCGTCAATACGCTGGGCGGCCACCTGGAATTCGTCCTGCGCGAGTATCTTGCGCGCGGCGGGCTGACGCCGGAGGAAATCAAGCAGGTGACGCTGGTGGTCGTGCCGCCGGTCACCGGCGAGCAGGCCCTGCGCCAGGGTCAGGTCGATGTCGTCACGCTCGGCGACGTGCTGCGTGACAAGGCGCTCGAGCGTGGCGGGATCCGGCGGCTGTTCGCAGACAGGGATCTGTTCGGCAACTTCACCGGCGGCGCCTACGTGCTGCGCGACAAGTTCATCCGGGACAATCCCAATACGGCCCGTAAGCTGGTCGAAGGTACTGCCCGGGCCATCGAATGGGCTCGCACGACGCCGCCGGAGGAGGTCCGGGCACGCTTCGAGAAGATCATCGCCGAGCGCAAGCGCAACGAGAACGCGTCGGCGATCAAATACTGGAAAAGCACCGGCGTGGCGGGGCAGGGCGGCCGGGTTACTGACGGCGAGCTTCAGACCTGGATTGACTGGCTGGTCAAGGACGGGGTCCTGAAGCCGGGCCAGCTCAAGGCCTCCGACACCTACACCAACGAATTCAATCCTTATGCCGGGTCGGCGGCGGCGGTGTCGAAATGAGCATCGCCAAGATTTCGCTGAGGCGAGTCCACAAGGACTTCGACGTTCGCGGCGATGACGGTTCGTCGCATCGCTTCGTCGCCCTGGAAGACATCACTTTCGATGTCCGCCCGGGCGAGTTCCTGACGCTCGTGGGGCCGAGCGGTTGCGGCAAGTCGACGTTGCTTGATCTGCTGGGTGGGCTGACAGCGCCGACAGACGGAACGATCCTGCTCGACGGCGAGCCCATCGTCGGTCCGGGCCGCGACCGCGGGATCGTCTTCCAGCAGTATGCGCTGTTCCCCTGGCGAACGGCGGCGCAGAACATCGAGTTCGGACTCGAGGTCGCTGGCGTCGGCGCGCAGGAACGCCGCGAGAGGGCCCTGCACTATCTCGATCTCGTGAACCTGGCGGCGTTCGCCAATCGCTATCCGCAGGAATTGTCGGGCGGCATGAAGCAGCGGGTCGCGATCGCCCGAAGCCTTGCCTACGAGCCGCAGGTCCTGCTGATGGACGAGCCGTTTGCGGCGCTGGATGCGCAGACACGCGAGAGCCTGCAGGTCGAGTTGCTGCGCATCTGGCACAGCACCGGCAAGACCATCGTGTTCATCACCCACGGTATCGACGAAGCGATCGTGCTGGGCGAGCGCGTGGCGGTGATGACGGCGCGGCCGGGCCGTATCAAGCAAGTATTCGATATTCCCGAAGCGCTGCACAGCGAAGCCGACGACGTACGTTCCCTGCCACTGTTCGGCGAGGTGCGCCACGAAATCTGGACGCTCCTGCGCGAGGAAGTGTCGAAGACGCAACAAGCTCGGCCGTCGCGCGCTCGCCGACCCGACAAGGAGCCAGCCTATGTCCAATCTTGAGCTTGCCGAACGCCAACTGCAGGCAAGAACCTTCGGGTTTAGGAAAGCGCTGACCAGATCCAAACGATGGGCCGCATCCTGGCGCTGGATGTCGGGGGTCTTGGGCCGCTCGGCGCTGCTGCTGGCGCTTCTTGTCCTGTGGGAGGCGGCGCCGCGGCTTGGCCTGGTCGATGTGGCGTTCCTGCCACCTTTCTCGGAAGTGTTGCGGGCGGGCTGGGAGCTCGCTGTTACCGGGCAGCTCTACGATCATGTGGAAGCCAGTCTGCTGCGTGCCATCAGTGGCTTTGCCATCGCTGTGATCACGTTCGTACCGCTAGGTCTCGCCATCGGCTGGTATTCAGGTGTTGCGCATGCGCTCCGCCAGATCATCGAGGTGATGCGCAACACCGCGCCGCTCGCCTTGCTGCCGGTATTCATCCTGCTGCTGGGGATCGGCGAGGTGTCGAAGGTCGCGATCGTAATCTATAGCTGCGCCTGGCCGTTGCTGCTCAACACGATCGCGGCGGTGAAGCAGGTCGATCCGCTGTTGATCAAGTCGGCGCGGACGATGGGGGCAACACCGACGCAGCTCTTTGCCAAGGTCATCCTGCCGGCGGCATTGCCGACCATCTTCGTCGGCGTGCGGCTGGCAAGTGCAGCCGCCATGCTGGTGCTGATCGCCTCGGAGCTGGTTGGGGCCAAGGCCGGGCTTGGGTATCTGATCGTCTACGGCCAGTACAATTTCCTCATCCCGCAGATGTATTTCGGCGTGCTGTCGATCACGGCGATCGGCCTGTTGGCCAACACCGCGTTGGAGACCCTCGAGCGGCGCTTCACGCGCTGGCGGCCGGCATCTTGATCGACGCAAGAAGTCTTATCCGAGGTGTGAAGCAATCTCGCTGGCACTGCCGGCAGTCGTCACGAGATGAGTCCCGTTAACCGACTATTGGAGTGTTTCCATGCCACTCGATGTTGCTGCTCAAGCGAAGTCCCTCACCACCACGCTTCACTACCTGAAGCGCGGAAGCGAAAAGCCGGCGCGGTATGTCTTTGATCCGCCGCCGGGCATTCCGCAATGGAACGGCATCGACGATCCGCACCAGATCCGAGTCGAGGATGCCCGCGGCCGCGAGCAGGAGTTCACCCTGGATCGCAACGGCTTCCAGCTTACCAAAGCGCCGTCACAGGTGCGCGACTTCTACTCGGACGAAGAGGTCAAGCGGACCTACTACCCCGAGGTCGAGCGGCTGCTGCGCGACAAGTTGGGCGCAAACCGCGTTTTCATCTTCGACCACACCGTTCGCAACGCGGGCCGCAAGGAGGCACGCGAGCCATCGCGCCGCGTCCATAACGACCATACCGTCAACTCTGCGCCCCGGCGCGTACAGGATCATCTTGGCGCCGATGCGCCCGAGCTGCTGAAGCATCGGTTCGGCATCGTCAATGTCTGGCGTCCGATCCGCGGCCCGGTGCTCGATTCTCCGCTGGCTCTATGTGATGCCCGGACCTTCACCGACGATGATCTGATCGCGAGCGACCTCGTCTACCCGCACGTCCGCGGCGAGACCTCGTCGGTCGAGTACAAACCCGGCCACCGCTGGTACTACTTTTCCGAGATGCAGCCCGACGAAGCCGTGTTGATCCGCGTCCACGACAGCGCCAACGACGGTCGCGCCCGGCTCTCGTTCCATACATCCTTCGACAACCCGCTGGCGCCGGGCGCGCCGCCACGGGAGAGCATCGAGGTCCGCAGCCTGGTGTTCTTCCCGCCGGCCGCCTAGCGACGATGGCTGCCACTCGGTGTCTCCGGCCTCGACAGGAGGCCGGAGCACCGGGGTTTCTGCTAGAAAAGACTGCTTTCCATAGTTCGTTGCGGCGAGGTGCTTACGCGCGCGCCGGCAGCTTCGCACCCAGATTCCTCAGGGCCTGCTCCAGGACCGGAATGCCAGCCGCTGTATCACCTGCGGCGCATTTGGCCACGGCTACAGGTATCGCGACGTTCGAAGTCTGATGGAGCGACGCCGTGTTTCGATAGACCTTGGTCAGCGCCGCACAATAGGCAGCATCATCCGTTTGGGCGCTCGCCGTGAATGGCAGAATGGCGAGCGAGCAGGCGACAGCGAGTTTGGCAACGGTAGTCATGATCTGGCTCCCTATTGAAAGAACCTACGCTTGCGCTTCGATCAGCGCCAAAGAACTACCGCGCGGAGGGACGATTTATTCCAATCCGGGCACCCAGACCCCGGAATGAGATGGTGGACCAACGGCGGCCTTTTGTGCTCGGCTTGGATGCTTGGCGAGGAGCTGAATGCTGAAGCCAGATTCGGAAGGACAGTATGGCCCGCATCGTTATGGGAATCGGAACTTCGCACAGCCCTCTCCTGACGCTGGAAGGATCGCGCTGGGGAGAGAGAGCTGCCGACGATTATCGAAATCAGCGCCTCAACCTGTCGGATGGTCGCTGGGTGTCCTACGACCAATTGGCGGTAGAGGTCGAAAATCGGTACGCCTCTGTCAGCACAAGTGAGCAATTCGTTGCCAAGGCAAAGCTCTGTCAAAGTGCTCTCGACAGGATAGCAGCGAATCTCGCAGAGGCTGCGCCGGATGTCGTTGTCATCATTGGCGACGACCAAAACGAACTATTCAGCTCGTCGAACATGCCGGCGATATCGATTTTCTACGGCAACGACGTCGCGATGCGTCCTCGCAAGATCAATAGTGCATCGCCCTCCTGGCTGCCCACTGTGGCCAAGGGTTACGCCATGGATGACACCCATGTCTTTCCCGGTGCTCCAGAGTTTTCTCTCGATCTCATCAAGGGGTTGATTGAACGCAATATTGATGTAGGGGCCGCTGCAAAGGTCGATGACCCGCGCAATGCGGGTTTTGGCCATGCCTATGGCTTCGTGGTGCGTCGCTTGTTTGCCGGGAAAGCAATCCCGATCGTGCCCGTACTGCTCAATACCTATTACCCGCCCAACGTCCCGACGCCGGCTCGCTGCTACGACATCGGCCGAAACCTGCGGTCGGCGATCGAGGGCAGTTTTGCAGATCTTCGCGTCGCGATCGTGGCGTCTGGTGGATTAAGCCATTTCGTCGTTGACGAGCAGCTCGATCGCCAAGTGGTCGAGGCGCTGGTGAAGGGCGATGGCGAGGTCCTGCAAAGTCTCCCGGTATGTGCGTTGAATTCGGGATCATCCGAAATCCGAAACTGGATCGTCCTGGCGGGCGCTATCGAGCGCATGAAGAACCGCTGGTTTGAATATCAGCCGCTCGTCCGAACGCCAGCTGGAACAGGGATCGGCGTGGGGTTCGGGGTCTGGTCATAGAGGAGGTAAGCGCCCACGAGCGATCAGGCAGCGTACGCCGTCGGCTGTTCTACCGCCGGGTTCCACTTTCCTGCGGCCGTCAATCCACGGACGTGGTCGCAGACTTCATCCAGTCGGGCGAACCACACACCCTCGCGGTTGCGCATGTAGTCGATCAACTCGGCGATGGCATGCAGCCTCGCCAGTCGACCCGATAGGAAAGGGTGCCAGACGGAAATCCAGAGGGCGCCGTAGGCATGTGCGGCATCGAATTCCGCGCGGAATACGTCCATCGCCCGCGCCGGCGAGGCAATCGGCATGGTGTAGCCGAAATCGCGATTGTGCATGTATTGGGGCCAGTCGTCGGACGTCCAATCCGTGGGCAGCTCGAGAAGCTGCCCGGCCTTGCCCTGCAGCAGGTAGGGAACTTCGTTGCCCATCAACGAGGAGTCGTAGTCGAAGCCCGCATCGATCAACAGGTCAAGCGAGTGCTTGGAAAAGGCGAAGCCAGGCGCCCGCCATCCGCGGGGCCGCCCGCCGATGACCCGTGAATAGGCGTCGAGGGCTTGGCCGAGCACAAGCGCCTCGTCTTGTTGGGTGAGTTGGTTGGATCGTTCATGCATGTAGCCGTGCAGCCCGATCTCGTGCCCGTTCTTAAGGAGGAGCTCCACCGTCGAGGGGTAACGCTCGATCACCCATCCCGGCACGAAGAACGTGAGTCGCAGATCGAGCTTGCGGAAAAGCTCGACGAGCCGCGGTATCGCGATGGTCGGCTCGTAGCGGACAAATGACTGCGTCGCGACGAGCGTGTCCGCCTTGTCCGGCTGCGCGTATCTGAGGCCGCTGTCGACATCGACGTCCCACGTGAGGGCGACCGCACATCGTTTTCCGTCCGGCCAGGGAATGGGGTTGGCGAGCATCTTTAAACACTCCAGTGTTTGATTGCCGATCCCGGAGATGCCGCCCTCAGGGCACCGAGGCGCCCATCAACTCCAGGTTTGCGACGGTCGGCTTCAGGTCGCCTCGTTCCACCTGCTTGACGATCCTCATGACCGCTTCATTGACAGGCGTTGCGATGCCGAGCTCGCGGCCCCGGGCGATCACGAGGCCGTTGAAGTAGTCGAGCTCGGTCCGGCGCCCCAGCTGGATGTCCACGGGGGTGGAGGAGCGGCCCTGGTCCGTTGCCCGCTCGGCGATCTTGCTCAGCTCGCGGTCGAGCCGGTCTATCTGGCGTCCTTCGCCCGCCGCGACCCACTGGTTCACCGGGATCCCGAAGATCGGGACCAGCGAATGACCGACGGCCTGCCCGACAGCGACGGCTTCGATGGCCAGATGCATGCTGGTCCGCCGTACCTTCGGATCGATGCTCATTTCTCGATCGCGCAATCCGGTGATCGCGGCCAGGGGATTGATCATCGCGTTGGCGACGAGCTTGCTCCAGCGCTCGCCGAACAGGTTGGACGTGGACTTTGTGGTGTCGACCTTGTTCAGGAGATCGACAACAGCCTGCACCCTGGGCGTCGCACGTCCGTCGACCTCTCCGGCCCGAAACACCGCGTAGGAATCGCCGCCCGGCTCATAGGCGCGGCTGACATGGCCCGGACCGATGATCTCGGCGCCGAGCGTGCTGGCGATGCAGCCGACGACCGCGCGTCCGCCCAGAACCTTGCTGATGCACTCTTCGTTGAAACCGTTCTGCAGGGACACCACGATCGTGTCGGCACCCAGGTAGGGCTTGATCAGGGCGGTCGCCCATTCGGTGTCGTACGCTTTGACCGAAATGAACGCGACATCCAGCGACGTCGCGGCCAGTTTGTGCATCTCATGGATGTGCAATGCCTCGAGGGCGATTTCGTTTCGCCCGTGCGTTCCGGTGACCAGAAGGCCACGCTCGCGGATCGCCTTGATATGCTCCGGCCAGGCATCGATCAGGGTGACGTCGCAGTTTGCCTTGGCAAGCATGCCGCCGACGAAGCTGCCCATGGCTCCAGCGCCGACGAAGCCGATTCTTTTTCCTTTTGTCATGCTGAACGACCCACGTTGTAAACGGTCAGAATGTTCGCCAGCATCGAGTAGAACCCGATCGTGGCGGCGATTTCCGTGACTCCAGCCGGTCCGAAGTGGCGCTCGACGCGCTGGAAGGTGGCATCCGAGACATTCCGGTCGCGAAGCGTTTCGTACACGAACTGGACGACGGCTTGTTCCTGGACGTTGTAGCCACGAGGTGGTTCGCCGTTCCTGATCGATCGGATGGTGTCCTCGGACACACCGGCGGCCAGGGCCTGCGGCTCGTGGTCGGCCCACTCATATTCGGAATTCATGTGCCGGGCGGTGGCCAGGATGATGCACTCCCGGACGGCGGCGGGCAGGCCTGATTTGAACCGGATATATGTCCCGAGGTGCGCGATCCGGCGCAGCAGCTCGGGGACCGGGAGCAACGTCTGAAATGCCTCGTCGACCTGTCCGCGACTCGCCATGATTTCGTCGAACACGGCGCGCCCGGCCTCGTTGAGGTCGGCTTTCGAACGCATGGGCACTCTGTTCATGATCTCTCCATCGATCAAAGACCCGACGCCTTTTCGGCACGCCGGCGTGCGAACTCGGCGACCAGGATGAGCGAGGTGACGAGGACCAGGACCACAGTCGATACCGCGGTCACCACCGGGCTCACCCGCAACATCGCATCGACCCACATTTGCTTGGGCAAGGTCGGCGACGCACCGCCGCTGATAAAAAGCGCGATGCTGAGCTCGTCGAGCGAGATCACGAAGGCGAACAGGAATGCCGCAATGATACCGGGCAGGAGGACGGGCAACGTCACGCGCCAGAGCGCCTGGACCTTGTTCGCGCCGAGGCTCGAAGCCGCCTGGTCCAGGCGTTCGTCATAGGTCTTGAGCGCCGTCATGATCGTGACGACGACAAAGGGGACCGAGATGCAGGTATGGCCGAGTGCCAATCCCGCGGTCGTGCCGACGAGACCGAGCTGCGCATAGAAGAAGAACAGGGCGATCGCGATGATGATGTGCGGCAGGATCATCGGCGCAAGGATGGCTGCCATGACGACGGGTTTGCCAGGCACCCGGCGACGCGCCAGCACGAAGGCGCCGGGCATCCCAAGCAGCAGGGCAAGGGCCGCCGAGGCAAGCCCCACGACCAGCGAGCGGATCATGGCGCCCACGTACACCGGATCCGAAAGGAACAGGCCGTAGTTCGCGAACGTGAAGCCAACCGGTGGCCACTGGATGTATGGCGCTTTCGAGAACGACACCGGGATGACGAAAAGCGACGGTGCGGCGAGAAAGATGAGTGTGGCCATCGCCACGATCCAAAGCACTACCCGGGACATACGCGCGCGCGGTCGATCGGGGCGAATGGGACGGACCGTGTCGAGTGCTCGTCCTGCCTGGTCGCAGATCCAGCCCAGCAGGACCACCAGATATCCGCCCATCCACGACGCGCATCGGGCGATGATCCCGAGCCGGCGCGGCTCGCTCCTCGCCGTGCTCGAATCGCCCAGCAACATCGCGCGCCCGAACGCTCTTTCGTAGAGAAAGATGACGGCCAGCGTCGCCAGCAGGAAAAGCACCGACACCGCGCCGGCAAACCCCCAGTTCAGGAGCTGTTCGATCTGCTCGATGATGACCTGGGCGATGAACACTTCCTGGCCGCTGCCGAGGAGCGCTGGCGTGATGAAGAAGCCAAGGGAAAGCACGAACACCAGCAGCGCGCCGGCCGCGACTCCGGGCATCGATAGCGGCAGGTAGATGCGCCAGAATGATTGGCCGCCGCGCGCGCCCAGCGTGCCCGCAGCCCCGACCAGATTAGCATCGATGGTTCGCATGACGGTGACCATCGTCAGGATGGCCATCGGCATCAGGGCGTGCACCATGCCGATCAGGACGCCGGCCCTGTTGTAGATCAGCGGCAATGGAGCATCGATCAGCCCGGTTGCCGCGAGCCAACTGTTGATCGTGCCTTTGCGTCCGAGCAGAACGAGCCAGGCGAACGTGCGGACCAGGAAGCTGGTCCAGAATGGAACGAGCACCCAGAGTGTCAGGATATTCCGCGTACGGTTCGGGACCGTCGCCATCAGATAGGCAAGCGGATAACCGGCAAGCACCGAGATCAGCGTTGTCCAAAAAGCGATCTCGAAGGTGACGCCGAGGACTCTCACATATGTGCTTGTCGTGAACAGGCGAACATAGTGCAGCACTGTCAGGTCGCCCTGTTTGTCGACCACGCTCAGCCACAGAAGCTGGCCGACCGGAAAGACGAGCAGCACCGCCAGGAACAGGACGATCGGCAGGAGCGGCCAGAGGTCCAGCCACTCGCGGCGATGGAGCCGGAAGAGGGGAGCCGTGGCGGATGCGTCCTGCATGGGTCGAGGTTCCCGGATCAAGGCAGGGGCAGGCAGACGGTGCTTTGCCGATCGAATCCGAAGCGAACCTGGTCGCCTGGATTGAGGCGGGGCAGCAGGGATTGGGTCAGCTGCGAAACAGAGACGTCGCTGCCGTCGGGAAGGCTGGCGTAGTATTTGGTCACCGAGCCCAGCAGGATCACGTCGCGCAGTCTGGCGTCGAGCTGGTTGTCCGCCTGCTCGCCCGGCGCAAGGATTCGCAGGTGCTCCGGACGCACCATGAACTTCACTTTCTGTCCGGGCGGGATGTCCTGGCCGAGCGTGGCTCTGATCGTTGTACCGCCTGCGGTTTTCAATTCGGCCGTGCGGTCGCTTCTGGAAACGAGAGTTGCCTCGAGCAAATTGGATTCGCCGAGAAAGTCGGCGGCGAAGACGGTCCTTGGCTGGAAGTAGAGATCGCCGGGACTGCCGATCTGCTCGATCTTCCCGCCGTTCATGAGGCAGATGCGATCGGACATCGCGAGTGCCTCCTCCTGGTCGTGGGTCACGTAGAGAACCGTGATGCCGAGCTTTTGATGGAGCTGGCGGATCTCGAGCTGCAGCTGTTGCCTGAGTTTCTTGTCCAGCGCTCCCAGCGGTTCGTCCATCAGGATGATGGGCGGCTGGTACACCATGCAGCGCGCCAGGGCGATGCGCTGCTGCTGTCCTCCGGACAGCTGGTTGGGCATGCGGTGGGTCAGACCGGAGAGCTGGACGATCGACAGCACACGGCTGACTTCTTCCGCGATCCTCGCTTCCGGATATCGGCGCATCCTAAGGGGAAACGCGATGTTCTCGTAAAGGGTCATGTGCGGGAACAGGGCATAGCTCTGGAACACCACACCGATGTCGCGCCTGTGGGACGGCATGTAAGTGCAAAGCTTGCCGTCGATCCACACCTCGCCGCCGTCCGGATTGATCAGCCCGGCAATGATGAGCAGCAGGGTCGACTTGCCGGAACCGGAAGGGCCGAGGAGGGTGATGAATTCACCCTCCTTCATCTCGAGGTCGATTCCGCCAAGGACCGTGGCGGGGCCGTAGGCCTTGCGCAGCTCGGAGATCCGGAGCTTGGGAATGGCTTCAGTCACCGTCTGCGCGCCTGTGCGCTTCACCCCAGGATCCATTGATTGAACCGCTCCGTTCCGCGGTCCTTTTCCTTGCCCCAGAAATCGGCGTCGAATTGGAGCGACTGGCCGAAGTTTGTCGGGTCCGTTGCGAGCACGGCAGCCCGCTTGGCCTCGATATGCTTGAACGCGTTGGGGTTGGTAGGACCGACGGCTATGTACTTGGCAAGTGTCGCCTGCCGTTCGGCATTGGCGCAGAACCTGACGAACTTGCGACAGGCTTCGACATGCGGCCCGCCCTTGATGATGGCCATGCCGGCGTAGGTCCACAGTCCCTGGTTCCAGGAGATGGCGACGGGTGCGCCGCCGTCGATCGCGTCCTGCGCACGGGCATTGAAGGTTGGCACCATGTCCACTTCGCCCGTTGCCAGGAGCTGCGAGGTCTGGGCGGCACCCGTCCACCAGATGTTTATGCCTTTGCGGATCTTATCGAGCGACTTGAAGGCCGGATCGAAGCCGTTCTTCGCCAGATACGCGTAGACCTGGTCGGCCGGAATACCGGCGGCCATGATCGCCTGCTCGATCGTGTAGAACGCGTCCTTGCGCAGCGACCTCACGCCCGGAATCCGCGCGGTGTCCCACAGGTCCTTCCAGCCGCCGGTCGGCGCTGGTGCCGTCTTCGGATAGACGTCCGTGCGATAGGCGAGAACGCAGGTGAAGACCTCGTAGCCCAGCAGATAGGGGTTGCGGAAGCGCGCCGGAATCTCCTGGACCTCGGGATCGTCGTCGATCTCGAGCTTCTCCAGATAGCCGGGCCCGCTCAGCAAGGCGTTCGTCGACGCGATGCTGAAGCCTCCGGCGATATCCCATGTGTAGGTCTTGGACTCGACCATCGACTTGATCAGCGCTGTCGGTTCGTGTTGGCTGATCACGCCGGTGACGACGATCTCGCCCTTCATCGCTTCATTGAACGGTTTGTAGAACGCCTCATTCATGGCCTTGACGTACGGCCCGCCCGGATCTCGAACGGTCAGCTGGATCGCCGCGCGAGCCTTGTAGGACGTCAAAACCATCGGCGACGCGACCGAGGCCACAAGCAGGTTCTTGAGGGTCTTGCGCCGGCCCACTCCCTTGGGATTTGTCGCGTCGTACTTCGGCTTCGTTTCTGTCATGACGAATTCTCCGATCAAAAGCCCCGCCAAGGAGATCAAGGCGGTATTTGGCAGCCCATACGCTTGGTCGAACGCAACAACGCTCGTGAAAGGCGCTTCGGCGCCGCCGGGGCGGCGCGCCGCTCATTTGCCCGACGAACGGCAGGTTCAATCGACCTGCTTCGTCGTCGTGAATGGTCTTCGATTGGGCCAACGTCGCTCCCCTGACGTTGGTCAAAAGCGTAGTCCGGCCGGCAATTGCATTGCCCTCCCGATGTAGGAGACGTTACATTCCGAAAACCGAATGAAATGGGAGGCGGGGATCTGCAGTTGGCCTGGGCCATGCCGGCACCCGATCCGGGATCTGCATGTCGATTGCCCTGCCCCACATAGCGGATCTGGACCTTGGCTTGCTGCGGGTCTTCATCGCTGTGGTCCGAAGCGGCGGCTTCTCGGCCGCGCGCACCGAACTGAATGTCGGCCAGCCGACGATCAGCAACAAGATCGCGGATCTCGAGCTCCGTCTCGGCATGCGCCTCTGCGAGCGCGGACGCAGCGGGTTCAAGCTCACCATGGAGGGCAAGCACGTCTACAAGGCCGCGCTCGACCTCTTCGAATCACTCGAAGCCTTCCGCGTTGGCGTGGGCACGCTGCGCGGCAGATTCGTCGGAGACCTACATATCGGGATTGCTGATGCAACCGTGACCAACGCCCACCTCAAGCTCGATGAGGTGATCGCCGGCTTCAAGAAAAGAGCGCCCGACGTCCATCTGCATCTGCATACCGAGTCGGCCATCGACCTGGAATTGGGGCTTGTCGAGAATCACCTGCATGTCGCGATCGGCCCTTTGCAGCGCCGTCGGCGCGAACTGATCTACACGCCCGTCCTCGTCGAGCAGCAAACGCTCTATTGCGGTCGTCCGCATCCGCTCTTCAAGCGCGCGCCCGAGCGGATCGACGCGGTCGAGCTGGCGAACGTCGAGTTCGTCCGCCGAGACTACCTGGCGAATTGGCAGCCGCCGCAAGGCATCCAGTTCCGGGCGACGGCCACGACCGGGCACATGGAAGCCACCATGCAGCTGATCCTGAGCGGCACGCATGTCGGATATCTTCCCGAGCACTACGCGACTTTCTGGGTGCAGACGGATCACCTGCGCCCGATCCTGCCCCGGGTCTTGTCGTACGGCTCGACGTTCAGCATGGCGCGCCGCCGCTCCTCCACCGCCGCGACACTGACTGAATTCGTCAAGGAATTCCGTTTGGTCCAGAAACGTCAGGCGAACGGATCGTGATGCTCGCGAGTACGGCAGATGGCGGTCTCGGCAAGCTGAACCAGGACCGACTTTGATGAACTGGCGTGCGGTCCTCGCCCTCCGCTGCGTCCTCGCCATGCTTGCCGCGGCGCCCGCCATCGCCGATCAAGGCCCACTGAAGAACGCCGGCGACGCCGTGCCCGGCCACCCTGGGCTCACTTACGCGGATCTCGTCCGGCAGGTGGCCCCCGATCTCGGGCTCAATGCCGACGACCATCGGGTCGAGGGCCACTTCAAGATGCCGCCGCGCCATCTGGCCGGCGAAGCGTTCCAGGGCGAGCCGTCGGAGCCGGCGGTGCTGGGTTTCGTCGAGGACAAGCGCATCCGGATCGGCGGCAAGAGGCGCATCGCACTGCTCGCTGACCTCGGCGGCAAGGAGGGCCGGATCGAGAGCCTCGCGCTGCTGATGCTGTTCGACGATGAGGGCGGGACGCCGAAGCTGCTCGATGCTGCCGATGTCGGCATCGACAAGGACACGGGATTTGCCGACCAGGCGGTGCTGCCGCTAGGGCCCGGCGATTCGGCGCTGGTCACCTGGAGCGAGCACGGTGCCGCCGGCCTCACGATGGGCGGCTACATGATCGTCTCGCCAATCGGCGACCGCCTCGCCATGGTGGCCGAGATCCCGCTCACCTCCGAGAGCCTGTGCAGTTGGAGGGCGATCGAGACGGCGCGCTTCGGCACCGCCTCCGATCCGGGCGGCCCCCTTCCGCGGATCGAGGCGACCGTGACGGTCAGGATCAGTCACACCGGCGAGGACGGCTGTAACGACGAGCGCCAGCCGGCTGCGGCGACCCACATCTTCCGCGCCGCCTGGCGCTGGAACCCGGATAGTCGCCGTTTCGAGCTGTCTGCCTCTACCCTCGAGGGCCTTGAGGCGTTAAACAAGCAGCTGTTTGAGTAGCTCGATCACGGTCCGCCAGCGCAGCCGACTGTCGCAAGAAGTCAATCGTCCTTTGTGCCGACCGATGTAGGTTCGCCAGCGAGGGCGATCCCATAGACACGCCGCCTGAATTGGAGATTTGAGCTCATGCGAACCGTCATCTGCGCGGCGCTGGTCAGTTTCGCGAGTGGCGAATGAGATTCCGACTGGGTCTCGCCTCGGCCTCGATCATCGCGTTGGGTATGTTCGGTTTTCGCGTGGCGATCTCGAAGATCAACTACCGCCGATCGCCGGACACGAGCGCTTCCCGCCCTTAACTTGTGATCGCGAGCACGGCCAATATTAGAGGTGGCCTGAGCTTCTGGCCGTCGTGCTTCGGGATTCGTATTGAAAGTCGACTAGCTGCCAATGATTTGTGATTTGGTGAAGATGAAGGATCTCTCGGCAAAACGCGCGTTCCCGATTTCGACCTTCCAACTCGTGTTGATCAAGCCGACGCATTACGACGACGACGGCTATCCCATCACCTGGCTGCGATCCCATATTCCGTCCAACACTCTGGCCGCGCTTTACGGACTGGGCGACGATTGCCGACGCCGCGAAGTGCTGGGACCCGACGTCGAGATTGTCATCAAGCCGTTCGATGAGACGAATACGCGCGTACGGGCGGATCGCATCGTCCGAAATATTCGCCGGAATGGCGGCAAGGGCCTGGTCTGCCTGGTTGGCGTCCAGAGCAACCAGTTCCCGCACGCTATCGACCTTGCGCGGCAATTCATCAAGGCCGGCGTCCCCGTGGCGCTGGGTGGCTTCCATGCGGCGGGCTGCCTTTCGATGCTGCCGGTG
>Ga0081455_10003320_pt1 | contig 18587 bp, 17 predicted proteins | sample TabmetS3T2R1_FD_70207 | JGI IMG/M metagenome (GOLD analysis project Ga0081455, IMG submission 70207) | Tabebuia heterophylla rhizosphere microbial communities from the University of Puerto Rico - S3T2R1 | ecosystem: Host-associated > Plants > Roots > Rhizosphere ... | reverse complement strand
GGGCTCGATGCCGGCGCAGCGACGGTCATGGTCAACTCGGGCTCGGTGAATAACGTGCCCGCCACCTCGTCGCACTACCTGCTCACCGAGCAGCTGCGGGAGCGGATGGGCTTCAAGGGCGTCGTGATCAGCGACTTCGGCGACGTGCCGGCGCTGCAGACCGCGTATCACGTCGCCTCGGACTTTCCCGACGCGATCGCGCAGGCGGTCAACGCCGGGATCGACATGAGCATGACCCCGTTCGACTACGTCGGCTGGAACAACGGCCTCGTCCAGAACGTGCAAAACCGGCGGGTCTCGATGAAGCGCATCGACCAGTCGGTGCGCAGGATCCTGACCCTCAAGTTCCAGCTCGGGCTCTTCGACGATCCGTTCGTCGATCCGGCTGCGGCCGACGCGGCGATCACCGCCAACCGCGATCTCGCCCGGGAAGCCGCAGAGGAGTCGATCACGCTGCTCCGCAACCAGGGCACCCCGGCGACGCTGCCGCTGCCGGTGAACGCCAACGTCGTCGTCACGGGGCCGAGTGCGGACTCGGTCACGAACCAGCTGGGCGGCTGGAGCGTCAGCTGGCAGGGCGTCTTCGGCGCAGGCCACGTCTGCTGCATGGGCCCGCCCGACCAGATCCCGCCCGCGACGACGGTGCTCGAGGGGATCGTCCAGGCCGCGACTTCCAATGTGACCTCGGTGCCGACCGGTCAAGAGGTCACGCCGGCTCAAACGGCGGCCGCCGTCGCGGCGACCCAGACCGCCGACGCAGCGATCGTCGTGGTCGGCGAACGGGCCTACGCTGAAGGGCTCGGCGACAACCCGACGCCGATGCTTCCCGCCGACCAGCAGTCCCTGATCGCGGCGCTCCTCGCAACGGGAAAGCCCGTGATCGTGGTCGTGATCGCAGGCCGCCCGCTCGGTCTCGGCCCGGCGGCGAACGCGAACGCGCTGCTGATGGCGTATCTGCCCGGCACCGAAGGGGGTGCGGCGGCTGCTGACGTGATCTTCGGCCGGGTCAACCCCAGCGGCCACCTGCCGGTGACCTGGCCCTCCGCCGCCGACCGCAACGCCGGCGACTTCGACTCTGGCGGCCCGTCGACCGCGGGTGACGAGCCGAAGTTCTTCGACCAGCTGCCGGGGACCAACTTCGGCCAGGGCTCGGGCTACAACGCCCGCTTCCCGTTCGGCTTCGGGCTCTCGTACACCACGTTCCAGCTGAGCGGCCTGTCTGTCACGCCGAGCGTCTCGCGGCGCGGCGCGGTGACGGCGACCTTCACCCTGGCGAACACGGGCAGCCGTGACGGAGCGGACGTCGTGCCGGTGTACGTGCACCAGCCGGTCAGCGACGTCATCGCCCCACCGAGGCGGCTCGTCGGCTTCGCGCGGGAGAACCTCGCCGCGGGCGAGTCCCGCGTCGTGCGCGTCACGTTCCCCGTCGAGGAGCTGGCCGTGACGTCAGGCGATATCGACGGCGCCGGAAGCCGTCGCGTGGAAACGGGCTCCTACGAGGTGCAGGTCGGCAACCTGAGCGCGGCCTTCTCGGTCAGGAACTGACGAAGCAGAGGAGGAGGCGGGTGTTGGGGGAGACCCGCCTCCTCCTAGCTTCTCTGGAGGAGACTTCGGAAGGCGCGGGGGCGCCGGGCGTCGTCCTCTACGCCGGCCTCCCAGCGGAACCTGCGGACGGCGACGACCATGCCGACGATCCCCCAGGCGACGATCGCCGCGAGGTTGGCGGCGGAGAAGCCGCTGCCCTGCGTGTACGGGCTGAAGCACGCCGTGAAGGCCTCGACGATGTGCTTGAGCGGAAAGATGCTCGCCACGGAGACGACCCAGTCCGGAGCTCCCTCGAGCGGGAAGAAGACGCCGGAGAGGAAGAGCAGCGGGAAGAGCGTCAGGTTCGCGATCGCCGGCGCCGTGTCCGCCCGCTTGACGAACGTCGAGACGGCCATCCCGACCGCGCACAGGGACGCCGAGCCGAGGATCGCGGTCACGATCGCGGCAGGCAGCAGGTGGGGATAGATGTGGACGCCGAACGCGACGATCGAGACGATGAACATCAGCGTGGTCGCGGCGAGCCCGACCAGGATCGTCGCGCCGATCCACGCGGTGATGTAGATCCACGGGCTTAGCGGTGTGCCACGGATGCGCTTGAGCGTCCCGAGCTCGCGGGCGGTCGCCAGCCCGAAGATCGGCGCCACGTAGCAGGAGACCGCGAAGGCGTAGACGCCGATCGACGGCGTGAAGTACTGCGCGAAGTCCACCTTGCCGCCGGGGACGTCGACGGTGTTGCCCTTGCCGGTCGAGTTCAGCAGGACGAGCAGGATGATCGGAAAGGCGAGGGTGAAGAACGCGGCCCGGGGCGTGCGGCGGACGGTGATGAGACGCGCGAGAGCCCAGCGCCGCAGGAGCATGAGATCGGAGCGCCGGAACTGCTCCATCAGGCTGCCTCGTCGGTGAGCTCGAGGTAGACGTCCTCGAGGGAAGGGCGGGTGATCGTCAGCCCGTCGAGCTCACGATCCTGTCGGACGGCCCAGAGCACGAGCGGCTCGAGATCCCGGGTCGGTGTCGTGGTGCGAAAGGCGACGTGGCCGTTGGAGTGCTCCAGCTCGACCCCCTCCGGCAGCGGCAGCTCCTGCAGCCGGACACCATCGGGGCGGAGGAACGTGACGACCGCGGACCCGACCTCGCGGCCCGCAAGGCTCGAGGGGTCACCCTCGGCGACGATGCGGCCGGAGGCGATCACGGCCACGCGGTCGGCCAGCCGCTGTGCCTCCTCCATGTAGTGCGTCGTGAGCAAGATCGTCTTGCGAAGCGAGCGCAGGCGGTCGATCAGCTCCCAGGAGCGCCGCCGCGCGGACGGGTCGAAGCCGGTCGTCGGCTCATCGAGAAACAGCACCTCGGGGTCGCTCGCGATCCCGAGGGCCAGGTCGAGGCGGCGCCGTTGTCCGCCCGACAGCGTCTCGACGCGCGAGTCGCGCTTCTCCTCGAGCCCGACCAGGTCGACGACCTCGTCGACCGGGCGCGGATGGGGGTACGCCGCGCTGTAGAGGTCGATGACCTCGCGAACGGTCAGAACCTGCTCGACGCCGCCTTCCTGCGGGACGATGCCGATGCGCTCGCGAAACTCGCGCTCGCGGCGCTCGGGGTCGTAGCCGAGGACGCGCACCTCTCCTGCGGTTGCACTGCGGTGCCCTTCGAGGATCTCGACGATCGTCGTCTTGCCGGCGCCGTTCGGGCCCAGGAGCCCGAAGACCTCGCCGCGGTTGATCGTCAGGTCGACGCCGGCGACGGCCTCGACCTGCCCGTAGCGCTTCCGCAGGTCGCGGACAGACACGACGACATCTGAGGTCACGCCGCGCACGTCCCTTCCATTCGGACGAGCGCCTGGGTCTGGAGCTGCCTGACGCGCTCTCGGGTGACCTGAAGCTCCCGGCTGATCGCCTCGAGCGTCCAGGGCTCGCCTTCGAAGCCGAAACGCAGCTCGAGGACGCGCCGCTCGCGATCGGGCAACCCGTCGAGCGCGCGCCTGAGCGCCTGGGCGCGGAGCGCCTCCTCGGCCTCGTCGAGCGGGTCCGTGGCGTCGTCGTCGGCGAACATCTCGCCGAGCTCGGAGTCCTCGTCCGCACCGGTGGCCTGGTTGAGGGAGACAGAGGCCTGGGCTGCCTCGAGGGCGTCCTCGATGTGGTGCAGCGGCAGGCCGGTTGCGCGGCTGAGCTCGTCCCTCGTCGGCTCGCGACCGAGCTCGGCCTCGAGCCTTCGTGCCGCCCGCGAAAGCTTGTGCTGGCGCTCGACGACGTGGACGGGCACGCGGATCGTCCGGCCGTCGTTGGCGACCGCGCGCTGCACGGACTGACGGATCCACCACGTTGCGTAGGTCGAGAACTTGAAGCCTCGACGCCAGTCGAACTTCTCGACCGCGCGATTGAGCCCGAGCGTGCCCTCCTGAATCAGATCCAGGAATGGGACTCCGAGCCCTCGGTACGCCTTCGCGATCGAGACGACCAGGCGGAGGTTCGACTCGATCATGCGCTGCTTGGCGGTGTGGTCGCCGCGTTCGATGCGCTTCGCGAGCGTCACCTCCTCCGCGGCGGACAGCAGCCGGTAGCGGCCGATCTCCGTGAGATAGAGCTGAAGCCCGTCGAGGTCGGAACCGGCGTCGCGGAGCTCGGGCTCCACTGCTTGCAAGGTGTCTGGTGTCACGCGGCCAAGTCTCCTGTGGGCCGTCCCGGCGGGGGATCGGCCACCAGGAGGATCCAAGGGCCACTCTCATCCACCGATCGGAGGAGGGACGAGGCGCGCCGAATGTCGCTCAACCGCCCCGCTGGTGCTCCCGCCAAGGGCGAACGAATCTCTCTTCGTCAGGCCGATCGTCCGACCGGACGATGGTCCGCCGAGCGGCGCCTCGGCACGCTGCGCGTGAGCGCCCATGTCCGAAGTGACCGAGACAACGACCGCCGCGGGCCCCGAGCCGCCTCGCCCCGCCGCTCCGAACGCCGATCAGCTCCTTCGTGCCGCCGCCGAGTTGATCGCCTCCGGCTGGAGCCAGAACTCGCTGGCCGAGGATAAGTTCGGACGGCAGGTCGAGCCTTGGAGCCCGCGTGCGACCGGGTGGTCACCGCTCGGAGCGCTCACGCGAGTCTGGCACGAGCGCCGCGGCGTCGAGCTCGAGGTCTTCGAGACGGCATACGCGGCGCTCGCGCTGGCGACGGGTGGCCGGCCGGAAGAGTGGAACGGCGCCCGCTGGCGGACGAAGCGGCACGTGCTCAGGGCATTCGCTCGGGCACGCGCGTATCTCCCGGAGGCGAGGGAGCAGATCCAAGCCGGCTGAATCCAGGCCGGCGAGAACAAGGAGGTCCCCTGTGCTCGAGCAGCTTGCCCATTACGTCATGCGTTTCCGGTGGCTCGTCGTCGCCGGCTGGATCGCACTCACGGTGTTCGGCGTCTACTCGGCCAAGCGAGTCTCGACTCGCTGGCTCGAGCAGTTCTCGATCCCCGGCTACTCGGCCTACGAGGCGAACCAGCACGTCCTGAGGACGTTCGGGAACGGCACGCAGGCGCCAGACGTCGCCGTGTTCCACTCGAAGGGCGACGTCACGAAGGCGGCCGGCATCGGGCGAGGGCTCGCGCGCTTCGAGCGCGCCCACCCCGGGTTTCGGGTGAGCTCGTACTTCTCGACCGGAAACCGCGCCTACGTCTCGCGCGACGGCCACACGACGTTCGCCGAGCTCTACCCGCCCGGCCAGGAGGGCTTCAACGCCGACGACGGCCTCGGGCTGGTTCGCGACACGATGAAGGCTGGAGCGCCGCCCGGCGTCGACGTGCACGTCACGGGGGACGACGCGCTCTACGACTCCCAGTCGTCGGGTGCCTCGCAGGGCCCGAGCGTCCTGACCGAGGCGCTGATCGGCGGTGTCGGCGCGCTCGTGATCCTGCTCTTCGTCTTCGGAACGCTGCCGGCAGTCGCGATGCCGCTCGCCGTGGCCACCGCCGCGATCCTGAACACGTTCACGCTGATCTGGGCGCTCACGTACGTGACGTCGGTCTCGCTGATCGTCCAGTTCCTCGTCGCCCTCGTCGGACTGGGCGTCGCGATCGACTATTCGCTGCTGATCATCTTCCGATTCCGCGAGGAGCTCGCGCAATCCCAGGATGTCGAGACCGCGCTCGTCGAGACGATGAAGCACGCCGGCCGCTCGGTGATCGTCTCGGGCTCGACCGTCGCGATCGGCCTCCTGTCCATGGTGATCATCCCGATCCCGGTCATCCGCTCGATCGGCATCGGCGGAATGCTCATCCCGGCCGTCTCGGTCGTGGCCGCGATCACGCTCTTGCCCGCCCTGCTGTCCGTCCTCGGCTACCGCATCAACCGGCTCCGCGTGATGCCGCGGCGGCTGGTCACGGTGTCGGATCCCGACCGCGGCTTCTGGGGCCGCTGGGCGCGCCTCGTCGTCCGCCGGCCTATCCCGATTGCGGCCGCTGGCATCGCCGTCGTCGCGCTCCTGCTCATTCCGGGGCTCCAGCTCAAAGCCGCCGACCCGCAGGCGAAGGACCTGGCCGGCAAGCCGACCGACGACGGGGTCGTCGGCTTTCGGCAGCTGCAGGCGGCGGGCATCTCGCCCGGCGTCTTGAACCCGTACGTCGTCGTCGCCGCGAACGGCCCCTCACGGCCCGACCTGCAGCGCGTCGCCTCGGAGCTCGACGGGATGCCCGGGATCGCCGGCGCAGCCGCTCCCCGCTCGTGGGATCGACACGGCGTCGGCCTCGTCGAGGCGTTCCCGTCGGTCGACCCGCAGTCGAGCAGCGCGCGGTCGACGATCTCTCGGCTCCAGGACGCCGAGCTCCCCTCTATCCAGTCGAGCCTCGGCAGCGGCGTCAGGCTCAAGCTCGGCGGTGTCGCGCCCGAGAGCCGCGACTTCGTCCACGCCGTCTACGGGAAGTTCCCCTACGTGCTGGCGTTCGTGATCCTGCTGACGTTCGTGCTGCTGATGCGCGCGTTCCGGTCGCTTTTCTTGCCGCTCAAGGCGGTCGTCCTCAACCTCGTCTCGCTCGGAGCGGCGTTCGGGATCATCGTCTTCATCTTCCAGCAGGGCCACGGTGCGGAGTCGATCTGGAACGTGCACGCGACCGGCTCGATCATCTCCTGGATCCCGCTGATGATCTTCGCTTTCCTGTATGGGCTTTCGATGGACTACGAGGTCTTCATGCTCACGAGGATGCGCGAGACGTACGACGAGACCCACGACACGAACCGGGCGATCTCGCTCGGCCTGGCTCGCACCGGCAAGCTCGTCACGAGCGCCGCCCTCGTCCTCATGTTCGCGTTCCTCGTGCTCTCGTCGAGCTCGGGCGTCGACATCAAGCAGTTCGGGATCGGGCTCGCCGCGGGGATCATCTTCGACGCCACGGTGATCCGGGCGCTCCTCGTCCCGTCGATCATGCGGATCGCCGGGCGCTGGAACTGGTGGCTGCCGAGCTCGCTCGGCCGGGCGCTCCGCCTGCGCGAGCAGCGGCCCGTGACCGAGGCCTCCTCCGAATGACGGTGAGCGTCACCGACGCCGAGCTGCGGGTGGAGCTGACCCCGTTCGAGCAGCTGATGGCGCTCCGTCGATCGTTCGCCGTGCCGCTCCGCCGTGTCGTCGCCGCTCGGGTCGTGCCTCAGGGCGAGGCCAAGTCGGGCCGTGGCTTCCGCTCGCCGGGGACCCACGTCTCCGGCCGGGTGGCGTTCGGCACCTGGCGCTTCCAGAACGGCACGCAGTTCTGGGCCGTGCGACGTGCGGATCAGGTGCTCGTCGTCGACCTTCGCGACGACCGCTTCGACCGTCTCGTGCTCGAGGTGCCCGACGTCGAGGGCGTCGCCGCCGAGCTCTCAGAGGCCGTCGGAGAAGGGGTAACTGCCTGGGATCGGCCGCGGCAGCTCTCGCGGCGTCCCGAAGGCGAGGACAATCTCCTGATGCGGCGCGAGGGCTAGGCCGCTCGGGTCTCCGCCCACCGCCCGGCCGTTCACGAACGTACGCAGCGTCTGGTTGCCGTGGTCGGCGTACCCGCCAAGCCGGCCCGGCCCGAGGCGAACGCCCCAGACGCCGAAGAACTGCCCGAGCGTGAACCGCCGGACTGTCGGCGACTCGACGTGGATGATGCCGCTCGTGTCGTGCGTATGAAGCGGTGAGATGAATGCGCCCGCGGCGTCGATCCCAATGCTCGCCGGCACGACCACCCGCCGTCCATGCACGAAGAGGTCGAGGTGCTGGTGGATGTGGAGCACCGTCCCCTCGAAGGCGAGCGCGGGCAGGTTCAGGGCGGCAAGGCGCGCACGGAGCTGCGCGACGTTGCGCGGCCACGGCGCGGGGCCGGTCAGCTCGCCGGGGAGGTTCTGCGGCACGGCGGTCGACGACTGGGAGCTCCCCCGGCCCACAGCAAGTGCAACCGAGAGAGCCAGGAGCACGGTCAGCGTGCCGACCGCGATGAACGTCACCTTGCGGCGGCGCAACACTAGCGCTCCTCCGCGTAGGCGCGGTCGCCGCGGACGGGTGGAGCCGCCGGGTGCCCCGGGAGCAACGGGGAGGGCAGTCGCTGCCCGATCGCCAGAGCGGCTGCCGCGACGGCGGCGCCGACGGCAACGTCGACGATGTAGTGGTTGGCCGTCACCACGACGGTGAGCGCCATCGCGGTGGGCATCAGGCAGGCGAATGCATAGGCGGCCGGCCGCCTGATCGCCCGGGCGAGCGCGACGCCGACCAGCAGGCTCCAGCCGACGTGGAGGCTAGGCATGGCGGCGTACTGGTTCGTCAGCCGCACCGGCTGCATCGTCCGGTACCACGTCGTGTGCTCCCGGATCGTGTCGACGAGATTCGGGTCGACGAGGCGAGGCGGAGCGACCGGTAGGAACGCGAAGAAGACGAAGCCGATCAGGCCCGAGACGAAGACCGCGTTCCGGAGCAGGACGTACTCGTCGCGATGGCGGGCGTAGAGGAAGACGGCCGAGCCGATGAGCACCGGCCAGAAGCCCCAGATGTAGACCCAGTTCGCGAGCTGCGCGAGCCACTCGCGCGCGACCACCTGGGATTGGAGCGGCTGCTCCCAGTCGATGTGGAGCACGCGTTCCAGGTGCAGGATTCGTCGTCCGTTGGCCTCGGCGGTGCCGCGGTCACCTGAGGTCAGCACCCGCACGGCGGCGTAGACGAGCGCGGCGAGCACGATCGCGAGGATCTCCCGAGCGGCCTCCCGGGCTCGGGCCCGGCCGCGCTCCGAGTTCAGAGCTCGTGCGGACAAGGGCGAGCCGCCCTCAGCCCCGGTGCAGGGACACGAGCGCAGAGCGCTCGGCCGGACCCTTGACCGTCTGTTCCTTGACCAGCCCGATTCCCCGGACGTAGAGCTTGTGGTCGATCACGCCGGGCTCGAGCGGAGACCATTCCTTCGTCAGCACCGCGCGCTTCGACGCGGCGGCCGGCACACGAACCGGGGTCGAGACGCTCAGGACCTGGAAGTAGTCCTCGGCATGACCCTTGTAGTCCTCCTGCCGGAACCGCTGGCCGACACGCGGGCGGGCCGGCATCACGATCCCGGCCTGGGCGCCGTCCACGCCTGCCACCCATGAGCCTTCCCGGCTCGTCACCTTGCCCTTCGCGTTGAGCTCGGCCGTCGCCTCCCCGAAGTACCAGACGTTCCCGGCCCGATCCTGGGCGTACCAGTCGGTCGTCCGCTCGCCGAGCTTGCCGCCGAGGTAGAGGAGGTCGCGCACGGCAGTTGCCCGCACTCCTTCGATCGTCCTCGTCAGCGCCGTGACGGTGACGACGTCTCGCGACGCCTTTCCCTCCTCGGCGCCGCGGTAGACCGCAGTCGTGCCCGGCCGGAACGGCAGCCACGGGTTGTCGATGCGGGCGACGAACGCGTCCGGATCCGGCTTGGCGGCTGTCGTCGAGAAGGTGCCCGCCGCCGCGTGAGCGGCGGGCACCTTGATGATCGGACAGTTGAGCCGAATCGCCGTCGAGCGCTCGCTGAGCACACCGTCGCTCTCGAGCTTGTCGATCTGGGTGTCGCTCTTGATCAGGACCGGCGTTGCGCTCGGCCTCCACATGAGGATCGTTTCCCTCCAGATCGGCGAGTAGGTCGGCTCGCCGGGCTCGGAGCCGAACACCGCGAGCTGTCCCGCCGCGGCCTTGCCCTGGACCAGGTACATCTCGGGCGCGGTCGCCAGCGGCACCGTCTTCAGGATCGGCGAGTAGTTGACGTGCATCGCCTTCGCCTCGGCCTTGTTCGACACGTCGGTGTTGAGGTACGTGTCCTTGTGGCCGTCGTAGTAGCCAAGGAACGCCTGCCGGCTGACCCGGTGCGGTGGCCCCATTCTCGGACCGGTCGATCCGGCCGCCGCGTAGGCACCCGCTGACACGGCGAGAATCGCCAGTGCGAGCGGCACAGTCAGCAAGGGCTTGTGAACCATCGGAGACGACCTCCTTGCGGTCGTTGCCCGCTCACGTACGTGCGAGAGCACTTCGAGCATCGGCGCGGGGCCCCGTAGATGGGATCGGACGGACGGACGATCTGGGGGAGGGCCGCGCCCTGGCGATCGGACGATGTCCGCTGGATCAGTGGCCGGCGAAGTGCCCGGCGAGCGTGGCGACCGCGAGCGCGGTGAGGAAGATCGGGACGATCGTGATGAGCACGACGCCGCCGAGGACGATCGGCGTCGCGGGGCTCCGCCCCTGCTCCGCGAGGCGCTTGAGCCGCCGGAGGGGCGCGGCATGGGGCTTCCGCGCCGGCGCCGGGCTCGTTCCCGCGTGCGAGCGGATCAGCGTCGCCGCGATGACGGCACCGGCGAGTGCGATTCCGGCGGCGACGAGGAGAGCGACGGAAAGCCCGTGGACGAACGGCTCCGGCGCCCGCGAGCCGCCGATCTCGTGGGCCATGATCGCGCCCATGAGCGCGATGCCGATCGAGCCTCCGACTTGACGGGACGTGTTCAGCACCGCCGAGCCCACTCCCGCCTTGTCGACGGGGACGCCGCTCAGCGCGGCGGCCGAGGCCGGCGTCATCACCGAAGGGATGCCGATGCCGCCCAGGAGCATCCCGGGCACGAGAGCCCAGTAGCTCTCGTGAACCCCGAGCGTCGAGAAGTAGATGAGCTGCGCGGCGACGAGCGTCATCCCGCCCGCCATGAGCCACCTCGAGCCGACCAGGTCAGAGAGCCGCCCGACGATCGGCGCCACCACGACCACCAGCAGCGTCAACGGGAGGAAGGCTGCGCCGGCCTGCACGGCCGAGAAGCCGAGGATGTTCTGCATATAGAGCGAGACGAAGAAGAAGATCCCGAACATCGCCAGCGTCACGAGCAGGAGGACGGTGTTGGCGCCGGCGAACGTGCCGTTCCGGAAGAGGGAGAGGTCGAGCATCGGCAGCCGCTGATTGCGCTCGAGCAGGAAGAAGGTCACCAGAGACACCGCGGCGATCGCGAACGCGCCGACGATGCGGCCCGAAGTCCAGCCGTGCGTGTTCGCCTCGATCAACGCATACGTGAGTGCGAAGAGCCCGAGCCCGGACGTGACCAGCCCCGGCAGGTCGAGGCGCTGCTCATGCGACGTGTCCCGCGACTCGTCGATGAAGAGGAAGCTGGCCGCGATCGCGACGACCCCGATCGGGACGTTGATGTAGAAGATCGAGCTCCAGCCGGCGTGCTCGGTCAGCAGCCCGCCGACGAGGGGCCCGATCGCGAGCGCGGTCGCGGACACCCCGACCCAGATGCCGATCGCCGTTCCACGCTGCCGCGGCGGGAACGTCGCCGTGATGATCGAGAGGGTCGACGGGTTCATCAGCGCGGCCCCGACGCCCTGGGCGACGCGTGAGCCGATCAGGAACCCCGCGCTGGGGGCAAGGGCGCAGGCAAGTGATGAGCCGGCGAAGATCAGGAGACCGATCACGAGCATCCGGCGACGGCCGAGCAGGTCGGCGAGCTTGCCGCCGGTCAGCAGGAACGCAGCAAACGTGAGCGCGTAGCCGGAGACGATCCACTCGAGCTCCGAGAGGCCGGCCCCGAGATCGCGCTCGATCGAGGGCAGCGCCACGTTCACGACCGTGTTGTCGAGCATGATCATGAACAGGGCGAGGGAGACGGCCGCGAGCGTCCACCACTTCCGGTTCTCAGTGGTCAGAACCTGCACGCCTCGAGAAAACCAGCCGCGGCGACGAGCCGACATCCTCCGGACGACCGAGCTTCCGGACGAGCCTCCGGTCCCCCTGCGGCAGGTGGCGCGGAGACCGGCTGCGGCCCGCCGGTCTCCGCGCCCTGGAGCTAGCCGCTCGTGATCGAGTACGCCACGAGTTGGTCGGACGGGTGCTTGACGTATGGCCCCGGCGCGGCGGCAGCAACGAGGAGCATGTCGCCGTCGACCGCGGGGAACGCGTTGACTCCGGCCGGTGCCTGGGTCGACCAGAGGACGGACCCGTCATGTGCGTCGAGCCCGTAGATCTTCCCGTTGAACGTCGCCGTGAAGACGACGTCGTTGGCGACCGTCGCGGCGCCGTAGTCAGCGGTCCGGAACCGCTGGTGCCAGCGGACCGAGCCGTCGGTCGGATTGAGCGCGACGAGCGAGCCCGTGCCGCCGAACAGGCCGGCCCGGCTCGCGGGGTTGACCGAGCTCGGCGTGTAGCGGAAGGCCAGGTTCACGACGGGGACGTAGAGCGAGGTTCCGTCGTAGGCCATCGGTGTCTCGACGCCGCCGAGCTCACCGGGGAGGACGACCGTCGAACGCCGCGGCAGGAGCCCCAGATCGTTCTTGTGGTCGCCGACGGCCCGCTCCCAGACGAGATGACCGTCGTTAGCCGAGAACGCGTAGACGCGACCCATCTTGCCGGCCGCGAAGACGACCTCGGTCGGCGTCCCGCCGATCGGGATCGTGCCGAGCACGGGCGAGTCCTGGAGGTCGTAGTCCCGCACGTCGTGCCGCACCGTCTGCCGGAACCAGAGCACCTTCCCGCTCGACCCGTCGAGGGCGACGAGCGAGTCGGTGTAGAGGTCCGGACCGGGGCGGCTGGACCCGTTTGGGTAGCGCTTCGTGCCCGGGAAGGGCGCGGGGTTCGCGACGGTGATGAAGACCCGGCCCTGCGGATCGACCGCCGGCGGATACCAGAGGCCGCCGCCCGAGTTGATCTTCGCGTTGCCCCAGAGCTTGGCGCCGTCGGAGATCGTGTTGAACGTCCACTTGGTCGCCCCGGTCGTCGCGTCGAGGGCGTAGACGATTCCGTCTCCGTTCCCGGCGTAGAACGCCCTGGTGTTGCCGGGAATCGTGCTGACGAGGACGGTGCCGTTGTACACCGTCGGCGTCATGTCGATCCCCTCGTTGCCGTTCCGCGTCAGCTTGCGACTCCAGAGCATGTGCCCGTTGGTCGGATTGAGGGCGAATGCCGACCGATCGGTCGCGCCGAAGAGCATCCCGTACCCGTACGCAACGCCGTTCGGCCCGACGCTCGGGCGGTTGAAGACGTGCTTCCACCTGAGCGCGCCTGTCGTGCGATTGAGCGCGTACACGTTGCTGCTCAGGTCCTGGAGGTAGATCGTGTCGCCGAGCGAGATCGGATTGCTCGAGAACTTCCCGAACGCCCCGCTGCCTCTGAGCTTGAAGCGCCACTTCGGCTTGAGCCGGGCGACGTTGGTGGAGTTGATCGAGCTCGCGGTGGTCGCGCGAGTGTTGCCGAGGTTGAGGTTGTGCGCCGGCCACTGGTTCGAGAACTGCGTCAGCTCCGGCGGCGGAGCCGCGGGGGTCGTGGACGACGACGCAGCGCCGGCGAGGCCGCCTGCCGCCACCACCGACATGACGACCAGGCTGGCGAGGGTGAAACGAGTCATGACTACTCCTTGGTCGGGACTGGGCTTACGTGACCCGGAGGACGCCCTTCATCCCGAGCTCGGCGTGGGAGTCCACGGTGCACTTGTAGGGATAGCGCCCGCGCTTGAGCGTGACCGTCAGGCGAGTCGTTCGACCGGGCGCGATGGTCTTCGACTTGTGTCCGGCGATCGCGAAGTTGTGGGACGCGTGGCCGGCGTTCCTGAGCACGAACGTCACTCGCCCGTGGTGGACGGACTTCACCGACAGCATGTAGTGGAAGTCCGTCGCCTTGACCCGGACCGTCGTCGAGTGCGTGACGGCTGGGCCGGCCGCCGCGCCGCTTGCACCGACCAGGGCCAGCAGCAGTCCGGCGACGAGGGCGGTCGAATAGAGCTTCATCTCTAGGAACCTCCTTGGGTAGCGGCCCGCCTGACGGCGGGCGCATTCGCGTTGAGCTTCGTCCTCCCCCGGCGCAGTCGGAATCCGCCGCTCGCACGATCGCGCGGCCCGATCTCCTGCACCCGTTGGAGGACTCGGCCGCCGTGGCCGTTTCGGCCTCCTGCGGTCGGTGGAGCCGTCCTCAACGCGGGAATCGTCTAGTTGCGGGATGGCTGTGGCCCCGGGCGGGCGCAAACTGATGAGGTAATGGCGTCGAAGAACGGCAACGGACGGGTCGACCTGGCGGCGGCCACCGCCAAGGCCGCAGCCGCCGAACGCGTTGCCGGAGCGATCGTCGTCGGGTTCGACGTCTGCAAGGAGCAAGGTGCCCCGCTGTCGCAGATCCAGCAGATCGCGCTGATTCAGGCCGCCCTACTCGAGTTCGACGGTCTCGAGGCCCAGCTCAGCTCGCTCGCGGTGATCGAAGAGCTGCTCCGCGGCGGCTTCGGGCCGAACGCATCGGCGGCCTGACGGAGATGGTCACGCTCAGCCCCCATCTCTTCACCGTTCTCGTGCTGGCGAGCGGCGTCGGCGCGTGGATGGTGTGGCTCGCGCTGCGGGCGAAGCTCATCGAGCAGCGTGACGACACCAGGCGCTGCGCGGCCTGCGGGCGTCTGCTGAGCGGCCGCGAGCTCTGCCGCTGCGCGCAGGATCACGACTAGGTCGCTAAGGATCCGCCGCTCAGCGGGCGAAATCCGCCTTGCAAATGGTCTGAGCGCACGATGCCGGCCGCAGCCGGGCGGGCGCAACCTGACTGAGATGACCTCTGCAAGCCGAAAGGAGGTGTGCGTTGGAAACGCACGCTGACATCACCGAGCAACGGCCCAGGTCAATGCGCCGGATGACCCGAAGCAGGACGGCGCAGGCACTGACCGCCCGCGAATGGGTCACCGTCGGGGCCGCAGCCGGGATCCTCGGCGGGATCCTGATGGCGATCCCGCTGATCATCTGGGACTGGGTCAAGACGACCCACCTCGCGCTCGAGCTGCCGATGGGTGTGACCGCGTGGGTCTTCGGTCTCAACCACTTCTCGCACGTGACCTATCGCCCAGGCCCGATCGTGATCGGGCTCGCGTTCCTCGCCCTCTACTGGATCGCGAGCGGGCTCGCGTTCACGGGCCTCGCCGATCGGCTCTACGGGATCACGAGGCTCGGCCCGGCGCTCGTCGCCGGCGCCGCCTGGGCCTTCGTGAACTTCATGTTCTTCTGGTACATGCTCCTGCCGATCGCTCGCGACGGCGCACCGCTCCGCGTGACCCCGCTCGCGCCGTTGCAGTTCGTCGCCCCGAACTGGGTCTGGATCCTCGCGTGGACGATCTTCGGTCTCGCCGTCGGCGTCGCCTACGCCGTCCTCAGGCCGGGCGCTCCCGCGACCGCCGATCAGCTCGGCAACGGCCGGGGCTAAAGGCCGGCCAAATGCGTGGGAGCGCGACCCGGTTCGCGCTCCCACGCCTCGCTCGGCGAGGGGGCGGCGGTCTCGGGCGCGTACGCGAACGGGTGGTGGAAGACGTCCAGCGCGTGGGCGTTGTTCTCGACCGCGATCTCGAACGACTCGTCCGTCGCCTTGTCCCTGACGGAGACGATCAGCTCGTCGGAGCCGCGGTCCCAGAGGAGGGAGACCTCGATCCATCCGCTCTCTCTGTAGTCAAGCTCGGTTGCGGTCACGCGGGCCATTGCTTCCTCCTTCACTGCTCTTGTGGAGCATTCGCCAGGGTGACGTCGACGGTTCGGCTCTTGCCGCCGCGCACGACCTTCAGCCGGATCGTGTCGCCCGGCTTGCGGAGCGTCACCGCGTTGGCGAGTTGCTGTGAGGACGTGACGGTCTTGCCGTCGAGCGCGACGATCGTGTCGCCGCCGACGAGCGCGGTGATCCCGTTGCGGGTGACACGGCGCGTCGGCGCCGAGAGGCCGGCCCTCGCAGCGGGGCTCCCTTTGACGACCTGTGCGACCAGCACGCCGCTTGTCGGCAGGCCCCGAACTTCCTGAGCCACGGTCGGGTCGATCGTGACGACCTCGACTCCGAGCCACGCGTGCTGAACGTGACCGCCGGCGATCAGCTGCCGGGCAACCGATCTCGCGGTCGCGCTCGAGATGGCGAAGCCGACGCCGACGTTGGCGTCGACCGTCCCGCCCTGGATCTGTGCGTTGACGCCGATGACTCGCCCGGAGGCGTCGAGCAGCGGGCCGCCGGAGTTGCCGTGGTTGATCGCCGCGTCCGTCTGGACGGCGTTGGGAATCGTCCGTCCGTTCGGGGCCTGGATGTCGCGGCCCGTCGCGCTCACGATCCCGGCGGTCATCGTCCGGTCGAGCCCGAAGGGGTTGCCGATCGCGTAGACGGGCTGACCGACCTGCAGCACGCTCGAGTCGGCGAAGGAAAGTGGATGGAGCGCCGAAGCGGGCGCCTGGACGCGGATGACGGCGAGATCGCTCGACGGGTCCGTTCCGACGACCGTCGCCCGCGACGTGACGCCGCTGTCGAAGCCGACGGAGATTGAGGTTGCCCCGTGGACGACGTGGTCGTTCGTGAGGATGTCGCCGCGCTTGTCGATCACGAACCCGGAGCCCAGGGCGCTCACCGACTGCGTGCCGCTCGGGCTGAACGGCGTCCCCGGTACCTGACGGGTCTGCGTGTCCGTGATGACGACCACGCCGGGGGCGGCGGCGCGGTAGATCTCCACCGCGGGCAGCCCGGTGCGGGTCGCTGTGGTCGCCGGGGGCAGCTCGACGGTGGTGGTGGTGGAGGCAGCCTCCCCGTTGTCGAGCACAAGCCCGATGCCGGCGCCGGCGAGCGCCCCGACGATCGCTGCGGCGAGGACGATGATGACGACTGTCCGTCTCATGTGAGCTCCTTCCTTCGGCCTGGCATCGCTCGTTCAATCGTCGCCCGGTCGTGGACGAGCCGAAATCGCAGGCCCGGACGATCGGGGCGCCGGAGGACGACCGCGGCCGGAGGACATGGCTCACGTCCAGGGGATCGTCCGGTCAGCGGATGTGCCCGGCTCCGGCGTAGCGCGACGCTCTCCAGAAATGGCGACCTCGCCTCCGACCAGCGGCACGCCGCCGCGGCGGCGCTTCGGGCTCCCGGGCTGGGTGCTCATCGTTGTTGCTCTCGGGCTGCTCGCGCTGAACTTCTGGGCCGCCTCGCGGGCCGTCCAGCCCGTCCACCGGGTTCGGGTCCCGTACAGCCCGTACTTCCTCGGCCAGGTGCATGCCGGGAACGTCGAGGAGATCACCTCGAAAGGGACGGCGATTCAGGGTGAGTTCCGAAGGGCGCTGCGCTACCCGGCCGGAAGCGGGTCGCCCACCAGACAGTTCGCGACCGAGATTCCGGCCTTCGCCAATGTCAACGCGCTCTCAGCCCTGCTCCAGTCCAAGCGGGTCGTGACGAACGCGAAGCCGCTCGACACCGGGCCGCCCTGGTGGCAGAGCCTGCTGCTCGGCTTCGGGCCCACGCTGCTCTTCCTCGGACTGCTGCTCGTGCTCTTCCGCCGGGTAGCCGCCGGCGCGGGAGCCGGCCTCGCCTCGTTCGGCCGGTCGAGCGCGCGCCGTTACCAGGCGGCGGAGAGCGAGCGCGTGACGTTCGCCGACGTCGCAGGCATCGACGAGGCGAAGCAGGAGCTCGCCGAGGTCGTCGACTTCCTCCGCAACCCGGCCAAATACCGGCGTCTCGGCGGGCGCATCCCACGCGGAGTGCTGCTGAGCGGCCCGCCGGGGACGGGCAAGACGCTGCTGGCGCGGGCCGTCGCCGGGGAGGCGGGCGCGCCGTTCTTCTCGCTGTCGGCCTCGGAGTTCATCGAGATGATCGTCGGCGTCGGCGCGTCACGGGTGCGCGACCTCTTCGCGCAGGCGAAGTCGGCCGCACCGGCGATCGTGTTCATCGACGAGCTCGACGCCATCGGGCGCTCGCGCGCGGCGGTCGCCGGCGGTTTCGGCGGCCACGACGAGCGCGAGCAGACGCTGAACCAGATCCTGACCGAGATGGACGGGTTCGACTCCGCGACCAGCGTGATCGTGATCGGGGCGACCAACCGTCCCGACGTCCTCGACCCTGCGCTGCTGCGGCCCGGACGCTTCGACCGCCGGGTCGCCGTCCAGCCGCCCGACCGTCTCGGGCGAAAGCTGATCCTCGACGTCCACACGCGCTCGATGCCGCTCGCTGCCGACGTCGACCTCGATCGGCTGGCGGCGACGACGCCGGGGATGGTCGGCTCCGACCTGGCGAACCTCGCCAACGAGGCAGCGCTGCTGGCCGCCCGCCGCAACCACGACCAGGTCGAGATGGCCGACTTCACCGACGCGCTCGAGCGGATCGTGCTCGGAGCCGAGCGGAAGATCATGCTCTCGGCGGCGGATCGGAGACGCACCGCCTACCACGAGGCCGGCCACGCCATCGCGGGGATGCTCACGCCGGAGGCCGATCCGGTGCGAAAGGTCTCGATCATCCCGCGCGGCGTCGCGCTCGGCGTCACGTTCGCGGCGCCGGCCGCCGACCGGTTCAGCTACGACGAGACGTACCTGCTCACGAGGATCAAGGTCGCGCTGGGGGGACGCGCGGCCGAGGAGCTGGTGTACGGCGAGGTCACGACAGGAGCCGAGGCCGACATCCAGCAACTGACCGAGATCGCCCGCCAGATGGTCGGTCGCTGGGGGCTGAGCCCAGACATCGGCCCGGTTGCCGTCCTGCCCGCGGACGGGACCGAGCCGTTTCTCCCCGGCGCCGCCGTCTCGTCGGAAGACACGCAGCGCATCGTCGACGCGGAGGTCCGGCGGATCGTCGACGAGGCGTATGACGAGGTGTCGGAGCTGCTACGGGACCACCGGGCGCAGCTGGACTCCCTCGCC
>Ga0081455_10003319_pt1 | contig 18590 bp, 27 predicted proteins | sample TabmetS3T2R1_FD_70207 | JGI IMG/M metagenome (GOLD analysis project Ga0081455, IMG submission 70207) | Tabebuia heterophylla rhizosphere microbial communities from the University of Puerto Rico - S3T2R1 | ecosystem: Host-associated > Plants > Roots > Rhizosphere ... | reverse complement strand
CGGCGGATGCTGCAAGCTCTCCACCAGCACCGGCACGCGTAGCGGCAGGACAGGCGTCACCTTCAACGCCGGGGCCGGCAGCATCGCCGAACGCTCTTCGGCCAGGCGACGGGCCGGAATCGCCTTGGTCGTGGCGTGCACGCGCTCGTTGGCGACCTCGCTCGCATCGCAAATATCGCCTAACCGTGCGAGCGAGGGCTGGGATGGATCTTCAAACAGCGGGCAGCGAAGGCCGGTTTTCGGCTTATGTCGAGGGGCTTGTGAGTGTGATCGGCCGTGCCGATCGAGCCAAGCCGCTGCGTGATTATTGCGTTGGGCTGCTGATGCCTGGCGAGCGCAAGAGCGTGGAGCCGATGGCGGCGGTGACGGCACCGCAGCGAACGGCGGCGCAGCATCAGTCGCTGTTGCATTTTCTCGGCGAGGGAGGCTGGTCGGACGAGAGAGTGCTGGCGAGAGTCCGACAGAATGGTTCTGCCTGTGCTCGAACGGCACCGGCCGATCGAGGCCTGGATCATTGACGACACGGGCTTCCCCAAGAAGGGCCAGCATTCGGTGGGCGTGGCACGGCAGTATTGGTGGCCAGCTGGGCAAGCAGGACAATTGCCAAGTTGCGGTGTCGCTGTCGCCGGCCAACGCCGAGGGCAGCCTGCCGGTGGCCTATCGGCTGTATCTTCCGAAGAAGCTGGACCAGTGATGCCGATCGTCGCAGGAAGGCCGGTGTGCCTGAAGAGATCGGCTTTCAGACCAAGAGCGAGATCGCGCTCGATCAGATCCGGGCCGCTTACGCGGCGGGCCTGCCGCGTGGACCTGTGTTGATGGATGCGGGCTACGGACCCCATATCGACTGCCCACAGCGGTCACAGCGCTGGGCCTGCCCTATGTCGCCGGCATTCTGTCGAACACCACGGTGTGGGCGCCCGATGGCGGCACCGACCGCAGAGCGTGGCGCTGGCGGAGCGCGGATGCGCGAGCCGGACCGTCGGCAGGACGAGTTGCGGGCGCTGGACCTGGACAACCTGCTTTCGGCGGACCATCCGGCGCGGGTGATCTGGCGCTATGTCGAGCAGTTGGATCTGAGGGTACCGGAAGATGCGATCAGGGCGCGCCAACACAGGCCGGGCCAAGCAGCCGGCGAGCCCTGGGCTGCTGCTGGCCTTGTGGCTGTATGCCGCGAGTGAGGGGGTTGGCAGCGCGCGCGCCTTGGAGCGGCTATGCGAGAGCCACGACGTGTATCGCTGGCTGTGTGGCGGGGGTGAGCGTGAACTACCACGGGCTCGCCGACTTCCGCAGCGGTCATGGCGAGCTGCTCGATCAGCTTCTGACGCACAACATCGCCACCTTGGCGGCGGGTGGTGTGATTGCCCTGGCGGAGGTCGTGCAGGATGGGGTGCGGGCCAGTGCAGGAGCGGCGTCGTTCCGTCGCGAGCAAAAGAAGGCTCGCCGCCTGATCGAGCGGCTGAAGCGCGAGCTTGACGAGGATCCGGACGCCAGCAACCGGCGCATCCGGGCCGCCAGGAGCGCGCGGCGCGCGAGCAGCGGGTGACGGCGGCGCTGCGCAAGCTGGCCGAGCCGCAAGCCGAGCGGCAGCGGCGCGCCAAGACCAACAAGAAGCAGATCGAAAAGCAGAAGGAGCCGCGCGTCTCGACGACCGACCCTCAGGCCCGGGTCATGAAGATGGCCGACGGCGGCTTCCGGCCGGCCTACAACTGTCAAGTGGGCCCGGTGGGCGAAGGCGAGGTTGTGGTCGACGTCGCGGTCGATAGCAGCGGATCGGACCGCGGCTTGCTGCGGCCTATGCTAGATGTGGAGTCTCAACAGGTTGTCCTTGGTCAGGTCGGCTTCTCGTAGCCCTTCAACAACTCGTCGATCACTTCCTGCTTGATTGCCATTGTCGTGGTCCCTCTCCAGGGGTCAGTTCACCACGATGGTGCGCAACAAGGCGGTCTACCTGGCGCTGGGGATCTAGACCGGCCTGCGGTTTTGTCCCGGCCAGCTCCATCGGCGTTGCACAAGCTCACCGGCTTCGCGGTTGCCCTCGACCATGTGAACGATCGGCGCGATGCCGCCTTGTGGAGACAGCATGCGCACGTCAGCCTGTGGGTTAGCCCGCGCACGCCGGAACCGATTCCACACACCCCTCGAACTCGGTTCAGGTTCGCAAGGTAGTCGCTACATACCGCATCTCCCTCATTCGTTGCAATCACCGAAATGGGTGAGGCGGCCGACGCAGTCGGCATGCCGTTTTGACTTGCAAACCGCGGTTGCATAACGTAGCCGTACCGGTAGGTATGGGTCCCAGGTGGGAGGGATCCACGCATTGCCGGGCCGCACAGGCCGTCAGTGGGGTCAGTAAAGGTCGCAGCCGACGGATCGCGCTGGTGGTGACGCATGACTTCGCATGGCCGGCGGCATTGTGGGGGCGTCCATGTTGGTTTTTGTCGATCAAGCCAAACATATTCGCATTGTTCGCCGCTCCATCGACGACTCAGGACAGTCAAGGCGTGAGTCGCTCGGGCGAATTCCAAAGGATACGCTGGAGGTCCCAAGCAACCTCAGGTCCGCAATCACGGCGGAAGAAAGCGCCGAACTCTCAGCGGCAATCGACTTTCACAAGCGGTCGATCGCTGTGGGGAGACAGGCGCAGGCTCTCGCTCTGCCGGAGCACCTGCGCGTTGCGCTTGAGTATCTGGACACTGACGCCAGCGATGAGGAGAGACGGATCATCGTCGCGGCCATCATGGCGGCAGCGAGGCAGCTTCGATGATCAAGCAAGCAACTATTGAGGCACGTTCTTAAGGTGGGCACCGCACGCCTTTCGGATCGCCTTATGCAGCACCGAGAACGAACGCGCTTTGCCGTTTCGGGTCGGCGCAGCATGCCGGATTTTCGAGCGGTTGATGAGACCCGTGTTTCTCGTTGACGGTCTGATGTGCTGAAATTCCGAACGTGGGAACAGCCTCCGGTCCGCCGAAATGGATCAAGCCGCAGCTGACGCGACTAGTAGCTCGTCACAGAGATTTTGACGAGTTGATGCGGAGCCACTGGAGGATCGGCAGGTCTTGAGGCGGCACGTGGAGGCTGATGCTTCGGGCGACGCCTGGCTGTCGTGAGATGAGGCCGTCGCGTTCGAGGCCGAGGACCATCTGGTGGACGGTCGGCGGGGTGACACGGAAATGGCGCTGCATGTCGGCTTTGGCCGGTGCCTGGCGGAACATGTGCGCATAGACGTAGATGAAGGCCAGGTACTGACCTTGCTTTTCGGTGAAGCGATGCGGGCTGGAGCGGGGCACGGTGCCTGAATTCTGACTCGTCGCCGGATTCGTCTGGTCTCCCCTCAGGCTGACCGGGAACGGCTGGATGGGCGGCGGCGCTGGCAACGACGTCATCAACGCCAATGGCGCAAGCACGCTCAACGGAGGCGCTGGGGACGATGTTCTCAATGGAATCGACACGTCGTCCTGGTCGGTGGTGCCGGCAACGACTGGATGACCGGCGCCATGGCCGATTACGGTCTCGCTGCCACCGCGATCACGGTGGATCTCGCTCTGACCGGGCCGCAGGACACCGGCAGCAGCACCGGCACCGACACGCTCGTCGATCTAAAGAACCTTATTGGCAGCAACCTGGGCGTCCACCTGAGCGGCAACAACCTGGCAAACACCCTGACGACCAATTCGGGTGACGACGTGATGGATGGTTGCGCCGGCCTCGACCGCCTCGACGGCGCCGGCAACGACGTTCTGACCGGCGGAGGCGATGCAGATACTCTCTTTGGCGACGATGGAGACGATGTCCTTGGCGGCGGGGCCGGCGCAGACAGCCTTAAAGGTGGCGTTGGAAACGATACGTTCGCGGGCAACACCGGCGACGACTTGTTGGCTGGCGATGTCGGCGAGGACCATCTCATCGGGGGAGACGGCATCGACGGCAGTTTACGGCAGTTTCGACGATACGATCGATCTCAGCATCCTGCTGTCGCCACGGGGCCGCAGGACACCGGATACGGCACCGATACGTTCGTGGGGGTCGAGAATATCAGAGCAGGCGGAGGAAATGACCGGCTGGGATGGTCGACACGCGCCAATACGATCAGCGGCGGCCTCGGCAACGATACCATCGCCGGGATCGGCGGCGACGATACGTTGTCCGGAGAGGATGGCGGCGACAAGATCGCGGGCGGAGCCGGCAACGATTTGCTTGTGGGCGGTTACGGTATCGACGAGCTGAGGGGCGGCGCGGGTTCGGACATCTTCGCGTACGCATCGTTCGTCGAGACGCTCGTGTCACAGGCCGATACGATCGACGACTTCCAGCAGGGCTCCGACCGCGTCGACTTGTCGGCAATGGATGCCCAATGGAATTCGTCCGGGCAACCATTCATCTTCATCGGCGCCGCCGCCTTTTCGGGGGCACTGGGCGCGGGTCCTTTACTTCGACGATGGCGCCGGTAGCACGGTCATCGAAGGCAACGTTCGCTCTTTTGCGGGCGAGACGACCGTGGCCGACTTCCAGATCGTGCTCAAGGGCGGCTACACGCTTCGGACTTCATTCTCTGATACCGTCACCGGCACCAAAGTTGACCTCCACCGTCCATCCGTGCCGTGCCAGTACGGCACGCAGGTCGAGCAGGATAGGGTGCAGTAGGGACTAGTCTGCTGCGGTGCGGCACTGCGCTTAGGATAGCAAGGGATGCTGACCCCAAAGGTTCTTGCTATCGGGCAACGCGTTCCATCACTTCGACCCAGCGGCTGTTTTGAAAAGCTAGGCTCGTTCAAGGACCAATCGGGAGGCATTGCCATCACTCCCGGAAGCCGCAGGATCATTGCCGCATGGCGTGCCGATCCGACCGCCGAGCAATTCCAAGGCCAGCGCCATGCCAGAATTGAGTTCAATCGCCGTGGGCGGCGGATGCCCAATCACTGGTCGTTTTAAGCCTGCGCCATGCCTGTAGCGGTTCTGGTAAAGGTACGCCAAGCGCGATTTCGAGAGTCTACGCAGCGCTGCTAGCTCTGCGTAAACCCGACTGGCGGTTGCAATGTTATGCACGGTCCGTGAAATGGGGAACGTTCGCGCGATCTGCAATAACGCGGTGATTTTGCCGCAGCAATGTCCAGATCCCTACCGCGTCGAGCCCAATAGCAGAGGGGGCGAAGCTTGCCTTGGACATCAGTAGTGCCACCTACGGCGACTATGTGCGGACGCTACACACAAGCTGACTTGGGGCCAGATTGTCGCCCTCTATCGTCTCACGCTGCCAGAGGAACCGGCCGGAGCGCTGTGGTGAGCCGTCCTACAACGTGGCGCCGACGCACGTCATGCCGATCATCCGGACGGCCGGCAACGGCCGGGAGCTGGTGATGGCAGGCTGGGTGCTTGGTGCTGTGCTGGCTGCGGTCGGACCAACTCGGCAAGCAGCCATATTCGACCATCAACGCAAAATCGGACGGCGTTCAGACCGCGCCGACTTATCGCGAGGCCCTTCAAGAAGCGGCGCTGCCTGGTGCCTAAAACGGTTTGGTACGAGTGGCAGAAGACCGGGCCGAAGATGAAGAGGCCGTTTCACTTCCAGCCCAAAGCGACGCCCTTTGCCTTTGCTGGCGTCTATGATGTTTGGAGCGCGGATGGCAAGTCGGCAATCACCAGATTCTCGATCGTTAATACGGCCGCGGCACCATCCACCGCGGCCTATCACGACCGAATGCCTTCGGTGCTTAGAGAGCCAGTTCGAGGACTGGATGCGCGGTTTCCGCGGAACATGCCGCCGAGATGATGAAGCCCTACGACGGGGCGATCGAAGTGTGGGATGTGTTGGTGGACGTCGGCAATGTGCGGAACAACCGACCAGAGTTGATGAAGACGGGTATCCTTCTGAAGTTTTGTCGGCGAAGACAAGACCGTCAGTCTTTAGCTCTGCTCGGGAGGGCTTCATGGCACGCAACACGTTCCAGCAGACGGGATGGATAATCGTGTTGATGTTGGCGGCGTCGCGCCCAATGTTTATCATCATCGCGCCTTCACAATAGGCGGTAGCGGCATCCATTGCCGTGCCCCTGCGTTACCTCCACACAACGTCGAGAGGGCATCGTGCTTCACCCTTCATCGAGGCATGTCTGGCTGTCAGGTGCGCTCGGATTGCTGATCGTGGCGAACGCCTTTCTGTTTCTAGCCTACGCATTTCTGTCGGCCGTTTCGGGCCTCTAGGCGCGGCTTGGGGCCGCTAAGGAGGGCCTGATGGCGCATATCCCGTCGCGACAGAAGGTATGGTTAGACGTGCTCGGGTTGCTAATGGCGGCATTGGGCTTGGTGCTGATCGTCTATGCGTTCCACCAGTAGCGAACCCCATCGGTCGGTTAAAGCTGTACACAGTGGACGTATTTCACATCCAAGCCCATGTCCCGAAGCCCATTCGCGAACTCTTGAGCACTGTCGTCGCATTCGGGCTTGGAGACAAAGACAGGGGCATCCTTACTGTTCATCACACCTTCCGTACACCGTTGCGCCTCCGTGCAGACATGGATCGAATACCGCCACACATCCTTCTGCGCCCATGCCGAAGTTGCTAGCAGGACGGACGCCGCCCATATCACAGATGATCTCACCGCGGCTTCCCTTTCGCTTGGTCAATCGCCTTCACGTCGGCCTTAAGGAATGACGCCAACGACTGGGCGGGTGGTGCGATGACCTATTCCGGGAGACCCGCCAGCGCCTCTGCCGCGCGACCATGGGGCTACTTCGCCTGGTGGCCATTCCAGTGTTCGCAGCTCCCGCCGTACTGGCTTTTTCAATGCTTTCTCTCAGACCTCGCCGCTTCCTTGTCTTTGGCGGCCTTTTGCTGTTTGCGTTGCTGTTGCCGCCAGGTGAGCATGGGAGTGCTGGAAGAGATAGGGCGCAGTGCCCTAGCCTGGGCCTCCAGCTTGGCGGCATGGTGCTCCAGCTCGTTCGCATAACGCTCAAGCCGAGACCTGTCGGATTCCATAGGAAGGCTGCTGGCCAGCTGGCGAGCCCGTGCGGCCATGTCCCGATTGTAGGCCGCTTCGCGTTCCAGATCTTCGGGCTGCACCATTGCCTCCGCAGGCCATTGCATCCGACTAATGCGGAGCGTGCACGAAAGTTACGGGGTCATAGCGGCGCGCAGGTCGAGCACGAGATCTGCGATAGGCGACGGCCTGCTGCGGCTTCATGAAGTCGGCCGAGTGCGGCACGATGGGACGTGACCCAGCGATTGGCAGGGCTGCTTGGTCGTGTGAGGCACACCGCGACAGCGGAAACGAGTCGAGAAGAACGGTCGGTCGCGCAAGATATCCGACAACAGATCGGCCTCGCTTTGTCGGTAGCAGGCCGGACAGTAGACCCGCAAGCCGCAGCCGATCGCGGCGACGTCGGCGAAGGTTCGAGTCGGTAGCGCCACAAGCGCCATGGCCAGCTCCTCTACGAGCGTCGCCGCATCGCCTGTCGCCAAGGTGATTTAACGCCGTCCCTGGTCGATCGTCGCGCGTGCCGAACGTCGCGCCAAAAGGCGCCAACTCGGATGACGCAGCGGATGCTTCTTCGCGATATAGAGGGTCTGCCTCTATGGACCCTTCATCGCCTGCCCCCCTGCAATATCCGCTCGATCATCCTGACGGCGTTACGATCCAAGAGGAACTCCCGCTGGCTCTTCCAGCCTGGCAAACGGACAATAATGCTGGCTGATACCGCCTCAGCAAATCGGCGCGCATCGATCTCACGCTCAAACACGCAATGGATCTCTAGCCTACCGCTCTTACCGCTGGCGGCGAGCGCATAGAGGCCATTCGACACGAGGCGCGCCAGCAGCCTGGTCAGCAGCTCAAGGTAAGGATGCGCTGTACCACCGGCGACAAGCTCTTCCGGCACTAGGCCAATGACCAGATGGCCCGCCGGGAAGCGGTCCATGGCGACGGTCCAGTCAACTTTGGGCATTTCTCAAACAATCACGCGGGGCCCAATTCGCGCGCGCGTGCCAGTCCTAGATCCGTCAGAATAACGCGGTCATCGCTTTGCACCGTGACGAAGCGGGCCTCGATCAGGGCGTCAAGGGCGAAGCCATCGCACTCGCTGGCGGCGCCGCTTCCTCCGGCCGAGGCAAGCCTCCGCAGCAGCTCGGCTTGCTCTTTGTTCCAGTGAGTTGCCACAGCCCCCCCATTGCAGGCGGCCTTGGAACACTCCCTTCAAGGCGCTTCCAGCCCCACGGCGCGCCTTCCCCGTGCACAAAGGATCAAATCGCAAAGCTGGCTGAATCGACCAGAAAGAACTTTGTGACGTGAGTGTGCTGTGGGAGCCTCATCCGAAGATTGGCGCGCGTTGACCCACGTTAGGGGCGTCAGTCCGCCCCGACAGATCCCGCGTCGCCACTTGCCGTTCTCGATATCGCGGACATTAACAATCGGATAGCCGACAGGCGTCGTGGCGCTGTCTGTCCAGGCATCAACGATCATGTATCTGACGCGGCCGATCGGGTCATCAACCTCCGCCCACCGTTGGTCCTGTCTACTCCCAATAGCTGACGAGCCAGGCGTGGCCGCAAACCGACGCGAAAGGCCACAAGCGGACTCAGGGTGCATTTCGTCAGTAACCGGAACCCCAGGTCGGACGGGCTGCGCCTTGCCATTGGAATCGAGAAGTGTCGAGTTGCGGTGCCGAGACCACTGCTGGCAACAGGTTCAATATCATTGCGGCGCCCCGCTTCCGCAGATGTGCGCCGCCTGTGGCGCGTTCAACGACCTGAGCGCCAAGTGCTGCGGTCAATGTGGAAAAGTGCTTGCGCCACGGGGTCAGGCAAGCGCCAGTGTGACAGAACAGCTGCCGAGTCTCAAACCGACTGTGTGGGCGCAGAACGCCGCCATTTGACGGTCATGTTTTGCGGTATGGCCGGCTCTACGGCGCTTGCCACTCGCCTTGACCCGGAGGATCTCGGGGAGGTCATCCGCGGGTATCAGGATGCCCCCTGGGGCGATCGGGCGCTTCGATGGATTTGTCGCAAAGTTCATGGGCGACGGCGTGCTGGCCTACTTTGGCTATCCAAGAGCTCATGAGGACGATGCCGAACGCGCCGTCAGAGCAGGGCAGTTGGTCGACGATGAGGTCGGTCACCTGCTGATGCAAGCCCGCGTGCGACTGGAGGTTGGAGTAGGCATCGCCACAGGTCTCGTGGTGGTTGGGGAGACAGTGGGGAAGGTTCGTTTCAGGAGCAGATCGTCATCATGGAAGTGTCGCCACTGCACCATCACGCCAATCTCACCACTTGATAGCGCCACCAGAGATTGGCATAAGATATCCAGATTCAGCGCTGACGAGCATCCCGCAGTCCTCGCGAGTGCGTTCGCACATCGGACAGAATGCGTGGGGCGGCGCCGTTATCTACCCTGAGCCTCTAGAGGACATGATTCTGAACTAGCGACAGCGCGACGCGACAAGACGATACCCGAGTACCGAGGTGAGTATCGATGATTGTCTCGGACGATTTCGCCGCCGGCAGCCTGGGTTCGGTCTGGCACGTTGCGGGCCCGTCAGGTATTTCGGCGGGGCTGGCATCTGACGGCACCGATGGGTACCTGCAATTGGTCACGCCGGACGGCAATTATGACGTGTGGGGAACCAACAACGGTGCGCGGGCGATGCAGTCGGTCACCAATACCGACTTCCAGCTCGAGACCCGGTTCCTGACCACCCCCTCGCAGCAGTACCAGATGCAGGGCTTCCTGGTGGAGCAGGACGCGCAGAACTGGCTGCGCTTCGACACCTACTTCGACGGCTCCGTCCTGCGCGCCTTCGCGGCGGTCACCCTGAACGGGTCGTCCAGCGCGCGCTTCAATCTTGCCATTCCCGGCAACACGGCTCCCTATCTGCGGCTGACCCGCACCGGCAACCTGTGGACGTTCGAATATTCGCAGAACGGCACGACATGGACCACCGCGGGCAGCTTCACGCAGGCGCTCACGGTCACCGCGGCCGGCCTCTTCGCCGGCAATACCGGCCCGACGGTCGGCTACACCGCCCGCGTCGACTATTTCGAGAACACCGCCAGTCCCATCGTCAACGAAGACGGCACGATCGTCCCGGTCAATACCATCGACGTCTGGTACGGGCTCCAGCAGACTTTTGGGGTGCCCGGCGAGGTCCAGCAGTGGATCAACATTCTCGGATCCGTCAGCGGACACGTCGCCTCGCTGAGCTATTCCCTGAATGGCGGCCCTGCGCGCGCGCTCTCCATCGGCCCCGACACGCGCCGGCTGCAGAACCCGGGCGACTTCAACATTGATATTGCCTATTCGGAGCTCAATGGCTCGGCGACGGATGACGTCGTCACCATCACGGAAGTGATGGAGTCCGGCGCGACGTTCAGCCGTGACGTCGTGATCCATTATGAAGCCGGACATACCTGGGCCTCGAACTACAGCATCAACTGGCAGAATGTGACGAACATCCAGAACGTTGCGCAAATTCTGGATGGCACCTGGGCGATCGACAACAACGGGGCGCGCCCGGTCGACCTCGGCTATGATCGCCTGATTGCCATTGGCGACCGGTCTTGGGACAACTACGAGCTCGATCTCTCGATCACCATGCATGATCTGCACAACAAGGACCCACGCGGCCGGGACGGCGGCGGGTTCGCGATCGGCATGCTCTGGACTGGCCATACCGACACACCGATCGAGGGTTGGCAGCCCAAGTCCGGCTGGACGCCTGGCGCGGCGTTCTTCTATGGGGATGAGGACCATGACGGCGTTGGTGAGTTTTCGCTGCACCCGTCGACCAGCTTCGCCGAGATACTCGCGTTGCAGCCATTCACCTTGGTGGAGGGTCTCACCTACGACTTTCGCATCCAGGTCGAACAAACCGGTCTCTACGACCGGCTCTACAGCCTCAAGGTGTGGCAGGACGGCACCGCAGAGCCCACCGGCTGGACATTACAGGGCACCGAAACGTTCGGCCTCTCGCAGGCGCCAGGCACCGGCTCGATCTATTTCGACGCCCATTATTTCGATGTCTCGTTCAACGACCTCAATGTGTCAGAGATTCCCGGCCGCGACATCGTTCAGGGCACCAGTGGCAACAATCTGCTGAGCGCCCCGTATACTGGAAATACCAACGAGATCGACGTGTTCGCCGGTTATGGCGGGGCGGACCTGTTTGTCGTAGGCGATCTGAACGGCGACCACTATGCCAGGGCAGGCAACGCCGACTACGCTTTCATATGGGACTTCCTCTCTGGGGTGGACAGGATCCAGCTTGCCGGCACTGCGACCAACTACGTGCTGGCCACCGACTATGCCGGGCTGCCGACAGGCACTGCGATCTTCCATGCGACGGCGGGCGGCGCGCCCGGCGAGTTGGTCGCAGTCTTGAATGGCGCCCGGAACCTGAGTCTTGCCAGCAGTGACTTCGTCTTTGTTGGCGCAACGTTGTCCCAGTCGTAGTGACGACGGGCTCCCGCACTGGCGCGCCATCGGTCTACGACGGCGAGCCTGTGGTGTAGGGTTTTAGAATGTTTCGCACCTTTGGTCGGTGGTCCGGTGGTCAGCTCTGGTAGGCGGGTATGGCATTGCGCTGCCCGAGTGGCTGCAAATGCCATCTGCCATCATCTAACCTCGCTCACCGGGCTTTCCGGCTTGAATACAGCAGCACCCTGCTCGGGGCTGCCTGTCTCATACATCGCGATCACCTCTTCCGGCATAGGTTGCAAATCCCGGACCCGCCGGAAATCGCGCACCGACGTCCCTGTGCAGGCCGCATCCCGGGCAGGGGCGCCACGACGGAAAGTGAGATCCTCGAGGTTGATGGTGCGGAAGTCGATGCTCCAGCGCGCGATCGGCGTTTCGTTCGGGACGGTCGAGTGCATTTGGTCGCCGGAGAAAAGAATGATGCCGCCGGTCGGCACCACGAGGCGGACATCGGGGGTCAGCGTCAGCGGCTCCGTTGCATGCGGCTGCGTACGCGTATCCTTGCCGATATGTTGCCCCGCATTCCGCCGCCCCTCGGCATTCCAGCGATAGTAGTCGAAGCGGGCCGAGTCGTTTTCGACCGAGTGGTTCCAGTAGGTCGGATGGAAAGCCATACCCTGCGCGGCCTCGAAATCGTAAAGTGGCATCCACCAGTTCAGTTGGCAGGGCGGCGCCGAGTACCAAGTGTCACGATGTGGATGGTGAGCATAGGCAATGCCTGTGGTCAGATAGTCTTTCGGAAAGGCAACGCGCAGGCGCGGGACGTCCTGATAGGTTTGATCAGGATGGCACCCATGGTCGAGCAGGACGCGCTGCAGGAGTTCCTTGGTCGTGGGATGATGGATGAAATGAGGTTTCAGTCGCATAAGGATCTCGACCGCCTTCGAAACCTCGATGTGCGGGTGTGCATGTTGCGGATGCCACGGTGAGAACGCCTCCTCGATCAAGCTCCGGGCAAAGCTCGCAAGCTGCAGCGTCGATGGACAAGGCGGAAAGATCACGAGCTCGCCCTGATACAGGGCGTGACGGCGGTCGGATTCAGAGCAAGCGGGAGAGAACGACAGATTCATCGCGGCCTCACAACCATAACGTGTGGAAAAGCATACCCCGTACTGAAAAGAAAAAACGCCTGCGCAGAATTGTTATGCCGATGTCACGCCCGGGCTGCATACCGGGCGAGGCGCGCTCGGTCCGCTTTTTCGGAAAGAGTTGTCGTGAACTGACAGGCTCGGCTCAAGATGCTCCGCCCTGCCTAAGCAGGCTTTCCTTTACTGGTTCGTTCATGCAGGCCCCCACCCCCGAACAAGAACAACGCGGCTGACGGCTAACTTCCCACTAGGCCACTTGCCAAACGACGCAGCTGATGTCCACGAAACAGGGCTCGACGCGCAATTGCAAGGAAGCACCGACTTCGGTTTGTGATGCTCAGTTGGTACAAATTCGCGCTGCGGCAGTAAGCGTGGAGCAGCTTGAGCTGCTGTCTAAGAAGGCTGTCTTTGCGGCCAGAATACCAGATGGCTCGGTATGAGCCAGAGGTGCTGGAACTGAATTGCTTGGCGTGGCAGCGCCGGTAGAAGAGCACCTCCGGTCCCAGCCAATAGGGACCAAGGAGCGCCATTTCCGCCAGCAAGACCTTGTCGGAACCGCTAAAGTGCCCGATCAACGAGGTTTGCCTCAGCGCCGAACGTCGCATCAATCCGTAGACCTCGACACACATCACGGTGTTCAGCATCACAGCCGTGAAGCGAGTCGCCGGATCGGAGGCGGTCAGTCCAGGGTTGTCCTCTGGCAGGCATGGCCAGCAGACATTGGATAGGTCCACCATTCCCCCGCGCTCAGGCGAAAACCGGAGAGGCTGTCCCAGTTCGTCGATAAGTGCTGACGCGGGTGATGCCAGTACGACATCTGGACGAGCCTCCAATGCCGCGACCGTCACTTCAAGGAAGCGGGGGTGCAGGACGTCGTCATGAGAAGCCCACTTGAAGTAGGGACTGTCGCCATAGGCAAAGAGAAGATTGTGGTTGGCGGCGGCGCCGACGTTGCAGGCCTGCCTCACGTAGTGAATACGACGATCCTTGCGGGAGAATTCTCGACAGATCTCTTCTGTGGCATCTTCCGAGGCATTGTCGGAAATGACCAACTCGAAGTCACCGAAGCCTTGCGAAAGGATCGATTCGATAGCTTGTGCGATATAGTTGGCCCCGTTGAAAACGGGTATCCCAATAGTGACCTTCGTCATCAAACCCAACCGTTTGGACCGACTTCTATCATAGATCGCGGGAGGGACAACGAGATAGCGATGGCGTCACGCATTGATCACGGACCAATCCGCTTCGGTGTGTAGAAGCGCTTATCGCTACAACCAAATCAGGCTGATCTTTCTTTCGCGACACGTCTCCGGCCGGAGTTGCCAGGGCTCGATCTGGCTGGCAATCTTCTGATTGAGGTCGGACGGGGGTGCTGGGCTGAGCCGCATGCTTCACAGCGGCTTGGTGGTGTCGTTGTGCCGTCAGATAACGATTGTTGGCGATTTGGCGCCCGCCAAAGCTGACGAAGCCACTAGCAAATCGCAGTCAACTCCCTCCGATTCGAGCGTGGACTGAATTTCCCCAAGATACTCGGGGTTCATCACGACGACCACGTCTGGCCGATAGTCGCGCAAATACTCGGGAGATACGATTTTCTGTGCCGTTCCGGGCATGAATCGCCCAGTCTTCTTGGGGTTGATGTCGACCACGTACTCCACGCCCTCGTTTGCTCCGATATCGAGCATGTTGAGAAAGCCGACAGCCTTCACACCTGCGCCCCAAAGCACGACTCGACGCCCTTCTGCGATCATGGCGGCTATCGTGCCCTTCCATCGCTCCAACATAGCGCCGAAGGTTACCGCAAAGTCTCCGGATATATTTGCGCCGGCATCAACCATGGGCGGCGCGATTGAAGTTCCCTTGTCTGTCAAGACTTCGGCATAAAGATATTGACCGCCGAAGCTGTTCTCAATGTGCACCACGGAAAAGCCTGCGTCTGACAATGCGCGTTGCAGCGAAAGTGGCGAAAAGTAGGATACGTGTTCATACGTAAGATCCCAGATCCGACAATCGTGGAGAATCGAGAGCCCGTTGGGGACCTCAAAATACCCGGCACCCTCCTGCTTCAGAACGCTTCGCGCCCGACGCAATGTCGTCTGCAATTCCTCTAGGTGCTCGAGCACGTGCTTGGAGCATACGAAGTCGACTGGGGCTAGATCCGTTGTCGTAAAGCTCTGTGATCTGACCTCGATCGACCCTTCGCCTATCGGGAAGGCTCGGCTCTGCTGTGATGGATCATACCCAATGCCATGATTGCCGCCTTGGCTGCAGAGTAGTGAAAGAAGATCTGCGCTGCCACAACCAATTTCGACAATCGATTTGCTTCGCAGTTCGTAGGTGTGAATGAGGCGTTCAGCCGTGGCGCTCAAATATGCACAGTAATGCGCCGAGAACCCTAAGGCGTTTTCATAACCAGGCGCATACCCCACGCGCTCCGGCTGGAATGCGCGGTTGTAGATGTGCGTGCACTCGGGGCACAGGACCAGTTCGATGGGCCCACATTCGGCGAGCCGCGCTTCTGACGGTGATTCAGCAAAAACGCATCCGAGCAGAGGCACACGTGCTACTGTAAGAAGTGGCAATGCGTCAGACTGCGAGCAAACGAGACAACGAAGCATTGGCTAATTCTCCCACTTGTTGTTGAAGGTCGGTCCGCCATTTTCTTCCAATAGAAGATCGTTCCACTCAAGCGAGAACGCGGTTTGCGCGTTATGCACTGCCTGGAAGACTGCCGGAGGAACTCGCTGACACTAATTGTCCATCGAGTTATCATCTGGCGGAGCAGTGTCCGGAATAGCCATTTGGATTCTCACCAGGCTTCGAACGAGTATCGGAATAGAATCCCAGCACGAGTCGTGTTGCAAGATGACAAAGCGATCCGCACATTAAGATCACAGACCTTGGCGGGGCGAGAAGCTCTTCCGTGTCTTCGGCGCGATCGGCAGCGGCATTCCGCGCCTCGGTCAGGCGGTCCCGCGGTGCGCGTATCGGCGACTCCTGGATCACAAACTTATGCCATGGCTGTTAATGCGCAACTTATAAGAATCTGATAGCATGGGCCTTTATCCCGTCTGGAGCCGTCGGAGTGTAGTGGGAAGATTGCTCTGGCTGGTGGCCTTCTGGGGGACGTGGCGCCTATGTTAGTTTTCATCTATCAGGCCAAGCACATTCGTGTTGTCCGTCGTTCCGCCGACAGTTCGGGGCAGTCGAAGCGACGAGCGTTGGGCAGAATCCGCAAGGATACGCTGGAGATACCCTTCGAGATCGAGTCAGCCCTTACACTCGAAGAGAAAAGTGAGCTGTCGTCCGCCCTCGATTTCTATAAACGCGCTGCAAAACTCGATAGAAAGGCGAAAGCGCTTGCCCTTCCCGAACAACTGCGCGTTTCCATCGACTATCTGCAGAACGGTGCCAGCGCCGAAGAGAGGCGGATTATCGTTGCCGCGGTCATGGAAGCGGTTAGAGAGCTTCGACGGATGAGCGAGCAGGATAGCGAGGGCGACCCAAGAGTCCGTGAGAAGGGGAAGCGGGTACTCGATGCAGATCTGGTGTCTTGATTCAGAAGCTTTGAGGATGTTGATCTGGTTGCAGGCGACGTCGAGCGCCTTGAGTTAGAAGCGCGATCCAAGCCGTTCACACGGACCAAATCAGCCGACGACATCCGCACTGCCGTCAAACGTGAAGTAGCCGTTCCACTGTGGATGTTTACCGGCCAGGGCACTAGTTCATCTTCGTTGACTTGTTTTCCTTCTTTGTCTTCTCTGCGCTGGGGGGCATTTCAAAGCCCTGCTTTTTCAGAAACTCGGACAGTTCGAACGCAAGCCGCTGAGCTGCACGTACGCTCGTCACCACACGGCCCACGACAACTCTGTCGGCCGATTCCGCGCTTTTTCCGGGAACTATGCGAACGGAGCCGAGGGCAATCTTCACGACGCCGTTGAGAAGCTGAAAATTGACCGCCGCATCGGCAAAGATTTCGGGCGTTGCGGCCGGAATGTCGATAAAGCCTGATGGTGTCTGTACTCGCTTGTCGTCTGTCATGCAGCGCTTCCTTCGACGTAAGTTCCGAACCCAATGGTAGGGAAAGCGACCTACCCAGACCTGGGCGTCTATGCTCCTACCGGTGGAGCGACCTCGTATAGGGCGGCCCGCACCAGAAGGGCTTTTCGGTGCCTGGCCTGTCCGCTCAACAAGGAAGGCGTCGCACCCGAGGAAGCGGATGCATTCAGGTTAGCACACGCCGTGCAATCTCGGCGTGAGTTCGGCGTGATGTTCTTGGTACGACGAGGCCGATTCAGTAGGTGATGGCGCAGGCCTTGCGCTCGGTCTTCATGATGCTGAAGGCGATGCGCGAGGCATCATCGATGGCGATGTGGACGAACTCCCAACCGACGCCCCGGCTGTTGCCGGTGCGGTCGCCGGTGATGCGATGGCCTATTGGATTGAATCTGCCGAGCTTCTTGATGTCGATATGGATGAGCTCGCCGGGCTGATCCCGCTCGTAGCGGCGCACAGGCTGGGCCGGCTCGAGGGCGTCAGCCGACGCCCCAGCCGGTCATCGATCGTATCGCCCGCGCCGTCAGCGCTTGCCGGGCAAGGAGATCGCCGTCCAGCTCGGGATCTCCACGGCCACGGTTAGCCGCGTGCTCAAGCGTCCGGGGCTGAACAAGCTCAGCGCGCAGCCGGTGAGGCCGCGAGCTGCGGTCCTGCAGGCTGGCCAGACCCTCAGCGTCGTAGCGATCGACCCATTTGCGCATCGCGCGAGGGCAAACGCCTACGGCTACACTGACAGCCTTCGGCGTTTGCCCAAGTGAGAACCATGCTGACCATGTGCGCTCTCGACAGCGTGGCGTCAGGCGGGCACTCGTACGGATGTCCATTCGGCTCTCCCTCAATTGACGTCTCGACAACCTCAGCATCCTCGGCCTGAGCCGGATGGAGAACCTATTGAAAGCTCACAGCTTGTGCGTCAGGTTACGCCACCCAGCTTGGCCCCTGCACAGCATGCACAGGTGCGACGATATGAGTTTTGTGTCATGGCGAATGTCGATGACGGGATGGTTGCGATTCTGGCCGTATTACCTTGCGCCTCTCAAGCGGGTCAGAACAATCGTATGCCTGTCGGCGTTGGGCGCAGTGCTCTGGCTTTGATTTGCCCCTTCTGACCCAGCGGCTAGGCCGCTCTACCAATAAGCTCCCAATCGGAGGCGTTGACCAATCTGTCTTTCTTCTCTGAGGGCCGCCGACGCCAGAGATCAGGCACGAGTTCAATCACAGAGAACTCACAGCCGGCTTGGATGAGATGACCTAACATGATGCTGTCGCTGCTCGACAGACTTGCTCCCAAGCCGAGTGGAATTTCTCGACACCAATTGGCACCTGGCCTGACGCCGAGGCCCAACACGTTTGCAACGACTGCAGTAGAGTGGACCAACTCATAATTCTGTCCGACTCCAGTCCAACGTTCTCCTTCTTGATCGCAACACCTTTGGGCCAGGAGAAAAAAATGGCCACGTTCTTCGGCACAGCCAAAGGGGAAACGATCACTCCGCTTCTGGTTTCTCCCACCGTCACCCGTAGTCCTGACGGCGCGTCCGTGGGAGACGGTGCCGATACACTGAACGGCCTCGGGGGCAACGACGTGCTCGATGGAGGGCGCGGTGCCGACATCATGGTTGGCAGCGCCGGTAACGATAGCTTCTACGTCGACAATGTCGGCGACCGGGTCGTCGAAGCCGCCGGACAGGGTACAGACACGGTCTTTACCCGCGTCAGCTACAGGTTGGCCGCAGGGCAGACGGTTGAGTATTTGCGCGTTCTTGGTTCGAGCGCGCTGACCCTGACCGGCAACGAGTTGAACAACACCCTAGTGGGTGCAGCCGGCAAGGACGCGCTGTATGGTAGCGGCGGCGACGACGGTCTCGATGGCGGGGGCGGTGCCGACATCATGGTCGGTAGCACCGGCAACGATACCTATCGTGTAGACAATCGTGGCGACCGGGTGATCGAGACGGTCGCTCTCGGTGACGATACGGTC
>Ga0081455_10003318_pt1 | contig 18593 bp, 20 predicted proteins | sample TabmetS3T2R1_FD_70207 | JGI IMG/M metagenome (GOLD analysis project Ga0081455, IMG submission 70207) | Tabebuia heterophylla rhizosphere microbial communities from the University of Puerto Rico - S3T2R1 | ecosystem: Host-associated > Plants > Roots > Rhizosphere ... | reverse complement strand
GTACCACATGAACTCGCCGTTCTGGCGGCGCGGCCCCTGCCAGATCTTGCGGATCATCTCCGCGTCGGCCACCGTGATCTCGCCGCACGCCGTGGCGGTGCCGACGAGGGTCGCCGGATCGAAGGTGCAGCGCACCGGATCCTCGAGCACGCCGTCGGCGACGCCGTCGATCGTGTCGCACGCCGCGACGGCAGCCGAGGTCGCCGCCGCGAGCTTGCACGGGGCGACGAAGTTGGCGGCAGCGTTCATCGACATCTGGCCCCACAGCTGCGCGACATGCAGCTTCTGCCAGTTGATCGCCGGAGCTCCGGCGAGGATGCCGTCGTAGTCGGCCGGGTACCGCTGCGCCTCCGACAGGCCCTGCCGCCCGCCGGTCGAGCAGCCGTTGAAGTACGAGTACCGCGGTCCCTGCCCGTAGAACGCCGAGGCGAGCGCCTTCCCGACCACGGTCATCTCGTGGATGCCGAGATAGGCGTTGTCGCGCATCAGGACCCACGCGAAGCGGCCGTTGGCGTCGAGCGCGAAGCTGCCGCTGCCGCCGACGTGGCCGGTGTCGGTGGCCCCGGACGCATAGCCGTCGCGCAGAGGAGCGGGCAATGAGCCCGGTCCGCCGCCCGAGAAGCCGCCGCCTCCCGTGCCCTGGAACCGGCCGTTGTAGTTGTCGACCGGGAGCCAGACATCGATCGTGACGCGGTCTCCCGTCGGCGGATGCGTGGAAGTGGCGTTCACGCGGCAGGAACGCGGAGTCGTCGCATTGCCAGAATCGAGCACCGCCGCGTTGATCGTCACGTTGGTCAGCGACACCGAGGCCAGGCTCTCGCAGGAGCGCACAGGCGTGACCGGTCCACCCTTGCGCGCGATCGCCTGCGCCGGTGCGGCCGGTGTGACGGCCCTTGCGGTCGCTTTCGTCGTGCCGGCGACGCCGACGGCGGCCGTCACCGCCAGGGCGATCGCCGTCAGCGTGAGTGCTGCGGCCGCGACCAGGCGTCGACGCCCGGACGAGCCGCGTCTCAGGAACGACACTTGCTCCTCCTTCCCCCGAGGGCATTGAGTTCGCATAGCGCACAGATGTGCGCTATGAGCATCGCGACCATCTCACGCTGTTGAGCGCGGGTCAAGGGGTGTGAACGGCTCGTAAAGGTTCCGTACGAATCCCCCGGTAGCGGGAGGTTTTTCGCTCCGATCGCCGTTATCTCCCGTAGTAACTCAGCGCGACACCGCGCACGCGCGAGTACGCGCTAGACCCCCCGAGCGAATCCTGGAGTAGTGATGCTGAACGAACTTGCCCTGGGCAACGATGCCCCCGATACGAACGCGGCGCTGGCCGCGTTCATCCACCACGCGCAGGAGCGCGGGTACGTGCGAGCCAACGAGCTCGAGGCGCTCCAGCACGAGTTCGAGCTCGACGACGAGACCGTCGGCTCGCTGCGCGCTGCGCTCGAAGACGCCGACGTCGAGCTCGAGGCCGAGACCTCACTCGGCTCGGCGCCCGAGCTCGACCTGACCCCCGGCGCGAGCGGGGCGAGCGACAGCCTGCAGCTCTTCCTCAACGACATCGGCCGCTACCCGCTGCTCACCGCCGCGGAGGAGGTCGCGCTCGCCAAGCGGATCGAGCGCGGCGACCTGGCGGCGAAGGAGCACATGGTCAACGCGAACCTGCGGCTCGTTGTCGCCCTCGCGAAGCGCTACCAGGGCCACGATGTCCCGCTGCTCGACCTGATTCAGGACGGCGTCATCGGCCTCAACCGCGCCGTCGAGAAGTTCGACTACCGCAAGGGCTTCAAGTTCTCCACCTACGCGACGTGGTGGATCCGCCAGGCCTGCCAGCGCGCGATCTCGAACCAGTCGGCCACGATCCGGATTCCGGTGCACGTCCAGGAGCGGCGCCAGAAGCTGCGCCGGGCGCGCCAGCGGCTCGAGGCGGCGCACGGCCGGCCGCCGACCGTCGAGGAGCTCGCCAAGGCCGCGGAGCTGAAGCTCAAGCACACGGAAGAGGCATTGCACGCCGTCGAGGCGTCGGTGTCGCTGAACCAGAGGGTCGGCGAGGGCGACGCCGAGTTCGGCGACCTGTTCGCCGACACGACGTCCGACGATCCGATTGACCTCGTCGACGACGCGATCGAGTACGAGCGGCTCCAGGTGGCGCTCGAGCTGCTCGACGAGCGTGAGCGGAGCGTGCTCGCGCACCGTTATGGGCTCGGCGACACCGACGAGGCAAGGAGCCTCGAGCAGATCGGCCGCACGCTCGGGCTGACCCGCGAGCGCGTCCGGCAGATCGAGACGAGCGCCCTCGCGCGCCTGCGGGAGCTGCTCGGAGATCACCCCGAGAGCGACCTCGTCGCCGTCGCCTAGCCGCCCGACGCCTCCCCCTTGACAGGGGCGGCGGCTGGTGAGAGAGTCCTGCCGTCAAGTCCTGCAGACCTTCGGGTCCGCGGGACTTGACGTTTATCGGGGCTAGTGTCACCTGCCTACGACGAGCCCGCAGTCATCAGCGCAGGACGGCGTCGAGTACCACCTGTGGCGCCAGACCCTCTCGGACGGCGAGGTGACGACCCTCTATGCGGTGCGCTACCCGCTCCCGTCCACACGCGTTCGGGTCGTGTGCTTCCAGCCGCCGGAACACCTCGATGTGTGGTGCGTGGAGCACGGAGTCGATGGCGGGATCGTCGCCGGGTTCTTCCTTCGTGATCCCTATCGGCCGCTGGGCGAGCTGTGGATCGACGGACGATCGACGCCGCACGAGCCGATCGCTCCGCCGTACGGTGATCGCCGCGCCACGGTGGTGATCGAGCGCGACGGCACGGTGCGCTTCGTCGAGCGTACGTCGGCTCCGGAACGACCCGCCGGCGATCTCGTTCAGGCCGGGCCGATGCTCGTCGCCGGCGGGGAGATCGCCTTCGACCCCGATACCGACCGAGAGGGCTTCTCGGCCGGCGCCGAGCAGTTCGACTCGGACATCACCGACGGGCGCTACCCGCGCGCGGCGCTTGGGCTCTCGGACGGGTGGCTGGTCGCAGTCGCCTGCGACGGCCGTCGCTCGCGGGTCGACGGCGGGCTCACGATGCTCGAGCTCGCCGAGGTGATGGTCGAGCTCGGCGTGGAGAGTGCAATCAACCTCGACGGCGGCGGCTCGACCACCCTCGTGCACCGCGGACATCTCCTCAACAGGCCCTACTCCACCCAGGACCAGCCGGCGCCCGCTTCCCGCCGGGTCGTGAGCGCGCTGGCGTTCGAGCTTGCCGGCATCGCCTGAGACCCGATCGCCTGGACCGGGATTCGACGGCTTCGTGTCGAAGCCCGCTTCGTGCGCGGGTGTGCTCTCGTCGGTCTGGCCTTCCTGGCGCTGCTGTGGTGCCCGATCGTCGCCGCGGCTACCGCCGACGAGACAGCGCTCGCCGAGCGCTACGCGCCGGTCGTGCGGCTCGTCGAGCAGCCCGAGGAGTGCGGGCCGGGAGAGCCGTGGGAGCCGACCGACGTCGACGCGCTCTTCGACGAGCCGACGGTTGCGCTGCGCGGGCCGTGGAACGCCACTGACCTGATCAAGATCGGGCCGACGGCGGAGGATCTCGTGGGTCGCTACGAGTACCACCTCGATTTCCCCGGCAACGCGCTCAGCCCGGGTTGCGGCTACGAGCGCTGGGCGCGCCGGATCACCGAAGGCTCCGACCCGGCCGTCTACGCGCACGTGGCGACCGATCAGACGCACCCGGGCAAGCTCGCGCTGCAGTACTGGCTCTTCTATCCCTTCAACAAGTTCAACAACCTGCACGAGGGCGACTGGGAGATGATCCAGCTCGTCTTCGACGCGGACAACGCGCAGGAGGCGCTCGGCGAAGAGCCGGAGTCGGTCGGTTACAGCTCGCACGAGGGCGCCGAGCGGGCGGACTGGGGCGACGAGAAGCTCGAGCGTGTCGACGGGACGCACCCCGTCGTCTACCCCGCGGCGGGCTCACATGCGAACAAGTTCACGGAAGCCCTCTACCTCGGAAGCTCGGCCGAGCAGGGCGTCGGCTGTGACGACACCCGCGGCCCGCACCGCGAGCTCCGTCCAGCCGTGAAGACGATCCCAAGCGACCCCGAAGCGGCCCGCGAGGCCTTTCCGTGGATCGCGTTCGAAGGGCGGTGGGGAGAGCTCCAGGACGCGTTCTTCAACGGCCCCACCGGGCCGAACCTGAAGCAGCAGTGGACGGCGCCGATCGAATGGGCAGACGGTTGGCGGGACCGGAGCTACGCGATCCCGACCGGAGGCGTCTTCGGGACGAGCGCCACGGACTTTTTCTGTGACGCGGTCGCCACGGGCTCGAGCGCCCTTGTGCGGCTGCTCCGCGAGCCTGCCCTCACGCTGGCCGTTCTCGCGACGATCCTGGGGCTGATCGTCTTCGCCACCGTCCGCGCCACCTGGACCCCCGGCACCCCCCGCCGGCTCGCGCGGCGACGGACGTGGGGTCAGATCCTCTCGGCGGCGGGCCGGATGTACGTGACGCGCGCCCCGCTGTTCCTCGGCATCGGCCTGCTGTTCATCCCGCTGAGCATCCTCGTCGCGGGGCTCCATGCACTGATCCTCGGCGGGCTTGGCCTGTTCGGGATCGACACCACGGGGGAGGCGGCCGGCGCTCTGGTTCTCCTCGTCGTCCTGATTGGCACGACCCTCACGCTGCTCGGGCTGGCGCTCGTCCAGGCAGCGACGGTCCGGGCCCTCGTCCGGATCGACCAGGGCGGCTCGATCGGCCCGCTCGAGGCCTACCGGCTCGCGCTCCAGCGTCTTCGCCCCCTCTTCCGTGCCGTTGCGCTCGCCGTCGCCGTCTGGCTCCTCCTGACCACGGTTGCGATCCTGATCCCCATCGCCGTCTGGCTCGCCGTGCGCTGGGCGCTCTTGCCGCAGGTGGCCGAGCTCGAGGACGAACGATCAGCACTCGAGACGTTGCGCCGCAGCGCCGGGCTCGTCCATCGCCGGTGGATTCGCGTCGCCTCGCTCGTCGGAGTCGGCGCGGGGCTTGCGCTCGCCGCCGGCCCGCTGCTCGGTGCCATGCTGATCTTCCTCACCGACCTGCCGCTGGCGCTGCTCAACATCGTCGCCGGCATCGTGTACGCCCTGGCGATGCCGTTCGTGGGGCTCACGGCCTCCTACGTGTACTTCGACGCGCGCGCGCGGCAGGAGCTAGAGCCGGTCGACGAGCCGGACGAGCTTCCAGCCGAGATAGAGCTCGCAACCTGACGCAGCGTGGGGGAACCCCTGGTTCCCCCACGGACCCCCTCCTCGCGGGCGGCGTCTTCGCCCACGCGTGGACGGAGCCGCCGTCGGTTTCCGTTGCGCGAGCGTTACTGCGTTTGTGAGCCTCCCGCGGGGCAAAGCCCCGCTCCGGCGGCGGCTCGTCCTCGCTCTCGGGCGCCGTAGAGGCGGAATCCTCAGGAGACACGTCCGGTGCCTGGCACCGGACGTGGCCGCTGCGGTCAGGTCAGGGCTGGAGTCCGCGCCAGATGGCCTCGAGCACCTGCTCCGGATAGCGCTCCGGCAAATCTGGGAGGCCGAACGGGAAGAGCAGTCGCAGGAGCGGCGGCCCGATCACGAGATCGGCGACCACTTCCGGGTCGGTTCCCTCTGCCAGCTCGCCTCTGTCGACCGCCTCGCGGAGCAGCGCGATGATCCGGTCGTACCGCGGCGTGACGATCTGCTCGACATACGCCGCGGCGAAGACAGGGTTGCGCTGGAGCTCGCCGAGCAGGCCCGGGATCAATGGGCCGAGGACCGGGTCGGCGAAGACGTGCATGAAGTCTCGGATCCGCGCGAGCAACTGCTCGTAGATCTCGCCGTCCTCCTGGACGTCGAGCTCCGACGTCAGCTCGCGGATCGCGTCGACGATCAACTCCTCCTTCGAGTCCCAGCGCCGATAGATCGTGTTCTTGCCGACCCCCGCGCGTGCGGCGATCTCGTCCATGGTCGCGGCCTGGAACCCGCGCTCGGCGAGGAGCTCCAGGGTCGCGGCGACGATTGCCCTGCTGGCCGCCGCCTGACGGGGACGGCCTCGGCGTCGTGGGGATTGAACGGGGCTCGTGCTCATGGACAGCTAGGTCCCGTCATGGTATGCTTTTTTACGAAACCACAGAGTCTCGTAAAGAGGAGCGCCCCGCGTGTATCGCAGCATCCTGGTCGCACTCGACGGTTCGAGGTCCGCCGCCCGGGTTCTGGATGAAGCAATTGCGGTCGCGCGCGCAGACGGCGCCAGGCTCACACTGATCGCGGTGGCCGCGCCTCCTCGGTGGCGCTTCACCAGCCCGTACGTCGTCCCCTTCCCGACGGACGCCGATCTCGAGTGTCAGGCGTGTCGGATCGTCGACGAGGCGGAAGCCCTCGTCCCGGACGGCATCCCCGTCTCGACGATCGTTCGCCGCGGCTGTGTTTCGCAAGCGATCCTCGACCGGGTCACAGCCGCCGAGCACGACCTCGTGATCATGGGCTCGCACGGTCGCGGGCCGCTGCGCTCGCTCCTGCTCGGGAGCGTGAGCAGAGCAGTGGCCGCCCGCAGCCCGGCCCCCGTGCGCATCGTGCGTGACCGCTCCGTGCAGGAGCGCCCGGCCGTCGTCAGGCCGGCGGCGGTGGCATGAACGACGAGCCTTCCCCCGGCGCCGAGCTGACGGCGTTCCTCTGGGTGATCGCCGTGATGATCGGCCTCTTCGAGCTCGTCTGGTTCCTCGCCGACCGGATGTACTCCGTCTAAGCCTGCTAGTAGCGAATATCGGCCACTTTGGGTGAGGACGCCGGTCTCCGCCCGTGACACGCTCGCTGCGTTGTGCAATGAACGAGACGAAGGGAGATGTCATGTCGGAGCAGGCCGCTGAGACCCCGGTCCTCGACCTACTCGCGAAGATGACCGCCGATTCGCTCGAGACCGCCGACCTCGATGCTCAGACGCTGATACTCGTTCGCATCGCGGCGCTCGTGGCCGTCGACGCGCCGCCTGCGTCGTACCTGATGAACCTCGGCGCGGCGGGCGAGCTCGGCGTGACCGAAGACCAGGTGCGTGGAGTTCTCGCCGCGGTTGCGCCGATCGTCGGCACGGCACGCGTCGCCTCGGCGACGGGCAACATCGTGCGCGCGCTCGGGATCGCGATCGAGGCCGCGGAGGCCTAGAGCCTGCAGTAGCAAGAGTTGCCGAGCGGGGCGGAGCGCGTGACCAGTGCGCCGCCCCGCCGCCGGCGCGTGACGTAAGAAAGCTCGCCGCCGGAGCACCAATTTCTCTGTGAGCGGCGGACGAAATCTCCTCATCCTGGCCTGCGCGATAAGTGCCGGGATCCACGGCGCCCTCGTGCCCGACCACTTCGCCGAAGGCGTCGGCCCGGGGGTCGGTTTCGTCGCCGCAACAGCACTATTGGCCGCCCTCGCGACCGCGATCACGCTACGTCCTGCAAGCGAGCTCGCCGTCGCCGGCGCAGCGCTCGTCCTCAGCGGCCTACTGGCGAGCTACGTGCTGGCGACGACCACCGGGCTCCCCGTGCTCCATCCCGAGCCCGAGCCGATCGACGGCCTCGCGGTTGCCACCAAGGCGATCGAAGCCGCCGGGTTGGCCGCGGCGGCCGGCCTGCTGTGGCGGCCGTGGATCGCCGCGAAGCACCTACAACCGAAAGGAACCTTGACATGAGCATGACCCGGGCCAGGCGCCCGATCCCACTCGCGCTGACGGCGCTCGTCGCCTTCGTCAGCGCCCTCGCTGCACTTGCCGTCTCGAACGCCCAGAGCGCCGGCGCGCACGGTGGGCCGTCACACGACCACCACGCCGCGCTGACCCGCAAGGAGGCCGAGCTCCACGACGGCATGCGCAAGCTCTGGGAGGACCACATCGTCTGGACGCGGCTCGCGATCATCAGCCTGACGACGAACGCGCCCGACACGGAAGCGACCGTCGGGCGGCTGCTCCAGAACCAGACGGACATCGGCAACGCCGTCAAGCCCTTCTACGGCGAGGCGGCGGGCAACGAGCTGACCCGCCAGCTCCGGCTGCACATCCAGATCGCGGCGGAGGTCATCGCCGCTGCACAGGCCGGCGACCAGGCGAAGCTCGCCGACGCCCAGGCCCGGTGGCAGTCGAACGCCGACGATATCGCGGGCGTCCTCGCGAGCGTCAACCCGCGCTTCTGGAAGCTCGAGACGATGAAGGAGGAGATGCACACGCACCTCCAGCTCACCACCGAGGAAGTCGTTGCGCGGCTCCAGGCCAACTGGGACGGCGACGTCGCCGCCTACGACCGCGTCCACGAGCACATCCTGCACATGGCCGACCTGCTGTCGAACGGCATCGTCAAGCAGTTCCCGAAGCGGTTCCACTGAGATCCCATGAGCGCGGCGGTAGCACCTATGGTTGTCCCGATGGAGAGGGTCCAGCCGGCTGCCGCCGCGCTCTCGCCGACGCTCGACGACGAGTCACGCGCCTGGCTCCGCGACCTGCGGGCCGGTGGGCCGACCGAGGACGCCGCCGTCGCGCGGCTCCATGCGCTCCTGCTCCGTGCCGCTCGCTTCGAGGTCGCGCGGAGGCGCCCCTCGATGCCGCACGTGCGAGGGGACGAGCTCGACGACATCGCGACGGAGGCGGCCGACGACGCGCTGATGAGCGTGCTCAGGCGCCTCGACGACTTCCGTGGGGCAAGTCGCTTCACGACCTGGGTCTACAAGTTCGCGCTGCTCGAGGCCGCCGTGAAGCTCCGGAAGCGTGCGTGGCAGGGGCGGGAAGTCCCGCTCGAGCCCGAAAGCTGGAGCCTGTTCTCGAGCGCGGGGCTCGAGCCGGACGACGAGGCCGAGCAGACCGAGCTCCTGACGACGCTGCAGTCTGCGATCAAGGACGTGCTCACCCCGCACCAGCGCCGAGTCCTGGTCGCGATCGCTCTGAACGGCGTGCCGATCGACGTCCTCGCCGAGCGGCTCGAGACGACCCGAGGCGCGCTCTACAAGACCTTGCACGACGCGCGGCGAAAGCTGCGTGACCACCTGAACGAGCGCGGGCTCGCGCTCGACCTGGAGGCAACATGATCGAGCGACCCGAACTGAAGCAGGCACTGGGCCGGCTGCTCGGCCCCGCCGGGCCCGAGATCGGCTGCGACGAGTGCTTCGTGCAGCTCGACCGGTACGTCGAGCTGGAGCTCGCGGGCGAGGACGCAGACGCTGCGATCCCGGGCCTGCGCGCGCATCTCGACGGCTGCCCGGCCTGCCGCGAGGAGCACGAAAGCCTGCGCGCACTGGTCAGCGGCGACCAAGCGCTCTAGCACCTACCCTGGCCCGCGTGACTCACGAGCACGCGGGCGCCGCTTCGAGCAACGACGTCGTCCTCGTTCGACACGGCGAGACGGAGTGGAGCCGGGCGGGGAAGCACACCGGCCGGACCGATGTCCCGCTCACGGACCAAGGGCGGGAGCAAGCCGTCGCCGTCCGGGAAGCGCTTCATGGTCGGATCTTCGCCCTCGTGCTCACGAGCCCGCTCGCGCGGGCCGCGGACACCGCACGGCTGTCCGGCTTCGGGGACAGGGCCCAGACGAGTGCCGACCTCCAGGAATGGGATTACGGCGCCTACGAGGGGCTGACGACACCGGAGATCCGCGAGGAGCGCTCCGGGTGGTCGCTCTGGAGTGACGGCGTCCCGGAGGGTGAGAGCCCGGCCGAGGTCGGGGCCCGCGCCGACCGGGTGATCGCCGAGCTCCGTTCGGCGGGCGGCGACGCGCTCGTCTTCGCCCACGGACACTTGCTGCGCGTGCTGACCGCGCGCTGGCTCGGCCTCGAGCCGGCCGACGGGCGGCGGTTCGCGCTGGATCCGGCCACGATCAGCGTCCTCGGCTACGAGCGCGAGACGCCGGTCGTCCGGGTCTGGAACATGCCCCTGAAAACGCCAAGTCCCGCGAACCCGAAGGCCCGCAGGACTTGACCCGACGACCCTCTCACGCCCGCGGACCGGCGTCAAGTAGCAACCGGCGACGGGACATCCTGCTGATGCGATAGACCTGCGGCATGTTCGACCATGTGACGATTCGGGTCTCGGACGGGGAGGCGTCGCGACGCTTCTACGAGACGGTGCTGCCCGTCATCGAGATCGAGCGGACGCACGCGGACGAGCACTTCACCGAGTGGGGCGACTTCTCGGTCGCCGAGGGGCACGGCGAGGGTCGGGTGACCCGCGGGCTGCACATCGGGTTCGCGGCGCCCTCGCGCGCCCACGTGGACGAGTTCTGGCGCGTCGGCACCGAGGCGGGGTACAGCGACGACGGCAGGCCCGGGATTCGTCCGCTCTACCGCGAGGACTACTACGGCGCCTTCCTGCTCGACCCGGACGGCAACAGCATGGAGGCGGTGCACCACGCCTCGGTTCGTCGCGACGGCGTGATCGACCACCTCTGGTTCCGGGTCGGCGACGTCGCGGCGTCGAAGCCCTTCTACGAGCTCGTTGCCGGCCACGCCGGGTTCCGGCTCAGGCACGACAGCCCGTATCGGGCGCAGTTCGCCGGCGAGAGCGGCTCGTTCTCGGTCGTCTTCGGGACGCCGACGGAGCACTTCCACATGGCCTTCTGCGTCGGCGAGAACGCGATCGTCGAGGAGTACCATCGCCGGGCGACTGAGGCCGGCTACCGGGACAACGGCCCACCCGGCGAGCGGCCGATGTACCACCAGGGCTACTACGGCGCCTACATCCTCGATCCCGACGGCAACAACGTCGAGCTCGTGAGCCACAACCGCGAATGAGCCCCGCCGCTCAGGCGCGCGCACCGCGGCTCGTCCCGGTCTTCAGGCAGACCGAGCGCGTCACGCCGCTGGAGCTGTTCTTCGACCTCGTCTTCGTCCTAGCGCTGACGCAGTGCACGGCGCTGATGGCGGCCGAGCCGACCTGGACGGGCCTCGGCCAGGGCCTGATCGTGCTCGGGGTGCTGTGGTGGTCCTGGGTCGCCTACGCCTGGCTGACCAGCGTCGTCGACCCGGAGGAGGGCGCCGTGCGGCTGGTGATGTTCGCCGCGATGGCCGCGCTGCTCGTCGTCGCGCTCTGCGTGCCCGATGCCTTCGGCGACACAGCGCTGCTCTTCGCGATTGCGTACGGGCTTGTCCGCTACGCCCAGATCGCGCTCTTCGTGCTGTCCAGCCGCGACGACCCCGCCTTCCGACAGTCGACCCTCGGGCTCGCGGGTGGCACGACTCTCGGCGTGAGCCTCCTTGTTGTGGCCGCGTTCACCGACGGCTGGCTCCAGGGCGCGCTCTGGGTGCTCGCGCTGCTCCTCGATATGGGCGAGCCGTACCTGTTCGGCGCCGAGGGGTGGAAGCTCGTGCCGCACCACTTCGCCGAGCGGCACGGGCTGATCATCATCATCGCCCTCGGCGAGTCGATCGTCGCGATCGGGGTCGGCTCGGAAGCGGGCGTCGACGCCGGGGTCGTCGTCGCGGCGGTGTTGGGGACTGCTGTCGCCGCCGCGCTGTGGTGGCTCTACTTCGATGTGGTGGCGTTGCTCGCCGAGCGAAATCTCGCCCGGCTCCAAGGCCGCGAGCTGAACGAGCTAGCCCGTGACGCGTACTCCTACCTCCACTTCCCGATGGTCGTGGGCATCGTGCTCGTCGCGCTCGGAATGAAGAAGACGCTCGCCGACGTCGGCGCGTCGCTCGACGTGGTGATCGCAACGGCGATGCTCGGGGGAACCGCTCTCTACCTGATCGCGCACGTCGCGTTCCGCTACCGCAACGTCCATTCCGTCCACTATCACCGGCTCGCCTGCGCCGTCCTCTTCGTCGTCCTGATTCCGGTCGCCGTCGAGGTTCCGGCGCTCGTCACTCTCGCCGTGATCGCCCTCGCCCTGGCCGTGCTGATCGGCCTCGAAACCGTTCGCTTCGGCGATGCCCGCGAGCGGGCCCGAGCTCAGCTCACGGGCGAAACGGCGACAGACTGACGACAGGCGCGTAGATTCTGAGGGGATGAAAGGGGCGGTCCTCGCCGGCCTCGTCGTCGCGCTTCTCACAGCGTCGGCCGCGGGCGCCGTCACGACGAGGCTCGACCGCTACGGGACGGTCGTCCTCGACGGCCGGAAGAGCTTCCCGATCGTGCTCGCCAAGGGCCCGCCGGTTGACGGCCTCGCGGAGGTGGCGTCCGCCGGCGTCAACTTCGTCAAGGTCGGGCCCGCGAAGGGGTGGACCGACGCCGACATCGCGGACACGATCGGCTGGAACCGCGCCGCCGCGGCGGCGGGCATCCACACCTGGATCAACCTCAGCTCCTTCAGCCGAGCGCGTCCGGGCGGCTGGCAGGAGGAGCTGCTGCGCCACGTCCTCGGCTCGCTCGAAGCGGATCCGTCAGCGCGCGCGATCGGGATGTGGAAGGGAGTGGACGAGCCCTGGCGCTTCCGCGTCCGGCCTTCGTCGCTCCGCTACACCTACTGCCTGGCGACCGGCCGGGGCAAGCGGCGCTGGTGCGCCGGCCGCCTGCCGGTCGACCGTGAACACCTCTGGGTGACGATTCAGGCTCCGCGCGCCGGGGTCTGGAGCCTCGCGTCGTACAGCGAGGTCACCGACGTCCACGGGGTCAACCAGTATCCGATCGCGATCGGCGACCCCGACCCGAAGCTGAACGAGGTCGGCTCATGGACGAACGTCCTGCGCTGGGCGACGCCCAACCGCGCCGTCTGGACGACGCTCCAGATCTGCTGGTCGTGGAGCTACGACGCGGCCGGCAATATCGCGCTGCCGACCTTCGAGCAGGAGCGGTTCATGGTCTACGACGCGATTCTGAACGGCGCCCGCGCGCTCGCGTTCTACGGCGGCCAGAACCCGCGCTGCTGGGGGCAGCTGGACGCGCTCGGCGGGTGGAACTGGACGTTCTGGGAGCGCGTGCTCGAGCCGCTCGTACGCGAGATCGGCGCCGGGAGCCCGATCGCGCCGGCGCTCGTCAACCCGGGCTCGACCCGGATCCTGGCGACGTCGGACCCGACGGTGCAGGCAATCTCGCGCCGAGGCCGCGGCAGTGAGCGTTGGGTGATCGCGGCGCGGACCGGGGAGGGGAGCCAGGCCGTGACGATCAGCGGGCTGCCGGCGGCTGCGGCGACCGCCGACGTCTACACCGAAGACCGGTCAGTCCCGGTCAGCGGTGGCGCGCTCACCGACACGTTCGACCGCTTCTCCGTCCACGTCTACCGGATCCGCTAGCTCCACCGGGTCGGCGTAGAAGACCACGGTCCCGGCGAGGTAGTCCGGGAGCCCGCGGCGCCGGGCGTCGAACAACACCGGCAGGTAGCCGGCGAAGATGGGGATGATCGCGATCGCGGTCCCGGCGACCCGCACGATCGACCAGCCGAGCGAGGGCGGCTCGCCGTCGCGTCCGAGCAGGCGAAGACGGAGCAGGCGCATCCCGGGCGTCTGGCCCGCTCCGGTCCAGAACAGGGTCAGGTACGCCGCGGCGACGATGGCCCAGCCGGACGTCAGCAGCACGCCGACGAGCCACTGCGGCCGGAGTGTTCCGACCAGGGTCGAGATCAGCGCGGCGACGCCTGCCAGGGACGCGAAGATCAGCAGGATCAGGAACGCGTCGACCGCGAGCCCCAGCGCCCGCGTCGCCGCCCCGGCGAACGGTGTGGGCCGATCGCGCCGGCGGCGGTCGAGCCGGCCGTCGAGCTTGACTGCGCGGCCCCGCACCTCGGCGACGAGCTCCTCGGCGAGCCCGGTGGTCTGCCGCGTGAGCGCCGCGCGGACCTCCGGGCCCTCGACGACCTGTGCGATCGCCCGGCGCATCTGATCGCTCTGGACGATCTGGTCGGTGAGCCGGCTCGTGTGGGCGCTCTCGAGCGCCTGTTTCACGGCCCGGTCGAGCGCGCCGCTTGCGACGAGCTCGGCCGCCACGCGCTCGATCACGTCGTGCTTGATCGCCGACCTGACGACCTCCTCGGGGAGCGAGCCCGCGAAGGCGCGGTCGATCAGCCGGACGAGCTCGGGGATGAGGACGTCGTCGGTCGCCGCCTCGAGCTCGTCGCGCGAGGCTCGCAGCGCCGCCCGCGCGGGGTAGAACGCCAGCCGAACCGCGCTCGGACCGAGCCCGGATCGGCGGTCGTCCTCAGTCGTTCCCATGGCCAACGATGTGCGTGACAGGCAACCCGTACCGGCTTCGGGCCACGTCCACGACGTCCTTCTCGAGCCAGTTCGCCTCGCTGTCAGGATGAGTCGCGATCACCAGCTCGTCCGCGGCGAACACCCGCAGCGCGTCGTCAGCCGCCTGGATCGGGTCGCCGGCGCCGATCTTGCCGCTCGCCTCCACCCCCAGCGCCGAAAGCGCGCGGAGCGTCTCGTCCAGGTGACGCTTCGCCGTCTCGTAGGAGGCCTCGTCCCCGGTCCAGCGTCCGAGCTTGGACGCGAGCGCCGGTGCGGTCACGAAAACCTCCGTGGCACCGGCCTGCGCAGAAGGCGCGATCGCATCACGGAACGCGTCCACGGCCACGCCCTCGTCGGCGACGACGAGGATCCGGTGCAGGCCGTCGCCGCGCCCCTCAGCCCTCGGCGCCAGGTCCGGAGCAGGCGGCCGACGGATTCGCATCGCCCAGGCGGCCGTCACGCCGACGGCGAGCACGGGAATCGCCACGAGGAGCCATGCCCATTGCTCGGTCGCCGCGGACAGGATGAGCAGCGCCCCGGCCGCGAGAAGCGCGAGCACGAGCGGTATCGCGGCGTACTCGGACCGGTCGTCCCGGCTCATCGCCTCAAACGTACGAACGGGCCGAGCCCTGCACATCGTCCCACCGGGGTGAAGTCGCCGGGTGCGATGATCCGCCTGGTGCAACGTATCCTCGTCACGATCCAAGGCGGGAGCTGGTCCGACTTCCAGGAGCTCGAGCTCCCGCGGCTACCCGATAAAGGGGAGCTGATCGAGACGAAGTACGGCACCTGCATCGTCGAGAGCTCCGAGCCGGCCGAGAAGACCGAGCGCTACGACGGGAAGATCGTCTGCAGCGTGCGCTAGCTGCGCCCTACCAGGCCATCCCTTCGACCGAGCTGGACGGCTTCAGCTCCGGTAACCGGATCATGCGGAACGAGTTCATCAGCCCGAGCAGCGCGGCGAGGATCGGAATCAGCAGGGCAACCTGAAGCGCGCGCGGTCTCGCGTCAGTGTTGATCCGGATGATCTCGTCCTGGACGTCCGCCGGCTGCCCGACGAGTAACGCCTCGAGCTGGGTGTTGCTCAGCACTTCGGCGTCGTCTTCGAGCGCCTGGGCGACCTGCTGCTGCTCGGCCGGGGAGAGCACGTCGCTGTCCTCGGCCAGGTTCGTGAAGGTGAACGAGAGCGTCGCCAGCATGATCGCGCCCGCGAACGCCAGCCCGAACGACAGCCCGAACGAGCCGCCGGCCGAGTTGACGCCGGCGGCCTCGCTGACCCGCTCCTCGGAGATCGGCGCCAGCGTGTAGTTGTTGAGCTGGGACACGAGCAGGCCCAGGCCCGAGCCCGCAATCACCAGGGGGATTATGAGCGCCCATCCGGAGTCGGCGCGGGGCACGATCGGGAGCAGGATCACCAGCCCTACCGTCAGGAGCAGGAAGCCGACGCGGATGATGCTGCTGGGGCGCCGGTTTCCCGCTCTCCTCCCGGCCAGCAGCGCGACCCCGAACATACTCAGCGACAACGGCGCGATGGACAGGCCGGCCTCGAGCGCGTTGTACTCGAGCACCATCTGCAGGTAGATCGGGAGCGCGATCATCGTGCCGCCTAGGGCGATCTGTTGGAGGAGCTGCGAGGAGACCCCGAGCCTGAAGTGCCGTGACTTGAAGAGATCCGGGTCGAGCAGCGTGGCCTTGCCCTGACGCTTGCGGCGCACGAGCCACCACGCGAGCGCCGCCAGCGCGACCACGCCGGTAACGATCAGCGCGCCGACGGCTTCGCCGCCCTCCTGCCAGACGAGGATGCCCAGCACGACCCCGCCCATGCCGAGGACGGAGAGGATCGAGCCGCCCCAGTCGACAGTGCGAGGGCCCGTGTACGGCGCGTCGCGGACGAGCCGGGTCCCGACGAGGACGATCGCGATGATCACGACCTCGAGCAGGAACGCGATACGCCACGACAAGTACGTCGTGATGAACCCCCCGAGAAGCGGTCCGACCGCGGCCGCGATCGCCGCTGCCGCGCCGACGAGGGCGTAGGCCTTCCTCTGCATCGCCCCTGTGAAGTTGCCGTGGATGAGCGCCTGCATGGACGGCAGCAGCAGGGACGCCCCCAACCCGCCGATGATCGCCCAGAAGACGATGATGGCGGTCAGACCCTGGGCAAGCGTCATCGCCAGGGCGCCGATTGCGTAGCCGAGGAGACCGAGCACGTAGGCGCGCTTGCGTCCGATCAGGTCGGCGACCTTGCTGCCGATCAGGATGAAGGCCGCGGAGACGAGCGCCTCGAGCGCGATCGCCGACTGGACGCCGCTGACGGTCGTGTCGAGGTCCCGGACGACGGCCGAGATCGACACGTTCATCAGCGACGTGTCGACGACCAGCACGAACATCGCCATCGCCAGGAGGACGGCGAGCCGTGGGTTGCCCGCCGACTCCTCCGGGATCGTCGTCTCGGTTGTGTCCGCCGGAGGCTCCTAGCCGCCCGAAGGTGAGGGGACGGGCGCCGCCTCCGACGGCGGCTCCTCCGGGCTGGCCGCCGCTCGTGCGGCCGCCAGGTCGCGGCTGACGTGCACCGCGGCGGACGTGAGCGGCGCGGCGAGGATCAGGCCGACCATGCCGAAGAGGCTCCCACCGGCGATCGTGACGATGAGCACGGCGAGGGGGTTGAGATCGAGCGTCGCCCCGAAGGCGAGCGGCTGGACGATCTGCTGCAGCGTCCCGTTCGCCAGCAGGACGACGACCAGCATCGCGATCGCGACCCCCGTTCCCTCGGAGGCGAGCGCGATCATGACCGCGAACGCCCCCGCGACGAACGCTCCGATGAAGGGGACGTATGCGGTGACGAACGTGACGACAGCAATCGTCAGTGCCAGTGGCACGTCCAGGATCAAGGCGGCGAGGCCGACGACGACCGCGTTGAAGGCGGCGACGATCGAAACGCCGAGGAAGTACCGGCGGAGCGAGTTGAGCACGTTCCCGGTCACCACGGTGGCCACGGCGACTGGAACACCGAGGTTGCGGTCGACGAAGCGACGAATCGTCGGCCCGTCCTTGAGCAGGAAGAACGTGGCAAACAGGGTGAACGAGAGGAAGAAGGCGACCGACGTGAGGCCCGAAATCCCACTCGCGACGCCATCGAGGAGCGTCTTGCCGGCGTTCGCCACTGAGCTCTTGGTGTCCTGCGTCGGGCCGGAGGTGCCGTCCGCGCCGGCGTCCTGAGCCCAGCTCTCCACCTTGTCGGCCGCGTTGGACGCAAGCGTCCTGATCTCGTCGCCGTTCGCGACGATCCCATGCACGACGAGGAGGACGATGACGACGGCGAGCGCGAGCAGTGCCAGAAGGAGCAGCCCGGCGCCCGCGGCCCGTGGGACACCGCGGGCCTTGAGCCACGCCACGGCCGGACTGGCAACGGCGGCGACCACCGTACCGGCGACGACAGGCGAAACGATCGACGAAGTCTGGCCGAGGAGCCAGATGATGCCGAAGAGTGTGAGTCCGAGCCCGACGAGGAGCCACGCGGTCAGGCCGAGGTCGTGGAGCCACGTCGGCGGCGCGAACATCCGCGCCACCTCTCGCGCGTCTACCTGATTCGAGTCGTCGGCTTCGCTAGAGGCGCGATGCCGGTGCCGGAGACGCGGCAGGATCACGGCGGGGACGCTACACCGGCCGCGGGACGGCGACTCGCGCGGGTACTCCCTTTGCGGACGACGCTGCGGCACGTACGCTGTGTGAGCAGCTGCTCACACCGTGGGTTGGGGTCTCCTTCGGTGGCGAACCGATTCCGGGAGGCCATGGCTGGAATGGGCAAGTCAACCGCGACCGCGCCGAGGCGGGCACGCCGTCGCACGAAGCCGGCGCGCAGGCATGACGGCGCGGTCTTCGAGATTCTTCAGTCGAAGCTGCTGATCCCGTCGCTTCGCCCCGGCCTCGTGCCGCGGACGGCGCTCGTCAAGCGGCTCCGGCGCTCGTCGGAGACGCGAGTGGTCAGCATCGCGGCGCCGGCCGGCTACGGCAAGACGACGCTGGTCGCCCAGTGGGCCGCCCGCGACCCGCGTCCTTTTGCGTGGGTCTCACTGGAGGATCGCGACGACGATCCCGTCTCGCTCCTGACCTATATCGCCGCAGCGCTCCACCGCATCCATCCGGTCGACATCGCGGTGTTCCGCGGCGTGGCGGCATCCGGTTCGGTGTGGTCGACGGGGATGCCCCGGCTGGGCGCGGCTCTCGCCGAGATGCCCGAGCCGATCGTCCTCGTGCTCGACGACGTGCACGAGCTGCGGCACCCGGACTGCATGGCGGTCCTCGATCCGCTTGCGAAGCACCTGCGGGGCGGATCGCAGCTCGTCCTATCCGGGCGGACCGAGAACGGCGCGCACCTGGCGCGCCTGCGAACGGACCGGCAGCTCGTCGAGATCGGCCAGAAGGATCTCGCCCTGAGCGACGCGGAGGCTCGTTCGCTGCTCACGAGTGCAGGCGCGAAGGTCTCCGACGCCGACGCGAACCA
>Ga0081455_10003317_pt1 | contig 18600 bp, 19 predicted proteins | sample TabmetS3T2R1_FD_70207 | JGI IMG/M metagenome (GOLD analysis project Ga0081455, IMG submission 70207) | Tabebuia heterophylla rhizosphere microbial communities from the University of Puerto Rico - S3T2R1 | ecosystem: Host-associated > Plants > Roots > Rhizosphere ... | reverse complement strand
CCACATGTAATCCGGCTCCGATCGCGGCGAGCGCGGCGAAGATCACCAGGTGTCCGTAACCCCAGAGGAACGCGCGCTCGCGATGGAGCTCGAGAACCTGCGCCCACGGGATCACGAAGTACGTCCACCACGTTCCGAAGATCAACCCGATCCCGGCGAAGGCGACGACTGCGGCCTCGATCGTCCAGCCCGTTGGGCGAGAAGAACTCCGTGTCGTGCATCCCCAACGTCTGCGCCCGGCGGTTCATGGTCCGGACGAAGGCCGCTTCGGACCCCGACACGTGGATCGCGAGGGCCACCGCGGCATCGTTCGCCGACCCGAGGAGGAGCGCGTACAGGAGCTCGCGGACGGTTCGATGCTCGCCCGCGGCGAGCCCCAGGACCGATGACGCGCCGTAGTCGTTGCGATCGAACACCGCGTCGGGCGACACCGTGACCACGTCGTCCAGGGTCGAGCGTTCGAGCACGAGGAGCGCGGTCATGATCTTCGTCAGGCTCGCGATCGGTCGACGGACCTCCGGCGCCTTCGCGAACATCGTGTCGCCACCATCGAGATCCGCCAGCAGCGCTTCGGGAACATCGACGGAGGGGATCGCCGCCGCGTCCGCGGGCGTGTGCAGGACCTGCGGGAACGGCGAGAGCGACCCCTTCGGCGGGACGGGCGTCGGGAGCGGACCCGACGACGCGGGCCCTGCCGACGCGAAGCCGACCACCGCAGCCGGCAGGATGAGTCCCGCCAGGACGCTTGCGACGAGCGCGCGGGAACGGCGGGCGCGGAACGTCACGCGCTCTGCAGGTCCTCGCGCAGGTTCGTGCGCAGGAGCGCCTGCTTGAACTTGCGCGAGGTGACGGAGAGGTCCGCCAGCGTCTGAGCCGCCGCCTTGCGTGCATCCGGGTTCTTCTGGCGCAAGGTCGGAGCTACCAGCGCCTCGAAGAACGACGATTCCCGGTCGGCGAAGTGCTTGTACATCGTCAGGTGCCGCGGCTCGATCCCGAAGCGGAAGAAGTCCTTCACGATCGACAGGATGATGTAGTCATCACCGTCGTAGTACCGAGCACCGTCAGGGCCGTGGGAGCAGACGATCCCGAACGACTCCAGCTCCTTGATGCGATCACGGTCGACGCCGGTCGCGGCCGACATCTCCTCGATCGACATCTGCAGGCCGGTCGGGGCATCAGCGATCCCGGCGTCCGCCTCGGCGGTCTCTTCGTCGGCGGTCGCCGCTCCTGCGCCCGGTTCGCCGTCCTCGCCCTCGAGCTCGGACGAGTCGTGCTGGAGGAGACGCTCCTTGATCACTTTCAGCGGGAGGTACTCGTCGCGCTGCATCCGCAGGATCGACTTCAAGCGGTCGACGTCCTGTGGATAGAACTTGCGGTACCCCGACGGCGTGCGCTCGGGCTCGATCAACCCCTCGGCCTCCAGGAACCGGATCTTGGAGATCGTGATGTCGGGGAACTCCGTCTTCACCGCGACGAGGACCTCGCCGATCGATTGATAGTTGCGCGTACCCGCCATCTGCCTCATCACTCCCCTGCCGCGAAGAACACCAGCTTGAACCGCCCGATCTGCACCTCATCGCCCGATGCGAGCTTCGTCTGGTCGACCTGTTCGCCATTGACGTAGGTGCCGTTGAGGCTGCCGACGTCGCGCACGAACCACCCGTCCCCCGCACGACGCTCGAACACCGCGTGCGCACGCGACACCGTCACGTCGTCGAGGAACACCGCGACGTCGGTGCTGCGTCCCACAGAGATCTCATCATCATCGAGCAGGAACGTGGACCCGGCGTTCGGCCCACGCTTGACGAGAAGGAGACCCTGGCCGGGCCCGAGTTCATCGTGAGGGAACGGGAACTCATCGTGCGCCTCATCCTCCGCCTCGACCGGCGTCAACGAGACCGTGGGGTCCTCGTAGAGTGGAGCACCACACTCCGCGCAGAACCTGGCATCGTCGCGGTTGGGATGTCCACAGCGGGTACAGAACACGCTCAAGTCCTCGTCACGCTCGGTCTCTGAAGGAGGATCGCGGTCGAGCCATGACGGTCGACCTCGATCGTGGATGGACGTTATCGCAGGTCGAGGCGACCTTCAACCGAACACGGAGCGGACCCTCGACCACCCCGAGGCATGAGCCTCGACCCTCGATGGATGGGGGTGAAGTCTCGACCTAGGTGACGGTCCCTTCGTCGACGAAGGCTCGGTAGGCGTGCGCATCGAGCAAGGCGTCCAGCTCCGACGCGTCGCTCAGGCGGATCACGACGAGCCAGCCATCGCCGTACGGCTGTTCGTTCACGAGCTCCGGATGCTCGTCGACCAGCTGGTTGCGTTCGACGATCGTCCCCGAGACGGGGCTGAACACGTCGGAGACCGACTTCGTCGATTCGACCTCACCGAACGGCTGCATCGCCGTGACCGGCGCTCCCACCTCGGGGAGGTCCACGTAGACCACGTCGCCGAGCGCGTCCTGCGCGTGATCGGTGATGCCTACGCGCGCGCTCTCGCCGTCGACGCGGACCCACTCGTGCTCTTTCGTGTATCGAAGATCCTCGGGGAACTCCACCTCGCCTCCCTCCAGCTCGGACCCGGGACGGATCCCTCAGGGCTCCGATCCGGCGTCCCGTGGCACCGGTCCCGGCAGTGTGGCACGTTTCGCCTGTGCGGCCGCGGCGCCGGCCCCCCAGATGTCGAGGGCGTATACGACCGCGGCGATGTAGTACTCCACGATGCCCACCGCGAACGCCGCCCACCCTCCCGCGAGGGCGAGCTCCGCGAGCGGATAGCCGAGGTTGCCCCAGCTGATCCACGGCACCGCCACCATCAGCGAGAACGTGGCGACCTTGCCGATCATCCGCACATCCACACGCACGCCACGGCGTGCGAGCATGAGCGCTCCGCCGACGAGGACCGCGACGTCTCGGGCGAGGATCAGCGTCCCCGCCCAGACCGGGAAGGCACCGCGGATCATCAGCGCGATCAACCCGCTCGCGATCGCGAGGCGGTCGGCGACCGGGTCCAGCACCTTCCCGAGCTCCGACACCTGGCCGGTGCGCCGCGCGATCGTTCCGTCCACCCAATCGGTGGCCACGACGGCCCCGAAGACCAGGATCCCCGCCATCGTCGTGTCCTCGTCCACGATGAGCCAGCAGAACACCGGGATCAGCAGGATCCGTGTGAACGAGATGATGTTGGGAACCGTCCAGATCGCGGACGTGGTCCGCGTGGCGCCCCCGGCGTGTTTCATCGGTCGGGCCGGCCGGATTTGAACCGGCGACCTTCTGTCCCCCAGACAGACGCGCTCACCAAGCTGCGCCACGGCCCGTGGGTTCGATTCTAGCGGGCCCGCTGATCCCGGGCACAGCGAACGGGTCCGATGTGGACTAGGCCCGCGACCTCCCGCGTGCTCGGAAGCGGAGCCTGATCGGCACGCCATCGAGGTCGAACGCCGCGCGGATGCGGTTCTCGAGGTAGCGGCGGTACCCGCGGTCGGGGGCGTCGCCACCTCCGAACACGACGAACGAGGGTGGACCCGTGGAGACCTGTGTCGCGTAGTGGAGCGAACCGGTCGCCCGGGGTGTCGGACGCTCCCGTTGGGCCCGATGCAGCACCTCGTTGACGGTCGAGGTCGTCGCCCTCGACGTCCATCGCTGGTGGAGGTCGAGCAAGACCGGTGGCAGACGGTGGACTCCACGGCCGGTCGACGCGGAGGTTCGCATGACCGTCGCCTTGGCGAACGTGACGATCGCGTCGCGGAGGGAGCGGTAGAGGTCGTCCTTGTCCTCGACCAGGTCCCACTTGTTCGCGACGACCACGAACGCCCGCCCCATGTCCATCACACGGTTCGCGATCTTCTTGTCCTCGGCCGTGAAGCCCTGTTCGGCATCGATCACCAGGATCGCGACGTGCGCACGCTCGATCGCCTCGGTCGCGCGCACGAAGCTGAAGTACTCCACGCCCCGGGTCTTGATCTGGCGTCGCATGCCGGCCGTGTCGACGAACCGGACCGGCCCACCAGGCCACTCGATCACGGCATCGACGGCATCACGCGTCGTCCCCGCCTCCTCGAACACCACCGAGCGCTCTTGGCCGACCAGGCGATTGAACAAGCTCGACTTGCCTACGTTCGGGCGTCCAACGAGGGCGAACCGTGGCTCCGACGGTTCCGCGTCCTCGACCTCCGGCTCGTCCGGAAGCAGGTCGACGATCCCGTCGAGGAGCTCGCCGGCTCCACGTCCATGCAGGCCGGACACGGCCAACGGGTCGCCCAACCCGAGCGTGTGGAAGGCGGTCGCATCCGATTCATCGCGGCTGGAGTCGACCTTGTTCGCGATGAGGAGCACCGGGACCCTGGCGCGTCGCAGGCGCCGCGCCAGGGCTCCGTCCTCATCCGTGATGCCGGTCTGCGCGTCCACCACCAGCAGGATCACGTCGGCATCGACCATCGCGCGATCGGCCTGCTCGACGGCAAGCGCCTCGACCCCACTCGCCCGATGGCGATAGCCCGCTGTGTCGATCACGACGAACCGTCGACCCCGCCAGGTCGCCTCAACCTCGAGGCGATCGCGGGTCACGCCGGGTTCGCCGTGCGCGATCGCCTCCCGCCTGCCCAGCAGGCGATTGACCAGCGTGCTCTTCCCCACGTTCTGCCGTCCGACCACGACGACGTGGGGTGCTCCCCCGCTCACGCCTTCCGCTCCTCGAACAGCCTTGGCGCCTCGCGCCGGCCGATCTCGATCGCCGCTTCCAACGTCGCGCCGACGTCGAGGTCGGTCGTGTCGAGCACGATCGCGCCCTCGGCGGCCCGGAACGGGTTCGTCCGCGCATCGCGTAGGTCGCGTTCGCGCATGGCCTCGGCCACCGACGACTCATCGTCCGCCCGCTCGGCGGCTCGTCTCGTGGTCCGCACGGAGACGTCGGCAACCAGGTACAGCTTGAGCGCCGCGTCGGGGAAGACCACCGAGGCGATATCTCGGCCTTCCATCACGGCCCCAAGGGTGTCGCCGATCTCGCGCTGGCGGGCCCGCATCAGCCGCCGGACGCCGGGGTGGGCCGAGACCGCGGAGACCACCGCCTCGACCTCGGCCGATCTCAGATCCCGCTCCGCCCTACCCTCGACCACGAGCTCGGGCGGGGCCGAACCGTCGAGGGTGAACCTCAACCCCTCCGTGACACGTTCCAGCCCGGGGCCGTCGTCCACGTCGAGCCCTTGGACGATCGCGTCGGCGGCGAGCGCCCGGTACATGAGGCCCGTGTTCACGTACGGCAGGTCGAGACATCGAGCGAGGCCTCGAGCAAGGGTGCTTTTGCCGCTCCCGGCGGCACCGTCGATCGCGACCACACGCGGCGCCGTCACGCTCTCACCTGCTCCAGGTCGGCTCCGAGCGAACGCAGCAGCGATCCGAATCCGGGGAACGAGACCGCGGCGACCTCCATGCCGTCGACCTCGACGGGGCGCTGGGCCGCGAGGGCGGCGACCGCGAGCGCCATCGCGATCCGGTGGTCTCCGACGGCGTCGACCACTCCCCCGTCGACCCCCCCGCCCGCGAGCACGAGGTCGTCCCCCTCGGTGGCCGCGTGTCCCCCGAGGGCCTGGATGCCATCGACGATCGCGGACAGGCGATCGGACTCTTTCACTCGGAGCTCGCCGGCCTCCAGGAACCAACTATCTCCCCGGGCGTGTGCCGCCAGCGCCGCGAGCACCGGCACCTCGTCGACGACGAGCGGGAGCTCGGATGGATCGACGCGAACACCGACGAGCCCGTCGCAGGGAGCCACCCACAGCTCGCCGACCGGCTCGCCCAGCACCTCCGCTTCGATGCTGGTCGTCGTGCGAACACCCATGCGCCCCATCACCTCGAGATATCGGGTGCGGCTGGGGTTCAACCCGACACCGGTCAGCGTCAGCTCGGATCCGGTCAGCGCCGCCGCCGCGACCAGGAACGCCGCCGACGACGCGTCGCCCGGCACCCGGCCGGCGAACCCTTCGTGTTGGAACGGGGAAACCGTGATCCGTCCTGCCTCGACGAGGATCGGCCCACCGAGGGCCCGGATCGCGCGCTCGGTGTGGTCGCGTGTCGCTGCCGGCTCGACCACGGTGGTCGTCCCTTGCGCGTCGAGCCCCGCCAACAGGATCGCCGTCTTCACCTGGGCGGTCGGCGTCGGCATCTCCTCGAGGATCCCGGTCAGACCGCCGCCATCGATCGTCACGGGAGGTGTCCCGTCGGTCGTGACCACGCTCGCCCCCATGCGGCGCAGCGGATCGGCGACACGCTCCATCGGCCGAGCCCGGAGGCTCCGATCCCCCGTCAGAACGGTGCGAAAGGGAGCCGCAGCGAGCATCCCTGCCAGCATCCGGATGGTGGATCCAGAGTTCCCGCAGTCCAGGACGTCGCTCGGGCGTCGGAGCCCGGATCGGCCCTCACCCTCGACCTCAAGTGGGGTCGAGTCCCCCTCGGGAACCCTCACGTTCCACGTGGAACCGTGACCCTTGGCGCCCGAGCCACGCTTCGAAGCCCATCCGTCGAGTGCAGGTCGAGCCAGGTTGGTGATCGAGGCAAGGCACGATGCGGTCGATCGGACATCGAGCGAACCCGGAAGGTCGACCAGAGAGCTGGTGCCCTTGGCGGTCGCGGCAAGGATCAACCACCGATGCGCGATCGACTTGTCCCCCGGCACCGAAGCCTTCCCCGCCAGGGAACGTCCGGGCCTCACGCGGATCCTCACGACGTGTCCTCCGCCGTGCTCACGCTAGTCGGATCGGATCGAAACCGCCGGTGCTGAGCACGCTGCCGGCGCTGTCGGCCGCGTCCGCGGCCACGGTGAGGTGCACCGTGCCTCGTCCCCCTTCGGGCGAGTGCACGATCTGCAGGTCTTCGATGTTCACGTCCCCTTCCCCCAGGATCGAGGTGAGGTGCGCCAGCGCCCCCGGACGGTCGGGGAGCTCGACCTGCAAGACCGCGACGCCCGCACGGACCTGGGCCTTCGTGGCGAGCCGGAGCCTCGCCCGCTTCGCTCCATCGAACGTGGCTTCGACCTGGTCGCCCCGCCCGGCCACGATGTCGGCACGCAACTGCCCCAGGCGGGCGACGTAGAGGTCGATCGCATCGCCGATCGCCGAACGATTCGACAGCAGGATGTCGCTCCACAAGGCCGGGTTCGATGCCGCGAGCCGGGTCAGGTCACGGAACCCCCCCGCCGCGAGCAGCAGGATCTCTGGCTCGTCGGCCTCCTCGGCGGCCGCCAGGCTCATCAGGGCGGTCGAGGCCACCTGCGGCAGGTGGCTGACGAACGCCACGAGCCGATCGTGCCGGGCGGCATCCATGCGAACGGGCTTGGCGCCGATCGCGCCGATCCACCGTTCGAGGCGTTCCACCATGGAGGCATCCGACACGGCCGTCGGCGCCACGACCCACACGATGCCGTCGACCACCGACGCGGATGCGTGGTCCGGCCCCGAACGCTCGCTCCCGCCCATCGGGTGACCGGGAACGTAGCGGGACCGGTGGGACACATCGACGAGCCCGTCGACGGCGTCCACCAGGTCCGTCTTGACGCTACCGGCGTCGGTGACGACGGCCGCCGGCGCCGCCTCCAGGGCCCGGGCCACCAGCGCGGGGATCGTGGGGATCGGGGTCGCGATCAGGACGACGTCGGCACCTTCGACCGCCTGCTCGAGACTCGCCGCGGCCTCGAAGGAGCCGCGCTCGGCCGCGCGTCTGGCACGGTCGGAGTTCTCGTCCCATCCCACGACCCGATAGCCGGCCCGGACCGAGGCCAACGCGGCCGACGCCCCGACCAGCCCCGTCCCAACGACCGCCACGGCATCGGCGAGACGTTCGGACCGGCCGTCTCGATCAGTGGTCGATGTCATCGCGAAGGGACTCCGCCCCGTCGAGATACACGTGCTGCACCTGCGACGGGGACAGGTCGGTGTGGAAGTGCATCAGGACTCGCACGACCGAGGGCATCGCGCCGGCGACCGGGATCTCCCTGGCGCACATCAAAGGCACCGAGCCCAGCCCCATCTTGCGGGCGGCCTCGGCGGGGAAGGCGGACCGCAGATCGTCCGTCGACGTGAACAACACGCTGATCAGATCGTCCACTCCCACGCCGTTGCGTTCGATCATGGCCGCGAGCAGGCGCTCGGTGGCCCCGAGCACCGCCTCGGCCCGGTCCTGCCCCACGACGATCGCCCCTCGAGCGGCGCGCACGAACATCCAGCCTCCTGACCCCGGATCCAGCCCGACCAACGTCGGGCCAGGCTACCTGCCGCGGAGCGCCGGTCGCGAGCCGGGCCGCGTTCAGCGCCCCGCTCGCCCGAGCGCCTGGATCTCCTCGCGCGAGAGCTCGCGGGTCGCGCCCGGTGGCAGATCTCCGAGCCGGATCGGGCCCATACGGAGCCGGATCAGCCGCGTCACGGGCAGCCCCACCGCGCGAAGCAGCCGTCGAACCTCGCGTTTGCGCCCCTCGGTCATCACCAATCGAACGGCTCCCTTGCCGCCCGCGGCGGCCACGATCCGGGCCGACTTCGCCCGCGCGATGCCGTCTTCGAGCTCCACGCCCGACCGGACCCGTGCGAGCTGTTTCGCCGTGGGGCGTCCGTCCACCTCGGCCAGGTATTCCTTCTCCACGGCGTGGCGCGGATGCAGCAGGCGGTTGGCGAGCTCGCCGTCGTTCGTGAGCAGCAGGAGTCCCTCGCTGTCCCGGTCGAGCCGGCCAACCGGGAACACCCGGGGACCGTCAGCTGGCAGGAGCGCTCGGATGTCCGCACGCCCCTGCGGGTCACGCAGCGTCGTCACGACCCCCGCCGGCTTGTGGAGAGCGAGATATCTCACGTTGGGGTCGAGGTTCACGTCGAGCCCGTCGACCGTCACACGTGAGGTCTCGACGTCGATCTTGTCCCCCAGGGTGGCCACGATGCCGTCGACCTTCACCCGGCCCTGAACGATCAGCTCCTCGCAGGATCGACGGGAGCCGAACCCTGCCCTCGCGAGGGCACGCTGGACGCGCTCGGTGGGCACGTCACGATCCGTCGTCGGGGTTGTCGGCGGGCTCGTCGGTGACGCCGAGGAGCGGCGCCAGTGGCGGAAGGGCGGCGAGTGACGACAGGCCGAGGCGCTCGAGGAACCCCGGGGTCGTCGCGTACAGCAGCGGCCGACCGGGAGCGTCCTCGCGTCCGGCCTCCTCGACCAGCGCGCGGTCGACGAGCGCCCGAAGCACGCCGTCAGAGTTCACGCCGCGGATCGCGTTCACCTGATGCCGGGTCACCGGCTGCTTGTAGGCCACGATCGACAGGGTCTCCAACGAGGCCTTCGTAAGCCGGGCCTGCCGGGACGACAGCACGAATCGCTCGACGACGGAGGCCGTGTCGGGGTGGGTGTAGAGGCGCCAGCCGCCCGCCACCGGCCGCAACGTCAGTCCCGACCGGCGCTCCTCCAGCTCGCTCGCGAGGCGCTCGCACATCGCGTCCACGGTCCCGCGATCCACGTCGAGAGCCTGGGCGAGCACCGACGACGTCAGCGGCTCGTCGGAGACGAAGAACAGGGCCTCGAGCGAACGAGTGTCATGGATCGATCCGGCGTCGCTCACGTGGCTTCGACTTCCGGGCGGACGCGGACCCCTACCCTGCCCATGCGACCTCGATCTCCCCGAAGGTCTCGGCTTGCGCCAGGTCCACCTTGCCCTCGCGATAGAGCTCCAGGATCGCGAGGAACCGCACGACCACGTGGATCCGCTCCTCGCAGTCGGCCACGAGGTCGCGGAACGTCGCTCCGCCCTCGAACGTCGAGATGCGATCCTGCAGCGTCGTCATGGCCTCCGCGACCGTGTAGCGAACCGGCGTGACGTGGGACAGGTCGAGCGTGGGTGGCGGCCGGAGCAGCTGCGCGGCGATCGGCGCCAGCCCCGATGCGTCGATGCCCATGAGCGGATCGGGGTACAGATGGGAGAACTCCGGCCCGGGTCCGACGTCACGCGCGAAGTAGCCAGCCTCGTCCTCCAGGCGTCGGGCGATCTCGATCGCGACGCGGCGGAACGCCGCGAGCTCCAGCGATCTCGCGTACGCGAGATCCGGCGATCCGCCGAGCAGATCCTCCTCGTCGAGCTCCGTGTGCTTCGGCGTGAGGCGCGCGACCTTGAGCTCCAGCAGCACCGCGCAGATCGCGAGGAACCACGTGGCCTCCTCGAGGTTCCATGCGTCAGCACCTCGAACATGCGCCAGGAAGCGCTCGGTGACGTCGGCCACGCGCACGTCGCACACGTCGACCTTCTGCTCGAGGATCAGGTCGGTCAACACGGAGAACGGCCCCGTGAACACCGGGAGCTCCACGGCGAACGCGGTCGCCGCGCGTCCCGCTCCCCCGTCCTTCGCCGAGCCGGCCTCGAGTGCCCCGTCCGTCACGACCCGGGGCCTCCTCGCAGGTGCATCGCCGCACGGACCGCATCCATCGTCTCGCGAACGATCGGACGGACGCGTTCGGCGCCAGCCGCGAGCACCTGCTCCAGCGCCTCGGGATCCTTGCCGAGCTCCGCACGGCGCTCACGGAACGGCTCGAGCTCCTCGATCAGGTTCTCCGCCAGGATCGCCTTGCAGTCGACGCACCCGAGCTCACCGGAGCGGCAGCCGGTCTCGATCTCCGGGACACGGTCGGCCGAGAACCGTCGCTGCAGCGCGAAGATCGGGCAGATCTCCGGTCGGCCCGGATCCCCTCGGCGCACCTTCTGAGGATCGGTGATGAAGGATCGAACCTTGGCGCGGATCGTGTCGGGATCGTCGGTGAGGTCGATCGTGTTGTCCAGGCTCTTCGACATCTTCCGGCCGTCCGACCCCGGGATCAGCGGCGTCTCCGACAGGAGCGCCTGCGGCTCCACCAGGGTCTCCCCGTAGAGACGATTGAATCGGCGCACGATCTCGCGGCAGATCTCCAGGTGGGAGACCTGGTCCTCACCGACCGGCACGAATCGCCCGCGCACGATCGCGATGTCCACGGTCTGGATCAGCGGGTACGACAGGAAGCCGAGGTTCGCGATCTCGCGCTCGGAGAGATCGCGCAGCCGTTCCTTGAACGTCGGGACGCGCTCGAGCCAGCCGAGCGGGGTGATCATCGACAGCAGCAACGCCATCTCCGCGACCTCGGGCAGATCGGACTGCCGGTACACGACGGACCGCTCGGGATCGATCCCCGCGGCGAGCAGATCGGCCGTGAGGTTCAGCACCAGACCCGGGAGCTGCTCCGTCCGGTCGTAGTCCGTCGTCAGCATGTGCCAGTCGGCGATGAAGTAGAAGCAGTCGTACCCCTCGTCCTGCAGACGGACAGCAGTGCCGACGTTGCCGGCCCAGTGGCCGACGTGGAGCGGCCCCGTGGGCCGGAACCCGGTCAGGACGCGACCGTTCCCCGGCGATGGCTCGGGGGCAGCGGTCGGCGTCTCAGCGGTGGCGGGTGTGATGCGGGGGATGATAGCGCGGGCCCTCTCAGAACCCGAGCAACGGCACGCAGTCGGCGCCCGTCGCCGCGCCGCACAGAGCTCCCGTGAGCGCGGTCAGCACCCCGAGCACCAGGAAGGTGAAGACGAACAGGGCCACGAGCACGAACAACGGGAGGTACCGGTCACCGTTGCGATAGGTCTCGCGCGCCGCCGGCGGCAGCAGGAGGGCGACCATCCGCGCTCCGTCCAGTCCGGGGATCGGGAGCAGGTGGAACACCATCAGGGCCATGTTCGTGTAACACGCGACGAGCGTGATGCGCAGGAGCTCGACGGGCAACCCGGCGCGGAAGAGCAACCCGAGTGCGATCCCCAGGACGAGGTTCACGGCGGGCCCGGCCGAGGACACGAGCACCGTGTCGCGCGTGGCCTGACGGAAGTATCCGGGGTCGATCGGCGCCGGCTTCCCGTAGGCGGCGGGGATGATCGGGAACGCGACCGACCACAGCACGGCGATCAGCGACGGGATCAACCCGCTGCCGAACGGATCGAACCACGCCCGTGGGCTCATGGTGACCCTCCCCCACAGTCGCGGTGTGGGGTCGTGGAGCTGCGCCGCGGTCCAGGCCCGCGCGAACTCCCGCAGCGACATCCCCACCAGGAGCGCAGCGAGCATGTACACGGCCTGACGGATCCCCACGGCGGTGAAGTTCCCCACGGCGATCGATCCGGTCACCCCTCCTCCTTCCCATCGCCCGGCCGCGCCCATCGACCACCGGTTACCGGCGCGTTCATCCGAACCAGTCGTACACCAGCGGCAGGACCGACACGGCATCGTCGGTGATCACCAACGCGGCCTGCGTCGTCGAGAGCGCCGCCGCCGCATCGTCGGCGTTCGCGGCGTAGACGAACCCCACCGGCTGCCCACGCTCCAATCGATCGCCGATCTTCGCGCGCATCACGATACCGACCGACGGGTCGATCGGGTCGCCCTTGCGGACGCGACCTGCACCGAGCGTGACGCTCGCCGCCCCCAGCGACTCCGCGTCGACCGCCGACAGCCAGCCGTCGGTCGGCGCCTCGATCGGCGCCGCCACGGGAGCGCGGGGCAACAGGTCATCGGGCTCGTCCACCACGCGGGGGTCGCCCCCCTGAGCCTGCACCATCGCACGGAACCGCTCCAAGGCATCGCCCGAATCCAACGCGCGCTCGGCCGCGGCCAATGCTTCGTCCGCGGGCACCAAGCCCGAGACCTCCGCGGCCTGCGCCGCGAACAGCAGCGAGAGCTCGCGCAGGCGGCCGCGATGATCACCACGCAGCAGCGCGATCGCCTCTGCCACGTCGAGGGCGTTGCCGATCGCGTCGCCGAGCGGCTGCGACATGTCCGTCACCGCGATCCGGGCCTCCCGCCCCGCGCCACGCGCGAGGCGCAGGCAGGCGGTCGCGAGATCCTCCGCGGCATCCACCGTCTTCATGAAGGCCCCCGACCCCGCCTTCACGTCCAGCAGGATCAGGTCGGTGTGCACCGCGAGCTTCTTCGACATCACGCTCGCAGCGATCAGCGGGATCGAGGGAACCGTGGCGGTCGCGTCCCGAAGGGCATAGAGCGCGCCGTCGGCGGGCACGAGGCTGGGCGATTGGGCCCCCACGGCGCACCCGACCGTTTCGACCTGTCGCGCGATCTGCGCCGCGGAAAGATCCGTGCGGAGTCCGGGGATCGATTCGAGCTTGTCGAGGGTTCCCCCCGTGTGACCGAGCCCGCGTCCCGAGAGCTTCGCGACGCCGAGGCCGAGGGCGGCCGCGATCGGAGCGAAGACGAGCGTCACGCCGTCGGCGACCCCCCCGGTCGAATGCTTGTCGACGGTTGGCATCGTGAGACCCGGGAACGAGACGGTGTCTCCCGACGCGATCATCGCTTGGGTCATCGCGAGCGTCTCGTCGGTGTCCAATCCGCGGATCACGCAGGCCATGAGGAAGGCGGCGGCCAATGGGTCCCCGATCTCGCCGTTCGCGTACCCGTGCACGAACGCCTCGATGTCAGCCGTCGGCAGCGCCTCGCCGTCTCGCTTGGCCGCGACGATCGAGCGAGGATCCTTCCCCATCAACGCCCGCCTCCTCGCGGGCTGCAGGCGGCCCAGACCTTGTCCTCAGCTGGAGGTCGACCGTTGGGCTGCTCGAGGAGAACTCCCACGGCGCTGAGGACCCTCGACCTCACCCGTCGCTCCACCTCCATACGGGTCAGTACCCCAGCCGATCGGTGAACGCCGCCCCCACCAGACCGGGTGCCTCAACGCCGAGCAGCCCAGCGGCGGTGTGACCGAGATCGCCGAACCCGTCTCTCGTGCCGAGGTCGTGCGGACCGCCCGGCACGCCGGCGGCCAGGAGCGGGGTCCGCTCCCGGGAGTGGTCGGTCGGGGGCGTTGTCGGGTCGCAGCCGTGGTCACCGGTGAGGAACATGACGCCCCCGTCGAGCGCCTCGAGGAGATCGGGGAGTCGCCGATCGAGCGCCTCGATCGCCGCCGCGTAACCGTCGGGGTCGTTGCGATGCCCGTACTTGGAGTCGAAGTCGACGAGGTTCGAGAACACCAGGGCCGGTGCCGGCCGGCGCAGGTATTCGATCGTGAGGTCGATGCCGTGCTCGTTCGAGTCGGAGTACCGGAACTCGGAGATCCCCTGTCCGTCGAAGATGTCCACGATCTTGCCCACCCCGAACACCGGCACCCCAGCGGCCTGCACCGCGTCCAGGACGGTCGGCCCGGGCGGCGGCACGGAGAAGTCCCGACGTTCCGGGCTGCGGACGAAGGCACCGGGCCGCCCTTCGAACGGGCGCGCGATCACCCGTCCCACGCGGTGCCGCCCCGTGAGCAGGCCCCGGGCGGTCCGACACCACGCGTAGAGCTGGTCCAACGGCACGACGGACTTGTGACAGGCGATCTGGAACACGGAATCGCCGCTCGTGTAGACGATCGGCCGCCCGGTCGTGAGGTGCTCCTCCCCCAGCTCCGCGATGATCTCCGTGCCGGACGCCGGAACGTTGCCCAAGACCCCCCGGCCGATCGCCGCCTCGAACGGCTCGATGACCTCTGGCGGGAAGCCCTGTGGGTACAGCGGGAACGGCTCCTCGAGACGGATCCCCATCATCTCCCAGTGGCCGGTCGTCGTGTCCTTGCCGGCCGAACGCTCGGTGGCGCGGCCGTGTCCGGTTCCCGGCTCCGCCCGCGGCTCGATCCCGTCGATCGTCGTGAGCATGCCCAGTCCGAGCGCCTCGAGGTGCGGTGCGTCGATCCCGCCTACCGACCGTGCGGTGTGCGCGAGCGTGTCCGAACCCTCGTCGCCGTAGGACGCCGCATCGGGGGCATCACCCACCCCCCACGAATCGCACACGAGCACGAGGACGCGCGGCACGAGGGCCGCGGGGCTCATCGCCGCTTCCCCGAGCCGGACGTCGCAGGCTGCCGCTCGACGGCTCGGGCTCGCGGGTGCGACGAGTAATAGACCTCTCGCAGGTGATCACGGGTGATCAGCGTGTAGATCTGCGTCGTGGCGACGCTGGCGTGCCCCAAGAGCTCTTGGACCACCCGCACGTCGGCTCCGCCCTCCAGGAGATGCGTCGCGAACGAGTGTCGCAACGTGTGGGGCGTGACCGAACGATCCAGCCCGGTGGTCCGCGCGTGGATCTCCAACAGGCGGGCGCAGCTCTGCCGGGTCAGGCGTCCCCCGCGTTGGTTCAGGAACAGGGCCGCCCGGCTCTTCGTCGTGGCGAACGCGGGCCGTGCCCGAGTCAGGTACGCGTCCACGGCCTCCCTCCCCCAGCGCCCGAGCGGCACCTCTCGCTCCTTCCCCCCTTTGCCCAGGACCCGGACCGACCCCGCCTCACGGTCGACGTCGTCCACGTCCAGGCCGACGAGCTCGGAGATCCGCAGACCCGATCCGTAGAGGAGCTCGAGGATCGCCGCGTCCCGCATGCCGACCGGGGTCCCGCGATCGGGCGTCTCGAGCAGGCGCGTGACCTCGTCAACCGAGAGCGGACGCGGGAGCGAGCGCGGGAGCTTGGGCTGGGACACGGACACCGCGGGGTCACGCTCCGTGACCCCCTCGCGGACCAGGAACCGATGGAAGGAACGAACGCTCGAGAGCGTGCGAGCGACCGAGGTCGCCCGGTAGGGGCGTTCGTCGTCACCATACGTCGAGGCGCTGAGCGACGCGACGAATGCACGCACGACCCGCTCGTCGATCTCGGACGGCTCGGACAGGTCGCGACGCGACAGGAAGTCCAGGTAGCGACGGAGATCGCGGCGATAGGCCACCAGCGTGTGCTCTGAGAGGCCCCGTTCGACGGTCAGATGATCGAGGTATCGCTCCGCTTCGACCGCGATCGGTTCCCCCATCGGCGCCTCGACCCGATCTAGCCGTCCAGTCCGTCGACCAGGGTCTCGAGCGGCACGAACGGGCTTCCGTGCGCGTCGGCGACCCCCTGGTTCGTCACGTGCCCGGCGTACACGTTCACGCCGAGCGCGAGGGCGTGATCGCGTCGCATCGCGTCCTCCAGGCCGTGGTCGGCGATCGCTTGCGCGTACGGCACCGTGACGTTCGTCAGGGCGTAGGTCGATGTGCGAGGGACGGCGCCGGGCATGTTCCCGACACAGTAGTGCACCACGTCGTCGACCACGTACGTCGGATCGGAATGCGTCGTCACGTGCGACGTCTCGAAACACCCCCCCTGATCGATCGAGATGTCCACGAGGACCGCGCCGGGTTGCATGGAGCCGACCATTTCCTTCGTCACGAGGTGTGGTGCGCGCGCCCCCGGAACCAGCACGGCGCCGATCACGAGATCCGCGTCGAGCACGAGCCGCTCGATCGCGAGCGCCGAGCTCATCACGGTCTGGATCCGGCCGTGCCACACCCGGTCGATCTCGCGGAGGCGGTCCACGTTGCGGTCGACCACCGTCACCTCGGCCTCCATGCCGGCGGCGATCTGCGCTGCGTTGGCCCCGGCCATCCCGGCGCCCAGGATGACGACCCGCGCCGGTGCGACGCCGGACGCCCCGCCCATCAAGACCCCGCGCCCGCCGTGCGGACGTTCCAGGACCGCCGCGCCTTCCTGCGGCGCCATCCGGCCGGCGATCTCGGACATCGGCGCGAGGAGCGGCAGCCGCCCGTCCGGGGTCTGCACGGTTTCGTACGCCACGCTCTGCACGGCGCGATCGGCCAGGAACCGGGTCAGCTGCTCGTCGGCGGCGAGGTGGAGGTAGGTGAACAGCACCTGTCCCGCTCGGAACCGCTCGAACTCCCCCGGTTGCGGCTCCTTGACCTTGACGATCAGCTCCGCCGAGTCGAACACGGCGGCCGCGTCGTGCGCGATCGTCGCTCCGGCCGCCTCATAGTCCCGATCGGCGATCGCGGAGCCGAGCCCCGCGGCGGTCTCAACCGTGACACGGTGTCCGGCGGCGACGAGCTCGCGGACGCCCTCCGGCGTCGCCGCCACCCGGGATTCGCTGTCCTTGACTTCCTTCGGGATCCCGATGTCCACGCTCGGTGCCCCCTCCTCACGCCCGGTTCCCGCGCAAGCGTACTCAACCGCATGCGGGACGCGGAACCCGTGACCTACGGCAGCGGAGGGCGTCCCGCGGCCATCAACAGCGCGAGCGCCGTCTTGCCGTCGCGCACCCTGCCGCTGCGCGCGGCGGCGACCATGCGCTCGAACGGGAACGTCGCGACCTCGATCCCGGGTTCCGGTGGTCCTTCAGCCTCCGCGCCGACGCGCGCCCAGAACAGATGTACGTACTCATCGCTCGTGCCGGGTGATGGATAGAACCCGCCGAGGAACTCGATCGCCGAATGACGGAACCCCGTCTCCTCGAACAACTCACGCCCGGCGGCCGTGAGGGCGTCCTCGCCGTCGACGTCGAGGAGGCCGGCCGGGATCTCCGTGAGGCGCCGGCGGACCGGCGGCCGGAGCTGCCGCACCATGACCACGTCGTTGCCCGGGGTGAGCGGCAGGACGGCGGTCGCATCGTGGAGCCGAACGACCTCCCAGGGACCGCTCTCCGCCCAGGTCTCCACGTCGACCTTCACGAACGAACCCTCGTACGCGGGGCGAGCCTCGGTGGGGCCGTCCATCGGGCCGCGGGCGCCTACCCGGTGGCGGTCAGCGGGCGTTCGGCTTGGCGTCGCCGGAACGACTGCGCGGCCCCGACGAACTCCCGGAACAACGGGTGAGGACGCGTCGGACGCGACCGGAGCTCCGGATGGAACTGCCCCGCGATGAAGAACGGGTGATCCGGGAGCTCGATGATCTCGGTCAGACGGCCCTTGTGCGAGTTCCCCGACAGCACCATGCCGTGGGACTGAAGCGCCTCGTGATACACGGGGTTGACCTCCCAGCGGTGGCGGTGCCGTTCCTCCACGACGTCTTCACCGTAGGCCCGCGCAGCTAGCGTGCCGGGCACGATGTAGCAGGGCTGGGCCCCCAGGCGCATCGAGGCTCCCAGATCGGTCACGTTCTTCTGCTCCGGCAGCAGGTCGATCACCGCGTGCGGCGTGGCCGGGTCGAACTCGGACGAGTTCGCATCGGACAGTCCGCAGACGTTCCGGGCGAACTCGATGACCGCGCATTGGAGTCCGAGGCAGATACCCAGGAACGGCACGCCACGTTCGCGTGCGTACCGAACCGCATCGACCTTGCCCTCCACGCCACGGACGCCGAACCCTCCGGGGATGAGCACGCCGTCGACGCCGTCGAGTGCCGCCTCGGTGGCGTCGCCGCCCAGATCGTCGGAGGCGACCCAGCGGATCTGGACGTTCGCTCCGTGATGGAACCCACCGTGGTACAGCGCCTCCATCACGGACAGGTACGCGTCTCGCAGGTTCACGTACTTGCCGACCACGGCGATCGTGATCGGCTCGGCCGCGGCGTGGATGCGATCGACCAGGGCTGCCCATTCGGAGAGGTCCGGTTCCGCCTCGACGCGCAGGTGTCGGGCGATCTCGGCGTCGAGGCCCTCGCGATGCAGGACGAGCGGAACCTCGTAGATCGACGTGGCATCCGGCGCGCTGATCACGCCGCTGATCGGGACGTCGCACAACAGGGAGATCTTCTCCTTGAGGTTGCGCCCGATCGGCCGATCCGACCGGCATACGATCGCGTCGGGCTGCAGACCCAGGGAGCGGAGCTCCTTC
>Ga0081455_10003316_pt1 | contig 18610 bp, 17 predicted proteins | sample TabmetS3T2R1_FD_70207 | JGI IMG/M metagenome (GOLD analysis project Ga0081455, IMG submission 70207) | Tabebuia heterophylla rhizosphere microbial communities from the University of Puerto Rico - S3T2R1 | ecosystem: Host-associated > Plants > Roots > Rhizosphere ... | reverse complement strand
TCATGGTTCCCTCGCCGCGCAGCCCAAAGCAATGAACGGTTCCGGGAGGAACCACGACACTCGTTTGGCTTTCAACTTTATACTCTTCATCGCCGACGCGGACAAACCCTTCGCCTTTGACATCGAAGAAAACCAAAACCTCCTCGGTATCATGCGAGTGAAGAGGAGCGCGCTTTTGACCTTCGAAATCGTGCAGCCATATGGACAATTTGTCCGCGCCCGCCGAGCGATTCACCGCCATGCGTAACGAGGGGCGCCATGGCTCATCTGGAAACTCCAGGAGCGGTCGGTCCTTGTGATGGATTACTTTCATAATCTCCTCCGACGTTATTCGTTTCGACTCATTAGGCTCAATGCCCGCCCAGTTCTTTCAATGCCTCCTTTAGAAAACTTTGGTCCACGTACTTTGCTGCTTTGGGCACGGGTCCCTTTAGTTGGGTTTGCTCGGCGTAAATTTGGACAACGACCTGCAGCCCATCCATATTGAGGTCTCCATCCGGATGCCACATATGAGTGCCCGTATAAAACTCCCAGCCGCGCCGTGCGTGGTCGCGCTTGAGTTTCATTTCCTGCGCGAGCAAATCCACCGCCGGCTCCTTGTTCTGGTAGATCCAGCGATAGGTTTGAGCCATGGATCGCATAAAGCGGACGAGCAGAGCCCGGTTCTTGTCGGCCCAGGAACGTTTCACCGACAGCGAGGCAAGCTGATAGTTGGGGATGACATCGATGAACCTGCCGATCTCGTTGAACCCCTGTTCCTCAGCTGCATAGTTGAGCGGCAATGAGAGCGCGGCCGCATCAATCTGACCGGTGGTCAACGCCGCAAAGGTTTGCGGGGAACCACCGATAACGAGAAGCTTGTAGTCCCGCGGGTATTCGAGGCCCTTTACTTTTAAGACCTGCCGGAGAGCGAAAGTCACTCCTGAAGTCAAGCTAATAGCGCCAAAGGTCGCGCCGCGCAGGTCCTCGTAGCTTTTGAATTTCTTGGCGGCCATAATGGATTGCGTCAGGCCATTGATGAGGCCGCCGATCATGACCAGGTCTAAACCCTTTTCGACAGCGGCAATGGGGGCGTCGGCGGCGCTGCCCGCGATCTCTAGCGAGCCTCCCGCCAGCGCCTGAATTCCTACGTCGGAGGCGCGTATAACGACCAGATCGACATCCAATCCCTGGCGGTCGAAAAAGCCCATCCTGGATCCGACCCAAAGCGGTCCGTATCCAAGTGTCTTGGTCGCCGAACTAACCCGCAGCTTCGCTCTTTCTTGGGCAAACGTGGGTGAAAGGTGCAGCAGGAGAACGAACAGGAACGCGAAGGAAGAGATTTTTCTGAGCATGTGGTTTTCGTCCAACAAAAAAACCCCCTTGATCCCCCTTTTTCAAAGGGGGAATTTCTTACGTGGAGTGTGTCATCGTCCCTTATGTAGCAATTACCCCTCTTTGAAAAAGCATGCCCTGAGCGCAGTCAAAGGGAGGGATCAGGGGAGATTTGAATTGCTCCTCGTGATTTCTGGTCAACTCCTTACGTCAGTACCTCTTCCGCGCGCCACTGGTCGATCGTCGCTCGATCATAACCGAGAATTTCCCCAAGGATTTGATCATTGTCGGAGCCGAACCGATTGGGAAGCCGGAGCGGCCCTTCGCTCATTCCTCTAAACAGAATCCCGCTCCGGGGAATTTCAAACGGGCCGATCAAGGAGTCTGAGAACGAGGCGAAGTAATTTCGATGCCGCAACTGCACGTCCTTGAGAAGATCGGCGCCGGTCTGGACCAGGCCCGCGGGAACCCCGGCGGACTGGAGCTTCGTCATCACCTGCTCGGCGCTCTGCGTCTCTGTCCACTGCTGCGTCAACGCATTCAGTTCAGCGGTGTGCTGCGCCCGCGTTGAACCATCCATGAAACGAGCATCGTTGATGAGTTCTTCCTTGCCGATGACGCGACAGAAGCTGCGCCATTCATCATCGGTGCGGACAGAAATCACGCACCAACGATCTTCGCCTTGGCAACTATAGCAGCCGTGCGGTGCAGCTTGCGAATCACGGTTGCCCTTCGGCTGCGGATCATGATCATTGACGGCCGCATCCAAATAGGTCACGCCGAGCGTGTAGGCAGTCCCCTCGATTTGCGCAAGATCGATGGACACACCCTTCCCCATTAGCCGACTGTGCAGGAGCGCGGCAACCATAATGGTCGGCCCCATGATAAAGCCCAGATGATCGGGATAGACTCCCTGGCTACCGATGGGACGATCTTGATCGGGATGATTCCACAGATAGGTCATCCCGGAGAACGCCGTGAGATTGAACCCCCAGGTGCCGTAGCTGCTTTTAGGACCTTCAGAGCCGAATCCCGGTAGCTTTACGATCACCAGCTTCGGGTTACTCTTTCTAAGTTCTTCATCACCCAAACCAAGTTTGTCTAGCACCCTGGGGCGAAAATTCTGCAATACCGCATCCGACTTGCCCGCCAGCTCCCGGATGAGCCTCGCGCCAGTCGGATGTTTGAGATTGATGCTCAGCGAACGGACACCCAGATTGCACTCGATGAATCTGGGCGCCGCGTCGATATCCTTGTGCTGGCCATAATGGCGAAAAGTGTCGAGCCCGCCTTTTCGGGACTCGATCTTGATAACCTCGGCGCCGTAACTGGCCAATAACCTGCCGGCAAACGGGCCGGCATAACCAGTGGTAAAGGTCAGGATGCGGACGCCGTTGAGAATTTCGTTGGTACTATGCACTAGATCTCTCTCGAATTTACCTCTGTTCAGATCACACCGCTCGCCGCCAATTCTTCCAATTTACCTCGCTCTAACCCAAGCTCGCCGCAAAACACCTCGTCGTTGTGCTGCCCCATGAGTGGCGCGGATGAGGTAGCAGCCCGTTTGCCGTCAAAAACAAACGGACTCCCTGGATGAGAGAACGAGCCCAATACGGGATGAGTAACGGCACTGAAAAATCCGCGGGCCTGAATATGCGGATCTTTCATGAAATCCGAGGGCGAGTTGACCGGCAGCCCCGGAATGCCGTGCTTTTGCAGCAGTTCAGCGAGATCTTCTTTGAGAAAACGAGAAGTGTAAGAAGTCACCTGCGCGTTAATATAGTCGGCATGGGCACGCCGCAGGTTACTATTGATCCACTTCGGATCGTCTAGCTCGGCGGGATGGTCTTCCCAGACCTTGAGCAGTATCGGCCAGTGATTCTGCGTAACAAATAGCGCGATCCAGCCGTTCTTGCATTGAAACAAATTGGCTGGCGCATTGTGCTGGTGTTGGCTGCCGGCGCGTTTCATTACCCGTCCTTCCGCCGAATAGTTAAAGGCGACGTGCTCGTGCAGCGCCATACTGGCTTGAATCGACGCATCGACGTATGCGCCGATGCCGCGAGTCTCCCGCTGCCAGAGAGCGAGCATCGCTCCGTAGGCTGCGAAGAGACTGGCATAATAGTAGGATTGGGTTTCCGGCGGATTACACGGCGTAAGCTTTGGATCGCCGCTGATATAGAGCAAGCCGCCCATCGCCGTGCCGACGATATCCGGTGTTTTGTAGTGGGCGTAAGGCCCGTCTTGACCGAAGCCGGTGAGCGAAACCAGAATCAGCTTGGGGCGCCGCTCGAGCAAGACCTCATAGCCGAGATTGTGCGCGCTCAAATATCCTGGCTCGAAGCTTTCCAACACGATGTCGGAGCGCGCAACCAAATCGAGCAATAACCTGCGTCCGCTTTCTTGCGTAATGTCCAAGGTGATGCTGCGCTTGCCTGCGTTTAGGTAGGCAAAGCGCAGGCTTCCCTCGCGATGCTCACGACCATTCGCAAAAGGCGGCTCGGACCGGGTCGGATCGCCGCCGAGGGGTTCGACTTTGATAACGTCCATCCCCAAATCGCGCAAAAGCTTGCCACAGAACGCACCCATCGACGAAGTCAAATCGAGGACCCGGAAGCCCGGCAGCAATGAATTTGAAGTGTCAATATCACCCATGGTTGTACTATTCGCGAAGAACTCCAAGATTTACGGGACAGGCTGTTCAAAAAGGCTCAGAGGCAAGGCGCGCGAAAAATCGGCGAGCGGAGGCGTACTTAGTCAGTACGTTGGAGCGAGACGATTGAGCGCAACGAAGCATATGAGCCTTTTTCAGCAGCCTGTTTATGATTTGTGATTCTTGATGATATGCTGCGCTAACCGCCAGCGCAGAACTTCCGGCGTGCCTTCAGTGATGCGAATGCTACGAACCTGCCGGTACCACCACTCCAGCGGCAATTCTCTCATCAATCCCAAACCGCCGTGGACTTGGATCGAACGATCCACGACCCGATTCGCCATCTCGGCGCACATGATTTTTGTCATGTACGAGAGTTGCCGCACATCTTCCCCGCGGTCATGCCGCCAGGCGCACTCGTAAACCATCAAGCGGCAGGCGTGCAGCTCCATCGCCGAGTCGGCAATCATGAACTGGATCGCTTGGCGGTCCGCAAGCGGCCGGCCAAACGTTGTCCGCACTTTGGAGTACTCGATCATCATATCCAACGCCCGGCCCGCTATGCCTACCGGCCGCGCGCCGTGTCCGCGAATGCGGCCTTCTTGAATCCAACCCTGGGCGATGGCGAACCCTTGCCCTTCACCGCCGATGAGATTCGCTGCCGGCACGCGGACGTTCTCGAATAGGATCTGCCCCGGCGTATCGCCCATCATCGTCGGCCACAGCCTTTCCAACGTCACACCCGGAGCTTTCATGTCGACGATGAAACAGCTGACGCCACCGCGGGCGCCCTTTTGCGGATCGGTGACCGCAATCACTTGAGCGTAATCGGCGGTTTTCGCCCCGGTAATGAACCGTTTGGTGCCGTTGATGACGTAGTGATCGCCGTCTCTGACGGCCCGTGTCTTCATCCCCGCCGGATCACTCCCCGCGTCGGGTTCGGTCTGGGCGAAACAAATCCGCTTCTCACCGCGGATCACCGGCAAGAGAAACCGCTTTTTCTGCTCTTCGTTGCAGTGAAAAAGCACCGGCCGAACCTCCGGTCCAAAGATCGGCGCGTAACGAAACGGGATGGCCACCGTTCGCGCGACCTCTTCCATGATCACGCAGCGGCTCATGAGATCGAGCCCGGCGCCGCCATATTCCGTCGGGACATCGAGCATCCAAAGACCGATAGCCTTGGCCTTCTCCTGTAGCGGCTTGATAAACTGCTCCGGCATATCTTCACCCTCCGGCCGGCATTCCCGCTCCAGAGGGATCAACTCTCGGTCAACGAACTTACGGACGGTTTCTTTTAGGACCTGTAATTCTTCGGGAAGATTAAAATCCACCGCTGCTCCAATTCGATATTTTGGTTCCGGATTTTGGCGCAGACCTCACAGCCTGCCCAAAACCCGAAACGCACTTTGAACTTTGAACCTTGTATCTTGAACTTTGAACCTGGAACTTATTGAGCAGCCCGCTTGTAATTACCTAATCCCGGCCGGTAGGTCTTTTCGTCGAGGAACTGCTTCATCCCTTCTTCACGACCCTTCTCGGGATCAGTGGCGCGCAGCGCAACGCCCTTGGCGCCCATATAGTCTTCAGCTGCCGCATAGTCCATATTGCGGCAATATTTGTAGACTTCCTTGGCGGCTCTGAGCACCTGCGGATTCTTTTCCATCAGTTTCTTCGCCAGCTTGACCGTCTCTTCACGAAGTTTCTCTTTCGGCACCGCATAATTGACGAGCTTCATTTCCGCCGCTTTTTTGCCGTCGAAAGGATCTCCCGTCATGATGTAGTACATCGCGTCGCGATAACACATGGCGTCGGCCAACACCCGGCTCACCAACCCGCCTGGGAAAATACCCCAGTTGATCTCACTCAAGCCAAAGATCGCGTCTTCGGCTGCGATGGCGAAATCGCAAGCAATGAGCGGAGTGAACGCGCCGCCGAAACAGAAACCGTTGACCATGGCGATGGTCGGTTTGGGAAAAGTAAAGAGTCGCCGCCAGCGCCACTCCTGCGACGCCCAGCTCGCCTTACGTCTTTCCAGCGGATTATTGTCCGTTCCCCGGAAGTACTCTCGCAAATCTTGCCCGGCGCACCAGCTCGGCCCGGCTCCCGTGATCACCAATACCTTGGTGTCTTTATCCACCTCCAGCTCCGTCAACGCGTCGAGCATGTCGTAATGCAACTGTGGATTCATGGCGTTGCGCTTTTCCGGACGGTTCAAGATGCACCAAGTAATGCCATCGTCCTTTTCGACTTTTACTGTCTTGTATTCTTTTGTTTCCACTTCCTATACCTCCTGGCTGATTTTTGCCGAGCTTATTCAAGCCTGAAAGGAATTGTCAAGGACTCGGATTTTAGTGGCAAGCGCTGGTCGCCGATGCAACCTTGTTCGATCACCGGCCATTCCGCTAAAGAAACAACTCCACGGAGATCAACAGGTAAAATCCCGAAACTGATTTTCTTTCAGTAGCTTTCAGACACGCCTCATACATCTTTCTGTAGCGGTTCTTCAATGTCCTGATCTCAACTTCGGGTCCTAAGCACTTCGTCGGAGACAATGCGGTCTCGGCTTCCTTGATATTGTTTTCGAACTCTTGGAATCGGGCGAGGCCGTGTTCGAACAGTGGAAGCGCATCGTCATGTCGTCCGGTTTCGTGATAGGTCGCGGCCAAAGGAAGATTGGTAAAATACTGATTGGGTTGTAGGCGTATCGCCAGTTTTTGGACGAACTCCGCTTCTCTCAAACGTCCTTCGGTTTGCAGTTGGAAGCCGAACCGAGCGAACAAACACGCAACCTCCGCCATGACCGACTCCAGGTCGACCCTCGTGGCGATCGCGGGATAATGATCGCGATGATAGCCGTAATCCTCCGAAACCGAGACGAAACGCATGACATCTTCCTTGGACTGAAATCGCGAGACGATCTCGGCAAGAAAACGATGCGGCAGTCGCTTCCAATCCCTGCGTGTCGCCAGCAGTTGTAAAAGACACCACTGCTCCGAAAGCCCGGTGGCTTCCAGGGCGTGGTAGCGTCTTAGCATCGCGGCGACTCTGGCTTTGGGACTAACCGCCCGGCGAGACAACAGCCGGTACGCGGTGATGGCCGCCAGAAGCGCCACGACCCAGAACATGAAATTTTCCATGCTCGCCATCCTCACTTCATGCAAAACATGCCACGCCCACGTCGGTCAAATTGCAGCGGTGTTTTCCCTGAACAAAAACAACCGTCAATTCGAGCGACATTGGGCGGATGGTAAACTTCCCGGGACTTACGTCCGGGGCTATTCTCAGAATGCGAACTTCGTTCGTCCGAAAAGTGCCCTTTCCGTCTTTCCCGCGAAAGCGGGAATCCAGTCTTTCTGCATTCCGGCTCGCCCTCGCTCATGCGAGCTTGGTCGAAATGACGACGCAGTTCACTTTTCGGAACACGATCCACCACCCGGACTCACGTCCGGGATCTGCTAAGGTGTATTAGAGGCCAAGGCGCGCCAAAACTCGACTCTGTCTAACTATCGTTGGTAAAGCCCCTTGACGAAGCCGCTCGCATCGATTTCCCGAAGCAGGCTATCGTCGACAAAAGATTTCGGGTCCGCGCCTTTCGCCTTAGGGTTATCTCTTTCCACGAATCCGATTACCGTTTCCACGCCCCGCAGCGATGGGTAAGGCATAGCCTCATAATACTTCGCGTTCAGCAAATCGAATGAGCGTTCCAAGTTACGCTCTTGCTCCGTATTGATTCTGAGCTTCTTCTTTACGACTTCCAGGCTCTCTTTCCGATTCTGCTTGAAATAGGCGATGCCTTCTAGATAGCCCTTGAGAAATCTCAGCACCTTGTCACGATTGCCTTTGATGTAGCTCCGCGTGGTGGCGATCATGGTTTGAAGATAATAGATGTCCGTATCCGCCAGATCGAGCAAGACCTTGTAGCCGCGATCTTCGGCGACGAACATGGAGGGAATCGTTATCACCGCAGCGTCAAGGCCGCCCTTGTCCAAGCTTGCCAGCATGTTCGGCGAAGATCCCACCTGCATGATCTGGACATCCGTCGGGCTCATGTTCCAGCGTCGCAGTATCATTAAAAGAACCGAATGAGAAACCGCGCCGATGCGCGTGACGCCCACTCTTTTGCCCTTGAGTTCATCGGCGGTTTTGATCTCCGGCCGGACCATAATCCGCTGCAGGCCCTTGTTGACGACTCCGGCAACCATAACAGTTTCGCCGCCGTGCAGGGCCGCATTAACGAGCGCGTCTCCCGCCGAGCTGGTCATCTGGATATCGTTGGCGAGGAGCGCGCTGATTCCCGCCGTGGCTCCTTGACCCGTGACGATCACCTCCGCCTCGATACCGTGTTTGCGAAACAATCCCTTTTGCTCGGCAATCCAAACCGCGCTGTGCAGGGCACTCACCGAGCTGAGACCCAATCTCATCTTGTCCTGTGCCATCGCTCTTGGCGACAGAAACAAGCTGAGGGTAAAAAATAAGCACAAGCCCACCACCCAACCTTGAGCCATCAACATTTGTCTCCTTTTTACTTTTTAATTTTTCCTTTTTACTTTCTTCCAATCTCCGCCAATGCCTGCTTGAGATAACTATGATCGATGTACTTCGAAGGCTGCGGCAGAGGCTCTTTAAGAACACTTTGCTCAGCGGAAATTCTGATCAACGTCCGTACGCCTTCGACGTTCAAATCAGCGTTGCGGTCCCAGATGCGGTTTTTCCAGTTATAGTCCGATGCGTATCGGCAGTGTTCGATGCTGATCGCCATTTCCTTCGACAAATAGCCGCAGGCGGCCTCGCGATTGTCGACCATCCAGCGCATCGTCGAAACCATCGCCTTTATGAAGCGAACAACCAAAGCCCGGTTCTTCTCGGCCCAGGAGCGTTTGACGATGTAGACGTTGAACTGAAAGTTGGGCTGGTCATCCGCGAAATAGCCGATGATGTTGAATCCCTGTTCCTTGGCCACGAGATCTAGAGGCACGCCTACCGGGGCCGAGGAGATTTGCCCCGAAGTCAACGCTTGGTAGCGATCGGCGGCGCCGCCGATGTTGAGCAGTTTGTAATCGCGGGGATACTCCATGCCATGCACCTTCAGCACCAACCGCAAGGCGAAGCCGGTGCCGGAAGTCAAGGTTTGTGTGCCGATGGTGGTACCGCGCAGATCGGCGTAAGTCTTATACGGTTTGCCGCCGATCATGCTCAAACCGAGACCATTGATCAGACCGCCGATCATGGTGATATCGGCGCCTCTCTCATAGGCGCTGATGAGCGTGTCGACAGTCGCGTTTGCGACGTAGATGGAATCTGCGGTCAGCGCTTGAATGGTGAGCGGCGAGCCGCGCATGGTGATGATCGGCACGTCCAAACCTTCCCGTTCAAAGAAACCCATCTTTGCCGCCACCCAGAGCGGACCGTAGCTCAGGGTCTTTGACGACTCGCCAATCGGAAAGCGAATTTTCTCTTGGGCGAAAGTTTTGAATGCAAGAAGCGCAATGAGCACCACGCTTGCGGTCACGATTAGTGACTTTGTGAATTTTCCTCGGCGCAACATCCTCAATCCTCCATCCTCGACCCTCGCCTTCAACGCTTATCTTTCAACGTCCACGATGCAAATTATCTAATCCTCTTAATCACCGACAACGTATTCCGCCCCGTCCACATCGGCAAAAACACCGAATGGCGATGTTTACCGCCCAAGACCACGACCATAATATCTTCTGGCCGGATAGATAGATGGACAATCCCATCCGGTGTGACGTGAGGTGATTCTCGCAGCAATTCGTCATCGCTCTTATGACCTTTGCGCCGCGCTGGAATCTGTGCGAACGGCAACGACGCATGCTCCCAGAGATACTGTTTAACCTGCTTTTTGGTAATCCCGTCCCGTGCCATGATCTCCGCGTCTTCGGTGCCGAGCGCCACCAGCGGCGTTCCGCCGCCAAAGCTACCGACGTCGAGATGACTCACGCCATGGTGCATGGCGATTACCTCAGCTAGTGATGACAAGGCCTGCTCGCCCCGGTTGCCGGCCGTGTGCACTGGCAGAAATCCGTTGATGCCGCAAACGGTGACCGTGCTTTCCTCGGGCTTGAAGCCCATCTCGACATGATACGGCTCCCAGGGGCTCTTCTCCTGGTTCTCGCCGAAGCACATGGTGTATTTTCCTGGCCAACCGAACGTCGACCGGTCCGTCTCCCCCGGGAAGCCGCCACCGACAGTGATGAGTATCAAGCGAATGGCCCGACCGATCGTCGCGTTCGAGCGATAACCCGGCCCGAACACCCCGGCATCGCAGTTGATATCGAGCTGCCTCCGAATGGGACCGTTGACCAGGAGCGCAGGGCCAACGTATCCAGTGGTCGCCTGCACGCCATAGAGATTGAAGCGCGGCTCGCACATTGCTTCGACAGCAGCGATGACAACCGGCAGATATTCCGGCAAACAACCTGCCATGACGGCATTGATTGCGATTTTCTCAACAGTCGCCGCCGCCCACTTCGGCGGAATCGAACCGATCACTTCCTGCGGATCGCGCTTGGTTCCATCGAGCATTCTCTCCACTCGCTCCGGCGTCGGCGGCACGATGGGTAAGCCATCGCTCAGCTTTTCCCGGCAAAACCAGTCGTTGACTGCCTCTAGGCTATCTTCCACTTCGATAATGTTGGAGCTTAAAGTCTTCATTGGAATTCTAAATGAAAGTGAATCAAAAAAGATTTTGCGAACTACGCTTCGCTCTTGCTCTCTGCCTCCTTCCCCCTTGCGGGGAAGGATTGAGGTAGGGGGTTCTCCGTAAAGTTTGTACACTAGCTCCTTGACGGCATTGATGTTTTTTAGAACATCGTGGTTCCAAAATCTTAGGACTACAAACCCTTCATCTCGCAACCATCTATCTCGCTCTGCATCGGGGCCAGGCTGTTGTGCGTGTTGCCCTCCTACTTCCACCTCTACTCTTTTCTCCAAACAGGCAAAGTCAACGATATAACGACCCAACGGTTGCTGCCACCGGAATTTGTACCCATCAAGTTGCCAGAAACGAAGATGGCCCCAAGCGCTCGCTCCGCGTCGGTGGGATTGTTTCTAAGTTCTCGAGCTCGCGTTCTTATCCGGTCCATACGCCTATCCTTACCTTTCCCCGCAAGGGGGAAAGGAACGGGTCCCTGTCAACGTCAGCGCCTTCCCAACTTGTTCCACCGCCCCCTCCGCATCCGCGCGATGCTCTCCCGGCAAAGCGCCGCCGCTGGGATGATGCGCGATCTCTACCAATGGCAAGCTGGAAACTCCGAAGAACTTCGCTTCAGTCCGACCCAATTCCATAAAAATCGACTGGCATAAGGTTACCGTCGGCTTCCCGCGCTTTTGAAGTTCGATGGCATCGTGGACACTCCACGATGTGCACGACCCTCAGGCCCCCAATCCGGTTATCACAGCATCACATCGGCTAATGAATTCCTCCATAATCGGTTTCGGCGCACCCTGCATATGCGTCGGTTTCGTCTTGAATAGAACTTCTGCAGGCCGGTATTTTTCCTCGAGCAACTTTGCCAACTCCTGAAACATCGTTGTCGAATTCGCCTGACCGTTGTCAATGATACCGATGACCTTTCCTTCCAAGGTATCCAACCCCGGCACCAACGGCAGATCTTTGGTATCCACCGACGCTCGTGGATCGAGCATCTTTAGTGTCGCCATGAATTACATCCTCCTCACGAATACTGACTCTAAAGACAAAACCTATTCGTCCCTATATATGCAAAGTCGGCCCCGCTCGCAAACCTGACTTCTTTGCCGTCTCGATTGACACCACTCTTCAATTGTTTTAGCTCTAGCGCGTAATCTGCGCCAGCAAGATAGTCGCAGAGATCGTGATGCAAAAAGCCCACACTATACATAGCTGTCGCGCAACGCTGTCGATCTTCCTTTTTCTTTTGTGGCCGATACGATCCTCGGCGCAACTTACGACACTGCGCGTCGGCACCAATTCTCCAGCGAGCACGGAAGCAGTGCTGTTCAGCGTCGCCAAGGATGCAGGAATTTTGAAACAGAGTCAGTTAGACGTGGAAGTCATATTCATCGCCGGCGGCACTCTATCCATGCAAGCTTTGATCGGCAAGAGCCTGGATTTTCTTTGCACGGGCGGCACGCCCTTCATCGTTGCCTATCTTGAAGGCGCACAGGGAAAAATCATCGGCGGAGTCAACAATCGATTGCCCTATGGATTCATAACTCGCGCAAGCATCACCACTACCGCACAGCTCAAAGGCAAGAGAATCGGCATCAGTCGTTTCGGCAGCACCGACGATTTCGCGGTGAAGCTGGCGCTGGCACAGTTCGGGCTCAATCCAAAAACGGACGTCAATATCACCCAGGTGGGTGGCGCGGCTACCCGGCTTACCGCGCTTCAAGCGGGAAGCATCGACGCGGCCGTTCTGACCCTTGGGCTCGTGCAAATCGCGCAGAAAAGCGGGCTCAACTTGCTACTGGATTTCATAGAGAAAGACATCGAGTATCAGCAGGTGGCGATTATTGGTCGAGACGACATTCTGAAAAACCGCGGCGACGTTGTTCATCGTTTCATGAAGGCCTATCTAGACGGAATCCGGCATTATAAGACTCAAAAAGAAGTCGCGATCCGAAAGATCATGCAATTCCTCCGGACTAATGATCGCCAAATCGCCGAGTTCGATTACACTCAGAGGGTCCGCGCTTTGCCCGACGATGGGAAGCCGACGATCAAAGGAATGCAGCTGGCGCTGGATGACATCGCGAGAGATAATCCGAAGGCCAAAAGTTTAACGGTGCAGCAACTCATCGATTTGAGCTTTATTCCGTAAGAAAGACTCTTGAACAAATTCTATGGCAGGCTGGTCAAAAAGGTTTCAGCTGCGAGGCGCGCGATTTTCGTTATTCGTGTTCGTGGGTCGTGTTCGTAAAACGAGCACGATCACGTATCACGATCATGATTACGCGAGACGATCGAAGCGCAACAAAGCAGATGAGCCTTTTTCACCAGCCAGGAGGTCAAAGATGTTGAATGTAGTTGATGCGGATACCCATGTCGCTGAATCGCTAAGTATGTGGAACTTGATAGACGCCGAGATGCACCATCGCAGACCCGTCCTGGTCTCGGTGCCCGATGACACGCTCTACAAGGATTGGAACGCGCTCTGGTTGATCGACGGCAATATCTTTCCGAAACCAGTCGGTAAGGGCGGCTTCCGCTTGATCACTCCGTCTGAATCCAAGATCCAATCCTCGCGCAATGACATTCGTGTTAGCTGTCGAGAGATCACCGATGTAGCCGCGAGACTCGCCGATATGGACAGGCTCGGCGTCGAGACTCAGGTCGTGTACCCAACCTTGTTCCTGATCTATCTTACGGACGACGCCGAGTTGGACGTCGCGCTATGTCGCGCCTACAACCGCTTTATGAGTCGCGCCTGCGCTGACAGTAAAAATCGTCTGTGCTGGGTGGTCGTTCCACCGTTGCGATCGATCGAAGAGTCAGTGAAGGAAATCAAAGGCGCGAAGGGGAACGGCGCCGTGGGAGTTTTTTTTCGCGGCATTGAAGGCAACTACACTTTGGACAATCCTTATTTCTTCCCTGTGTATCAAGCGGCGATGGACGCTGACCTGCCCATTTGTATTCACACCGGCTCCGGCACTCCATCGGTAACCGCGATGTTCGACTTGGAAAGAAACCGGCAGTGGTCACATTCGGGTTTTCCACCGCTACACGCTTTTCGCGATCTCGTCTTGAATCAAATTCCCGAAATGTTTCCTCGCCTAAGGTTTGGTTTCATCGAGGCTTCGGCAAGCTGGGTCCCCTTTCTTATCCACAAGCTGAGACGCGACAACACCAAGCGCTGGAAACCGTCCTGGAAATCCGGCGCTGATCTTTTCGAAGATTGCCGTTTCTTTGTTGCCTGTGAAGCTGACGAAGACCTTCCCTACCTGACGCAGTATATTGGCGAGGATCACCTGCTCACCGGCTCCGACTATGGACACAACGATCCGGCAGAACAGACCCATCTCGTGGCAACCATGAAAGCCCGTGAAGACATGCCCGCCGGTCTGGTGCAGAAGATTCTGTGCGAGAATCCGAGAAAATTTTATGGAATTTGAATCGTAGTGAGTGCCCAGGATCGTGTGCCTATGGAGTCTTTATCTCCATTTTCGCCCCCTCGACGGGGGAGAACAAAAGAGGGGGTGCAGAAAATCGGCGTCTTCCTCTTCCGCATACTGATTTTTTTCGCTGTCCTCAATGTCGCACAGTCAAGCTGCGTTTTCGCTCAGGAGAAGTCCTTATATGTCCTCTATTCCGGCATCAACGCCAACTACTTGAGCCTCTGGCTCGCCAAAGACGCACACTATTTTGCCGACGAAGGCTTAAGCGTTCAGGCAGTTCATGTGCGGGGAGCCGCTCCCGTTGTTCAAAACCTGATGGCGGGCCAGAGCCAAGTGGGCATGATTGGCGCAACCGTCGTCGCGACGGCGGCGATCCAGGGGAACAAAGACGTCGTGATGATCGGCGGCGTCACGAATGTCATGGCCTTTGCGGTCGCCGCAAGACCAGGCATCGAAAGTCCGCAAGCCATCAAGGGCAGAAAATTGGCTGTGGCCAGACTGGGTGGAACCACCGACTTCGTTGTCGACTACGCGCTAAAACAGTGGAAGATACAGCGCAGCGATATATCGATCCTACAGATCGGCAACGAAGCCGATCGCCTCGCGGCCATGAAGGCTGGGCAAATCGACCTCTCAGTGTTCACGCCGACCTATCTTCCTGTCATTGAAAAAGCAGGAATGAAAGTGTTGCTCGATCTGGAAAAACTCGGTGTCCCCTACGCGCTCAATGGGTACGCCTCAACGCGGAGCTATATCGCGAAGAACCGTCCGACGATGGTCGGCTTCATGCGGGGCGTAATCAAGGCGATTCGCAGAATAAAGTCGGACCCCGAGTTTTCCCGAAAGATTCTCGAAAAATATGTGCGCATCGATGACCCCCAGTTCATCAATGCCGCTCTCGACCAACAAGTAAGGATTCTTCCCGACCTGCCCTATCCATCAGTCAAAGGGATTGAAACGATTTTACAGGAACTTTCGAGGATCTATCCCGAGGCAAGCAAGATGACACCCGAATCGATCATCGATTCGAGTATCGTGAAAGACGCCAGTCTGTAGATAAAGTGGCTCATCTGATTACTCTGTCCGCCCGCACAAGCACATTCGGCGGAATCATCAGGCCGATCTGTTTTGCCGCGTTCAAATTGATAATGAATTCGAACTTCTTCGGTTGCTCCACTGGGAGATCAGCGGGCTTGGCACCTTTCAAAATCTTGTCAACATACGTAGCGGCGCGCCGATACAAGTCACTCAGGTTTACGCCGTAGCTCATCAGACCACCTGCCTCGACAAACTCCGACTGGTGGTAGATCACCGGCAACCGCCGGTTTGCGGCCAGTTCGGTAATCTGTGTCATGCGTCCGATGACAGTTGGTCCGGCTAACACGACAACGGCGCCAGGAGCTCGATTGGCTAGTGCGTGGAAGGCTGGTTCGACATCGTGTGGGCCGGACACGTCCAAGAATTCTAGTTCCAGCCGCAGCGCCTTTGCCGCTGACTCCATTTCGTTCATCGTTTGTGCGCGGTCGGGAGCGATTGCGCTGGCAAGAACCGCCACTCGCCTAAGCTTCGGGATGATGTCTTTCAAAAGCTCCAACTGTTTGCCGCTGATTTCAGGCGCAAGAGCCGACAGGCCTGTGATGTTGCCGCCGGGACGCGCGAGGCTCGCGACGAATCCGGATCCAACTGGATCATTGTCGAACGCCATGACGATGGGGATAGAAGACGTCGCTTTTTGAGCGGCGCGAGTGGTTATCGGTCCCGCAGTAACAATGACATCGACTTTGGTCCGCACGAATCCCTCAGCGATCTTAGGAAGCTGGTCCATATTCCCACCCGCCCATTGGTAGTCGATAATCAGGTTTTTCTCCTCCACGTAACCAAGCGCGTGCAATCCCTGTCGAAACGCTTCCATCCGCACTGGAACATTGACGATACCTAGATAGCCTATCCGAGGCGGTTTGTTTGATTGTGCTGCGGCAATGCCACCCAGGGGGAACACGAACATGAGAGCAAGAAGTTTCGCTGATATAAGACCGCGGCCTGCTGGTCTATTGACGTGATAAGTCGAAGACCCTAAGGGTAGCTGTTTTTTCATGCTCTCACTCCCGACGCTGCCTTTGAAACTCAAAGATTATTTGATCACTTTGTCCGCCCTCGCTAAAACGTTCGGCGGAATGGTGAGACCGATTTGTTTCGCCGCTTTCAGGTTGACGATGAACTCGAATTTAGTCGGCTGCTCGACGGGCAAGTCGGCGGGCTTCGTGCCTTTTAAAATCTTATCGACGAAAACGGCCACGCGTCGGTAGCGTTCGATGCGATCGGGGCCGTACGACATCAAGCCCCCGCTTTCAACGAAACTTCCCTGAACATAAATCGCCGGCAGCCGATTTTTTGCCGCTAGACTGGCAATCCGCTCTTGATTCGAAGCCGCCAGCTGGGTGGAGGACGCGGCCAGAGCGGTGCTGCGCCCTTTCACGGCATCTTTGAACGCGCTCTCGTATTGGTCGGCGCTGCGCACCGCCATGGAATGAAGCTGTAATCCAAGGTTTCGGGCCGCGATCTGGCTCTCTTTCCATTCCTGCGTAGAGCTTGGGTTCTGTGGATCCCACAGAACTGCAACGCGAAGCAGTTTGGGAAGGATTTCCTTGAGCAGCTCCAGCCTTTTCCCCGCCAAGGCCGTCTCGACGCTGGTGAACCCTGTGAGGTTGCCGCCGGGTCGCGCCAGGCTGCTAACCAACCCCACCGCAACCGGATCGGTTACGTCTGTAAAAACGATGGGGATAGTCTGAGTGGCTTTTTTTAAAGCTAGGGCACCAGTAGTTCCTGGCGTGAGCACTACGTCAACATTGAGCCGGACCAACTCATCGGCCAGGATCGGAACCCGGTCAAGCTTGTTATCAGCGAATCGATATTCATAAGTAATGTTCTTGCCTTCGACATAGCCGAGGTCGCGCAGCATGCGCACGATAATCTCCTGACCGGTATTCTTGCCGCCACGCACCGAGAGCCAGCCGATCTTCGATACCTTAGTTGGCTGCTGCGCCTGGGCCGCAGCACACGGCACGATGAGCATAGCGCTGAGCGCAAAGTAGAGGCTCTTGCTAACTACTGACCACTGATTACCGACTACTCTCATCGAATTACTCTCTCGGACAAATTAGTCATCTCATAGGATCCTTGTTTTTGCTTCCAAACGATTTGAACGGCTTGAACGTTTTGAACTATTGGAACGTGTCTGTTGCTTCACCGTATTACTTTATCCGCTCTCGCGAGTACATGCGGCGGAATCGTCAACCCGATCTGCTTGGCTGTTTTCAGATTAATTACAAACTCGAACTTCATCGGCTGCTCCACAGGAATGTCGGCGGGTTTAGTGCCCTTTAAGATCTTATCTACCATCGCCGCAACTCGCTTAAAGGATTCGCTTCGGTCCCAGCCATAGGACATCAATCCACCGTTCTCGACGAAATCTTTTCGACTATAGATCCCCGGCAGTCGATGTCTTGCCGCGAGTTGGACGATCTTTTTTTGATTGGCACCAGCTAATGAGTCCTGAGGCACTGCGAACGCGAGGATACCGGCCTTGATCGCTTCTTTGAACGAGTCCTCGTATTTGTCGGCCGAGTTGACTTCCATCGAATGGAGTTGCAGGCCGAGTTCTCGGCCTGCCTGTGCGCTTTCTTTCCATTGCTGAACCGAAGCTGGATCTTGTGGATTCCACAGCACTCCAACACGGGAAATTTTGGAAAAAGTTTCTTTGAGCAATTCGAGTCGCTTGCCAGCCAAAACCGCCGGGATACTGGTAAATCCCGTAATGTTGCCCCCAGGGCGTGCCAGGCGGTCAACCAACCCGGCAGCCACAGGGTCAGTTACGCCCATAACGATGATAGGAATTGTTAGCGTTGTGTTCTTGGCGACTAACGCAGCCGCAGTAGACGAAGTGATGAGGACGTCCACCTTGAGACGCACCATCTCATCAACCAGCGCGGGGAATCGGTCAAATTTATTTTCCGCGGCTCGAAACTCGATTGCTATATTCTTTCCGTCAATATACCCAAGTGCACTGAGCTCCCGCCGCAGCATTTCGATGTTCGATTCTCGCTCAAATGACGAGGCTCTGAGCAAGCCGATTCTGGCCATCTTTGGTTGCTGTGCCTCAGCCGAGACGCAAAGCGCAAAGAGCAGAGCGTTTAGCGCAAAACCAAGGAACTTTTTTCCCATGAGTTTTCTCCGAAGCGTTGCTCTAGCTCACTGCTCCCGCTATTTGATCACTTTGTCCGCTCTCGCTAACACGTTGGGTGGAATCGTTATGCCGATTTGTTTCGCGGTTTTGAGATTAATCACAAGCTCAAATTTCATCGGTTGCTCGACCGGTATATCGGCTGGCTTAGTGCCTCTGAGAATTTTGTCCATTTGGACGGCGGCGCGCCGGAACGCCTCAACATAGTCGGCGCCGTACGAAATGAGTCCGCCGGCTTCGACCCAAGTTCTATTTTCGAATATCGCCGGCAGCCGATGTTCCGT
>Ga0081455_10003315_pt1 | contig 18615 bp, 15 predicted proteins | sample TabmetS3T2R1_FD_70207 | JGI IMG/M metagenome (GOLD analysis project Ga0081455, IMG submission 70207) | Tabebuia heterophylla rhizosphere microbial communities from the University of Puerto Rico - S3T2R1 | ecosystem: Host-associated > Plants > Roots > Rhizosphere ... | reverse complement strand
GCCGCGCGACGTCGGTGTCGCGCCAGCCGGGCTTCGTCGTGGAGGTGATGAATCCGCACGTGGCCGATGCCGGGCGCAGGTCGATGGGACCGAACGAGGCGATGCCGAGTGCGCGCGCGACGCCGTATTGCTGGCGCCAGCGTTCGAGCACCGACTCGATCTGCCGCAGGGTTTCCTCGCGCTCGCCCGTGGGCAGCCGCTCGACGGCGCGCACGTCGTCGGGACCGGTGCCGAGGATGCACACGCACTTGGTGCCGCCGAGCTCGACACCCGCGAGTAGTTTGTTGGCGGGTGACATCAGCCCGGCACGGCCGCCGCGGCCCGGCGCGCGCCACCGAGGCGCGAGTTCATGGTCGCGAAGAAGCTGTCGTGCGTCGGCGCGGCCGACACGTCGGCGGTGACTTTCTGGCTCACCGCGAGCATCAGCCGTTTGACCTGTTCGAAATCGACGGTGTCGACGAGCGGGTCGTAGTCCTGCGGCAGCACGCCCGAGCCGTCGAGCACCCAGAACCAGTCGAGGTCCGAGTACAGCTCCTGGCGGCGCTGGACGACGCGGCCCGACGCGCGGTACTGCGCGATGCGCTCGGCGACGACGGGCGGCAACGTGACGGAAGAGAAGTGCTGCCAGAACGGCGAATCGTCGCGCGGCGCGGCGCAGTAGTGCAGCAGGATGAAGTCACGGATGCGCTCGCAGTCTTCGACGAGGGCCGAGTTGTAGCTCGCAACATTCGCGGGGTCAAACTGCCGGCCCGGAAAATGATCGAGCAGGTTGAATATGACATGTGACGCGAAGTGCAGGTTCGACGCGGCGAGCGGCTCGACGCTGCCCGCGGCGGCCCCGAGCGCGATGACATTGCGATCCCAGAACGTCGCGCGGCGGCCCGCGTCGATCGTCTGCACGCGCGCATCGGCGAGCAGCGGCGCGCCGGCGGACGCCTGCAGCGCGGCGAGCGCAGCGTCATCGTCCTGGTGCGCGCTCGAGTACACGTGGCCGATGGACAGCACCTGCTGCAGCGGTATGCGCCACTGCCAGCCCGCGGGCTGCGCGGCGATGCGCACGTACGGTGGCCGCGTCTCCTCGAGCGCGGCGGGCGCCTGCACGATGCGGTCGCAGGGCAGCCACTGGCGCCACGATTCGAAGCCGTTGCCGAGCATCTCGCCGATGAGCTGGGCGCGCACGCCCGTGTTGTCGAGGAACAGGTCCGCGCGCAGCGAGCCGCCGTCCTCGAACTCGAGCTGCTCGATGCCGCCGTCGGGGAGACGCGTGGCACTAACTACCTTGCGCTCGAGTCGGATGACGCCCGCGCGCTCCGCGACGGTGCGCAGGTAGCGCGTGGCGAGCGCGACGTCGATGTGCAACCCGTAGCGCAGCTGCGTCGCGACGCCGAGCGAATTCGTCGGGAAGATGAAGCGCTGCGTGACGGCCATGGCCGCCTCGGTGCTGAAGAACTCGACCTTGGGGTTGAGCCCGGCGGCACGCGCCTTGTGCCAGAAATGGTAGAACGGCCGGCGCTCTATCAACGCGCCGAACGCGCCGTACGGGCGCCAGTACGAGTGGCCCGCGGCGGGCCAGTCGACGAAGCGGGTCCCGAGGCAATAGGTCGATTGCGTCTTGTCGATGAAGTCGTTCTGGTCGATGCCGAGGAAGCGCAGCAGCTCCACGAACGCGGGCTGCGTCGCCTCGGCATGTCCCATCACGGGCGTGTCGGGCGACTCGACGAGGTGGATCGAACTATGTCCGCCGATCTTGCGCGCGAGCGCGGCGGCGGCGAGCCAGCCCGTGATGCCGCCGCCCACAATCGCGATGCGCCTGATTCTGCGATCAGTGTCCATGAACTCGAGATCCCCCTGCAATGCGGCGGCGAGTCTGGCCGCGCACCCCGACCGAAGTCAACGAAACCACCGGCGACATCTCGAATTTCCGCGGCAGAGAGCATAGGCTGTCCGCGCGCAAAAACAGGAGTTTTCGATGTCCCCTTCCCTGTCCGTTGTCCGCTCAAAGCTCCGCCTGGCTCTGCTGCTCGTCCCGCTGGCGTTGCTCGGTTGCAAGCCCGCCGCGAAGGAAGAACCGAAGTCCGAGGTCGCGGCAGAAGACCCCGCCGCGGTTCATCCCGAGATCTGGCCGTCGCCGAAGTGGCCGTTCGACAAGGACGCCGCGCTCGAGGAAAAGGTTGCAGCGCTGCTCAAGAAGATGACGGTCGAGGAGAAGGTCGGGCAGGTCATCCAGGGCGACATCGCGAGCATGAAGCCCGAAGACATGAAGAAGTACCACCTGGGCTCGATCCTCGCGGGCGGCGGCTCCGATCCAAACAACAATCCGCGCGCGCCGGCGAAGGAATGGCTCAAGCTCGCCGACGAGTTCTACGCTGCTTCGGTCGATACCTCCAACGGCGGCGTCGGCATCCCGATGATCTGGGGCATCGACGCGATGCACGGCCACAGCAACATCGTGGGCGCCGTGCTCTTCCCGCACAACGTCGGCCTCGGCGCCACGCGCAATCCCAAGTTGTTAGGCGACATCGCGCGCGTCACCGCCGAGCAGGTGCGCACCACGGGCATCGACTGGACGTTCGCGCCGACGGTCACCGTGCCGCAGGACGACCGTTGGGGCCGCTCGTACGAGGGCTATTCCGAGGATCCGCACGTCGTCGCGTCGTACGCCGGCTGGTTCGTGAAGGGCCTGCAGGGCGAGCCCGGAAGCCCGGACTTCCTCAACGGCCACCACGTCATCTCCTCGACGAAGCACTTCCTCGCCGACGGCGGCACCGAGAACGGCCGCGACCAGGGCGACGCCAAGATTCCGGAAACGACGCTGCGCGACATCCACAACGCGGGCTACGTGCCGGCCATCGAGGCCGGCGTGCAGACGATCATGATCTCGTTCTCGAGCTGGAACGGCGTCAAGCACACGGGCAACAAGGGCCTCATCACCGACGTGCTCAAGAAGCGCATGAACTTCGACGGCTTCACGGTCGGCGACTGGAATGCGCACGGCCAGGTGCCGGGTTGCACGAACGACAACTGCCCGCAGGCGCTCAACGCCGGCCTCGACATGTACATGGCGCCCGACTCCTGGCGTGGTCTGTATGAGAACACGCTCAAGGAAGTGAAGGACGGCACGATCCCGATTGAGCGGCTCGACGACGCGGTCACGCGCATCCTGCGCGTGAAGTTCCGCGCGGGCATCTTCGAGGCGGGTCCGCCGTCGAAGCGTCCGCTCGCGGGCGAGTTCAAGATGCTGGGGTCGCCCGAGCAGCGCGCGATCGCGCGCGATGCCGTGCGCCAGTCGCTCGTGCTGCTCAAGAACAACGGCGGATTGCTCCCGTTGAGCGCCGGCAAACACGTGCTGGTCACGGGCGACGGCGCCGACAACATCAGCAAACAATCGGGCGGCTGGACGATCACGTGGCAGGGCACGGGCCTCACCAACGCGGATTTTCCGGGCGCCACGTCCGTGTGGGGCGGCGTCAAGGAAGCGGTGCGCGCCGGCGGCGGCAGCGCGGAGCTCTCGACCGACGGCTCGTACAAGAAGAAGCCCGATGTCGCGATCGTCGTGTTCGGCGAGAATCCGTACGCAGAATTCCAGGGCGACCTCAAGGTGCTCACGCTGCCAGGCTCGATGACGCAGCACCTCGACATCATGGCGAAGCTCAAGGCGGAGAAGATCCCGGTCGTCGCGATCTTCTTCTCGGGCCGTCCGCTGTGGCAGAACCGCGAGCTCAATCTCGCGAACGCCTATGTCGCCGCGTGGCTGCCCGGCACCGAAGGCGGCGGCATCTCCGACGTGCTCTTCCGCAAGAAGGACGGCAAGGTCAACTACGACTTCACGGGCAAGCTCTCGTACTCGTGGCCGCGTGACGCCACGGCCGCGCCGCTCAACGTGGGCGAGAATCCCTACGATCCGCTGTTCGCGTTCGGCTTCGGTCTCGACTACAAGACGCCGAACGAGCTCGCCGACCTCTCCGAAGATCCGCACATCCCGGCCGAGCTCATGTCGACGGGTTCGTTCTTCGACAAGGGCGTGGCCGTGTCGCCGTGGTCACTGCGCGTCAGCAATGGCGCGGACACGACGCGCATCACGACGACGCCGATCGATGCGATCGGCGGTCGCGTGAAGGTCACCGCGGTCGACGACCAGGTGCAGGAAGGCGCGCGCCGCTTCCAGTTCGCGGGCGACGGACCGGCGGAGATCTCGCTCACGAGCGAAGGCGCCATCGACGTCTCGCGCGAAGCGAACGGCGACGTCATGCTGCTCGTGCGCGCACGCCGCGATGCCGACGTGCCGAAGGACGTGAAGCTCGGCATGCGCTGCGGCGAGGGCTGCGGCGGCTCGATCGACTTCTCGGCACCGCTGCAGTCGCTGCCCGCGGGCAAGTTCCAGACCATCGGCGTGCCGCTCAAGTGCCTCGCGAAAGCCGGTGTCGACGTGACGAAGGTGAACGCGGCGCTGACGCTCGCCTCCTCCGGCAAGCTCGACGCATCGTTCTCGCAAGTGAAGCTCGGCACGGTCGCGGACAAGACCGTCCCCTGCAATTAATGGGGACATTCATCGTTTCCTAGCAAAAGGGGACAGACCTCACGGCCTGTCCCCTCTTCCTGCTGATCGCTGACGTCGGGCCTATCGCAGCTGGCTGTCCTTGCTGCCGCGGCGGTTGTAGCCCGCGTTGAGCACGGCCTTCTTGTCCTGCTCCGTCTGGCACGCGAGGCACAGGCGCACTCCGGGGATCGCCTCGCGGCGCGCCTCGGGAATCTTTGCGCCGCACTCCGCGCACGCCTCGAGCGACGGACCCGTCGGCATCTGGCTCTGGGCGCGCTTGATCGCGTCCTTCACCGTCGCGTCGATCTGGTCCTGGACCGCGCCTTCTTTCGCCCAACCCGTTGCCATGGACGGATCCTACGCGTCCTACCGGATCGCCGCTTCCGCGATGCGCCGCATGACCGCGTAGCCCTCCGCCGTCGGATGCACCTCGTCCTTGGCGAGCTCGAGCTTCACGTTGCCCGCCGCGTCCGACAGCGCCGTCGCATAGTCCGCATAGTGCGCGCCGATCCGCCGCGCGTGGCCGCGCAGCCACTCGTTCATCGCGAGTGCCTGCGCCTTCGGCTGCAATCCCGGCTTCCACCAGTACTTGCTCGCGGGCGGCACCGACCCAAGCACGATGCGCATCCCGTTCGCCTTCGCGATCTCGCACATCGCCGTGATGTTGTTGCGCGTATCGCCGGCCGACATCGGCCCCGTGTTGCCCGCGATGTCGTTCGTGCCGCCCATGATGTGCACGACCCGCGGCCCGAGCGCGACGACGTCGGAGAAGAACCGCACGAGCATCTGTGGAGTAGTTTGGGCGCTGATGCCGCGGCCCACGACACCGTTGGAGAAGAACGCGCCGTCGTTGCTTGCCCAGCCCTCCGTGATCGAATCGCCCATGAACACGCCGTGCACCTTCGTTCCCGCCGCAAGCAGCTTTGCGTTGTCGTCGCGATAGCGCGCGAGCCACGCCCAGTCGCTGAGCAGCAGCGGCGGCTGGAGCGCGGGCGCGGTGTTCGGCCGGTTGCCGCAAGCTTCGTCGCCGAACGCGACGAGTGGCAAGGCGCTCGCCGCGCCGAGCGACGCGGCAATGAGAGAACGGCGATTGAGCGTATTCATGATTCAGCTACCTCGGGTTCGATTCCAGCGCCTTGTCCATCGACTCGAGCTCGACGCCCCGGGTTTCCGGGAATATCGCGAGCACGACGAAAAACTGCACGACCATGCAGGCCGCGAAGAACGCGAACGGCAGCGCCTGTGTATGGACCGCGATCATCGGAAACGTCTGCGCGATCAACGCATTCATTCCCCAGTGCGTCGCGCTGCCGAGCGCCTGGCCGCGCGAGCGCACGGCGGTCGGGAAGATCTCCGCGAGGTACACCCAGATCACGGCGCCCTGCGAGAACGCGAAGAAGCCGATGAACACGATGAGACAGGCGAGCAGCCAGCCTTTCCCTTCGCCCGTCGAGAAGATGGTCGCGACGGCCGCGAGCGCGACCGCCGTGCCGATCGCGCCGATGAGCAGCAGCTTCTTTCGACCGACGCGGTCGATCACCCGCAGCGCCATCATTGTAGCGATGAGATTGGCCGCGCCGATCGCGACCGACTGCAGCGCGTTCGACCAGCCGCTGAAGCCCGCGGCCGCGAAGATGTCGTTGAGGTAGTAGAGGATCGCGTTGATGCCCGAGAGCTGGTTGAACATCGCGATCAGCACGGCGAGCAGGATCGGCTTCGAATGCGCGGCGGCGAACAGCCGCGCGCCCGCGTTGCGCCGCTCGCTCTCGGCCGCGCGCGCGAACTCCGCGAGCATCGCATCCGGGTTCGCGACCCCGACGCGTTCGAGCCCCGCGCGCGCCTCGGCCCCGCGACCGCGCGATGCGAGCCAGCGCGGACTCTGCGGAATCGTGTAGATGAGGAGTGCGAACAGCAGCGCGGGCGCCGCCGCGATGCCTAACTTCAACCGCCACAGGTCCGCGCCGCCGCCCACCTGCTGGACGATCGCGTTGCTCACGAACGCGAGCAGGATGCCGAACACGATGTTGAACTGGAACAGGCCGGTCAACGCGCCGCGCTTGCCGGCGGGCGCGATTTCCGAAATGTAGACAGGCGCGAGTACCGAGGACGCGCCGATCGCGAGCCCGCTCAGAAAGCGGAACACGTAGAACGATTCGATGTTCCAGCAGAACGCGCAGCCGAGCGCGGATGCGAGATACATGAAGCCGACGACTTTCAGCGTGTCGCGGGAACCCAACCGGTCGCCCGGCCAACCCGCGACGAGCGCGCCGATGAACGTGCCGAGCAACGCGCTCGCGACCGCGAAGCCCGCCCAGAAACTGCCGGGCTCGAGATGGAACTCGCCGCGCACGGATTCCGTGACGCCCGAGATCACCACCGTGTCGAAGCCGAACAGCAGACCCGCGAGACTCGCGGTGACGATCACCCCGAGATTCCTCGAACCCCCCATCGCGCCCCCGTCTATATATATGTATAGGCGTTATTAACGAAAGATGCTTTACCAATCGTACGGCATCGTTCCGGGGGTAGCGAGTCGGGGTAGCGAGTCAGGCGATCGCGGCAGCGGCGAACAATAGAAGCGCGACCGTCACGATCGCCCACATGGCTCGACTGGGAGTTTCCTGGTGCATGAGTGCGCCTCCGTTTGCCGCACTCTGGGCGGACAAACGGGCGTGCCGCGCGCGCAATCCTGACGAATTGTGGCTTGCGGATTCATCCGCGCGGGTCTGCGGGGCCCAGCACCTCGCCGGCCAACACGAGCGCATTCGCCACCGCCGCGCCGCCCGCATAGAACAGCATCTGCAGGATCGTCTCGACGATCTGCTCGCGCGTCGCACGCCGCGCTTGCGGGCGCCGGCATCGTCATGCAGCCCGGGGTCTTGTTAGGGACGGACATCGACGCGGGCCGGCTCGTACGCGTGCTCACCAACTACCTGCGGCCGCCGCGGCCGATGCACCTCGTATACGCGCGCGACCGGCAGGCGCCGCCGAAGCTCGCACGGTTCGTCGAATTCGTGCTGGAGCGATTCGGGCGACACAGGGCCGGAAAATAAATCTGTCCCCTTTTTCGTTTATCCTCCGGGCATGCCTGCTGCTGAAATCGCGCGCGTTCGCGCCGAGATCGACAAGATTTATCGAAAGGATTCACGCCGCATCTTCGCGACGCTGATCCGCCTGCTCGGCGACTTCGAGCGTGCCGAGGAAGCGCTGCACGAGGCATTCCGCGCGGCCATGGAGAAATGGCCGAGCGAGGGGCTGCCGCAGAATCCCGCGTCGTGGCTCGTCTCCGCGGGTCGCTTCAAGTCCATCGACAAGTTGCGCCGCGACGCGCGCTTCGATCACCTCGAAGACCGGCCCGACGTCGCGGACACGCTGGCCGATCCCACGGCGAAACCCGACGAGCCCGCGGAGCTGCTCGAGGACGATCGCCTGCGCCTCGTGTTCACGTGCTGCCATCCCGCGCTCGCGCCCGACGCGCAGGTCGCGCTCACGCTGCGCGAGGTCTGCGACCTCACTACCGAGGAGATCGCGGCGGCCTTCCTCACGCCCGCACCGACCATCGCGCAGCGCATCGTGCGCGCGAAGGCCAAGATCCGCGACGCGAACATTCCTTACGAAGTCCCGGAGCGCGACCAGCTCGCCGAGCGGCTCGATAGCGTATTGCGCGTCGTCTATCTCGTGTTCAACGAAGGCTACTCCGCGAGCAGCGGCGAGGCCGCGACGCGCGCGGATCTTTCGGGCGAGGCGATCCGGCTCGCCCGTCTCGTGCTCGAGCTGCTGCCCGAGCCCGAGGTGCGCGGCCTGCTCGCGCTCATGCTGCTGCACGAATCGCGGCGCGAGGCGCGCCATACGGCAAGCGGCGAGGTGATCCTGCTCGACGAGCAGGACCGCGCGCGCTGGAACCGCGCATTGATCACCGAAGGCGCCGCACTGGTCCGCGATGCGCTCACGTCGCAGCGCTTCGGGCCGTATTCGGTGCAGGCCGCCATCGCCGCCGTGCACGCGGAGGCGAAATCGGCCGACGACACCGACTGGAACGAGATCGTCGGCCTCTATGACCTTCTGCTACGCCTCACACCCTCGCCCGTCGTCGAGCTCAACCGCAGCGTCGCGGTCGCGATGCGCGACGGCATCGAAGCCGGACTCGCGGAAGTCGACCGCCTGCTCGCGGCCGGCGAGCTCGACGGCTATTCGCTCGCGCATGCCGCGCGCGCGGATTTTCTGCGCCGGCTGGGCCGCAGCAAGGACGCCCGCACCGCGTATCAGCGGGCCATCAAGCTCACGGCCCAGGGTCCGGCACGCCGTTTCCTCGAGAAACGCGTCGCGGAGCTGCCGCCCTAAGTACTTGCGCCTCAGCCACTTGAACGCGCGCGACCGAAATGTCGCAGCGCCTGTCGATTCCGCGAAATCCCGCTCGACTACTTCATGACCCCGGGACGCCCAAGCCCAAGGAGACCGCCATGAAATACCTCTGCCTCGTGTATCTCTCACAAGAAAACTGGAGCGCCGCGCCCGATTCCACCTGCGCCGCGTATGGACAGAAGCTGCGCGACAGCGGTCACCTGCTCGGCGGCACGCCGCTGCATCCGACGTCGACGGCGACCACCGTGCGCGTGCGCAACGGCCGGCTCTCCGTGACCGACGGTCCGTTCGCCGAGACCAAGGAAGCGTTGTCGGGCTTCTATCTCATCGAGGCCCGCGATCTCAACGAGGCGATCCAGATCGCCTCGAAAATTCCGCCCGCGCAGTTCGGCAGCATCGAAGTGCGGCCGACGCGCGAGCTCATGGTCGACGTGCCCCAGGCCGCGGCCGCCGCCGCGCCCTGAACGCGCGTCATCCCTAACGGAGTACCGTCATGCACTCGCAGATCTTCGTCAATCTCCCCGTCAAGGACCTCAAGCGTTCGATCGGCTTCTTCACGAAGCTCGGTTACACGTTCAATCCGCAGTTCACCGACGAGAACGCGACCTGCATGATCCTCGGCGACAACCTCTTCGTGATGCTGCTCACCGAGAAGTTCTTCCAGAGCTTCACGAACAAGGCAATCTGCGACACGGGCGCGGCCACCGAGACGCTGAGCTGCCTCGCCTGCTCGAGCCGCGAGGAAGTCGACAAGCTCGTCGCGCTCGCGCGTGCCAACGGCGCCAAGGTGCCGCGCCAGGCGCAGGACCACGGTTTCATGTACGCCCACGGCTACGAGGATCTCGACGGCCACACCTGGGAGCTGATCCACATGACCGGGGCCCCGCCGAGCGCCTGAAAAGGCCGCTAACACGCTGATTCTGTGAAGGAGATCGGCCCGGCGGCCGACTCTTGCCGCAGTGAGTCAAGCCGTCCGGTCAACGGCCGTTAACCAGACGGGTCTCTACGGCAACGTGTCATGACTAGCACCGCTCTCGCTTCGGCGTCAGACGATCTCGACCGCGTCCTGCACGCGGCCATGGCCGACGATTCGCTCGAGCTGCCGCCGCCGCCGCAAATCGCGACGGAGGTCATGCGGCTCACGCGCTCCGACGGCAACGACGATGCGTCGTCCGACACCAACGCCGCCGAGCTCGCGAAGCTCATCCAGCGCGACGTCGCGCTCGCGAGCCAGGTCATGCGCGTCGCGAACTCCGCGCTGTACGCGCGTCGCTCGCCCGTCGTCACGCTGCCGCAGGCCATCGCGTGGCTCGGCATGCGGGAGGTGCGCACGATCGCCTACGCGATCGCCGTGCAGGGCCAGGTGTTCGCTTCCACGTATTTCCGCAAGGAGATGACGGACCTGTGGCGCGAGTCCGTGATCACGGCGCTCTTCGCGCAGGAAGTCGCGCGGCTCAAGCGACGCAATGTCGAGTCCGCGTATCTGTGCGGCCTGCTCCATCGCGTCGGCATGGCGATCGTTCTCGCGCGCGTCGGCGCGTCGGCGCTCATGCACCGTCTTACACCCGACCCGTCGATCGTGCTGCAGTTCGCGGCCGAGCACGAGGCACGCATCGGCGCGCAGCTCGCGAAGGCCTGGTCGCTGCCGCCCGCGGTCGTCGCGGCCGTCGCGCACTGGCGCGATCCGCTCGCGTCTTCCGACCACCGCACCGAGGTCATGGAGGTCGCGCTCGCGCGGCAGATCTCGGATGAGCTGCGCACGCCGGGCGCCGGCGGCGAGCTGCCGGATTCGATGCTCGGCCCGGTCTCGAAGTGGATGGACGAGCTGTCCATCTACCCCGACGAGCTGTTCTCGATCATGGCGCAGCGCGCCGCGATCTACGCGACCGCGGAAAGCTTCACGTGAGTTTCATCGCGGAGCCAGTCCACTACGACGTGCTCGTCATCGGCTCCGGTCCCGCGGGGCAGAAGGCGGCGATCCAGGCCGCGAAGGCCGGCAAGCGCGTCGCCGTCGTCGAGCGCGACCGGCAGGTCGGCGGCTCGTGCGTGCACACGGGCACGATCCCGAGCAAGTCGCTGCGCGAGCACGCGCTGCGTCAGCGCGTGCGCCGCGTCGATCTCATGGAGCAGCCGATCCAGTCGCTGCTCGACGGCGTCAGCGTGACGGTGGCCGCGCACGACGCGTACATGGCCGCGCAGCTCGAGCGCAACCGCATCACGCTGCTGCGCGGACGCGCGAGCTTCCTCGACGCGCATACGCTCGCCCTGCGCCGCATCGACGGCAGCCAGATCAGTGCACGCGCGCAGGTCATCATCATCGCCGCGGGCTCGCGGCCGCGAGCGCCGCAGCACCTGTCGATAGACCACGAGCACGTGCTCGACAGCGATTCGATCCTCTCGCTCGCCTATCTGCCGCGCACGCTGCTCGTGCTCGGCGGCGGCGTCATCGCGAGCGAGTACGCCGCGATGTTCGCGGCGCTCGGCTGCAAGGTCACGCAGGCCGACCAGCAGGACAAGCCGCTCGCGTTCCTCGACCCGGAGCTCACGCAGTTCTACGTCGAGGAGCTGCGCCGCAACGGCGGCGAATACATCCCGCGCGCGGAGGCCGTGAGCACGCGCTGGGACGGCATCTCGCAGGTGCGCACGGAATTCACCGACGGCCGCGTGATCATGGCCGACAAGGTGCTCATCGCTCTCGGGCGACTCGCGAACGTCGACGGGCTCAAGCTCGAGAACGCGGGCGTCGCATTGACGAGCCGCGGCCACGTGCAGGTCGACGAGCACCTGCGCACGACCGCACCGAGCGTGTACGCAGCGGGTGACGTCATCGGGCCGCCGGCGCTCGCGTCGGTGTCGATGGAACAGGGTCGGCGCGCGGCGTGCCATGCGCTCGGGCTGCTGGTCCCTTCGGATCCCGTCTCGCGGCTGCCGTCGGGCGTGTACACGATTCCCGAGATCGCGACCGTCGGCCTCGACGAAGCCGGTGCGCGCAAGCATTTCGGCGGCGCGATCGTCGGGCGCGCGCGGTTCGAGGAAATCGCGCGCGGCCAGATCAACGGTTCGCAGCGCGGCCTCCTGAAGCTCGTCGCCGATCCGGGCGGTCGCCGCGTCATCGGGGTGCAGATCGCGGGCGACAGCGCGACGGAGCTCGTGCACATCGGCCAGCTCGGCCTCGCGGCGGAGCTCGACGTCGACGCCTACGTCGACAACGTCTTCAATTTCCCGACGATGGCCGAGGCCTATCGCATCGCGGCGTTCGACATCGTGAAGCAACGCGGACGCGTGACGGGTAACGAGATCGTCGCCGACGCGGTTTCAGCGATCCTGTAGCGCGCCCGGCCGCTCGCGCAGCAGCGCGACACCGGCCCACAGCATCCAGATCCCCTGCCCGAGCGCGAGCAGCAGCACGTCGTGCACGTCCATGCGCAGGTGACCCGTCACCATCGCGATGAATCCGGCGACGGCGATCGTGGCGCCCGCGACGGCGAGCCCGCGGTCGAAGCGGTCGCGCCACGCGACCCACGAAAACAGCAACACTGCGACGGCCACCGCACAGACGTAGTAGCGCGAGATCGAGCTTGCAATGTTGTAGCTGTACTGCATGAAGCCCGCGAGCACCTTGCGATCCGCCTCGACGTCGCTGTGCACGTAGGCATCGGCGAGCCGCGTCGAGACGATGCCGTCGACGACGGCGGCGAGGCTCACGAGCACCGCCGCGAGCGAGAACGAGACCAGCGCCGCGACGACGACTGGCCGATCGAGCGAGAAACGCCGCGAGAGGCCCACGATGCCCGTGAGCGAGATCCACACGCCGGCGAGCGCAAGCGAGTGCGCGAGCACGTTGATCGGCGCGTAATGCGCGAAGGTCTGCACGTCCGCGAGCATCTGCCGGCCGCTCGGATGCAGCGTGCCCGTGCCGAGAAAGGCCAGAGTTCCTGCGATCAATGCCCAGCCGTAGAACTTGTACATCCGGCGGACGATACTTCCGTCGGCGCCGGTGCGGCAGGGGTCGCGACGGCCTGTCGGACAAACAGGGTGTCTTTGTGCAGGATCGCCTCGTCATCCCAGGCAACGACGACGTGCGCGCGCGGCGGTCGCGCGACGATCTCGCATGGGCGCTCGTCGCGCTCATGCACGACCGTGCCTACGACGACATCACCGTGCAGGACATCTGCGAGCGGGCGAACGTCGGCCGCTCGACGTTCTACGCGCACTTCCAGGACAAGGACGAGATGTTCGTGCGCCACGTCGTGCTGTTCGGCGAGTGGATGGGCCGGCAGTTCGGCTGGAACGGCGCTGCGAACCGCTATCAGTTCGGCTTCGAGTTCCTCGCGAACCACGTGCGCGACATGCGGCCCGTGTTCGACTCGCTCGCGAAGTGCGGGAAGATAGACCTCATCGTCAAAGTGTGGCGCAACAACTTCGCAGCGGGCTTCGAGCGGACGATCGTTTCAGTGCGCGGCGACGAGCCGCAGCCGGTGCCGGCGGCCCTGGTCGCGCAGCACATCGCGGGCGCGGCGATGACGCTGCTGATCTGGTGGGTGGATCATCACTACCCGATGGAGGCACGCGAGCTGGATGCGCATTTTCATCGGCTGATCGCGAACGTTCGGTAGCGAGTTGCAGCCCGCCTCCGCCCTCAGAGCTTCTGCGTGAACTTGAGCCCGATCGTACGGGGCCGGTTCGTCACGAAATACGGCTTCGGACCGCAGAGCGGCACCTTCGCCGTGGGCGAATACACCGCGCACTCTTCGTAGTGATAGATGTCCGCGCGCTCGTCCGTCAGGTTGTCGACGAACAGCTCGACGCCGTAGCTGTCCTTCGTGAAGCCGAACGTGAGGTCGGCGATCGTGTAGGCGTCCTGCGTGCGTAGATAGTCGTTGTCGGCCGGGATGAGCGCCGACGGGGCGCTCGACTGGTGCATGAGCGAACCCTGCACGTACGCATCGAGACCCGCCATCGGGAACTGGTAGCGCGCCGTGAGATTGCCCTTGAATTTGGGCGAGGTCGGAAGGCGTGTGCCCTTGCCCGCGAAGTCGATCGCGTTGCACTCGGTGTCCGGATCGCCCGTCGACCCGGGCGGCGGCAGCTCCTGGCCATCCGGCGTGAGCTGGCGGCAGAAATCCTTGGTGAGCTTCGGATCGATCAGCGAGATACCGCCGTAGAGCGTGAGGCCGTCGACCGGCGCCCACTGGATGTCCGCCTCGATACCCTTGATCTCGGCGTCGCTCGCATTCTTGACGTTCGTGAGACCGCTCTGGCCGAGATAGGAGAACTGGAACTTGTCCCACTTCTCGATGAACACGGCGCCGTTGAAACGCAGCCGGTTGTCGAGCCAGCTCGATTTCCAGCCCACCTCGTAGTTAGTCAGGAAATCCGCCTTGTACGGCGGAAAGCCGCCGCGACGATTGACGCCGCCCGGGCGGAAGCCCTCCGAATACGTCGCGTAGACGAGGTGATCCTTGTCGAAACGATAGGTGGCGTTGAGCTTGTACGTCGTGTCGTTTTCCTTGACCTCGGTGAACGGCAGGTCGATGCAGGGCGCCCCGTGGAACGTGGGCCCGCCGACGGGGCACGAGCCCTCGCCCGTGCTCGAGCCGAAGGAGTTGCCGGCGCCATAGCCGAAGAATCCCTCGAGCGAGTTCTGCGCCTTGAAACGCCGGGCGCCGCCCGTGAACTCGAGCTTGTCCGTGGCGCTCACCGTGACTTCGCCGAACACCGCGTAGTCGCGGTCGATGCGCATCTGTTTCGTCAGCCACCAGGTGTCGGCGTCCTTCCAGGCGGTGACGCCGATGTCGTCGTTGAGACCCGGCACGATGTACACCTGCTCGATGTCGTGCGTCTGGCGCTGCGCGAACAGACCGCCCACGAAGCGCACGCGCTTCTCCTTCGACGTGGAGAAGCGCAGCTCGTGGCTCTGCTTGGTGTAGCCGTCCTTGCCCTTGATGAGCTCGGTCGGATTGATGAGGTCGTGGTTGTTGTCGTAGAAGTACGCGCCGTAGCCGAAATCCGGGCCGTCGTAGAAGAACGCGTAGTCCGAGTAGTCCTGGCGCGTATCGACGTCGCGCTTGAGATACGAACCGGCGTACGTCACGTCGAACACCGAGAAACGGCCTTCGACCGTGAGCGCGGCCTGGGTCCAGCGATCTTCGGAGCTCTCGGGATGGAAGTGCGTGACCTCGAGATCGCCGATGCTCGGGTCGTAGCCGAACACGCCGTGGGACGTCTGGCGCTGCGCCATGACCGTCGGCGTGATCGTCCAGTTTTCGCCGAGATCGATCTTGAGCGCGGCGCGCCCGCCGATCGTGCTGACGTCGTTGTAGTTGTCCTCGGCGCGCGCGTCGTTGACGTCGGTGATGCCTGAGGTGGGATACGTGAGCGAGCCGCGCACGTTGTCGATGTAGCCGCCGTCGTGGTCGTACCAGCCGACGAGACGCACCGCGGCGCTGTCGTTGATCGGGATGTTGGCAAAGCCCTGCAGCTCGTAGCCCGGGTCGCCGTGCGCGACGGTGTTCGCCTGCACTTCGTAGCCGGCCTTGAAACCCGTCGGATCGGGCTTGTTGGTGATGATGCGGATCGTGCCGGACTGCGAGCTCGCGCCATACAGCGTGCCCTGCGGGCCCGCCAGCGACTCGACGCGCGCGATGTCGTACATGTGGATGTCGAGCGCGCCCGTGATCGTGGTGATCGGCTGCTCGTCGAGATACTGGCCGACGCCCGGCAAGGGGCCCGAGTGGTTGCCGTTGTCGCCGGCCGCGGCGCCGCGCATGAACACGCGCGCGAAGCCCGGCGAGAGCGTCTGGAAGGACACGCTCGGCAGATAGGCCACGTAGTCGTTGAAGCCCGAGATGCCGAGCTGCTCGAGGCGCTCGTTGCCGATGGCCTGGATGCTCAACGGCACGTTCTGGACGGTTTCTTCGCGCTTGGTCGCGGTGACCACGACCTCTTCGAGACCGGTGTTCTCCGTCTGCTGGGCCTGGACGACGCTGGCTCCGGCAAGCATGGCGCCCGCGAGCGGCATTCCCTGGGTCACGGCGATCGGCAGTCGACTGCGACTCATGATTTTGTCCCCGATTGTTGGTGGCACCGTCCTGGCGCCTTTGGGAACGAAGTCTACACGTCCGGGTAGCGGTCGAGCACCGGGCCCAGCGCCTCCTTGAGCGGCCCGAGCCAGGGCTCGTAGTGGCGCCAGTGGTCGACGCCTTCCTTGAAGATGGGTTGCCGCACCTGTTCCGAGCTCGCCGTGCGCACCGCGCGCGGATTCTCGTGGAAGCGCAGCACGCCGTCTTCGAATGGCAAATTGCAGTATTCGAGCAGTCGGCGCACTTCGGTCTCCGTGTCCGCGACCATGTTCTCGTAGAACACGCGGTGCACGCGCCCCGGCAGCACGGCGTCGAAGTGCGCCATGAGCTCGACGTAGGCGCGGTAGTAGCGGCCCAGGTCCGTGAGGTCGTAGGTGAACGTCTGGCCGCGCGCGAAGTGCTGCTTGAACCCCGAGAAGCAGCACCCGAGCGGGTGTCGGCGCGCGTCGATTATCTTCGCGTGCGGCAGGATGAGATGGATCATCCCGACGTGCGCGAAGTTGTTAGGCATCTTGTCGATGAAGAACGGCTTGTCCGTCTTGCGCTGCACGCGCGTCTGCGCGAGATAGTCCGCGCCGAGCCCCGCGAGCTCCTCGCGCGAGTATTTCTCGAGGACGCGCGGATAGGCCGTGGCCTCGGCGCGCGTCGTGCGCCTGGCGACGCGGCGCGCGAGCATCGTGATGTCGGGCAGCTCCTGGGTGCCTTCGACCTGCGAATGACTCGCGAGGATCTGCTCGATCAACGTCGATCCCGCGCGCGGCAGGCCGATGATGAAGATGGGATCGGGCGCCTCGCAGCCCCACTCCGCCCGCTCGGCGAAGAACTCGCGCGTGAACGTGCGTTTCGATCGCTGCACGTGCGCCTCGTTCGCATCCGCGTCGTAGCGGATCTCCTTGCGGCGCAGTCGATTGCCCTCCGCGTAGTGCTTGAACGATTCGGAGTATTGCCCCGCGTCCTCGAGCGCCTTGCCTAGCGTGAACTCGAAGTGGAAGCGATCCTCGGCCGAGAGGTCGGTACGCGCGAGTTGCGCGCGCATCGCGTGCGTCTCGTCGTCGGTGAAGCGAAAGGTCTTGAGGTTCGCGAGACTCCACCAGGCCTCGCCGAGCTCGGGTGCGAGCTCGATGCAACGCCGGTACGCCTCGATGCTCTCGCTGTTGTGGTTGGCGGTCTTGAGCGCGTGGCCGAGGCTCATCCACACCTTGGGTTGTCTGGGGTAGTCGCCGAGTACCGCGCGATACAGCGCGATCGACGCGTCGTACTCTCCGAGGCGTCCGAGCGCGGCGGCCTTGAGATTGCGCAGGCCCGGGTTCGATGATTGGTCCTCGAGCAGCCGATTCACCTCGGCGAGAGCGGCCTCGGACTTGTTCAGCCGATGCAGCACCGTCGCGTAGTTCTGACGCGCGGCCGCGAAGCCCGGCGCGAGCTCGAGTGCGCGCGCCAGCAGCGTCTCCGCGTCGTTGAAGCGCCCGATGCGCGCGGCCACTTCCGCGAGCATGCGGATCGCGGCGACGTCCGTCGGATGGCGGCGCAGATGTTCGCGCAGCACGACCTCGGCCTCGGGGATGCGGTTCTCCGAGAGCGCGAGCGCGGCGCCCATGAGCTTCGGATCGCGCGTCGACCAGCGGATGCCCTGCGCGTAGGCGGCATCCGCGGCTTCGCGCATCTCGAGCGCCGTGTAGTGATCGCCGAGCGCGCGAATCGCTTCGACGTCGTTCCAGTTTTTCCGAATTCGAGCGATCAGTCCGCGCGCGTGACGATCGGCCGGTTCTTCCGGTGACAGGGCCCGCGCTTTGCCGGCCTCGCCCAAGATGAGCGGCAGATCCGGCGTTCGATCGGGACGAGGGGCAGACATGTTTGCAATTGATCGGCCAAACGATTCGGCCAGCGATCGTGAAGTCAGGTGTCAGAGCGTTTCACACCGCGTGTTCGCGAAGTCAATGCATCTGACATGCCTAGTGCTAGCCCGCGATGCCAAGGGCCACCTGCAGCCGAGCCAACGCTTCGCGCAACTCGGCTTCCGGGATCACCGTGAAACACAGTCGAGCCCAGTTTTCGTAGTCTTTGCCGCAGGCTGTGCCGGGAGTCAAAATCACACCCGCGTCGAGGCAGCGCTCGAGCACCTGTTCACTTGTCTCCCCCTGACGCAGGTAGGGCGACAGGTCGAAGAACAAGAAGGTACCTCCGGCCGGCGGCGGCAGGCGCAGTGCTTCGGCAGCCGCGCGGCCCGCGCTCGCGTACGCGCGCCGCATGTCCGCGAGCCAGGTGTCTCCGTGCTCCAACGCGGCTGCCGCTCCGAACTGCAGGGGCCTCGGCGCGCAATACGTGTAGAACGTTTGCACGCCGCGTATCACTTCCATGATCTCGCGCGGGCCATGCGTGTAACCCACGCGCGCACCCGCGAGGGCGTACGCTTTCGACAGGCTGTGAGTCACGATCGTGCGGCCTTGAAACTCGGGCAACGTAAACGCCGAAAGCGGCGCCGCGTCGCCGAACCAGACGTCTTCGTAGACTTCATCCGAGATCAACCACAGCGCGTGTTCCGCCGCGATCCGTCCGATGCCGCGCAGGGCGGCTTCTGACAACATGCCGCTGGTGGGATTGTGCGGCGTGTTGACGTAGATCGCAGCCGTGCGC
>Ga0081455_10003314_pt1 | contig 18619 bp, 16 predicted proteins | sample TabmetS3T2R1_FD_70207 | JGI IMG/M metagenome (GOLD analysis project Ga0081455, IMG submission 70207) | Tabebuia heterophylla rhizosphere microbial communities from the University of Puerto Rico - S3T2R1 | ecosystem: Host-associated > Plants > Roots > Rhizosphere ... | reverse complement strand
GTCTTTCGTCATCAGCTTGCGGATCGTTCGATACGGCAGGAGCAGGGGCGGCGCCGATTTGTTCTGCAGCCATGCCCGGCACATGTTGACCCAGCCGACGAGCAGCGGCGCGAGCGCAAGCGCCAGCGCGACTTGCAGGAGCTGCGAGAGGAGGCCCGTCAAGGTCATCGCACGAACAGGAGCAACGCGATCAGCGTAAAGAAGCTGTACGTCAGGTACACCGAAATCCGGCCCTGCTGGATCCGCCCGACGACGCGCGCCGACCATTCCGTCGCGCGCACGATCGGAAGGTAGAGCCAGCGCCAGAAGGGATCGCCGATGCGCACGTCGTAGCGCGGCTGCGTGTCGAAGGGGCTCGGCAGATGCCGCTCGATGCGGAAGAATGGCTCGAACACCTGCCGGATCGGCTGGCCGAAGCCCTCCGCCGAATCCTGCATCCGCGGCGTCTTCGCGGTGGGCCATCTCGCGCTGAGCCGCGAAGGGTGGTGGATGGCCGCACTTCTGGCCTGCGGCGACGGGGCCGCGCTGAGCCATACGAGTGCCGCGACGCTTTGGGGGTTCCTCACTGCCGACGCACTCCCGGTGCACGTCACGAGCCAAGGCGATCGTGGCCGGAAGCAGCGAGGGATCGTCCACCACCGAGCGGCGCTCCATCGCCACGACTCACTGACCCGCGACGCCCTCCACGTCACAGGCCCCGCACGAACCATCACTGACCTCGCAGCCGGCCACAGCGGCCGCGCCCTGCGCGACGTGGTCGAGCGCGCGCAGGACCTCGGCCGATTCAGCGCGGACGACATCTGCGCCACCCTCGCCCGCTCCCCTCGTCGCCCGGGAATCCGCAAGCTCGCCGACCTCGTCGCGCTGACGCAGCCCGACACGGACAAGGCGCGCAGCTACCTCGAGCGCCTCTTTCTGAAGCTGGTACGGGAGGCGCGGCTACCGCGGCCGCAGGTCAACGCCGACATTGCCGGGCGCGAACGAGACTTCGCCTGGCCGGAGCGCCGCCTGATCGTCGAAACCGACGGCTACCGCTACCACGCCTCGAAGCAGGCCCGAGCCCGCGACGCCCGCCGCGACCGCGACCTGACCGCCTATGGCTGGCGACCCGTGCGCTTCACCTTCGAGGAGATCGCGTTCGAGCCCAGCGACGTTGCGCGGGAGCTCACGCGCCTTCTCTGACCAGCTCCAGCAGCCGCGCCGCGTACGCCGGCGCCGTGGGCTCGTCCTCGTGGCGGAAGTAGACGTGGACCGTGAGACCCTCGGCGAGCATCGCGCGTATCCGGTCGGCCATGCCGCGCAGAGCCTCCTCGTCGTACGGCGGCTCGCGCATGCGCAGGTAGCGAAACGGCGCGGGCGAGTCGAGCTGGTTGACGCGGACCGCGCGTTCGTCGAGCAGCGACTCGACGCCGTCCCACGACGGGTGGCGGAAGTCCAACGCAAGCCAGAGGTCGTCGTCGAACCCGTCGAGCAGGGCGCGCAGGAACTCGTCGTCGCGCTCGCGGCGCTCGTCGAAGCGGACGAGCACGGCGCCGAGGCGGTCGCCCAGGGATCGGATGCGCGTGGAGAAGTCGGGCGCGAAGTCGGCGCGGCCGAAGATCGAGATCGTCCGCGGCGCCTTGACCGCGAAGCGAAAGCCGTCCGGGACGTTCGCCGCCCAGCGCTCGAGCGTGGAGACGGCGGGCTGGCGGTAGAAGGTCCCGTTGAGCTCGACGCTCGGCAGGCGCGCCGCGTAGTAGGAGAGGAAGTCGTCGGTGCGCGAGCCCGCGGGGTAGAAGCCGGGGCGCCAGCTGGCGAACGAGAACCCCGAAGCGCCCGCGAGGAGCGTCATCCCCACGAGTCGCGGTAGGCGGCCTGGTCGGGCGTGAGGTCGTCGATCTCGACGCCCAGCGCCGCGAGCTTCAGGCGCGCGACCTCGCGATCGATCGCCGCCGGCACCGGGTGCACGCCGGGCGGGAGCGAAGCGCCGCGCGCGACGAGGTCCTCGACCACCAACGCCTGCAGCGCGAATGACATGTCCATGACCGCCGCCGGATGGCCGCGCCCCGCCGCGAGGTTCACCACGCGGCCCGACGCGAGCAGGTTGAGCTTGCGGTCGCCGAGGTCGTACTGCTCCACAAGCGGCAGCACGTCGCGGACCTCGACCGCCAGGTCGCGCAGCGCGTCGAGGTCGATCTCGACGTCGAAGTGCCCGGCGTTCGCGAGCACGGCGCCGTCCTTCATGCGCTCGAAGTGCTCGCGCCGCAGGACGGCCCGCGACCCCGTCACGGTGACGAAGACGTCCCCGCGCTCGGCAGCGGCCAGCGCCGACATGACCTCGAAGCCCTCCATGCGCGCCTCGAGCGCCCGTACCGGATCGACCTCGCACACGACGACCTGCGCGCCCGCGCCGCGCGCCCGCTGCGCCAGGCCGCGCCCCGTCCAGCCGTAGCCGAAGACGACAAACGTCTGACCCGCGAGCAGCAGGTTCGTCGCCCGCAGGATCCCGTCCAACGCCGACTGCCCCGTGCCGTAGTGGTCGTTGAAGATCCGCTCGGCGTGCGCCTCGTTGACGGCGATGACCGGACAGGTGAGGCGGCCCTCGGCCTCCAGCGCGCGCACGCGCAGCAGGCCGGTCGTCGTCTCCTCCGCCCCGCCGACCAGCCGCTCGCGCACCCGCGCGCGGCCGTGGTGCAGCAGCGTGACGAGGTCGGCGCCGTCGTCGAGCGTCACGTGAGGCCGGCGCCGCGCGCACGCCGCCACGTGGGCGGCGTAAGCCTCGGCGTCCTCGCCATGGCGGGCATGGACCTCGGCGCCGTTGAGGAGCGCGAGCGCCGCCGCCGTCTCGTCCTGCGTCGACAGCGGGTTGGCCGCGCACAGGGCGACCTCGGCCCCGCCCGCGACGAGCGCCCGCACGAGGTTCGCGGTCTCGGCGGTGACGTGCAGGCACGCCGCCACCGTGATCCCGTCGAGCGGGCGATCGGCCGCGAAGCGCTCGCGGATCGAGCGCAGGACGGGCATCTGGGCGTCGGCCCATTCGATGCGCGCCTGGCCCGCCTCCGCGAGCGCGGGGTCGGCGATGTCCGAAGCTGCAACGGCCATCGCCGACGGAGGCTAGTACCGGTAGTGGTCGGGCTTGAAGGGGCCCTCGACCGGCACGTCGATGTAGGCGGCCTGCTCGGGCCGCAGCTGCGTCAGCCGCACCCCCAGCGCGTCGAGGTGCAGGCGCGCGACCTTCTCGTCGAGGTGCTTGGGCAGCACGTAGACCTGCTTCTCGTACTCGTCCTGCTTCGTGAACAGCTCGATCTGGGCGATCGTCTGGTTCGTGAACGAGTTCGACATCACGAACGACGGGTGGCCGGTCGCGTTGCCGAGGTTCAGCAGGCGTCCCTCGGAGAGCACGATGATCGCGTGGCCGTCGGGGAAGACCCACTCGTCGACCTGCGGCTTGATGTTCACCCGCGTCACGCCCGACCGCGTCTCGAGGCCGGCCATGTCGATCTCGTTGTCGAAGTGGCCGATGTTGCCCACGATCGCCTGGTGCTTCATCCGCGCCATGTCGTCGACGGTGATGACGTCCTTGTTGCCGGTGGCGGTGATGAAGATGTCGGCGGTCTCGACGACATCGTCGAGCGTGGCCACCTGGTAGCCGTGCATCGCGGCCTGCAGCGCGCAGATCGGGTCGATCTCGGTGACGACGACGCGCGCGCCCTGGCCGCGCAGCGACTCGGCGCAGCCCTTGCCGACGTCGCCGTAGCCGCAGATGACGGCGACCTTGCCGCCGATCATCACGTCGGTGGCGCGGTTGATGCCGTCGATGAGCGAGTGGCGGCAGCCGTAGAGGTTGTCGAACTTCGACTTGGTGACCGAGTCGTTGACGTTGATCGCCGGGAACAGCAGCTCCCCGCGCTCGGCGAGCTGGTAGAGGCGATGGACGCCGGTCGTGGTCTCCTCGGTGACGCCCTGGATGCCCTCGGCGATGCGCGTCCACTTCTGCCCGTCGTCGGCCAGCGAGCGCTGCAGCACCTCGAGGATGATCTTGAACTCGTGCGAGTCGGCGCTCTCGGGATCCGGCACCGCGCCGGCCGCCTCGAACTCCGCGCCCTTGTGGACGAGCAGCGTCGCGTCGCCGCCGTCGTCGAGGATCATGTTCGGCCCGCCGTCCGGCCACGTGAGGGCCTGCTCGGTGCACCACCAGTACTCCTCGAGCGTCTCGCCCTTCCAGGCATAGACGGGGATGCCCTGCGGATCCTCGGGCGTGCCGTCCGGCCCGACGACGACCGCCGCCGCGGCGTGGTCCTGGGTGGAGAAGATGTTGCACGACGCCCAGCGGACCTCGGCGCCGAGCGCGGCGAGCGTCTCGATGAGGACGGCGGTCTGGATCGTCATGTGCAGCGAGCCGGTGATGCGCGCGCCCTTGAGCGGCTGCGACGCGGCGAACTCCTCGCGCGTCTGCATCAGGCCGGGCATCTCGTGCTCGGCGAGCTGGATCTCCTTGCGCCCGAACGCGGCGAGCGAGAGGTCGGCGACCTTGAAGTCGGTCGCGGTCAGCGTGGCGGTGGTGGTCATCGTGTCCTTGCTGTCGGGAACGGTGGTCAAGTCAGTTGCGCGGCGGCGGCGAGCAGACGCTCGTGCTTCTGCTGCTCGAAGCGCAGCCAGTCGCGCTCGGAGACGTCCTCGGGGCGCTCGGGCTCGGCCTCGAACCAGGCGTCGACGGCGCCGCGCAGCTCGGCGTCGGTGCGCAGGCGCTGGGCGAAGCCCATCTCGCCGAGCCCGATGTCGAAATCGCCCAGCAGCTCACGCAGCGTGCGCAGGCGCTGGAGCTCGCCGGCGCCGTAGAGCCGGTAGCCGCCGTCGGAGCGTGGGGCATCGAGCAGCCCGACGCGCTCGATGTAGCGCAGCATGCGCGGCGACCACCCCGTGGTCTTCGCAGCCTCATGGATCGTGAGCGCGTCCACGCCGGCAACCTTACCACGGTTGTGTCAAGGTTCGGCAAGGGCAAACCCTCCCTCCGGGAGGGGGATCCCTACCCGTTGATCAGGCTTCTTCGCCGGCGGCGAGCAGGACTGCCTGGCGCGCCTCGTGCTCGCGCTCGTAGGCGCGCACGACGGCCAGCTCGACGTCCGAGGCTGCCTGCAGGCGCGTGAGGACCTCCTCGAGGCCCATCGCGTCGTAGCCCGGCCAGGGCTCGTCGAGATGCACCTGGGCGCCGATGCTGTCGGCGCCCCCGGTCTCGGCCTCCCGCTCGGCCTCGCGCATCGCGGCGACCTGGCCGCGCGTCGGCTCGGCGCGGCGCGGCGTGCTGCGTCGGCGCGGCGGGCGCTTGCGCGGCGGCGGAGGTGGCGGCGGCGGTTCGGGCGCCGGCGCGACGGGCGCGACGCGCTCGTGCGCGCGGCCCGGCATGAGGGTGTCGCGCAGCGCGCGCACCGGCGCGAGCAGGAGCTCCACCAGCAGCCGCACCGAGAAGACGAGCAGGCCGGGCATCAGCGGTGCTCGGCGAGCGCGCTCTTGAGGCGGTCGAGCACTTCGACCTTCTCCGGATCGACCCCCCGCAATGCGGCGAGATAGACCGACACGAGGTCCCCGAGCAGCACCAGCGAGAACACGCGCTCGGCGGTCGTCTGGCCACGCGACTCGACCCGGTGCACGCCCGCGGCGCCCGGCGCGATGAGCTGGGCCGTGAGGTCGATGCGGGCCTTGACGCGCGGGTGCGTGTCGCAGTCGTCGAGGAGGACCGCGGAGAAGCGGCCGTGCTCGGGAGCCGCGGCCCAGCCCACGACCTCGTTGTGGTTGAGCTCGGGCAGCTCCTGCGCGTAGGCCGGGATCTTGGCGTTCTCGTTGAACTGGGTCTTCCAGCGATAGGCGATCGGCGTCGTCAGGCCGGCGCCCGCGATCACCGGCACGGTGCCGTGAAGCTGGCGGGCCAGGCTCTTGGCCAGGCCGTCCGGCGCGCCCTCGGGCCCCCACTCGTTGACGAGCTCCTCGAGGTGGTCGGCGGCGACGTCGAGCTCGGAGTTCATACCTGGGCCGACGCCGCACAGCGCGGCGATCTGCAGCACGGCGACGGTCATGTACGCCACCGCGGCGCGCGGCTGGAAGCCGCCGGCCACCGGGACGACAGGTACGCCGTCTGCCCGAGCCTGCGCCGCGAGCTTGCCCCCGCTCGTCACCGCGATCCGCCGCGCGCCGATCACGCCGGCGGCCTCATAGCACGCCAGCGTCTCCTCGGTGTCGCCCGAGTAGGACGCGCAGAGGACCGTCGTGTCCGGCGTCGTCCACGGCGGCAGCCCGTACGCGCGGGCGCCCAACAGCGGACGGGACGCATGGTCGCCGAGGATCGCGCGCGCGAGCTGCCCGCCGATCGCCGAGCCGCCCATGCCCGCGACGATGAGGCCGCCGGGCGAGTCCCACGCATCGAGCCCCGCCGACTCGACCTTCCACAGCGCGTCGCGCAGATGCTCGGGGATCGCCAGGACGTCCGTCAGCTGGTCGGTCGGGTCGAACCGCCCGATCGTCTCCCTGTCGAGTTCGAGCTCCTGCGTGCTTGACATCGAACGGCCCCTCCTCGTTCAGAACGTGATCGCGCCGTCAGGCAAGTCGGTCTGGGGAAAGACTCGCACGCCTCGCGTGAGGACGTTGCGCGCCCCGACCGTGACGCCCTCCCCGAGCACGGCCCCGCCGGACACGGTGGTCCCCTCGCCGATGTGCACGCCGGCGGCCACGATGCAGTCGCGCAGCACGCAATGCGGCCCGATCTCGGCGCCGTTGAGCACCACGGAGCGCTCGATCGTCGTGCCCTCCCCCACCCGCACACCCTCTCCGAGGACCACGAGCGAGCCGACGTGCGCCCCCGGCGCGATCGCGCAGCCGCGGTCGACGAGCGCGGGCGGGACGATGCGCCCCTCCGCCTCGACGCGCTCGCCCACGGCGAGGTAGCCGGGACCCAGGCGCGCCGCGACGCCGGTGGCGACGTTGCCCTCGAGGATGTCGAACGTCCCCTGCAGGTAGCGCTCGGGAGTGCCGATGTCGAGCCAGTAGGCGTCGGCGGCGAAGCCGTAGAGCCCGTCGCCCACGAGCTGCGGCCAGATCTCGCGCTCGATCGACACGTTGCGGTCGGGCTCGATGAGGTCGAGCACCCTGCGCTCGAGCACGTACGCGCCGGCGGAGATGAGCCGCGTGTCGATCTGGTCGGCGCTCGGCTTCTCGACGAACTCCTTGACGGACCGGTCCTCGTGCAGCCGCACGAGCCCGTACGCGGTGGGATCTTCGACCGGCACGAGCGCCAGCGTGCCGACCGCCCCGGTTTCCTCGTGCTGGGCGATCTGCGCGCCGAGGTCGATGTCGGTCAGCACGTCGCCGTTGAGCATGAGGAAGCGCTCCTCGAGCAGGTCCTCGGCGTACTTGAGCGCTCCGGCGGTGCCGCGCGGCTCGGGCTCCTCGATGAAGCGCAGGCGCAGTCCGTAGTGGGAGCCGTCGCCGAGCACATTGCGCACGGCCGTGGCCAGGAAGCCGCATGACATCACGACGTCCTCGACGCCGTGGCGGCGCAGCCACTCGAGCATGTAGGCGATGAAGGGACGGTCGACGAGGGGGACGACGGGCTTCGGGACCGTCGAGGTCAGCGGCCTGAGACGCGTCCCCTCGCCCCCCACGAGGATCACCGCCTGCACGTCAGCGTCCGATGCCCTCGTAGGTCAGTCCGGCGGCCTCCACTGCCACCGGGTCGAGCACGTTGCGCCCGTCGATGACGACGTCGCCGCTCATGGCCTGCGCGACCTGCGCGTAGTCGAGGTCCTTGAACTCGTCCCACTCGGTGACGAGGACGACGGCGTCGGCGCCCTCCACGCAGGCCAGCGCGTCGTCGGCGAACTCGATGCCCGGCATGAGCTTGCGCGCCTCGGTCTCGGCCACCGGGTCGTAGGCGCGCACCCGGGCGCCCGCGGCCTGGAGCCGCGCGCTGAGCACGAGCGACGTCGCCTCGCGCATGTCGTCGGTGTTGGGCTTGAACGCGAGGCCGAGCAGGGCGACGGTCTTGCCGACCAGCGAGCCGAGGTGCTTCTCGAGCTTGGCCATGACGCGCCGTTTCTGCAGCTCGTTGACCTCGATGACGGCGTTGAGCAGCTGGAAGTGGTAGCCGGAGTTGCCGGCGAGCTGCTTGAGCGCGGTGACGTCCTTGGGGAAGCACGAGCCGCCGAAGCCGACCCCGGCCTGCAGGAACTTCGGGCCGATGCGGTCGTCGAGGCCGATGCCCTTCGCGACCTCGATGACGTTGGCGCCGGTGACCTCACAGACGTTGGCGATCTCGTTGATGAACGAGATCTTCGTGGCCAGGAAGGCGTTGGCGGCGAGCTTGATCATCTCGGCGCTGGCGATGTCGGTGCGCACGAGCGGGGCGCCGAGCGGCTTGTAGAGGTCGACCACCGCCTCGCCGGCCCAGTCGCCGTCGTCGCCGACGACCACGCGGTCGGGCTGCAGGAAGTCGCGCACCGCCGAGCCCTCCTTGAGGAACTCGGGGCACGAGACGTAGCGGAAGTGGTGCTTGCCCTGCTCGCCGAAGATGCGCTTGATCGACGTGCCGGTACCCACCGGGACCGTCGACTTCATGACGAGCGCGTGGCCGTCGGACGCGGGCATGGCGTCGACGACGGCGTGGACGGCGCTGAGGTCCGCGTCGCCCGAGTAGGTCGGCGGCGTGCCGACCGCGACGAAGAGCAGGCGCGCGTGCTCGAGCGCGTCGGCGATGTCGGTCGAGAAGTGCAGCCGGCCGCGGTGCTTGGTGACGAGCGCCTCGAGGCCCGGCTCGTAGATGGGGATCTCGCCTCGCTTGAGGCTTTCGATCTTGGCGGCGTCGATGTCGATGCACCAGACCTCGTTGCCGAGCTCGGCAAAGCCGGCCGCGGTGACGAGGCCGACGTATCCGGTGCCGATCACGCCGATCGGTTCGCGCTGGGTGCTCATGAGAAACGGCGATGCAGGCTAGCGGGCTGCTGCTGACCGCGTGGAACGGGCGATCGCGAGCATCTGGCGATTGTTCAGCGTGCGCAGCAGCGTGTTCGACACCCAGTACGAGCCGCGCCTCGTCGTCCAGGCCACGAGCTTCAGGCGGCTGCCGTCGTAGAACAGCTGGTAGGTGCGGCCGCCAGAGCGGACGCGCTTGTCGGGGTCGTCGAGGATCGGCGGCGACTTCCAGTCGGTGCCCTGGACGCCGTAGTACTGGCCGATCCGGCCCTCGTAGGCGACGATGCGGTACGCCCGGTGGCGCTTGCCCCCGCGGTCGACGATGTTGTACGTCCGCGAGTCGGTGACCTTGTAGTTGCCGGTCGACGACATCAGCGACGGGTAGTACACCGGGAGCCGATCCAGCTTGGTCTGCAGCGGCGCGGCGATGTCCTCGGCCGAGGTGCGGTTGCGGAACAGCCCGGGGACCGTCGACCGCTGGCGGCGCGAGCGCTTCGACCGGCGCGGCGTGGTGACGGTCGACTTGGCGGTGCCGCGCGGGCCCTTCGTCGCGCGCGCGGCCAGGAAGCTCTCAACGGTCTTCTGGAGCGTGTTCTCGCCGATGACGACGTTGCCCGAGCCGTCGCCGGCGTCCTCGGCGGGGAACTGGACCTCCTGGATCGGCTTGGCCGCCGACTCGGCCACGAGCTTGAGCAGCGACAGGACCGCGGACTCGGACTCGATGTCGGTGCGCACCGACTCGCCGAAGATCTTCAGCAGCTCCTTGCGGTTGGAGAACACGCTGCCGACGCCGATCTGGTTCTTGGCCTCGCCGAGGAACGACTGCTGGCGTGCGGCGCGGATGAGGTCGTTGTCGAGGTGGCGGTAGCGGACGTAGTCGAGCGCGTCCTGGCCGCACAGCTTCTGGTAGCCGGCGCCCACGTCGATCACCGCGTAGGGCGGGCCGCCGCCGTTCGGCGGATGGTTGTCGTTGTAGTACCTGCGGTCGACGTCGGCGTAGACGCAGCCGAGCTTGTCGACCGCGCCGCGGAAGCCCCAGAACGTCACGCGCACGTAGTGGTGGATCGGGATGCGCAGCAGGTTGCGCACGGTGCGCAGGGTCAGGCGGTCCTCGCCGTACGCGAACGCCGCGTTGAGCTTCTGGCGCCCGTGGCCGGGGATGTCGACGAGCAGGTCCCGCGGGAGCGACATGAGCGCCGTCGCGCGCTGGTGCGGATCCAGGCGCACGAGGATCATCGTGTCCGACCGCGTGGGCGGCGGGTGCTTCTTGAGCGCCTCCTTCTTGCGGCGGTCATCGCCGATCACGAGGATCGTCTGCGGCTTGCCGGGGGCGACGTCCGCGAGCAGCTCCTTGACCTGCGGATCGAGCGGCTTCGTGGACTGCCGGAAGATCCGCACGGCCTCCTTGACCTCGAGCAGGACGGCGGAGGCGACCGTGGCCGCACACAGGCAGGTGATGACCACGCCCGCCAACGCGAAGCGCTTGTACATCCCCCGCGCGAGGCGGGGCGGACCATCCTGCTGTTTCCGTCTCACTTGCCGCCGAAGCGGCTCAGCGACCGCGCGATCGCAAGCATTTGCTTGTTGTTCAGCGTCTCGGACAGGGTGTTGGAAACCCAGTACACGGCCCGTGGCGTGCGCCACGCGACCAGACGCAGGCGATTGCCGTCATAGAACAGCTGATAGCTCCGCCCGCGCATGCGCATCTTGTCAGACGGATCGTCGAGGATCGGTGGCGACTTCCAGGTCATGCCCTGAATGCCGTAGTACTGCCCGTCCAAACCGGCGCTCACGACGATTCGGTACGCGCGGTAGCGGCGGTGCGCGCTGTCGTAGATGTCGTATGAGCGTGGGCTGCCGTCGCTGACGTACGAGCCGCGGGAGAGGCGGGCGCGCGGGACGTAGACCGGGAAGCTCAGCTTCTGCGCCATCTGCGCGGTCATGTTCTCGACCGTCGTGCGATCGGTGATGACGCCCGGCGGCAGGCCCGGCGAGGAGCGCTGCGCGCGTTTCTTGGCCTTCGAGCTCTGCTTGCTCGTGCTGGGGCCGATCTGGCGGCCCCCCTTCGACGCCCTGACCTGGAGGAAGTCGTCCTTGGAGCGCTGGAGCTGATTGGGCGTCGCGGTGACGAAGTCGGCGCCGATCGTGCTGTCGAAGCGCACCTCGCGGATCGGATGGCCGGAGGACTCGAACGCGAGCTTGAGCAGCCGCAGGATCGCGGTGTTGGACTTGAGGTCCGTGTCCGTGTAGCGGCCGAAGATCTTCAGCAGCTCCTTGCGGTCGCCGAACAGGCGGCCGAGGCCGATCTGGTCCTTCGCCTGGCGCAGGAAGTCCTGCTGGCGCGCCGCACGGACGAGGTCGTCGTCGGCGTGCCGGAAGCGCACGTAGTCAAGCGACTGCGAGCCGCACAGCTTCTGATAGCCGGCGGGGATGTTGATCTCCGCGTACTGCTGGCTGGGCGGCAGGCCGGCGTTTGAGTGGTAGTAGCGCCTGTCGACATCGACGTAGACGCAGCCGAGGCGGTTGACGGCGCGCTGGAACCCGCCGAAGTTGACGTTGACGACGTGGTTGATCGGGATGTGCAGCAGCGATCGGACCGTCTTGACCGACAGCGCGGGCCCGCCGTACGAGTACGCGGCGTTGATCTTGTCGTAGCCGCGGCCCGGGATGAGGACCTTGAGGTCACGCGGGATGTTCATCACCGCGGTGGCCTCCTTCGACGGGTCCAGCCGGACGAGCATCATCGTGTCCGACCGCGCCGGGTTGTCCTGCTTGATGTCGATGAAGCGCCGGTCGGACCCGAGCACGAGGATCGTCTGCGGCTTGCCGGCGGGAACATCATCGAGCGCGCCCTTCAGGCCCGGGATGGTGTGGCCGGCGCTCGCGTGCCGGATGACCGTGACGAGGTCCTTGACCTCGAGCAGGCCGGCGGAGGCCACCGCGCCCGCGGTGAGCAGCGTGATCAGCACGCCCGCGATCGCGAAGCGCTTGTACATGCTGAAGGCGACGCGCGGGGGTTTTTCGTCGGGGAACGCGCTCATTGCGGGCTGCGAAGAGGGTAGGTGACGGCCCGGAGGGCCTACGCCAGTCCGCCGTCGACCGCCCGCAGCGGCGGCTGGTCCTGGCGATTGAGCCAGGCCGGCAGATTGCGCACGAAATCGCCGAGAGCACGGCGATAACGGGCAAGCGAGGATAGCGACACCCACTCGTGCGGCCCGTGGTGTCCGCCGCCGACGGGGCCGAACTCGACGGCTGGAATCCCCGCCTCGACGAAATAGATCACGTCGGAAGCGCCGTCGCGCCCGACCGAGAGGGCGTCGCCCTCGATCGAGCGCCCGACCGCGTCACGAAGCGCGAGCACGTACGGGTTGCTGCGCGAGACCATCGTCGGCGCCCGGATGAACGTCTTGAGGATCTCGAGGTCGCCGATCGCGCGGATCTGCTCGAGGATCTCGCCCGGGTCCTGGTTGGGCAGGAAGCGGATGTCGACGTCCATCGTGCAGGCGTCGGGGACCTTGTTGAACGCGTCGCCACCGACGATGCGCGCGAGGTTGATCGAGGGGCGATCGAACAGGTCCGAGGACTCGCGGCTGAACGGGAGCGTCTCGATCCGCCGGAACGCGTCGTGCGCCTTGAGGATCGCGTTGTCGCCCAGCCACGGCGTCGAGCCATGGGCGGCGGTGCCCGACACGAGCACGCGCGCCGCCAGGACGCCCTTGGCCTGCACGCCGATGTGCAGGTCGGTCGGCTCGCCGGTGAGCGCGAAGTCGCCGCGCAGGCCGGCCTTGACCAGCACGTCCGTGGCCCGGCGCGTGACGTCTTCGGACTCCTCGTCAGGGACGCACACCAAGCGCACGCGGACGTCGTCCTGCGCCGCGGCGTCCTTCAGCGCGTACATCATCGCCGCCAGCGCGCCCTTCATGTCGTAGGCGCCGCGGCCGATGAGGCGGTCGCCCTCGACGCGCGGTTCGAACTGCCCCTCGCGCGCGGGGACGACGTCGAGGTGGCCGTGAAAGATGACGGTCGGCGCGTCGGGAGCGGTGGCCCCGCCTTCGGCGAGGATGACCGGGAGCCCGTCGTGCTCCTGGCCGTCGACGATCAGCTCGCGTGACTCAAGCCAGCCCTTCACGAAGCCCGCAGCCGCGCGCAGACCCTCGCCGCCGGCGGTGTCGTAGGTAATGAGGCGCTCGGCGAGCACGCATTCGTCCATGGCCATGGCAGGATAGGACCGGTGAGCCGCATCGTCCTTTTCGGCGCCACCGGCTACACGGGCGACCTGACTGCGCGCGCGATGGTCGCGCGCGGCACGGCGCCCGTGCTGGCGGCGCGCAACGAGGCGCGCGTGCGCGCCCTGGCCGAGGAGCTCGGCGGGCTCGAATGGGCCGTAGCCGACGTCGAGCGACCAGACTCCGTCGACGCGCTGGTCGAGCGCGGCGACGTCCTCGTCTCGACCGTCGGGCCCTTCACCCGCTGGGGCGGCCCGGCGGTGCAGGCCGCGATCGCCACGGGCGCGCACTACCTGGACTCGACCGGGGAGGGCGGGTTCATCCGCGAGGTCTTTGAGCGCTACGGCTCGGGCGCGGAGGCGGCCGGATGCGGCCTGCTCACCGCCTTCGGCTTCGACTGGGTCCCGGGCAACCTCGCCGGCGCGCTGGCGCTCAGGGACGCGGGCGAGGACGCCACCCGCGTGGAGATCGGCTACTTCTCGCCCGGTGCCGGGGCGTCGTCGATGAGCGGCGGCACCCGCGCGAGCGCGGCCGGCGTCGCGCTGTCGCCGGGTTTCGGCTGGCACGGCGGCCGGCTGATCGACGAGCGTCCCGCGAAGCGCGTGCGCTCGTTCGAGATCAAGCCTGGGCGCATGGCGCCGGGGGTGAGCGTGGCGAGCTCCGAGCACTTCGCGCTGCCGCGCATCCACCCGACGCTCCACGAGGTCGACGTGTTCCTGGGCTGGTTCGGCCCGCTGTCCGAGCCGATGCACATCGCCACCGCGGTAATGGAGCCCGTCCTCAACGTGCCGGGCGTTCGCGACACGCTGCAGGACGTGTTCGGCCGCTTCGTGAAGGGCTCCAGCGGCGGCCCCGACGCCGAGGCGCGCGCGAAGAGCCGCTCGGTCGTGCTCGCCGAGGCCTACGGCGCGGGCGACGCGCCGTTGGCGACCGTCCGCCTGGAGGGCGTCAACGGCTACGAGCTCACCGCCGAGTTCCTCGCCTGGGGTGCCGAGACGGCGGCCGCGGGCGGGCTGCAGGGCAGCGGCGCGCTCGGGCCGGTCGACGGCTTCGGGCTCGACGCGCTCGCCGTCGGCTGCGCGGGCGCCGGTCTCGTGCGCGTGTGAACTGGCTGCGCCGACGCGACCCCGCACTGCTCGCGTTCCGCCGGGCGACGCGGACCGCCGTCGTCATGCCGGCGATGTTCGCGGTCGGCGACAAGGTGATCGGCAACCCGGCGGTCGCGACCTTCGCCGCCTTCGGGTCGTTCGCGATGCTCCTGCTCGTCGACTTCCCGGGGCCGATGCGCGCGCGGCTGCAGGCGCAGGCCGCGCTCGCGCTGACCGGGGCGGTCTTCGTGGTCGTCGGGACGCTGGCCTCGCAGTCGCCGGTCGTCGCGGCGGTCGCGATGGGCCTCGTGGCCTTCGGCGTGCTGTTCGCCGGCGTCGCCAGCTCGGTGCTCGCGGGCGCGACGACCTCGCTGCTGTTGGCCTTCATCCTGCCGGTGTCGCTGCAGGCCCCGGCCTCGGCGATCCCGGACCGCCTCGCCGGCTGGGGCCTCGCGTCGGGCGCCTCGTTGCTGGCCATCTCGCTGCTGTGGCCGGCCCCCGCGCGCGACCCGGTACGCGACGCCGCGATCGCCGCGTGTCGCGCGGTGGCGGCACGGTTGCACTCGCGCGACGCGGCGCCGGCGGCCGACGCCGCGCTCGCCGCCCTGCACGACGTGTTCTTCGCGACGCCCTACCGCCCCACCGGGCTGAGCACGGCCGCCCGCGCGGTCGTGCGCCTGGTCGACGAGCTGCGGTGGCTCAACGCCGTCGCGGGGCGCGCGGCGGCGTGCGACGAGCGGGTGCCCGGTGGCGCGGCGGTCCACGACGTGACGGCCGCGGCGGCCGCGGTGCTCGAGCGCAGCGCCGACCTCCTGGCCGCGTCGCAGCGGCCGCGCGACGCGCTTCACGCCGCGTTGGACGACCTCGATGCACAGCTCGCAGCGCTGGAACGCGGGGTGATGGTGGCCGCCCCCGAGGGGCAGGGCGTGGAGGTGATCTCCGCCCTCGACCCGAGCTTCCGGGCGCGCGAGCTGAGCTTCGTCGTGTCGCAGATCGCGCGCAACGTCGACGTGGCCGCGGCCGCCGAGCAGCGCACCTGGCTCGCGCAGCTCCTCGGCCGCCAGCCGAAGGGCATCGCGGGCACGCTGTACGCGGCGCAGGAGCGCGCGGGGGCCCACGTCGACCGGCAGTCGGTGTGGCTGCAGAACAGCGTGCGCGGCGCGGTGGGGCTCGCGCTTGCCGTGCTCATCGCGAGCCTCAGCGGCGTCCAGCATTCCTTCTGGGTCGTGCTCGGCACGCTCTCGGTGCTGCGCTCCAGCGCGCTGAGCACGGGCCAGAACGTGCTGCGCGGGCTGCTGGGCACGGTCGTCGGCTTCGTCGTCGGCGGCGTGCTCGTGGCGCTCATCGGCACGAACACGACCGTGCTGTGGCTGCTCCTGCCGTTCGCGGTCCTCTTCGCCGGCCTCGCGCCGGCGACGATCTCGTTCGCGGCGGGCCAGGCCGCCTTCACGCTCGTCCTCCTGATCCTCTTCAACATCATCGCGCCCGAGGGCTGGCAGATCGGGCTGGTTCGGATCGAAGACGTCGCGATCGGCAGCGCGGTCAGCCTGGTCGTCGGCCTGTTGTTCTGGCCGCGCGGCGCAGCCGCCGCGCTCGGCAAGGCGCTCGCCGACGCGTACGCGGACAGCGCGCGCTATCTCGCAGGCGCCGTGCAGTTCGGGCTCGGGCGCTGCGACAACGGCACGCTGGCGCGGCCAGTGCCGACGACCGAGGCGATGGAGGCGGCGGCCGCCGCGCGGCGGCTGGACGACACGTTCCGCACCTACCTGGCCGAGCGCGGCCAGAAGCCCGTGCCGATGGCCGAGGTGACGAGCCTCGTCACCGGCGTCGTCGGCCTGCGCCTCGCGGGCGACGCGGTGCTCGACCTGTGGAACGACGACGGCGATGGCGACGGCGACAGCGACATCGGCGCCGAACGCGCCGCGGCGCGCCGGGAGCTGCTGGCGGCGAGCACCGAGATGACCCGCTGGTACGACGCGTTCGCCGGCAGCCTCACCGGCAACGGCGAGGTGCCGGAGCCGCGGCCGGGGGACCCCGACGCCGACGACCGGCTCGTCGCCGCGGTCGACGCCGACCTGCGCGGCGAGGACGGGCACGCGACGAGCACGGCGGTGCAGGTGATCTGGACCGGCGACCACCTCGACGCCGCTCGCCGCCTCCAGGCGCTCGTCGCGGAGCCGGCGCGCACGGCCGTCCGCGAGCACGCGCTCGATACCGATCAGCTGCTTTCGGCGCGCGCCTTCAGCCCGTCGATCGCGCCACCCAGCAGGTAGTCGCGCACTTTGGCCTCGGTCGGCCCGCGCAGCAGGAGCCCGAGCATGCGCCCGGGATCGACGGCGAGCCCATAGATCGCGCGCGTGCGCCCGTCGCCGAGGTCCTCGAACCGCCACCAGCCCCGGAGCGCCTTGACGTCGCCGCGCTCCTGCTCCCAGGTGATGCTCGCGGGCGGGTCGTAGGCGAACCGCAGACGCGTCTGCAGCGCGCGCACGCGCGCGTCGAAGGCCGTGTCGACGGTCGCCGGACGGCCCTCGCTGTCGCGCGTGAGCACCTCGACGTCGGTGAGCGCGGGCTGCCATTCAGCCGCGCCTTCGATGTCCGCAGCGATTGCGTAGCAGCGGTCTATCGGCGCGCCGATCTCGGCCAAGCGCTCGCCACCGACCGCCATCAGCTGACCACCGGGTCGACGAGGGCGAACTCGCGGCCGTCGACGAGGCCGCGGTTGGTCACGCGCAGCGCCGGGATGACGCCGAGCGACAGGAACGAGACCATCATGAAGGGGTATTCGAGCTTGGACCCGAGTTCCTTGTAGGCGCGGGCGAGCGCGCGGACCTCGTCGGCGACCTCGGGCACAGGCCGATCGGAGATCAGGCCCGCGATCGGCAGGCGGACCTCGCCGATGATCTCGCCGCCGTCGACGGCGACCATCCCTCCCCCGGTCTCGCGCAGCCGCTGCACCGCCGCGAGCATGTCGTCGTCGTCCATCCCGACGACGAGCAGGTTGTGGTTGTCGTGCGCGACCGTGCTGGCGACGGCTCCCCGCTGCAGGCCGAGGCCCTGCACGAAGCCCAGGCCGATCGTTCCCGGGCCGCCGTGGCGCTCGATGCTCGCCGCCTTGGCGAGGTCGGCGGCGGGGTCGGCGCGGACCTCGCCTTCGACCACCGGCGCGTCGACGACGCGGTGCTCGGTCGCAAGCTCGCCGGGCACCATGCCGATCGCCCGGACGCGCGCCGTCGGGCCCTGCGCGGCGATCCGCAGGTCGGCCTTCGTCGGCATCCGGGCGAGACGGACGGTGTCACGGGCGCGCGCGGGATAGTCGTAGGACGGCTGCTCGCCGGCGATCGCCTCGCCGTCGGCGAGCACGAGATGGGGGCGCAACTCGGCGAGGTCCTCGACGAAGAGCACGTCTGCGCAACGGCCGGGGGCGATCGAACCGACGTCGTGGCGGTACCCCATGTACTCGGCGGCGTTCACCGTGGCCATCTGGATGGCCACGAGCGGATCGATGCCCGCCGCGATCGCGGTCCGCACGGCGTGGTTGAGGTGGCCGACGCTTTCGAGCGTGTCCGGGTGCATGTCGTCGGTGACCAGCAGCGCGTGGCGCGAGTCGACCTGGTCCTCGAGCAGCACCGGCGCGAGCTTCTCGACGTCGTGGAACGCCGAGCCCTCGCGCAGCTGCACCCACATGCCCGCGCGCAGCTTGGCCAGCGCGTCGGAGCGCAGGACGGTCTCGTGATCGGAGTCGACGCCCGAAGCGGCGTAGGCGTGCAGCCGGTGGTCGTCCCAGCCGTGCAGGCTCCAATGCCCGGTCACCGGCCGGCGCGCGTCGATCATCGCGCCGATCATCTCGTGGGTGGCCGCGTCGGACTCGATGACGCCGGGCATGTTCATCATCTCGCCGAGCGCCGCGACGCCCTCCCAGCGAAGCGCCTCGCGGATGTCCTCCGGCGTGATCGTCGCGCCGGCGTCCTCGAACCCCGGCAGCGCAGGCACGCACGACGGGACGGCGAGCAGCACCTTGAGCTGGAGCCGGCTGCCCTCCTCGAGCATCCAGCGGATCCCCTCGAGCCCGAGGACGTTGGCCATCTCGTGGTTGTCGATGAGGACGGTCGTGGTCCCGTGCGGGAGCACCGCCTCGGCGAACCGCGACACCGTCGCCATCGCCGACTCGACGTGCATGTGCGTGTCGATGAGCCCGGGCACGAGGTAGGCGCCCTCCGCGTCGAGCGTCCGCGTCTCGGGGCCGCGCGTGTGCGCGCAGTCCCCGAACATCGCCACCCGCCCAGCCTTGACCGCCACATCGACGCCGTCGAGCACTTCGCGCGTGTGGACGTTGACCAGGCGCCCGCCGGTGATGACGAGATCGGCGGG
>Ga0081455_10003312_pt1 | contig 18633 bp, 18 predicted proteins | sample TabmetS3T2R1_FD_70207 | JGI IMG/M metagenome (GOLD analysis project Ga0081455, IMG submission 70207) | Tabebuia heterophylla rhizosphere microbial communities from the University of Puerto Rico - S3T2R1 | ecosystem: Host-associated > Plants > Roots > Rhizosphere ... | reverse complement strand
TCGACCATCGAGTTGGAGAACCGGAGGTAGAGGATCTCCTCGAGGCCCATCTTCCCGAGGTAGTGGTCGATCCGGAACAGCTGCGACTCGTCGATGTACCGGTGCAGCTCGTCTGCAAGCTCACGCGCGGACTGAAGGTCGTGGCCGAACGGCTTCTCGACTACGACCCGCGCGTTCTTCGTCAGCCCGGCCTCGGACAGCCCCTGGACGACCCGCCCGAAGAGGAAGGGCGGGATCTCGAGGTAGAAGGCCGGCAACGTCGCGCCGTCGATCGCGTCCGCGACGCGCTCGTAGGTGGCGGGGTCGCCGAAGTCCCCGGCCACGTACGACAGGCGCGCCGCGAAGCGCTTGAAGACGTCCTCGTCGAGCTGCTCGCCGGTGCCGACGATCGAATCGCGCGCCCGCTCGACGAGCTGGTCGACCGACCAGTCGTCGACGGCGACGCCGAGGATCGGGCAATCCAGCAGCCCGCGCCGTTCGAGCCGGTACAGCGACCTGAAAGTCATCACCTTCGCGAGGTCGCCCGTGATCCCGAACACCACGAGACGATCTGTATGTTGACCTTCGAGGTCCGGCGAATGCGTCCGGACGGCGGTTGCTGTTTCAGTGGCCACTCTCTGCTCCTTCCCCGGTCTGAGCGACCCCACGGCCGATGAAAGCAACCGGCTCCAAGCCACGCTTCGTGCGAATGGGATGAAGCCGATCGAACGCCGGTCTGTGTAACTAGGCAGACGGTGCAAGACAGCGCAACGACGACCGCATTCGCTTTGTGAGCGCCGCTCCCGAAACTCGCGAAGCCCCGGCCCGGGCCGGCCTGGTTCTGGGCGCGCTGATCGCCGTCGCGGCAGTGGCGAACCTCGGGCTCGCGGTCGCGAACGTCGCGCTCCCCTCGATCGGCAAGGAGTTCGACGCGTCGCAGACGGCGCTCAACCTCGTCGCAGTCGGCTACTCCCTCGGACTCGCAGCGTCCGTCCTTTACTTCGGGGCAATCGGCGACCGCTATGGCCGCAAGCTCCTGCTGATCCTCGGGATGATCGTCACGATCCCGGCCGACTGCATCGCGGCCTGGGCGCCGTCCATCGAGGTGCTCTTCGGCGCACGCGTGCTGGGCGGGCTTGCGGCGGGCATGGCCTACCCGACGACGCTGGCGCTGATCACGGCGCTCTGGTCGGGGCCGGCACGAACGAAGTCGATCGCCCTCTGGGCCGCGACCGGCGGCGCGATCAGCGCACTCGGCCCACTCAGCGCGGGCGTGATGCTCGAGCACTTCTGGTGGGGGTCGGTCTTCCTGATCACCCTCCCGCTCGCCGTGATCGCGCTGGCGATGGCGCTGAAGCTCGTGCCGAGCCACGTCAACGAGACGACCGAGCCGGTCGACCACCTCGGCGGCACGATCTCGGTCTTCCTCGTGGGTGCCCTGATCCTCGGGATCAACTTCGCGGCGGTGCCGAACGAGACCACGCTCATCGTGAGCCTGTTCGTCGTCGCGGCCGCCGGCCTGGTGGCCTTCTTCGCCCGCCAGCGGCGGGCACCGAACCCGCTCTACGACCTCAACGCCGCCGCCCGCCCGACGTTCTGGGTCGCCGCCTGCGCGGGGTTGATCGTCTTCGGGTCGCTGATGGGCGCGATGTTCATCGGCCAGCAGTTCCTGCAGAACGTCCTCGGCTACTCCGCGGTCGAGGCCGGAGCCGCCATCCTCCCGGCGGCAGCCTGCATGGTCGTCGTCGCGCCGAGGTCGGCCAAGCTCGTCGAGGTGCGCGGCGCGCGCTTCACGCTCCTGTTCGGCTACGTCTTCGTGCTGCTCGGCTTCCTGACGATGCTGCTCCTCTGGAAGGAGGACATCTCGTACTGGAAGGTCGCGCTCGGGTATGCGTTCGTGGGTATCGGCGTCGGCCTCGCGGGCACGCCTGCCTCCCACTCGCTGACCGGGTCCGTGCCCGTCAAGCGAGTCGGGATGGCCTCGGGGACCGCCGACCTGCAGCGTGACCTGGGCGGGGCGATCATGCAGTCGATCTTCGGCGCGCTCCTGACGGCCGGCTACGCGGCCGCCGCCGGAGCCGCGGTCTCGGCCTCGGGGAAGAACCTCAACAGCAGCGTCCAGGCGGAGCTCACGAAGTCGTTCTCCAGCGCAGCCGACACCGCTTCGCGGTATCCGCCCTCGGTTCAGGACCAGATCGTCGCCGCCGCGAAGACCGCGTTCCTGCAGGGCGACCAGTGGGCCTACCTGGCCGGGATCATCGCGGTGCTGCTGGGAGCGACGCTCGTGTTCTTCAAGTTCCCGAAGCGCGCCGAGGAGACGCAACTGCTGGCCCGGTACCAGGCCGAGGACGCAGCGGCCGAGCCCGTGGTGGAGCCGCCGCAGCTCCCTTCACAGCCGCGCCCGGCCTGACGCTCTCAGCCCAGGGCCGAGCCCGCCTCCTCGAGCGCGGCGCCGACGTCGTAGCCGAGTGCGAGGCCGAGCTTCGGAGCGGCGGAGACCACGCGCGCCTCGCCGAGAATCGGCATGACAGCCAGCAGGCAGGCGACGACGTCCTCGTCGCTCGCCCCCGCCGCCCGCGCGGAGTCGACGGCGCAGAGGTACGAAGGTGCCGCCGCGTCCATCGCGATCAACGCGGCGATGCGGACGAGCGCGTGGGTCCTGGGGTCGAGCGAGGACTCCGCCGGGCGCCCGCACCCCTCCCTGGCGAGCGAGCGCTGCAACAGCGCGTCGTCGCGAATCGTCAGCTTGCGGAGGACCTGCTCCGGCGGTTCCAAGAGGCTTCGCACACAACCACTGAGTACCCGCGATCGCATCACCCGCGCGGGGTGAAAACGCGACTCAGCGGTCGTTCGTGACCACGACGCGAAGGTGCTCGCCGAGGCCTAGCCGCTGCGCCTCGGCGACCGCTTCGCTCCGGCTCGAGACGCCGAGCTTCCGGTAGACGGAGATCGCCTGCGTCTTGATCGTGTTGCGCGAGACGAAGAGCTGCTCGGCGATCTCGCGGAACGAGAGGTGCGTGGCCAGAAGCGGGAGGAGGCGGAGCTCGGCGCGGGTCAGGCCGGCGTACTGCGCTCCCTTGTGCTCGGGCGCGTCGTCGATCTCGCGCTGGAGCTCCTCCGCTCGCGCGCTCAGCGAGTCCAGGCCGGGTGACTGACGCAGAAGGTCGAGGGCCTCGTCGAGCTGCTCCTGACCCGCGCCGGCGTCGCGAAGGGTGACGAACCCACGCGCCAGCTCCAACCGGACCTGCACCGCCAGCCACGGCAGCGCGTCGAGGAACGACGCGAGCTCCTGCCCGGCGGTCAGTGCCGCGCGCGCCTCGTTCCAGCGGCCGTGCCGGAGCATGGTGCGCGCCGTCGCCGCAAAGTCGACCGAGCGCGCCACATAGGCGTCGATCGGCGAGGCCGCGAGAAGCTCGTGCAGCTCCGTCGAGAGCGCGTCGGCCCGCTCGTGCTCGCCGCGCTCTTCGGCGATGAGCGCGCGCTGGCCGAGCGCCATGACGTGGCTCTCGGTCACACCGAGCGCGGCCTCGGCGGCCTCGGCGAGGATCGCGTCGGCGCGTTCGGGATCTCCGAGTAGCAGGAGCGCCGACCCCTCCGCCAGCAGTGCCGGGGCGCGCCAGCTGCTGCCCTCGGCGAGCCCCGCGACGGCCATCTCGGCGTCCGCGAGCATCTGCTTCGCGCCCTTGCGGCAGAGCCAGGCGCGCGCCGTCGCGACCCACGGCGCGATCGTCTTCGTCCCGTCGGGCAGCGTGCCGCGGAAGGTGCCCCGCGTCGCCGCGTCGAGCCACCTCTCGGCGGCCTCCGACCGGCCGCGAAGCGCGTGGATCCGCGCGCCCTGCACCGCGACCGCCGGGTACCGCTCGAGCAACCCCGCTCGCTCGAAGCGCGTCAGCCACTGGTCGAGCGTCGCGATGCGCCCCGAGTAGTAGAGCGGGAGGACGAGCGACGTCAGCAGCGCCGCCGCGCGATCGAGGTCGCCCGCCGCGGAGGCGTGCTCGAGCGCGGACTCCTGGTCGCCCTGCTCCTCGAACCAGTCCGCCGCGCGGCCGTGCAGAAGAGGAACGACCTCCGGCTCCTCCTCGACCAGCTCACGTTGGAGCAGGTCGCGGAAGAGGTGGTGGTAGCGGTACCACTCGCGCCGGTTGTCCAGCGGCACGAGGAAGAGGTTCGCGCGCTCGATCCTCTCGAGCTCCTGCGCCGATCCCTCGTCCTCGAGCACCGCGTCGCACAGCGGGCCGGACATGCGCTCGAGCACCGACGAGCGGCGCAGAAACCGCAGCGGCCCCGGACGCAGCCGGGCGAGGTACTCGGAGCGGAAGTAGTCCGCGAGGTAGCGGTCGTCGCCCGCGAGCGGGACGGCCTCGGCGCCGCTCGCCTCTCCGTCGCGGATCGAGAGGGCGGTGAGGTAGAGCCCCGCGGGCCAGCCCTCGCACTGCTCGACGAGCTCTGCCACCCGCTCGGCGCCGAGGCGCGCGCCGGACTGGCGAAGCAGCAGCTCACCCTCCCGCTTGGTCATGGCAAGATCGGCCGAGCCAAGCTCGAGCAGGCGGCCGCTCGCGCGCAGGCGCGCCAGCGGCAGCCGCGGCAGGGTCCGGCCCGCGAGCACGAGCATCGAGCCCTCGGCTTCGGCGTCGACGAGCGCCGCGACCGCCTCGATCGACGCGCGCGAGCGCAGGAGGCTGAGGTCGTCGAGAACGAGGACGATCGGGCTGCGCTCGGAGAGCTCCTTCGCCAGGCGCGGCAGCGCCTTCGTCCAGATCGACGCGCCGGGTTTTTCGAGCGCGTCCACCAGGCGAGACTCGAGCGGCTCGGCGACCTCGAGGGCCGCGGCGATGTGCCGCAGCAGGACGATCGGGTCGTTGTCGCGCTCGTCCACGGTCACCCAGGCGAAGGAGCGGTTGTCGCGCGCCGCCCACTGCGCGAGCAGCGTCGTCTTGCCATACCCCGCCGGAGCAGCGACCGTCGCGGCCGCAACCGAAGTCGTCGCCCGCAGCCGGTTTACGAGCGCGGTCCGCGAGACGGTCCCCGGCCGCAGCGGCGGGACCTGGATCTTCGATTCGAGGAAGTCGAACGTCGGCGCAGGCGGCGCCAGCTTCAACCTGCGCGCGGCCTTTGCCTCGTCGAGTGGTGGGGTCACCCGCGACTCCCCGCAGCTTCCCCGGCCGCGGTCTGTGAAGGCATGCAAACAGGATACGGACGGCGCGAACACACTTCAAAGCAGAACCGACCTGCGCGCCCGCGTCACCCAGTCCGGGTGATGTACGACGACCGGAGCCGAGCAACGCTGGCGTCGTGGCCGAGACGAACGTCGCCACGGCTACGGCCGAGAAGAGCGAACGCTGGGCCTGGCGCTCATGGGTGCCGTGGACACTCGTCGTCATCGCGACGATCATCGGGCTCGTAGCGGCGCTGAACGTCTGGGTGAAGCGCCAGGCGCTCAGCACGGACAACTGGACGAACGCCAGCGCGCGGCTGCTCGAGGACGACCAGATCCGCTCGGCGCTCTCCGTGTACCTCGTGAACCAGGTCTACGCGAACGTCAACGTGTCGCAACGCCTGCAGCAGCGCCTTCCTCCGAACCTGGCTCCGCTCGCGCAGCCGCTTGCGGTCGGCCTCCAGACAGCCTCCACGCGCTTGGTCGACAACCTGCTCGCGCGACCGCGGGTGCAGCAGCTCTGGCGCGAGGCCAACCGGCGTGCGCACACACAGCTCATGGCCCTTTTGGAGGGGAAGCACAACGTGCTCGTCTCCTCCAACGGCAACGTGGTCTTAGACCTGGGCCAGATCGTCAAGCTGCTGGCGGACGAAACCGGCTTAGGCGGCCGGCTGGAGGGGCGCCTCCCGCCGGATGCCGGACAGATCACGATCATGAAGGGCAACCAGCTCGACACGGTGCGCACATCCGTGAAGGTGGTCAAGGTGCTGAGCTACCTCCTCTTCTTCCTCGTGATCGCGCTGTATGCGGCCGCCGTGTACCTGGCCCGAAACCACCGGAAGGTGCTGTTGGGTGTCGGCGTCAGCGTCCTCATCGTCGGACTGCTCATCCTCGTCGTGCGCCGGTTCGCGGGGAACTACCTCGTGGACACGCTCTCCGGGGACGCGCCGGATGCCAAGGGCGCGGTCAGCGCGACCTGGGCGATCGGGACAGAGCTCCTGCGTAACACCGGGATCAACGCCGTGATCTACGGCGTCCTGATCATCTTCGCCGCCTGGCTCGCCGGGCCCTCGCGGCCGGCGACGTGGACGCGGCGCACGCTGGCACCGGCGATGCGCGAGTACCCGGTCGTGGTGTACGCCGTCGTCACCGGAATCCTCTTCCTCGTGCTGCTCGCCGGCCCGACCGACGCCGAGCGGATCTTCCCGCTACTGATCCTCTTCGGCTTCGCGTATGCGGGCGTGGAGTGGCTGAGGCGCCACACGATCCGCGAGTTCCCGGCGGAGCAACGGGAGGTTCCGGCATGAGCATCTCCAGGCTGGCCGCCGTCGCGGCCACGATCGCGCTCGCCGTCGCGGCCTCGGGCTGCGGCGGTAGCGACACACAGTCGCAGACAGAGGCCTGGGCCGACGGCATGTGCAGCGCGCTCCTGGACTGGCAGAGCAGCGTCCAGACGGCCGGCGAGAAGGTCTCGAAGGGAGACCTCTCGAAGTCGTCGCTCCAGGGCGCCGCGAACGGCGTCTCCGATGCGAACAAGCAGCTGCGCGACGACCTGGACTCGCTCGGCAAGCCGCCCACGGAGACCGCCGAGAAGGCCAAGAACGACCTGAACCAGCTCACGGACGACCTGAAGACGAACATCGACAAGATCCGCGATGCGCTCGGCAACGCCGGCAGCGACGTCACGGCGGCGATCACGGCCGTCTCCGGCTCCGTGCAGGCGATGAGTCAGGATGTGCAGAACACGGCGACGCAGCTGAAGGCACTGCAAAGCGACGACACGTGGTCGAAGGCGTTCAAGAGCTCGGATTCGTGCCAGAAGCTCAGCGGCTGAGCGTCACCTGGGTCGGACATAGCACGGTTCTCGTCGAGGCGGCAGGCGTTCGCCTGCTCACGGACCCGCTGCTGCGACGTCGGCTCGGCCACGTCTTCCGGGTCGCGCCCGCAGCCGAGCCGCTCGCGGACGAGCTCGACGCCGTCCTGATCTCCCATGTGCACTACGACCACCTGCACCTGCCGTCGCTCAAGCTCGTTCGCGCCCGTCAGTACGTCGTGCCGCCCGGGTGCAGGCAGTTCCTCGAGCGCCGCGGCTTCGGCCCCGTCGTCGAGCTCGAGGAGGGTGAGGAGCTCGAGATCGGCGCGCTGACCGTCCGCGCCACGCATGCCGTCCACCAGGCTCGTCGCAGCCTGCGCCAGCAGGCCACGCCCTCGCTCGGCTACCTGATCTCGGCGCCGGCGCGCCTCTACTTCGCCGGCGACACGGACGTGTTCGAGGGGATGCGCGAGCTCGCGCCGCTGGACGTCGCGCTGCTGCCGATCTGGGGCTGGGGCCCGCGCGTCGGGCGCGGGCACCTCGACCCCCACGGCGCGGCCGAAGCGCTGCGCCTGCTCCGTCCCAGGCTCGCGGTCCCGATCCACTGGGGCACGTACAGGCGCATCGGCATGAGCCGTGACGCGACGGTCCTGCGCGAGCCGCCCGCCCGCTTCGAGCGCCTGGCCCGCGAGCTCGCGCCCGAGGTGGACGTGCGGGTCCTGGCTCCGGGCGAGCGGCTCGACCTGGACACGACCGAGAGCGGCACAGCGTGAGCCGCCTCTCCCGCCCGGTGGTCAAGCGCGTCCTGCTCGGCGCGGCGAGCGCCGCGATCATCATCGCGACCTTCGCCTACTTCCTGCCGACGATCGCGAACTACGGCGAGGTCTGGGGCGTGGTCCAGCGGCTCTCGTGGCCGCGGATCCTCGCCCTGCTGGGCGCGACCGGGGTCAACCTGGCTACGTACGCGCCACCGTGGATGGCCGCGCTCCCGGGGCTCGGCTACGTGCAGGCGTTCACGGTCACGCAGGCCTCCACCGCTCTCTCGATCGTCGTCCCCGGGGGGATCGCGGCAGGCGTCGCCGGGTCGTACGGGATCCTCCGCAGCTGGGGCTTCTCGTCGAACAGCGTGGCACGCGCGATCACGCTGACCGGCCTCTGGAACCAGTTCCTGAACCTCACCTTCCCGATCATCGCGGTCTTCGCGCTCGCGATCATCGGCGAGAGCGCGGCCGCGCTCGCGACGGTCGCGTTCGTCGGCGCGGCCATTCTCGGCATCGTTGTCGCGGGGTTCGTGCTGATCCTGCTCAGCAACCGCCTCGCCGAGGACATCGGCAACGTCGCCGCCCGGTTCGCGAACTGGGCGCTCGCCAAGATCAGGCGCGGCCCAGTCGGCTGGAGCGGCAAGAGCTTCGAGCGCTTCCGTGCCGAGGCGGGCGACCTGCTCGAGCGGCGCTGGCACCTCCTGACCCTCTCCTCCCTCGCCGGGCAGCTGACGGTCTTCCTGCTGTTTCTGACCTCGCTGCGGGTGCTGGACGTTCCTGCGTCCGAGGTGAACCTCGTCGAAGCCTTCGCCGCCTGGTCGCTTGCGCGCCTCGTCGGATCGATTCCCATCACTCCCGGCGGGATCGGCGTCGTCGAGCTCGCGCTGACCGGAACCCTCGTCGGCTTCGGCGGAAACAACGCGGGAGTCGTCGCGGCGGTGCTGGTCTATCGCTTCCTGACGGCCGTCCCGACGCTCATCCTCGGCCTGGGAGCGGCCTTCACGATCCGTCGGCGCAGGCCGCCGGGTGCGCTGGACGTTTCATCCGGTCCGGGCGATGCCACGCCTGGACAGACGGTCGAGGCTGAGCGCTAGCTGACGTTTTCGGAAGGGAGCGGCATGGAGGACGGGCTCGGTTGGAAGTTCTGGCTGTGGGTGCTCGGTGTCTCGCTGGCGGTCGGCATCGGCGGAATTTTGCTCTTCCTGCTGATCGGCGCCGCCTGGTACAGGTGGGGATTCCTCGGTGCGCTGATCCTCTTCGGCGTCATCGCCCTCGCGTACGGCTACTTCTACGACCGGCGCCAGCGGACACACGGGATGTGAGGCCGCTCCCGCGATGAAGCTCGCACTCGGAAGCACCGTCCGCTGTTCCGACGGCGCCGCCCGTGAGCTGGCGGACATCGTCGTCGACGGGCCCGGCAGGCGCGTGACGCACGTCGTCGTGCAGCCGAAGCGGCAGCACGAGGAGGCGCGGCTCGTCTCGCTGGAGCTGGTCGGCGAGGACGCGAACGGCGGTGTCTCGCTCTTCTGCACCGCGGAGACGCTCGACGGGCTCGAGCGGGTGCGGGAGTACGCCTACCTCCCGGCGGGCCAGCAGCCCGACGAGAACCCGGAGTGGGACGTCGGTGTGGAGGACGTGCTCGTCGTCCCGAGCGTCGAGCCGCTCGACATGGCCGAGCCCGAGCTCGACCCGAACGTCAACCTGATGTACGACCGCGTCCCGAAAGGCGAGGTCGAGCTGCGCGTGACCAGCTCTGTCTACACGAAGGACGAGCATCACGTCGGGTCGGTGAACGGCGTCGTCGTGGGCGAAGACGGCGTGATCACGGTGCTCACGTTTCAGCGCGGGCACCTGTGGTGGAAGCGCGAGATCTCGGTGCCCGTAGACGCGATCGCCTCCTTCGAGAACGACGTCGCGACCCTGGGGATCGAGAAGAGCGAGCTGAAGCGGTTCCCGTCGCGCAAGTCCGGCTGAGGCTCAGCCGGTCGCGGCTTTCCCTTCCGCCCGCAGCCGAAAGCCGAAGATGATCTGCGTGATCCCCGCGGCGAGCGCGCTCGCACCGATCCAGACGATCAGCAGGAACGCCTTGTGGCCGAAGTTGCCCGCTGCCCAGAACGCGAGCAGCACCTCGACCGCGCCGACGATCAGCTGCGCCCACCAGAGCTCGCGACCGCGGTCGTAGATCGCGAAGACGATGTTGAAGACGCCGGCGAAGAGCAGGTAGAAGGCAAAGATCGTCGCGAGCGCGCTGAACGTGTTCCCGGGGTGCGCAAACGCGAGCCCCGCAATGACCAGGAATGCGATCCCCAGCAAGATCCGCAGGGCGCGCCACCAGCCCGACTCCGCGGCGGCGTTGACGAACTGGAGGCCGGCCCCCGCGATGCAGACGATTCCGGTCAGAATCGCGATTCCGTGGACGGTGTTGGCGTTCACGCGGAAGACGAGCAACGCGAAGACGAGCCAGAGGAACCCGAGCACGACGAACAGCCACCAGACTCCGGCCGCCTGCTCAACGCCGGCGTCGCGACCGGCTCCCGGGCTCACGTGAGCGCCGGCTCGCCCGGCGCCACCGGCTGGAAGCCGCGGAGCTCGTCCTCGCCCGGACGCACGATGCCGTAGCTCGACTCGGGCACCGCGTTCCACGCGCCCTTCAGGTCGCCCAGCGGCTCCGAGACGATCAGGCGCGTCTCGACGTCGACGGACTGGAAGAGCGGGTTGTCGGGATAGAGGTGGCGCAGCGTGTCGATCGCCGTGCTGTAGAAGAGCGACCTCGAGTCGCCTTCGCTCGAGTAGCGAAACGCCCAGATGCTCACGCCGTCGCTCATCGCGAGCGTCATCTGGATCGGGTGCTCGACGCCGTGGCGGCGGCCGACGTCCTCGACGATCCCGACCGCGCGCGCGATGGCGGCGGGCGGGTCGTCCTCGAGCCCGAGCGTCAGCGCCAGGTAGAACAGGATCTCCGTGTCGGTCGAGCCACGGATCTGCTGGTAGAGCTCCGGGTCGACGGCGAGGATGAGATCGCGCTTCACACGGTCGAGCTCGCGGATCGCGCCGTTGTGCATGAAGAGCCAGCGGCCGTGACGGAACGGGTGGCAGTTCGTCTGCTGAACCGGGCTCCCGATCGCCGCGCGGATGTGCGCGAAGACGAGCGGCGACCGGATGTGGGCGGACAGCTCGCGCAGGTTCCGGTCGTTCCAGGCGGGCTCGATGCTGTGGAACACGCCCGGAGTCGGCCCGTCGTCGTACCAGCCGATCCCGAAGCCGTCGCCGTTGGTCGTCTCGGCGCCGAGGCGCGAGTGCAGGCTCTGGTCGATGAGCGAATGGGACGGGCTGTAGAGCAGTTCTTCGATCAGGAGCGGGGAGCCCGAGTACGCGAGCCAGCGGCACATTGGTTTCCTCCTTGTTCTGGCGCCGCCGCGAGCGTCTCCCGAGCCGGCACCGCCTGCATCGTGCTCATGGGGTGATGTGCGCGTACACCACCGAGGTTCCGGCGACGAAGTCGGGCAGCGCGCGCCTGCGGCGGTCGAAGAGCGCGGGCAGGAAGCCCGCGAAGAGCGGGATGATCGCGAGGATCAGCCCGGCCAGCCTCAGCAGCGAGCGAAGCGCCGACGGCGGCGCTCCCGAGCGGGCCTGTACCCGGACGCCCATCAGCCGCATCCCCGGCGTCTGGCCCGTCACGCTCCAGAACCCGACGAAGTAGAGGCCGACGACGATCAGCCAGCCTCCGCCGACGAGCGAGCCCGTCAGCCAGCCGCGGTGGAGCTCGCCGGCGAGGCCGAGCACCAGCCCGACCGACGCAGCAACCACGAGGTACCCCGCCTGCGCGAGCGCGGCGTCCACGACCAGCGCCACTCCGCGCGTCGCCACGCCGGCAGCCCCGGCCTCGGCCGGGCGCGGGCGCTGAAACACCCGGTGCACACGCCCTTCGATGTGGTCGTCGGCGGCGCGCGCCTTGCCGCGGGCGGCGCCGGCGGCCTCGTCGCCGTACCCGCCCGCCGCCTGCGCGAGGGCCCGTCGGACCTCCGGGCTCGAGAGCATCTCCGCGACCGCGTGCTGGAAGGCCGGAGTGTGGACGAGCCGCTGCGTCGCCGCCTCTGCCAGCCGGGTGGCCTCCTCGCTCGCGACCCACCGTTCGAGCGCCGGGTTGCGCAGCACCTGCTCGACGACCCCGTCGGCCCCTTCCGGCCCGCCCCCTCGCCGGCCGGAGGCCTCGAGCATCTCCGCGACCACCCGCTCGATGACGCGCTGCTCGACGATCGCGCGGCCGACCATCTCCGGCAGCGGCCCGGCGAGCGCGGCGTCGATCGCACGCTCCGTCTCATCCGTCAGGACACCACGCATTGGCCCCAGCGGGATGCGGCCGAATCTCACTGCGGCCCGGTCAGGCCTCGATCAGGTGGGCTCGGCGCGCAGCGGCGACGGCTTCGAGCCGCGAGTGCACGCCGAGCGCCCGCAGCAGGTGCCGGACGTGGTTACGAACCGTCTCGGTGCTGAGGTGCAGCTCGCGCGCGATCTGGTTGGTCGAGTGTCCGCGCTCGAGCAGTCGCAGCACCTCGGTCTGGCGGGGCGTGAGATGGGGGTGCATCAGCGGCGGCTCGTTCTCCTCGACGTCGACGACCTGGCCGAAGACGCCGACGATGCGGTCACCGCTGTAGAGCGACACGGAGCTGATCTCGACGGCGACGCGGTCGCCGTCGGCACCCATCAGCACGACTTCGACATCGCTCTGCTTCTCGATTCCGGAGATCTTCCGCGCGAACGCCTCCTTCGCGCGACGCGTCTCCTCGGCGGAGACGACGGAGGTGAACTGCCGCCCACGGACGTCGCCCACCAGGCGTTTCGCGGCCGGATTGATCCACCGGATGATGCCGTGGCGGTCGATCACGTAGCTCGGGACGCCGACGCGTTCCAGCGCGTTTTCTACGTCTCCACCCATGGAGCGCAGGTTGGACATGCAACGAGTGTGCCTTTCGCGGGACCGGCCGGTCAAGCCCAGCGGCTCCCGTGCCTGGCGGGAGCCGCGAGCCCGGAGGAACAGCGGCCTGCCGGTTCAGGCGTGAACCAGCGGCTGCGCCACGGGATACCCGTCCTGCAACCGCAGAGCCGCGCAAAGGTCCTCGCGGAGGCGCTGGAGGCCCGTTACCTCACCGCGCTCGTCGACTTTTTCGATCGCCTGGTCGACGGAGCGCAGCGCCCGAAGGAGTTGCGAGCGGCGGGGAGCGGTCTCGAGCTCGGGGGAGGAACTCGTCAGTGCACGACCGGTGTCCATGTCGAGCACGATCTCACCGCGAGGTCGCCGCGCGCTTGACCCCCATGGGTCAAAAGCTGTCTAGCGCCCGACGGAGAGGATGCGGGCGCGCCAGGCGCCGCTCGGCGCGTCGATCTCGACCTCGTCTCCCTCTTTCGCGCCCATCAGGGCACGGCCGACCGGGGAGTCGGGCGAGACACCGCCGACGCTCGAGATCTCGACCGAGAGGTGCCCGCCCTGCTCGTCCTCCAGCTCGACCCTGGAGCCGACGGTGACGCTGCCGTCTGCGGCGGCTTTCCCGTCGACGACGACCGACCGCGAGAGCCGGTCGCGCAGCACCCGGATCCGCCGCTCGAGCAGGCCCTGCTCGTTCTTCGCGGCGTGGTACTCGAAGTTCTCGGAGAGGTCGCCGAAGGAGCGGGCCGTCTTGATCGCCTCGACGATCGCGGAGCGCCGCGGGCCTTCCAGCTCGGCGAGCTCCTCCTCGAGCTGCTCCTTCTGGGCCTGCGTCAGCTGCTCCGCCTTGTCGGACATCGCGGCAGCGTAGCGACGGCGCCTACTTGCCGAGCAGCGTCTGGTCGAAGAAGCGGACAACCCGTTGCTCGTACTCCCGCGGGCGCGCGGAGAGGCCATGCGTGTGCGAGGTGTCGATCTTCCAGATCCGCTTCGGCACATGCGCCGCGTCGTAGTAGACGGGGTTGTTCTCCTCGCCGCCGGCGCCGTGCGTCGCGTAGATGAAGAACAGCGGCGTCGATTCGACCCGGCCGACGAGCGCCTTCAGGTTCGGCGGCGGGAGGCGGTTCGAGAACAACGCTGTCCCGGCGCTCATCACCCCGGTGAGAGCGAGCTCCGTGACGTCGTTCAGGCTCGCGCTCATGCCGATCGCGTTTTCCCGGTAGGAACGGTAGCCCGCGCCCTCGGAGACGACCCCTTTCAGCGCCTCGGTCTCGGCCGCGGTCTGCAGCAGCGCCTCACCTCCGACGGAAAGCCCGAGGCCGCCGATCCGGTTCGGTTCGACGTCGTCGCGGCCGCGCAGATACGCAAGCGCGCCGAGCAGGTCCTGGTCGAACCCCCAGCCGAGCGCGTTCGGATCGCCCTCGCTCGTCCCCTCGCCGCGGCGGTCGAAGACGAGGACGCCGTAGCCGTGGCGGACGAGCATGCGGGCGTGGTTCTGCGTCCCCTTCTTGCCCGGGTAGACGATTACGGTCGCGCCGTTCTTCGGCCGGACGAACCAGCCGTCGAGCCTGAGCCCGTCGTGGGCGTCGAACGAGACGGGCTCGTAGGGGGCGCCAAGGTTCCCGTCAGGCGTCGTCAGCCGCGCGACGTGCGTGAAGCCGTACGCCAGGCCGAGCGGGAAGAGCACGAAGTACGCCGCGAGCACGGCGAGCACGGCGAGCAGCGCGCGGCGCGCGTACCGCCTGGGGCGTGAGTCGTCCAGCTTTCGCGACCGCCACAGCGTCCATGCGCCGAGGAGCACGAGCACGAGCCCGGCGACAGCCGCGAGGAGGCCGGTGAAGTCGTCGCCGGAGAGGCCTTCGTCGGGGCCGTACCACACCGCCTCGACGCTGCCCATCACGATTCCGAGCAGCCCGAGCGTAATGGCGAGCACCGCTCGCAGGCCGGGGCGCAGGCGCGGGTAGGCGACCGCTGCGCCGACGAGCACCGCGACCGGGATCAGCCCCGCGGCGAGGTGATCGGCGACCGACGTTCCCGGCTCCGGCTGGAAGAAGGTGTCGTCAAGGACGTGGAGCGCGATGAAGCCGAAGCCGGCGACCGCGATCTTCGTCTCCACCCGGGCTGCGGACACGCGCTCCCAGAGCGTATTGCGATCGGCGACCTGGTCAGCGGCGACGCTCACCCGATGAGCGTCGCACTCGAGAGCCCGGGGCTCAATGCGGGGGACAGGTGGGCCGGGGTTCGGGTAACTCCCAGGCCTAGGAATCGCGCCGAAACCGCGCTAGTGTCGCCTCGAAGGCTGTCGCGCAACCAGCGGGGAGGGGGCGAGGCGATGGCGACGGCAGTTCCTTCGGAAGTCCCACACGCCGAGCGGCCGCGTATCTGGTCGTTCGTGCCCGCGGCCGCCACGCTCGCGGTCGCCGCCGCAGCGGCCTCGATCGGCTTCGGCCTAGCGTCCGGGAGCCCCGACCCCGTCCAGGTGTTCCTGCTCGAGTGGGTCGCCGTTCCCTACGTCGCCGCCGGCGTAGTCGCCTGGTGGCGGCGGCCCGAAAGCCGCCTCGGCCCGCTGATGGTCGCGGGCGGGCTCGCGAGCGCGTTCTCGGGGTGGCAGTTGGCCGACGCTTCCGGTCCGTACACGTTCGGCGCCGCCTTCGACATCGTCCCCGCTGCCCTCTTCCTGCACGTGTGCCTCGCGTTTCCGGACGGACGGCTCCGGTCGACGTTCGAGCGCGTGCTCGTCGGCTTCGCCTACACCGTCGCCGTCGGCCTCCAGCTGGTGAAGCTCGCGCTCGGCGGCGTCAACCCCCAGAACCTGCTCGACGTCTGGCGCCAGCAGGACCTGGTCGCGGCGGTGGAGGACGTCCAGCTGCTCTCGCTCTCGGCCTGCTGTCTCGTCGGCCTCGGCGTTCTCGTGAGCCGCCATCGGCGCTTCGGCAGGCCCAGGCGCCGCTCGATCGCGTTGGTGATCGACTCCTTCGCGGTCGCGCTCGTGATGATCGCCCTGCTCTTCGTCCTCGGGGCCTACGAGCTGCCGGGGTTCCGCGAGGTTCAGCGGGTGACGCTGTTCGTAGTCGGGCTGTCGCCGCTCGCGTTCCTGCTCGGGCTCCTCGACGCACGGCTCGCTCGCTCGGCCGTCGGCGACCTGATCGTCGAGCTGCAGAAGGACCCGGCACCGCCCGACCTGCGAGACGCGCTCGCGACCACGCTGCGCGACCCGTCCCTGAGACTCGCCTACTGGCTGCCGGACTTCCAGACCTACGTGGACGTGGACGGGCGGCCGGTGCGGCTACCGGACGACGACCGGCGCACCGCGACGCTGATCGATCACAACGGAGACCACGTCGCCGCGCTGGTGCACGACCGTGCGCTGGACGACGAGCACCAGCTCCTGGAGGCGGTCGGAGCGGCCGCCGGCATGTCGCTCGAGAACGCCCGCCTCCACGCGGAGCTCCGCGCGCGGGTCGAGGAGCTCCGGGGCTCGCGAGCCCGCGTGCTCGAGGCCGGCCAGAAGGAGCGCCAGCGACTCGAGCGGAACCTGCACGACGGCGCGCAGCAGCGGTTGATCGCGCTGTCGCTGCGCCTCGGCCTGCTCGAGCGGAGCGTGGCCGACGACCCCGCTGTACGGCAGGAGCTCGACGCGGCGCGACACGAGATCGCTCTCTCGCTCGAGGAGCTGCGCGACGTCGCCCGCGGGATCCATCCGGCCGTGCTGAGCGGCCACGGCCTCACGGTCGCCGTCGAGTCACTGTGCGCAGGGGCGCCGCTGCCGGTGCGCCTCGAGATTCGCGCCGACGAACGGCTGCCCGAGCGGGCCGAGGTCGCCGCCTACTACGTCGTCTCGGAGAGCCTCGCGAACGTCGCCAAGCACGCACACGCAACCAGCGCGAGCGTCTCGCTCGAGCGGCGACGGGACAGGCTCGTCGTCGAGGTCGTCGACGACGGCGTTGGCGGCGCCGACACCGAGCGCGGCTCCGGCCTGCGCGGGCTCGCCGACCGGGTCGAGGCACTGGGCGGCCGTCTGCGCGTCTGGACGCCGGTCGGCCGCGGCACGCGAGTCCAGGCGGAGATCCCGTGCGCGTAGCGATCGCCGAGGACAGCGTCCTCCTCCGCGAGGGCATCGTGCGGATCCTCGACGAGGCCGGCATCGAGGTCGTCGCCCAGTGCGCCGATCCCGACGACCTGCTGCTGAAGGTCCGCAGCTACTCGCCCGACGTCGCGATCGTGGACATCCGGCTCCCGCCGACGCACAACGACGAGGGCCTGCGCGCCGCGCTCGAGATCCGCTCGAAGCACCCTGACGTCGCCGTGCTCGTGCTCTCGCAGTACGTCGAGCTCGGGCTGGCGCTGAAGCTGCTGGCGGACTCGGCGGAAGGCGTCGGCTACCTGCTCAAGGACCGGATCGGCGACGTCGACGAGTTCGTCGCTGCGCTGCAGCGCGTCGCCGAAGGCGGCTCGGCCCTGGACCCGATCATCGTCTCGACCCTCGTCTCGCGCGAGCGGCCCGACGACCCGCTGGCGCAGCTCACCCCGCGCGAGCGCGAGGTGCTCGAGCTGATGGCGGCCGGGAGCTCGAACCAGGGCATCGCGGACAGCCTCGTGATCACCGTCCGGGCCGTCGAGAAGTACGTCTCCAGCATCTTCACCAAGCTCGGCCTACCCTCGACGGGCAGCGAGTCGAGGCGCGTGCTAGCGGTGTTGACCTTCCTTCGCTCCTAACGAAGACACCAGAAACCCGCCCCTGAAACGACGAGTCTCCCGCCTTCCGGGGCCGGAGGGTGCGTGCGAGCGTGAAACGCGACCCGCCACGAAGGGAGCTCGAGATGAAAAGCCGAGTGATCCAGGACGGCCCGGAGCCGGAGGAGACCGGGCACCACCATCCGGCCAGGGACGCCTGCGAGAAGCAGATGCAGAAGGCGATGAACGTCGCCGGCCGCATGGGCAGCTGGAGCGCGCACCACTGGAAGACGGCCGTCTTCGGCTGGCTGGCCTGCGTCGTCGTCTTCTTCTACGTCGGGAACATGCTGGTGGGCTTCAAGCAGATCGAGCAGAGCGACGCCGGCGTCGGCCAGTCGCACAGGGCCGACCAGATCTTCAAGAAGGCGTTCCCGGAACGGGCGCCGCAGACGGAGCTGGTGCTGGTCCAGAGCGCGACGCGGACGACGAGCGATCCCGCCTTCCGGGCAACCGTCGACGACGTGCTCGCGGCGGTGCGCACCAGCCCGGCGGTCAAGAACATCGACTCGCCCTACGACCCACAGCACCGCGACCTCTTGAGCAGCGACGGCGGTTCGGCACTCGTGCAGTGGGAGATGAAGGGCGACCGCGACCAGGCGATCGACAACATCGACCCGCTCTCGGCCGCGACGGAGAAGGTCGCTGCAGAGCATCCCGACTTCTACGTCGGGCACGCGGGCGTCAGCTCGGACAAGGGGCTCGACAAGCTGTTCAAGGACCAGCTCGCCCTCGCGGGAGAGCGATCGATCCCGATCACCATCGTCGTGCTGTTGATCGTGCTCGGGACGCTGGTCGCCGTGGGCGTGCCGATCCTGCTTGCACTTACCGGCGTGATCGGGACGATCGGCATCGTCGCGCTCACGAGCCACCTCGTCCCGGCCGACCAGAACGTGAACGCGGTCATCCTCCTGATCGGCCTCGCGGTCGGCGTGGACTACTCGCTCTTCTACATCAAGCGCTGGCGTGAGGAGCGAGCCGCCGGGAAGGACCCCGACGCGGCGCTGGAAGCCGCGGCCGCGACCTCGGGTCGATCGGTCCTGATCTCGGGCTTCACGGTGATGGTGGCGATGGCGGGGATGTTCTTCGCCGCCGACAAGACGTACCTCTCCTTCGGGATCGCGACGATCATCGTCGTCGGCGTGGCCATGCTCGGCTCGCTGACCGTCCTCCCTGCGCTGCTGTCGAAACTGGGCACGAAGGTCGACAAAGGGCGAATCCCGTTCGTCCATCGCTTCCGCAACGACGCCGAAGGGAGCCGTCTTTGGGG
>Ga0081455_10003311_pt1 | contig 18633 bp, 14 predicted proteins | sample TabmetS3T2R1_FD_70207 | JGI IMG/M metagenome (GOLD analysis project Ga0081455, IMG submission 70207) | Tabebuia heterophylla rhizosphere microbial communities from the University of Puerto Rico - S3T2R1 | ecosystem: Host-associated > Plants > Roots > Rhizosphere ... | reverse complement strand
GAGCCGATCATCGCGGTGATCAGAATTTGCGCCGAGCCGAACCCAAAGACCGCGCCGCGCATGGCCCAGAGCCGTTCGGGCTGCAGTTCGAGGCCGACCAGGAACAACATCATCACGACGCCGAATTCGGCGACGTCGCGTACGGTTTCGACGCGATCGACAAGGCTCAGCACCGATGGGCCGATGATGAGGCCCGCCGTGAGATAGCCGAGCACCGAGCCCAGGCCGAAGCGCTTTGCGATCGGGACCGACACCACCGCGGCGCCGAGATAGGTCACGGTTTCCGTGAGGAATGTGCTCGTCGTCATGCGGATCCGGTCTCCGAAGTTTGAGTCCGCGTCCGCGGAAGCACGAGGTCCGGCACGGCGCAGGCGGCGTCAATCCGCGCGCGGTAGGCTTCCGCCCCCGCATGGATTTCACCGTCGTCCGCCGTGTGCGCCGCATGCAGCACAAACGGTTGCAGCCAGCGCATCCCGCACAGATGCGCCGTCGCCTCGAACGGTCGCAGGAATTCCTCGATGGTGAATTGATTCATGGCGCCCATCCCATATTGAGAGTCGCGTCCTCCGGTCGTGATGGCCTGAAGCCAGGTCTTGCCCCGAAGAGCGTTGCCATCCCGGCCATAGGCGAACCCATGCTCGAGCACGAGATCGAGCCATTCCTTGACGATCGCGGGCGCCGAATACCAGTAGAACGGATGCTGGAAGACGATGACATCGTGAGCGGTCAGAAGCGCCTGCTCGCGGTCGACGTCGATGGAAAAATCGGGATAGGTCTCATAGAGGTCATGCAGCGTGACGTGCTCGCAGTCGCGGATGGCGTCCCGCAGGCGCACATTGATGCGCGATTTTCGGACGGCCGGGTGGGCAAACAGAACAAGCGCCCGCATCTTGTCCATTGAGGGTCCTCTCGGCGGTAAAATGCGCCCCTGTCCTGTCCCGAGGCAAGGATGCCGAGGGTCGGATTGACCGTGGAAGGGCGTGCCGCCAACATGGCTGCCAGGATAGGAGATACGCATGCAGATCATCAGGGGCAAGCCGCGAGACCTCGGCGGCGGTTTCATGGTGAGCCGGGTGCTGCCGCAGATTGAGCGCCGCAGTGTCGGGCCGTTCGTGTTCTTCGATGCGTTCGGGCCCACGGCGCTGCCGCCCGGACATGGCGTCGATGTCCGCCCGCATCCGCATATCGGGCTTGCAACCGTCACCTATCTCTTTGAGGGCGAGCAGGTTCATCGCGACAGCCTCGGCACCGTGCAGACCATCAGACCGGGGGACGTCAACTGGATGACGGCCGGCGGCGGCATCGTTCATTCCGAGCGAACCGGTCCTGAATTGCGCGCGGCGGGTCATCGCATGCACGGCATTCAAAGCTGGGTCGGACTCCCTCAAGCGGATGAGGAGACCGAGCCCGGCTTTCAGCATGTGCCGCGGGCGTCTTTGCCCGAGCGCGAGATGGGCGGTGTATTGCTCCGGCTCGTGGCGGGTCAGGCCTTCGGCTTGCAATCGCCGGTGCGCGTCTATTCCGGGATCTTCTACGCCGACGCGCGCTTTGCGCCGGGGGCGGCGCTTGAGGTGGCTCCCGAGCATCCCGAGCGCGCGGCCTTCGTGGTCGAAGGGCGTCTCGGAATCGCGGGCCAGCTCGCCGAGGCGGGCGACATGATCGTGTTCGGCGAGAATGAAACGGTGACCTTGTCGACGCGCGCGCCTGCGCGCGCGATGCTTCTCGGCGGCGCTCCGCTCGATGGGACACGTCATCTCTGGTGGAATTTCGTGTCAAGCTCGAAGGAGCGCATCGAGCGCGCGAAAGAGCGCTGGCGGCGTCAGGAAATGGGCAAGATCGCGGGCGACAACGAGTTCATCCCGCTGCCGGAAGGCTGACCCGGACCTCGGCCAGCCTCGACTTGAAAACGGCTCGCAGCGACCAAATCTATGGAGCCAACGTTCAGGTCAAGCCCATGCTTCACAAACCTCATCTTGTTCTCGTCGATTCAGCCCAAGCGGCTCCGGGCGCGGAAGCCCTAGTTCTGCCGCCGGACGATGTGGCTCTGTTGGACAGCTATTCCCGGACCGTGGCCGAAATCGCCCGAACCGTGGGTCCGGCCGTGGTTCGGGTCGAAAGCCGGCCCGGGAACGGCGCGCCTGCCGGGACCGGCTCCGGCGTCATCATCTCGCCCGATGGCTTCGTTCTGACCAACAGCCATGTGGTCCAGGGCGCCAAGGTCGCGCGCCTCAACGCGCCCGACGGGCAGGTCATGGAAGCCCGCGTTCTCGGCGACGATCCGCACACGGATTTGGCGCTTCTGCACGCGGGCAGCACGGGGCGGCTGCTCTTTGCCGGTCTCGGGGATTCCAAGAGCCTGCGGCCCGGCCATCTCGTCGTGGCCATCGGCAATCCGCTCGGCTTCGATTCCACGGTGACGGCCGGCGTGGTTTCGGCGCTAGGACGCTCCTTGCGGGCGCGGACCGGGCGGCTGATCGACGACGTCATTCAGACCGATGCCGCGCTAAATCCCGGCAATTCCGGCGGCCCGCTTGTCTCATCGCGGGGCGAGGTGGTCGGCATCAATACGGCCGTGATCATGGGCGCTCAGGGAATCTGCTTTGCGGTTGCGAGCAATACGGCGAGCTTCGTCCTTACCGAGATCATCCGTCATGGGAGGGTCCGGCGGGCGTTTATCGGTGTTGGAGCGCAAACCGTGCGCGTCCCCCGTCACTACGCCCTGTCGGCCGCTGTCCCCAATGCCACAGGCGCGGCGGTGACGGCGATCGAGCCGGGCTCCCCGGCCGCGGGGGCCGGTCTCCAGCCGGCCGATATCATCGTCGGCTTCGACGACCGGGTCGTCGAGGGCGCCGATGATTTGATCCGTGCTCTGAACGGCGAGCAGATCGGCCGGTCCGCAACCTTGATCCTGCTCCGCCAGGGTGTCCGGCACGATGTCTCGATCGTGCCTCTGGAACGCCTGTGATAGAAGAGGGCGATGATCCCCATCACGCGGACCATCGCCCTCGACGAGGCCGAACTCCAGGAAACCTTCATCCGGGCCGGAGGTCCGGGCGGGCAGAACGTCAACAAGCTGGCGACGGCCTGCCAGCTTCGATTCGATGTCCGTCGTTCAGCGTCCCTGCCTGATCCCGTGCGCCTCCGGCTCGAGCGTGCCGCAGGACGCCGTCTCACAGCGGACGGCGTTCTCGTCATCACGGCCCGGCGATTCCGGACGCAGGAGCGCAATCGCGCCGATGCCTTGGACCGCTTGATCGAGATGATCAGGGCGGCCGCCGAGCCCATAACGCCTCGCCGTCCCACGCGTCCGACTTATGCCTCGACGCTTCGCCGGCGTGACGCGAAGAAGCGGCGCTCGGAGGCAAAGTCGCGCCGCGCACAACCACGGGTGGATGACTAGGGCCATTTCGACGCCACATCGGCGATAGCGCCCTATTTGTCACAGGTTTCGATTCCCTAAACAGAACGACCGGTTGTCACGGAACTGTCGCAGTTCTGTTTCTCGGGTGTCATCTCAAACTGAAAAAACTGCCTGCATTGAAGGGAATGCCCAAGGGGGGGACCGCTGGCGCAAGGCCGAGCGCCGTCGCGTTCTTGGGATTTATTCATCTGACCAGAGCGAGGCAAAGATGTTGGGGAAAACGAAACTGCTTGCTTGCGCGTCGATAGCAGCGCTCGCGATGGCCGTGCCTGCGATGGCTGCGCCGAAGACGTCACAAACTTCCGCGCCCAAGGCGCCGAGCAATCAGGAGCTCCTGGAGCGCATCGAGAAGCTCGAGTCGCAGCAGCAGAAGAGCAAGGACACGATCGACAAGCAGCGCTCGCGCATCACGGTGTTGGAAGACAAGTCCAACGAGGTGCAGTGGAGCCTCGATAACGGCCGCCCGCAGGTGAAGAGCGGCGACGGCCGGTTCAGTATGGCGATCCGTGCGCGCTTCCAGGCTGATTTCGCGGCCTTCCAGCAGTCGAAGGGTCTCTCCACCAACGGCGATCTGAGCTCGGGCGCGAACGTGCGCCGCGCTTATTTCGGCGTCGAAGGCAAGGTGTTCCGGGATTTCTGGTATGAGTTCCGTCTGAACTTCGGCGGCGGCAACGGCATCGAGGCGACGGACTCCTACCTCAACATCGCCCGCGTGATGTACACGGGCATCCCACATGTCCGCATCAACGTCGGCATCATCGAGCCGGTCTTCGCGGCCGGCTTGAACGTCTCCTCCGGCGCGCTCATGTTCCTGGAGCGTGACCCGATCGACAACGCCGCGGCCGGCGCGTTTGGTGGCGCCGATGGCCGTCACGGCATCGAAGTGTCGTACTTCAAGGAGAACATGTTCCGCTCCGGCGACAACCTGATCGCTTCGGCCGCGTTGACCGGCGCTCAGACGGGCAAGCCGACCTCGACGGCGCTCAACCAGGGTCACGGCCCCGGTGGCGACGAGCAGGCGCAGGTTATGGGCCGTCTTGCTTATCGCATCTGGTCGAACGGCCAGTCGAACTTGCAGGTCGGCGCGACGGGCGCTCGCATCCTGAACCCCGCTGGCCAGGGCAAGACCACGCCGGCAACGTTGCCCTCGCTTGGCTTCTCCGACCGGCCCGGCGTCCGTGTGGACGGCACGAGCCTTGTGAGCATCACGGTCCCCAACATCGATAACGCCACCATGTGGGGTTACGACGCCGAGATGAACTGGCGTAACTTCTACCTCGGTGGCGAGTACCAGCGCTATGAAGTCAAGCAGACCTGCGGCGGCGCGGTCGCGTGTAATCCGGGTACGCTCGCAAGTCCGCACTTCTCGGGCTGGTATGTCGAGGGCTCGTGGATCATCACGGGCGAGAGCAAGCCGTACAACGCTACCGCGATGAACAACGAGCTCGGCTCTTGGAGCATCCCGAAGGTCACCAAGCCCTTCTCGCTCGACGGCCACTCCTGGGGCGCGTGGGAAATCGCGGCGCGTTACAGCACGCTTGATCTGAACAACAATCCGCAGCTGACGGGTGGCCAGGGTGGCTTCGCCGGCGGCACGCAGAACCTGATCACGATCGGCGTGAACTGGTACCTCAACAACAACGTTCGCATCATGGTCAACGATATCATCGGCAACATCGAGAAGCGTTCCGCCACGGGGGTTTCGAACAATCTCAGCGGTCAGAACCTGAACATCGTCGCCGCGCGCTTGCAGTTCCAGATGTAGCATTACGGGTCTCGTGAGGACCTGTTGAAAGAACACGCTCCGCCGGGTTTCCGCCTGGCGGGGCGCTGGAGCGAAAGCTCCGGACACACATCGGACCGGCTGACAGGGGTTTGTTGGGGCGTCTCCCGGACCCGGGCCTAACGCAGATGAGGACAGAATGAACATCTCCTTGAAGAAGCTGGCCGGCGCCGTTGTTGGCCTGGCTCTCGGCAGCGCGGTGGTCGCCGCTTCGGCCGCCGACATCACCGGTGCGGGCGCTTCGTTCCCCTATCCGATCTACGGCAAGTGGTCGTCGGCGTATAAAGGCAAGTCGGGCGTTGGTCTGAACTATCAGTCGATCGGCTCGGGCGGCGGTATCGCCCAGATCAAGGCCAAGACCGTGACGTTCGGCGCTTCGGACATGCCGTTGAAGGCGGACGAGCTCGCCGACGCGGGTCTCGTGCAATTCCCGACCGTGATCGGTGGCGTGGTGCCGGTCGTCAACATCGCCGGTGTGGGCGCCAATCAGCTCACGCTCGATGGCACGACGCTCGCCAACATCTATCTCGGCAAGATCAGCAAGTGGGACGATCCGGCCATCAAGGCGCTCAATCCCTCCGTCAATCTGCCCTCGAAGGCCATCGTCGTCGTCCATCGCTCGGACGGGTCGGGCACGACCTTCCTGTTCGCCAACTATCTCGCCAAGGTGAGCCCGTCGTGGGATGACAAGGTCGGCGCCGCGACGTCCGTCGAGTGGCCGTCCGGCATCGGCGCCAAGGGCAACGAAGGCGTTGCCGGCAATGTCGCTCAGACCGCCGGCTCGATCGGTTATGTCGAGCTTGCCTACGCCCTGCAGAACCACCTGGCCTCGGTCAAGATGGTGAACAAGGACGGTGCGACGGTCACCGCGAGCATCAAGTCGTTTGCGGCCGCCGCAGCGAACGCGAACTGGGCCTCGGCGCCTGGCATGTACCTCGTGCTCTCCAACGAGGCCGGTGCGGAAACCTGGCCGATTGCGGGCGCGACCTTCATCCTGATGTACAAGCAGCCCACCGATCCCGCTCAAGCCAAGTCGGCCCTCGATTTCTTCCGCTGGGCTTACAAGGACGGCGACGCCATGGCGGAATCCCTGGACTATGTGCCGCTGCCCGATAGCGTCGTGGACCTGATCGAGACGAAGGTCTTCTCGCAGATCCAGGCCCAGTAAGGCTTCAGATCTCGCGGGCGGGTCTGCCGTCCGCGAGATCTCTTCGGGTCTCGCGTCCAAAAAGACGAGGCTTGGATTGCGTGTATAGGCGTCATAATAGAGTGATCTGATAGCTCCGGGCGCGGGAAGGCTGAACCAATCGAGCCTTCCGCGCCCTCATCGTGAAAGCCGGGTCTAATCGGCGACAAAACAGGGTTCAGGTGGCGCATGGCGATGACGTTGACTGAAGAGCATGCGGTCAATCCCGTGTCGGCGGCGCGCCTCGGGCGGGCCAACAAGGCCTTCTTTAGTTTGACCATGTTCGCGGCGATCCTTGTGCTCGCTATCTTTGTCGGAATGTTCGTGGCGCTGTTCGACGGCGCCTGGCCGGCGCTACACAAGTTCGGCTTCGATTTCTTCACCACGCAGGTCTGGAACCCAGTCAAGGAGCGCTACGGCATCCTGGCGCCCATCGGCGGCACGCTCATCACATCGGCGATCGCCATGGCCATCGCGGTCCCGGTGGGCATCGGAATCGCCATCTTCCTGACCGAGCTTTGTCCGCCCGTCCTGCGCCGGCCGATCGGTATCGCGGTCGAGCTGCTGGCCGGCGTGCCCAGCATCATTTACGGCATCTGGGGCTTGTTCGTATTTGCGCCGCTGTTTCAAGGCACCTTGCAGCCCTGGATCATCGACCTGGCCGAGCCCATACCCGTCCTGAATGTGCTGTTCGCGGGTCCGCCCTTCGGCATCGGCATGTTCACCGCATCTCTCATTCTCGCGGTCATGATCCTGCCGCTTGTCGCTTCGATCACCCGCGACGTCTTCGAGACGGTGCCGCCGGTTCTGAAAGAGGCATCCTATGGCCTCGGCTCGACGGTGCGGGAGGTGGTGCAGAACGTCGTCCTGCCCTATGCGCGGGCCGGCGTCGTCGGTGGCGCGATGTTGGCACTCGGGCGCGCGCTCGGAGAAACGATGGCGGTGACCTTCGTTATCGGCAACGCGCACAAGCTGGCGCCCTCGCTGTTCGCGCCAGGCACGACGATTTCGGCCGCGATCGCCAACGAGTTCTCGGAAGCGACGACACCCCTCTATGTCTCGTCCCTGCTGGCGGCGGGCTTCTTTTTGTTTATCATCACCTTTATCGTTCTGATGGCAGCTCAACTCATGCTGGCTCAGCTCGACCGCAAGGCCGGAGGCAAGAAGCTGTGAGCATTGCCGACGAAAAAAATCCGCTTTATGGCGGTCGCAAATTCAAGAACGCCGTGTTCAAGTTCATGGCGCTCGGTTCGACGGCGTTTGGCCTTTTCTGGCTGGCTTGGATCCTGGTGACGCTGCTCGTTCAAGGCATCAGCGGTCTCAAGCCCGAGCTGTTCACCGAGATCACACCGCCGCCGGGCGAAGACGGCGGACTGCTCAACGCCATCGTCGGCAGCCTGATCATGATCGTGCTTTCGGTGCTCATCGGCACACCGATCGGTATTCTCACCGGGACGTATCTCGCCGAATATGGCCGGCACACCAAGTTCGCCAGAATCCTCCGCACGCTGAACGACATTCTCCTGAGCGCGCCGTCGATCGTCATCGGACTGTTCGTTTACGAAGCGCTGGTGCTGACCGTCGGACATTTCTCCGCGGCGGCGGGGGCCGTCGCCTTGGCCGTGATCGTGATCCCGGTTTGCGTGCGCACGACGGAGAACATGCTTCTTCTCATCCCGAACGCGCTGCGCGAAGCGGCGTCCGCGCTCGGCGCACCTCCCTCCCATGTCATCCGTCAGGTGACCTGGAAGTCGGCGCAGGCCGGCATCATCACCGGCGTTCTGCTCGCGATCGCCCGCATCAGCGGCGAGACGGCCCCGTTGCTCTTCACAGCGCTCAATAACCAATATTGGAGCGCGGACCTCACGCAGCCCATGGCCAGCCTGCCGGTCGTGATCTTCCAATTTTCCATGAGCCCCTATAAGGACTGGCACGAGCTGGCCTGGGCCGGTGCCCTTCTGGTGACCGTGACCGTTCTGGGGCTGAGCATCCTTGCCCGCGTCGTGGGCTCGAAGAAACGCTAGCCGCGTAACCCGTGAGGACCAAAATGGACCAGCAGATGCGTCAGAAGGCGATGGATCAAGGCACGGCCCCGCCAGCGCAGGTGCCTGTTCCTCCGACGCCCAAGGCCGCCGCGCAAGCCGCGACGGGCAGCAAGGTCAAAATCGCGATCAACGATTTGTCGTTCTACTACGGGAAGACGAAAGCGCTGATGAACGTCACGCTGCCTCTCTATGAGAAGCAGGTGACCGCGTTCATCGGACCGTCGGGCTGCGGCAAGTCCACGCTGCTGCGCATTCTCAACCGCATCTACGCGCTCTATCCGGAACAGCGCGCGGAAGGCGAGGTGCTGCTCGACGGCGAGAACATTCTCAACACCGACATCAACATGCTGCGCGCGCATGTCGGCATGGTGTTCCAGAAGCCGACCCCGTTTCCGATGACCATCTTCGACAACGTCGCCTATGGCATCAAGCTCTACGAGAAATTGTCCCGCTCGGAGCTCAAGGATCGCGTCGAGGACGCGCTGAAGCGCGCCGCGCTGTGGGAAGAAGTCAAGAACAAGCTCAACGAAAGCGGCCTTGGCTTGTCGGGCGGTCAGCAGCAGCGCCTCTGCATCGCGCGCTCGGTGGCGACGCGGCCGAAAGTCATTCTGCTGGACGAGCCCTGCTCGGCGCTCGACCCGATCTCCACGGCGAAGATCGAGGAGCTTATCGAAGAGCTCAAGGGCGACTACACGATCGTGATCGTGACCCACAACATGCAGCAGGCCGCGCGCGTGTCTCAATACACGGCCTTCATGCTTCTCGGCCAGCTCATCGAATTCGGCGAAACCGAGAAGATCTTCATGGAGCCAAAGGACCAGCGTACGAAAGATTATATCACCGGCCGCTTCGGCTAGGGGCCGGCCCGGCGGCGGCGCGTGCAGGGGCGCCGAGGGTTAATCCTTTTGCTACGCCACATCTGGTAGGTTGCGTGCGCGTCGTCTCCGTCCCGGGTCCTCCCGGTCCAGCGGGGCAGATATGGGGCGGACCTGACGGCATGGCACACTATGATCTGATCGTGATCGGCAGCGGGCCGGCCGGGCGCCGCGCCGCCATCCAAGCCGCAAAGCTGAAAAAGTCGGTGCTCGTGGTCGAGCGCGGACAACGGGTCGGCGGGGTATGTGTTCATACCGGAACCATCCCGAGCAAGACGCTCCGCGAAACGGTTCTCAACTTGTCCGGCTGGCGCGAGCGCGGCTTCTACGGCCGCGGCTATCGCGTGAAAGAGTTCATCTCGGCTGAAGATCTCGGCAAGCGGCTGACCATGACGCTCAACCATGAGGTCGAGATCCTCGAGCATCAGTTCACGCGCAACAATGTCCAGAAGATCATCGGCGCTGCGCGCTTCATCGATCCTCATACGATCGAGATCACCAAGGAGTCCGGCGAGATCGTCCGCTGTGGCGCGGGCCGCTTCGTGCTCGCTGTCGGTACGCGACCACATCGGCCCGCTGGCGTTCCGTTCGACGGCGATGTCATTGTGGACAGCGACGAGATCGTGGCGCTGAAACGGTTGCCCCGTAGCCTGGCGGTCATCGGCGGCAGCGTCATCGGCGTGGAATACGCCACCATCTTCAGCGCGCTGGATGTGCAGGTCACGCTCATCGAAAAAGCGCCGAGCCTTCTCGGCTTCGTCGATCGCGAGCTCGTCGACGAGTTCGTGCATGATCTGCGCGACCGCGGCATGGCGCTGCGTTTCGGCTGCACGCCGCGCAGCGTGGAGCGCACAGCGAATGGCTGCGTCATCCATCTGAGCGACGGCCGGCAGTTGCGCGCCGATATGGTTCTCTACGCGGCGGGACGCGAAGGCGCGACCGATGGACTCGATCTCGCCGCCTGCGGGCTGTCCCACGATGACCGCGGACGCATCGCGGTCGACCAGAACACCTTTCAAACCGCGGTTCCGCATATCTACGCGGCCGGTGACATCATCGGGTTTCCGAGCCTCGCTTCGACGTCCATGGAGCAAGGCCGGATCGCGGCATGCCATGCGCTTGGCGAGGAGGCACCGGAACCAGCGGAATTCTTCCCGTATGGAATCTACACTATCCCTGAGATTTCGACGGTCGGCATCACAGAGGAACAGGCGCGCGAGCGGAGCATTCCCTACGAGTGCGGTATTGCGCGGTTTCGCGAGACGTCGCGCGGACACATCATGGGTCTGAACTCGGGCTTCATGAAAATGATCTTCTCGCTCGAGACGCGGCGTCTGCTCGGCTGTCATATCGTCGGGGAAGGGGCTACCGAGCTTATCCATATCGGACAGGCGGTCATCAACCTGGGCGGCACGCTGGATTATTTCGTCCAGAACACGTTCAACTATCCGACGCTCGCTGAGGCCTACAAGATCGCCGCGCTCGATGCCTGGAACCGCATGCCGAGGCAGCAGGCCAGCGCGCGCGTCTTCTCGCTCGTCACGGAAGAAGGTGAGCGCGGGCTCGGCACCTAGAGCAGCGCTGTCATCCCCCTGTTACAATTGGGGTTGAGTTGAGGCGGGAGACGAAGTATCTCCCTCAAGCCCGCTCACGAGGTCGTCATGTCGGAATTCGCAAAGATCGGCCGCCTCACGGTGGCCTCCGTGCTCGCCCGCTTTCTGGAGGACGAGGCGCTGCCGGGAACCGGCGTCGCGGCGTCCCGGTTCTGGGCCAAGTTCGACGAGATCCTTCATGATCTGACCCCCATTAACCGTACGCTTCTTGCGCGGCGCGACGAACTCCAGGCGCAAATCGATCGCTGGCACGAGGATCATCGCGGCCAGATCGTGAAGCCCGACGGCACGCGTCGGTTCCTGACCGAGATCGGCTATTTGCAGCCCGACGACGCGCCGCTCGCGGTCACGACCAAAAACGTCGATCCCGAGATCGCGACGCTTGCCGGCCCTCAGCTCGTCGTTCCCGTCATGAATGCGCGCTATGCGCTGAACGCGGCGAATGCGCGCTGGGGCAGTCTTTACGACGCGCTTTATGGAACCGACGTCATACCGGAGGAGGGCGGGGCGACACGTGGGGGCGCTTACAATCCAGTGCGCGGCGCCAAGGTCATTGTTTTTGCTCGCGATGTGCTCGATCGCATCGCGCCGCTCGCAAGCGGATCGCACAAGGACGCGACGTCTTATGCCGTGAAGAACGGTGCGCTCGCGGTGAGCTTGAAGAGTGGCGGCACCACCAGCTTGCGGACTCCATCATCTCTTGCCGGCTATCGCGGTGAGCCGGCGACGCCCGAGGCGATCCTGTTCGTTCATCACGGCTTGCATGCCGAGGTCGTTCTCGACCGCGATCATCCGATCGGCCGTGAAGATACCGCCGGCATTGCGGACGTCGTGCTCGAATCCGCGCTCACCACCATTCAGGACTGCGAGGATTCCGTTGCCGCCGTCGATGCCGACGACAAGGTCGTCGTCTATCGGAATTGGCTCGGCCTGATGCGCGGTGACCTCAGCGCAACCTTCCCCAAAGGCAAGGGAACGGTAGAGCGCCGGCTCAATCCCGATCGCGTCTACAGCACGCCGTCGGGCGGCACGCTGACTTTATCGGGCCGAAGCCTCATGCTCGTGCGCAATGTCGGTCATCTCATGACGAACGACGCGGTGCGCCTGTCGGACGGCAGCGAAGCGCCCGAGGGCATTCTCGATGCGGTGATCACGGGCCTGATCGGCCTGCATGATCTGAAAGGGACGGGTTCCTTCCGCAACAGCCGCGCGGGCTCGATCTACATCGTCAAACCGAAGATGCACGGGCCCGCCGAGGCCGCGTTCACGGCGACGCTTTTTGCGGCAGTGGAAGAGGCATTCGGGCTTCCCGCCACTACGCTCAAGATCGGCATCATGGATGAAGAACGCCGCACGACCTTGAACCTCAAGGCGTGCATCCGCGCCGCGCAGGACCGCGTCGTCTTCATCAACACCGGCTTTCTCGATCGCACGGGCGACGAAATGCATACCGCGATGCGCGCGGGCCCGATGATCCGCAAGGCGGACATGAAGAATGCCAACTGGTTCAAGGCCTACGAAGATTGGAATGTCGACACCGGGCTTGCGTGCGGACTCCCCGGTCATGCGCAGATCGGCAAGGGCATGTGGGCCATGCCCGATCGCATGGCCGAGATGCTGGCGACCAAGGGCGGCCATCCGCGCGCAGGTGCGACCACCGCATGGGTTCCGTCTCCCACGGCGGCGACACTTCACGCGCTGCATTATCACGACGTCGATGTGACCGCGCGTCAGAAGGAAATTAGAAACCGGCCCCCCGCGCGCCTCGACGATCTTGTGATGGCGCCGGTGGCCGATCGCGTGAACTGGTCGCCCGAGGAGATTCAGCAGGAGCTCGACAACAACGCGCAGGGCATTCTGGGCTATGTCGTTCGCTGGATCGACCAGGGCATCGGCTGTTCCAAGGTGCCCGACATCAACAATGTCGGCCTGATGGAAGACCGCGCGACGTTGCGCATCTCGAGCCAGCACATGGCGAACTGGCTTCGCCACGGGATCTGCACTGAGGCCCAGGTGCGGACGACGCTCGCGCGCATGGCCGCCGTGGTCGATCGTCAGAATGCCGGCGATCCGCTCTATCGCCCGATGGCGCCGGAGCTCGAGACGAGCATTGCGTTCCAGGCGGCCTGCGATCTCATCTTCAAGGGCGCGGAGCAGCCCAACGGCTATACGGAGCCCGTGCTGCACCGACGCCGCAAGGAAAAGAAGGCCGCCCTCAAGGCGGCCGAGACCAACGCGCGAGGGAGGTAATGACCGCTCTCCCCTTATCGGTGCTCGATCTCTGTCCCATCCCGGCAGGGCACTCGCCGGGCGAGGCGCTTGCCAACAGCCTCGATCTCGCGCCGCGCGTGGAAGCCATGGGCTATGAGCGCTACTGGCTCGCGGAGCATCACAACACGCCGATGCTCGCGAGCGCCGCGCCCGAGCTCATGATCGCGCGTGTGGGCGCCGTTACCCAAAAAATGCGTGTCGGCGCCGGCGGCATCATGCTGCCCAATCACGCCTCGCTCAAAGTGGCCGAGACCTTTCGCGTGCTCGAGGCCATGGCGCCGGGCCGCATCGATCTCGGTCTCGGCCGCGCGCCCGGGACCGACCCTCTCACCGCGTCGGTACTGCGGCGAAGCACGGTCGGCCATGAGGAGGATTTTGTTCGCCAACTGGCGCAGCTGCTCGGCTATCTCTCCGACCAGCCGCCCGACGTTCGCGTGGCGGCGATGCCGTTCGGCGTCGGCATGCCGGAAATCTGGATCCTGGGGTCGACGCTCTACGGCGCCCATCTCGCGGCGGTCAACGGGTTCCACTTCGCCTTCGCCCATCACATTCAGCCGGAGGCCGCGGTCCAGGCGCTGCAGCACTACCGTCGCGAATTCGAGCCTTCGCAATTCTCGGAGGTCCCGCGCGCGATGATCGCGATCCACGCCATCTGCGCGGAGACGGACGAGGCGGCTGAGCGGCTCGCGTCGAGTGCGGATCTGGCGCTCGTCAATTTTCTGCGCGGACGCCCCGGCCCCATCCCGAGCGTCGAGCAGGCGACCGCCCATGTCTATACGCCCGAAGATGAGATGATCCGGCGCAGCACGCGCGCGCGACTTCTCGTCGGCTCGCCGTCAAAGCTGCGGACCGAGATCGAAGCGCTCGTCCAGGCGACATCCGTCGACGAAGTGATGATTCACGGCATCATCCACGATCACGCCGCGCGGGTGCAAAGCTACGCGTTGCTCGCCCAGGCCTTCGAGCTGACGCCCGGCTGATCTATCCGGCGTCGCGCGGCCTTGCGCCGAGCCGGTCTTTCAATTCCTGCGACGCACCCGCCCACACGGCGCGCCAGTCCATATGCGTGAGGCGCTCGCGCGCGCGGTCGATATAGAGATAGATCACCGGCGTGATGTAGAGCGTCAGCAGCTGTGACACAAGCAGGCCGCCTACGACGCAGATGCCGAGGGGGCGGCGAAGCTCCGAGCCGGCGCCCATGCCGATCGCGATGGGCAACGTGCCCATGATGGCCGCCATGGTCGTCATCATGATGGGGCGGAATCGCAGGATGCAGGCCTGATAGATGGCGTCGGCCGGCGACAAGCCTTCGTTGCGCTGCCGCTCGAGCGCGAAGTCGATCATCATGATGGCGTTTTTCTTGACGATGCCGATCAGCATCACGATGCCGATGATTGCGATGACCGAGAGGTCGGTGCCGGTCGCCATCAGCGTCAACAGCGCGCCGACGCCTGCGGCTGGAAGGCCCGACAGGATCGTGACGGGGTGGACGAAGCTTTCGTAGAGAATGCCGAGCACCACATAGATGACGAAGATGGCGGCGATCAGAAGAAGCCCTTGTCCGCGCAAGGAGTCCTGAAACACCTGGGCCGTGCCTTGAAACTGTGTCGTGACGCTGGCCGGCAGATCGAGCCTGGCGGTCGCGGCATCGATGCGGCTCACTGCTTCGCCGAGAGAGGTTCCGGACGCGAGGTTGAACGACAGGATCACGCAAGGAAGCGCCGTTTGATGATCGATGCTGATCGGGCCGACCTGCCGGGAGAGGGTCGCGATCGCGTCGAGGGGAACGAGCGCTCCCCGTGCAGACGGAACATAGATGTTCCCGAGCGCCGTCATGTCGGTCTTGAATTCGGGCGCGACTTCCAGAATGACCTGATAGTTGTTGGTCGCTCCATAGATGGTCGCGATCTGGCGCGAACCGAATGCGGAATAGAGCGTTTGCCGAACGGCGTCCGCCGTGACGTTCAGGGTCGCGGCCTTTTCCCGGTCGATGTCGACATAGATTTGCGGGCTCGTGATCTGCAGGTCGCTGGTCACGTCCTGCAGGCCCGGGAGTTTCGCCATCGCCGCTTCGATCTTCGGTGCGGCCTGTTGCACCTCGTCGAGGTCGGTGCCTTGAACCGAGAGCTGATAGAGGCTCTTGGCCGAACGGCCGCCGACATTGATGCTCTGAATGGGCTGCATGAAGACTTTGAGCCCGGGAATCGACTGAAGCTTCGGGCGCAGTCGCTCGATGACCTTGCCGATCGGCGGGCGCTCGTCCGGCGGTTTGAGGTTGACCGCCATGCGCCCGATGTTGAGCGACGGGCTCGAACCGCCGATGCCGATGAAGCTCGGCACGGCCATGACCGCCGGATCCTCCCGGATGATCGCGGCGGCCGTTTTCTGCAGCTCTGCCATCTGCGTGATCGAGACGTCCTGCGCAGCTTCCGTGGTCACTTGGAGAAGACCGGTGTCCTCAATCGGAAAGAACCCTTTGGGCACGACGACATAGAGGACGAGCGCGAGCGCCAGGGTGGCGAGCGTCACCATCAGCATGAAACGCTGATGCGCAAGCGCGCGGCGTAGCGTCCGGTCGTAAAGCCCGGCCATCTCCGCAAAAACCCGTTCCGACCAGCGCAGGAGCGCGTTCGGCTGTTTGTCTTCATGGGCCGTTCGCAGGAATCGCGACGCCAGCATGGGCGTGAGCGTGAGCGCGACGAGGCCGGAGAGCAGGATCGTCATCGTGATGGTGACGGAGAACTCGCGGAACAGCCGCCCCACGACGCCGCCCATGAACAGCACGGGAATGAACACCGCTACGAGCGAGATGGTGATGGAGACGATGGTGAACGCGATCTCGCGCGAGCCCTTCAATGCGGCCTGCAGAGGCTTCTCGCCGTTCTCGATGTGGCGAACGATGTTCTCCAGCATGACGATAGCGTCGTCGACCACGAAGCCCACCGCGAGCGTCAAGGCCAGAAGCGTCAGATTGTTGATGGAGAAGCCGAGAAGGTACATGCCCGCAAACGTGCCGATGATCGAGATCGGAAGGGCGAGCGCCGGAATGAGCGTGGCCGTGCCATTGCGCAGGAACAGATAGATGACGAACACGACGAGGACGACAGTCAGACCCAGCGTGAACTGCACATCGTCGATTGACTGACGAATGCTGATCGAGCGGTCGTTGATGACGGTGATCGCGATGGACTCGGGGATGGACGCGCGCAGTGTGGGGATGAGCGCTTTGACCGAGTCGACGACGGACACGGTGTTCGCGTCGGGCTGCTTCTGAACCGAGAGCACGATCGCGCGCTTTCCGTCGAGCCAGCCCGCGACCTGGTCGTTTTCGATGCTGTCTTTGACGGTCGCGATCTGGCCGAGCGTGATCGCGTTGCCGTTCTGATAGGTGACGATGAGAGGAATGTAATCGGCAGCCTTGGCGAGCTGTCCGGACGCCTGGATCGTGAGTGTGTGCGTCGATCCGTTGAGCTGGCCGACGGGCGCGTTCGAGTTGGCCGCCGCCACGACGTTTTGAATCGTGTCGAGACTGATCCCGGCGGCCGAGAGCGCGCGCGGATCGACCTGAATTCTCACCGCGTATTTCTGCGCGCCGTTGACTTGCACCTGAGCGACGCCTGAGAGCGTCGACAGCCGCTGCGCCACGATCGTCTCGGCATATTCGTCGATGTCGGAGAGCGGCAGCGTCTCCGAGCTCAGCACGAGAAAGAGCACGGGCTGATCGGCCGGGTTCACCTTGCGGAACCCTGGCCGTGTCGTCATTTCCGGTGGCAGCTGCCGGTTCGCCGCCGACAGCGCGGATTGCACATCGAGCGCCGCGCCGTCGATGTTGCGATCGAGATCGAACTGAAGCGTGATGCTGGACGAGCCTTGGGCGCTCGTCGACGTGATCGTCTGAACGCCGGGGATGGTGGTGAACTGGCGCTCGAGCGGCAGCGCGACCGAGGTCGCCATCGTCTCAGGGCTGGCGCCCGGCAGGCTCGCCGAGACGTTGATGGTGGGGAAATCGACCCGCGGCAGCGCCGAAACGGGCAGGAGCCGATAGCCGAAAATGCCGACGATGATGACGGAAATCATCACCAGCGTCGTCATGACGGGACGCCGGATGCATTCTTCCGGAATCGTCACGATGTGGGTCCCTTGGCGCGCGGCTCCGGTTTCGGCGCTTCGGTCTTCACTTTGGCGCCGGGCGTGAGCCGCAGTTGGTTGCTGGTCACGACGATCTCGCCCGCCTTCACGCCGCGCGTGACGATGGTCTCGTCCTTCATCACGCGGTCCACCTGCACGGGTCGCATATCGACCGTGTGGTCGGTGGTGACCACGAAGACATACGGCCCCGATTGGCCCATCTGCACGGCGGCGCTCGCCACGACGATGGCGTGCGGCTCGACCTTCAGCGTCACGACGACATTGACGAACTGGCCGGGCCACAGCCTGCGACTGTCATTGGCGAATTTGGCGCGCACCGGGAGTGTGCCCGTCGCGGGGTCGATCGCATTGTCGATATAGGCGATTTCGCCGGTCTGCGGATCACTCTCCTTGCCCGGCACGATGGCTTGAGCCTTCACGGTGCCGTTGGCGAGCGCGTCTTGCAGGGCGGGCAGGCTCGCCTGGGCGACGGAGAACGAGACGAAGATCGGCGCGAGCTGATTGATCGTGACAAGCGGCGTCGCTCCGTTGGCCTCGACAGTGTTGCCTTCCTTGGAGTTGATCGACCCGATCTTGCCCGCGATGGGCGCGGTGATGACCGTGTAGGAGAGCTGGGTCTCCATGTCGGACACCATGGCCCGGTCGGCCTCGACCGTCGCGGCAAGGGCTGCGGCATTTGCCGTCGTCTGCTCCTGAGCCGAGGCCGAGACCGCGCCTTTTTTTACGAGCGCCTGCTGGCGGGTCGCGTCGCGTTGGGCATAAGCGAGCTGCGCTTCGTCCTTCGCGAGGGTCGCCCTCGCCTGAGCGAGTTGCGCCTGGGCGGTTCGGTCGTCGAGCTGGAAAAGCGTGTCCCCGATAGTCACGTCCTGGCCGTCCTGGACGAGCACGCGGGCGATCTGCCCGTCGAGACGCGCCTTCACCGCCACGCTCGAAATCGCCTGGACATGGCCGATCGTGCCGATCTCGACCGGCATGGGCTTCTGCAGCACGGTAACCTGGGTCACCAGCACCGGCGGTTTCGCATTCTTGGCCTTGGAGGGATCGCCGAAGGTATGCGTGAAGCCGAGCGCGACCAGCACGGCGATGAGAAGCACAGCAATCAGGCGCATGCGGGCGGTCGAAGGGATCGAGAGGAGGGGCATGTCAGGTCCGCGCCCCCGGAGCAGACCTGGATCCTACGGACCAGTCCGTGGAACTCCGTCGCTCCGTCTTCCGGGCTGCGCCCGAACGCCAGGAAGGCTCTGCGCTCATGCGTCCATCTTGGCCGGAAAACGTAACCCGAGGGTTCAT